>ERZ773245.53-NODE-53-length-154413-cov-10.317671_pt1 | contig 154413 bp, 122 predicted proteins | sample MGYA00580988_ERZ773245 | MGnify/ENA primary metagenome ERZ773245 (study PRJEB29015, sample SAMEA2737792) | human gut metagenome | biome: human gut; feature: human-associated habitat; material: faeces | place: China | collected 2012 ... | reverse complement strand
TATAAACACTGGAAAAAATTCTGAAAAAAAACATTAGAGCGTCAAACTTGGGTTAGAGCTACCCAGTCCCGACGGAGTCCAAAACCATATTCACGGGGAATGAGGAATGTGGCCTTAAGAGAATCGCTCATATTGTTCATCAACCTCTCTTGCAGCTTCTTGCTCATAGACTGATAGTCACGCATCTTAGGCATTACAATATAGCACCAAATGCCTTGAAGCTTATCAATGTCAATGACGGCATCAACCATGGTACTGTCTTTTGCGTTAGGGATGACACAGATGCGGTCACCAATCTGTATTTTCCCCAGCACCCGGCCTCGCCTATGAGCTTCGAAGGAATTAAAGGTGACAGGATCACCCCCATTCTCCGGCAACAGTACCGTGACAGAGTCGTTGCACCCATCACATGCAAGACCATAGATACCCTTGTCACCTTTCAGGCGCTGGGTATAAACAGGAGCCTCCTCGTCCTTGAGCTGTTTGGTATTGCACGAGGCAAAGGTCAATAATATCGTAAAAAATAGAAGCGCTAAGCCTGTTTTCGTGTTCATTGTTCTGTTATAACTACTTTCTGGCTACAAAGTTAGTTATAAATGATAAAAAATGAGTTGTCGTATCGCCATTTTGAGTATTTTTATCTAATTTTGCACGTCGAAAAAGGTATTAGTTATCGACAAAGACGGAATTTTCTTCCGTTTGGATTATGAACATAAGCAAATAAAGAAATAGAATGAAGAAAAAGATTCAGTTCAGTCTTGTCTATCGTGACATGTGGCAGAGCAGCGGCAAATTCCAGCCGCGTGCCGACCAGCTTGCCAAGATAGCTCCTGTGTTTGTGGAGATGGGGTGCTTCGCCCGTGTAGAGACCAATGGCGGTGCTTTTGAGCAGGTACAGCTCCTTGCAGGAGAGAATCCTAACAAAGCAGTCCGTGCCTTCACAGCTCCTCTGCACGCTGCCGGCATCAAGACTCATATGCTTGACCGTGGCCTCAACGCACTGCGTATGTACCCGGTTCCAGACGATGTCCGCAAGATGATGTATCGCGTAAAACACGCACAGGGCACTGACATCACACGTATCTTCGACGGTCTCAATGATATTCGTAATATAGCTCCTTCCATCAAATGGGCCAAGGAGGGTGGCATGACGCCACAGGGCACACTCTGTATCACCACATCCCCCGTTCATACCCTTGACTATTACGAAAAACTCGCTGACGAGGAGATTGCAGCAGGCGCTGAGGAGATCTGCCTCAAGGACATGGCCGGTATTGGCCAGCCTGCTTTCCTCGGTGAGCTCACCAAGCGCATCAAGACCAAGCACCCTGATATCGTCATCGAATATCATGGCCACTCCGGCCCAGGCTTATCTATGGCTTCTATTTTGGAAGTCTGCGAGAATGGTGCAGACATCATTGACACAGCCATTGAGCCTTTGGCCTGGGGCAAGGTGCACCCAGATGTTATTTCCGTGCAGAGCATGCTGAAGCATGCGGGCTTCGATGTGCCAGACATCAATATGGGCGCATATATGAAAGCACGCGCCATGACACAGGACTTCATTGACGAATGGCTCGGATACTTCATCAACCCCGGCAATAAAGTAATGTCATCACTGCTGCTCACCTGCGGTCTGCCTGGAGGCATGATGGGTTCTATGATGGCTGACTTAGGCGGTATGCGCGAGACCATCAACCACCTGCGTCAGAAAAAGGGCGAGCCCGAATACAGCATGGACGACTTGCTCATCAAGCTCTTTGACGAGGTTGCCTACGTTTGGCCACGTGTGGGCTATCCACCTCTCGTGACACCATTCTCACAGTATACAAAGAACATCGCACTGATGAACCTCCTTACTATGGAGCAGGGCAAGGGTCGTTTTGTAATGATGGACGACAATATGTGGGGTATGATTCTCGGCAAGAGCGGTAAGGTGCCCGGCAAGATAGATCCAGAACTCGTAGAGCTCGCCAAGAAGCAGGGCCGTGAGTTTACGGATGTAGACCCTCACACGCTTCTCAAGCCCGCTCTCGACGACTTCCGTAAGGAGATGGACGAGAATGGTTGGGACTACGGACAGGATGACGAAGAGCTCTTCGAACTTGCTATGCACCCTGAGCAGTATCGCAACTATAGAAGTGGTCAGGCCAAGAAAAACTTCCTTGCTGACCTGCAAAAGGCAAAAGACGCAAAACTCGGTGCTAAAGTTTCACCTGAAGAGGCTGCTGCCTTTAAGCATGCTCAGGCCGACGCTATCGTGGCTCCTGTTCGCGGACAACTCTTCTGGGATTTCCAGGGGGATGGTGAGTGCGCACCTGCCGTTGAACCTTATATCGGTAAGGAATACAAGGAAGGCGACACCTTCTGTTATATCCAGGCTCCTTGGGGCGAGTTTGTTGAGGTCAAGGCCGACCTTGGAGGAAAACTCGTGGAAATCAATGCCAAGCAGGGCTCCAAAGTGCAGAAGGGCAATGTCATTGCCTATATTCAGCGGGAGAAATAATGAATTATCAACAGATAATAGACAAATACTATCCCGAAGCCAACCAGCTTCGGGATATTTTGATTACTCACAGCCGCCTTGTCATGCAGCGGGCACTGAAAATCTGTGATGCCCACCCTGAACTTGCAATGGACAGACGTTTTATTGAAGAGGCTGCTATGCTCCACGACATTGGAATCTTCCGCTGTGACGCTGCCGGCATCTTCTGCTACGGTACAGAACCTTATATCCGTCATGGCGTTATCGGTGCTGAGATCATGCGCACCGAAGGCTTCCCCCGTCATGCACGCGTCTGCGAACGGCACACTGGAGCAGGCTTGACAAAAGAAGAGATAATACGGCAAAATCTCCCCCTGCCCCACCAGGACTTCCTGCCTGAAACACTTGAAGAGAAGCTTATCTGCTATGCCGATAAATTCTATTCCAAGACGCATCCGGAACGGGAGAAGTCATTCGAGAAAGCTAAAAAGAGCATTGAAAAGTTTGGTGACGACAGCCTGCAACGATTTCTCAATATGCACAAACTTTTTGAAGAATAATCTCTGTTGAGCCACAGGCTCCTCAAACCGGAATTTTCTCTACTGCATAAAAAAATCCCATAACCTAAAGGCTATGGGATTTATTTTGTGACTCCGTTGGGACTCAAACCCAAGACACTCAGAACCGGAATCTGATGCTCTATTCAACTGAGCTACGGAGCCAGTTGGAAACAGATGCAAAGTTAATAAAAAGATTCTGAAAAGAGAATGTCTTCGGCTAAAAAAATCCTTAAATCAACGGCATACCCAATTTTTCACACTCCTGACGCATCTCTTCCGGCCATATACTTGCTTGTATCTCGCCGATATGCGCCTTGTGAAGCATGACCATGCACAAACGGCTCTGACCAATACCGCCACCGATACTCAGAGGAAGCTTGTCATTGAGAAGCTGCTGATGGAAATACAACTTCTCACGCTCCTCCTGATGTTCTATCTTCAGCTGGCGTAACAGTGCCTCTTTGTCGACGCGAATACCCATAGAGCTAAGCTCAAAAGAACGGTTTAGAACCGGATACCAGATAAGAATGTCACCATTGAGCCCCGCCTTGCCATTCTCTGCGATCGTCGACCAGTCGTCATAGTCAGCGGCACGCCCGTCATGCTTGTTGCCATCAGACAGACGACCACCAATGCCTTCCACAAAGACGGCACCATACTTCTTACAGATAGCATCCTCACGCTCATGCGGGGTCTTGTCAGGATACATATCCAACAAGTCCTGAGAATGAATGAAATGAATCTCACGCGGCAAGAAAGGCTTCAGCTGGGGATAGCATTCACAAGCCAAGAACTCAGTACGAAGAACAGCACTGTAGATTCTGCGGACGACGTCTTCCAGAAAAGCTATCGTACGGTCTTCCTTTGTTATCACCGCTTCCCAGTCCCACTGGTCCACATATAATGAGTGCAAGTTGTCAAGTTCCTCATCGGCTCTTATAGCATTCATATCGGTATAGATGCCATAGCCCGGCTCAATGCCGAACTTTGCCAATGTCAGACGCTTCCATTTTGCCAAAGAATGTACGACCTCAGCCTTGGCCTCCCCCATATCCTTGATAGGGAAGGTTACAGGCCGCTCAACGCCATTAAGGTCGTCATTGATACCCAATCCTTTCAGAACGAAAAGGGGCGCAGTGGCACGACTCAGCCGAAGCTCTGTACTTAGATTCTGCTGAAAAAACTCCTTTATCTGCTTGATGCCTTGCTCTGTCTGACGACGGTCAAGCAGAGCCCTATAGCCTTCCGGCTTTATCAATTTGCTCATAGATTCTTCGCGTTTAGAATATATCTTTTATTGTATCGTTGTTAATCTGAGGGCAAAGTTACGGAAATATAATTAAACCGCAAGCTTTTTACAGAATATTTTCACAATACGTTAGCAAATATTTGAATCTAAAAGCAAATTGACAGAAAGCATGACACAATGATAACACGCGCTACGACAATTCCAATCCTAACACCTGCCTGAGCTTCTCTATTGACGGGTTAGCCTTACGCAATTCATCAAAGACTTCCAATTTTGTCATTGCCCTGGCATTCTCATCCTGTTCGGCAAGTCTGACACTGAATTCTATCTTACTGTTATGGAGTCCAATACGCATCGTTGCTCTGATATTGCGACGGATCTGCGATATTTGGTCAAGAAGCAATTGATTGTCCACCACGACCTCCATATTAGGATAATCCGTGACAACAGGGACTATATTCTTAAGCCGTGCAGCCAATCCAACGTACTTCTGAGGCATACGGTTACACATAGCCGTCCATTCCCTTACGATGTCTTCCTCGGTGAACTTCTCCTCAGGTTTTTCAACCTTTTCCTTAGCTACTTGTGACTCATCCACCTTCACAGCATCAACATAATCTTGCTGTTTGGGACCACGACGCAGTTCGGCGAAAGTCATGCCTACTCCCCGGAAATTAAGATGCACAGTTCCCACTTTACCTGTCGACAAAGGTCGTGGAGAAGGGGGAACGGAGGTAACTTGCGGAGCAGCGAGAGTTTTACTCGTATCACTGCTTTCATTCTTCTGAGCCGACACAGTAGTACGGCCTATGCGTTTGGCAGCCCCGGTCACCTGCATAGCCGGTTTAGGCTGCACCACATTATTTTTCTTAAACAGGGATTTAAGTCTCATAGGGCTACGCCCCGCACCAGGAATATCGGCATCCTCAGGCTGCGTTATCTGTGCCACACGAATGAGGGTGAGCTCAACAAGCAAGCGCTTGTTGCTACTCTGACGATACTGTACATCACATTCGTTAAGGATTCGCAATGCCTTATATAGGAAAGGCAGAGGGCATTTCTGCGCCTGCTGCTGATATTTCTGACGCTGACTCTGGCTCACCTCCAACAAAGGTAGCGTCTGCTCATCTTTCGCCATCATTACATTACGGATATGGGAGGCAAGTCCATTGACAACATTCCCTCCGTCAAAGCCACGGGCAATGATGCCATCTAGAAGCAGCATAATGTCACCGACCTTATTGTCCAACGACAAGTCTACAATCTTGAAGTAGTTGTCGGCGTCAAGGACATTAAGGTCCTGCAATACTTTCTCAAAAGTAATATTGCCCTGACTGAAGCTTGCTACCTGGTCAAAGATAGACAAAGCATCACGCATACCACCATCAGCCTTCTCGGCTATGACATTGAGGGCTTCTTCTTCATAAGTAATACCCTCTTTTCCTGCCACCATTTCAAGATGCTGGATGATCTCAGGCACCGTCATACGCTCAAAGTCATAAATCTGACAACGCGAGAGGATGGTAGGCAGAATTTTGTTCTTCTCCGTTGTTGCAAGGATGAAGATGACATACTGTGGCGGTTCCTCTAAGGTCTTCAGAAAGGCATTGAAAGCAGAGGTCGTAAGCATATGTACCTCATCAATAATAAACACCTTATACTTTCCCGTCTGTGGCGGGATAAGTGTTTGGTCCATCAATGACTTGATGTTCTCCACAGAGTTGTTGCTTGCCGCATCAAGTTCGAAGATATTCATCGAACGTTTTTCGTTGAAAGCCTTACAGCTCTCACACTCATTACAAGCCTCACCATCAGGAGTAGGATTCTCACAGTTGATTGCTTTTGCAAAAATTCTGGCACACGTCGTCTTACCCACACCACGAGGCCCGCAAAAGAGGTAGGCGTGGGCAAGGCGTCCGGTCTTGACAGCATTCTTCAGTGTTGTGGTGAGGGCTTCCTGACCCACTACAGAAGAGAACGTCATCGGACGGTACTTTCTTGCCGATACTATATAGTTGTCCATAGAGTTTTAATGGTTTCTTTTGCAAAAGTAAACCAAAAAAAATGAAAGGCAAAACAATTATCAAGTTTTCTTTTGCACGTTAGCATAAAATGGCTTATCTTTGCAGCTAATTTCCAAACAGCCATGAGCAAACGACTCTCTACCATCATCGCCTTCCTGGGCCACTATAAGTATCTCATCACTATTGTGGTGGGCGTTGCCTACGTAGGTTTTTTCGATGACAACAGTTTTATGCAACGCATAAAATACGATATACAGATAAGTCAGCTCAAGGATGAGATACAGAAATACAACGAGGAGAACCAGACCGACAACAAAGAGCTGAACTCCATCAAGCATAATCCACGCGCCATCGAAAAGATAGCACGTGAGAGATATTTCATGAAGACGGACGATGAGGATATCTTTGTCTTGAGCACCGACAAGCCTGCCAACTCCAACAATGACAAAATTGGTAACGATGAAACAACTAAATAAAATACAAGGTATACTTTTTCTTTCTGGTTGCGCCCTTATGGTAATCGGCGTAGGCTGCAGCGTTCTACAAGTGGAGCCGCTCATCTTTTGCTGGGTCTTTCTCTTAGGAGCTGTAGTTTTTGCCACACTGCAAGTTATGCAGACTTATGAGGGTCATGATATTACTGTCCGTCGTCTTAAGCGCATCCAGAACCTCTCCGACCTGCTTTTCATTCTGGCCGGCATTCTGTTAGCCGATACGATGTATGCCAACGAAGGGCACAGCTTCTTCAAAGCGTTCTTCACAAATCAGGAGACTTATATTACATACCTTTATAATAAATGGGTCATTCTCCTGCTTGTCGCCGCCATTTTAGAAGTCTACACTGCCCATCGTATCGACCACGAACTTTCAAAAAAAAATATAAAAGAGTAGCGGGGACCTTTAAATTGCATAAAATTCTTTTATATCCTCACGAATAGATATTATCTTTGCTTTAGAAGATAGAAACATTTATGAATAAAGTCTTATACGCAATAGTCAGTGTCTTAGCCTTTACTTCTTGTGCCAACTCCTTCCATATCTCTGGCACTACGAGTGTAAGCACGCTTGACGGGCAGAAACTCTACCTTAAAGTATTGAAGGACACCACACTGAAAAATGTTGACTCCTGCGATGTTGTACATGGTCAGTTCCAATTCGCAGGGTCTACCGATTCCGTTCGGGTTGCTAATATCGTGCTCAGCGATAACAGCAGTCTGCCTGTCGTGCTTGAAAGCGGAGACATACAGGTAAAGATTGATAATACCCAAGAGACGGTAACCGGCACTCCGCTCAATGACAAGTTGTCTAAATTTCGTGTTCGTTTCACTCAACTTCTCAACCAGAGCGCCGACCTTGTCCACCAGCATGACCAAGCCATCATGAATGGTAAGAATATGGCTGTCGTCAACACCCGGTTGGCTGCTAAAGACGCCGAAATCAATGAAAAGATTGACAAGCTTGTAACCAATTTTGTCACAGAGAACTTTGACAACGTTCTTGGGCCGTACGTTTTCCTCAACGTCTGCATGAACCGTTACCAGGTTCCTATGTTGGACGCCTGGGTCGAAGACATCTGGAGCAAAGCCACGGATAAGTTCAAAAACAATCCACAGGTTAAAGAATACTATGAGGCAGCACAGGAGAATCAAGACATTATGAATGGCACCAAGACTCCCGTCAACATGCAACAGGCTCCACCACAGCAAGCCCCACAGCAGACGATGCCACCGCAGGATGGTCCGACACCTAATGAGATGGCAAACCCCACCAAAGAGGGTGATGAACAAAATTAAATAGCATCATGAGGACAATCATTGAAAACGGCACCATCGTTAATGAGGGTAAGAGTTTTATCGGTTCCATCGTTGTCAACGAAGACCGCATCGAACAAGTGATTGTCGGAGAGACAACGCCCCGTGACAACTACGACAATCGCGTAGATGCCACGGGGTGTCTCGTTCTCCCCGGCATTATCGACGAGCATGTTCATTTCCGTGAGCCTGGGCTAACACGAAAAGCAGATATAGACAGCGAGTCAAAAGCTGCCGCATGGGGAGGCGTGACATCCTATTTTGAGATGCCAAATACAGTTCCACAGACCACCACATTAGAGGCGTGGGAGGATAAGATGAGCCTTGCCGCTGCAAAGAGCCATGTCAATTACGCCTTCTTCTATGGCGCTACCAATGACAACACTGATACCTTCCATGATCTCGACCCCACCACTTTCCCTGGCATCAAGCTCTTCATGGGAGCATCAACAGGCAACATGCTTGTTGACCGTCAGGATGTCCTTGACAAGATTTTTAGCGAATGCACACGTCTGAATCTGCCGCTGATGACACATTGTGAAGACACAACTGTCATCAATGAGAACATGAGAAAAGCTAAAGCTAAGTACGGTGAGGATCCTGACATTCATTTCCATCCACTGATAAGGTCAGAGGAAGCATGCCTCAACAGTTCAACATTAGCCGTAGCCCTGGCCCGTAAACACGACACCCGTTTGCATATCGCCCATATCTCCACAGCTAAAGAGCTCGAACTTATTGAGGCCAACAATAATGTTGATCATCTCGGAGCCATGCCGCTCATTACCTGCGAGGCTGTATTAGCTCATCTTCTCTTCACCGATAAAGACTACACGGAGAAGGGGGCGCTTATAAAATGCAACCCTGCCGTAAAGACGACTTTCGACCGGGAGGCCTTGCGGATGGCTTTGACCAGTGGATATGTTACCACCATAGGCACAGACCACGCCCCTCATGAACTCAAAGACAAGCAGAGAGGCTGTGCACGAGCCGCCTCAGGCATGCCAATGGTACAGTTCTCCTTGGTATCAATGCTACAACTCGTTGATGAAGGCGTGTTGACCATAGAGCGTCTCGTTTGGTTGATGTGTCACAATCCTGCACGACTCTTCGCCGTCACAGGACGTGGTTTTCTCAGACCTAAATATAAGGCAGACATTACCATCGTCAAGCGAGGAACACCATGGACGCTGACGGAGAGCCTAATCCAGAGCAAATGCCAATGGAGCCCTCTCACCGGCTCACAGTTCAGATGGCGTGTAGTACGCACCATCTGCAACGGGCACACAGTATACCACGATGGCAACTTCGACGACGGCTACCGAGGAGAAGCCCTAACATTTAGGAAATGATACTGACTTACGATATTTCCGACATCAGACCATTCATCAACTGGATATATTTTGACTACGCATGGAGCATGAATGGTAAGCAAGGCGAGGAGCGCGACCGTCTCCACGCCGATGCCAATGCCATGCTCGACTCCTGGCAGGGACGCTGGCATAGTCATGCCGTCTTCGACATCTTTGACGCCAACAGCGACGGAGACGACATCATCGTTGACAACCGCATACGTCTGCCGATGCTCAGACAGCAGAAGCCCAATCATCAGGGAGCGCCCAATTACTGTCTCGCCGACTTTATCCGCCCGCTGTCCTCAGGTATCAAGGACAGGATTGGCGCTTTCGCCACTTCCGTTGACTTCGGGCTGACGAAAGGCTATGACGATGATGTCTATAACAAGATGCTGTCGCAAGTGCTCGCCGACCGTCTCGCTGAAGGAACAGCGGAGTTGATGCACAGTCAAGTACGCCGTAAATACTGGGGGTATGCACCCGATGAAGAACTCTCTATGGCCGACATCCATGCCGAGCATTATCAAGGCATACGCCCGGCCGTTGGCTATCCATCAATGCCAGATACAAGTATGAACTTTCTCCTCGACCAACTCATCGACATGAAGGGTATAGGCATACGACTCACACCAAGCGGCATGATGCAGCCGCATGCTTCCGTCTCAGGACTCATGTTCGCTCATCCCAAAGCTAAATATTTCGACTTAGGAAAGATTGGTGAAGACCAGTTGCAGGACTATGCTCGACGGCGAGGACTGCCATTGGAGGTAATGCGCAAATTCTTAGCTTACAGACTACAGTGATACATCGTATCTATGGTTGGATGATATTGGCTTTAGTGCTTCCTGATATCTATATCTGGCTGCACTACTACCGCACCCGCTATCTGCACCATCCCTTGGTGCGTGCATTATGGTGGGTGCCGAGTTTCGGTATGTCCATCTATACCCTGGCCCTGGCCTCCATCCAGAATTTCGCACCTACCGACCTTACATGGCTCAACCTCTACCTGCTCCTCTTTGGCCTCTTCGTTGAACCAAAAGCTATCTTTGCGCTCACCTCGGCGATTGGCTCTGGCATACGCGTTCTCTTCCACACACGTTATAACTATGGTCACCGTGTAGGCCTTGCCTTGGGCACCTTAGCGGTCATGGTCTATGTCTATGGCCTTACCTTAGGCATCGGACGTATCAGAGTAGACCACGTTGACCTTGCCTTCACCGACCTCCCCAAGGATTTCGACGGTTTCCGCATTCTCCACATCTCCGACCTCCACGCTGGTACCTACGATGGCTGGAGGCTATATATTTTGGAAAATATTGTCGACAGCATCCGTGCACAAAAAAACATTGATGCCGTTTGCTTCACAGGCGATCTGCAGAACATGCGACCGGAAGAAGTGGAGAAGATGATGCCCACACTCAGACGTCTCCCCTACACCTATTTTATATTAGGCAACCACGACTATGCCAACTATGTCCGCAACACGCCAGGGCTTGAGAAGCGCATGCGGGCCAAGCTTCTAATGTTAGAACATCGTCTCGGCCGACCTCTGTGCAATACGAATATACCCATACGACGTGGCAAGAGCACCATCTGGCTCGCCGGCGAAGAGAATGACGGACTACCGCCTTTCCCCGCTCGTGCCAATCTAAACAAGACACTGAAAGGCATCCCCGACGGCGCCTTTGTCATACTCCTACAGCACGACCCCTCTGCATGGCAACGACATATTCTGCCACAGTCAAAGGTACAACTGACACTGAGCGGACACACCCACGGAGGGCAGATGCAGATTTTAGGATGGCGTCCCACGGAAGGATACGACAAATACGACCTCGGACTGTATGAATCGCATGGCAGATACCTCTATGTCTCGGCAGGAATAGGAGGGCTCGTCCCCTTCCGACTCAACATGCCAAACGAGATAACGGTAATAACCCTGCATTGCAAACGATAAATTTACTTATAATCCTTTGCTGTTTACGCCCAATCTCATTAACTTTGCAATTATGAAATACCTCTACCGATTATACGAGCTTTGCATTGTGATGCCCATCTTTCTCGTCTACACCATTCTCTGTGGTTTAGCGTGTGCTTTGGGATGTGCGCTTGGCAACGGACATTTCTGGGGCTACTGGCCCGGACATATCTGGTCCTGGCTGACGGTCAAGCTACTTCTCCTGCCCGTAAAAGTAGAGGGACGTGAAAATCTGAAGAAAGGGCAGAGCTATGTCTTTGTGGCTAACCACCAAGGAGCCTTTGACATATTCCTTATCTATGGTTTCCTCAACCGCAACTTCAAATGGATGATGAAGCGTGGGCTTCTCTCCATCCCCATCATCGGCACAGCTTGTAAGCAATCTCATCAGATTATAGTAGACAAGCGTGGCGCCTCAAAGGTTCGCAAGACCTATGATGACGCACGAGAGATTCTCCGCGAAGGCATGTCCGTCGTCGTCTTTCCGGAAGGCGCCCGCACCTTTACGGGACATATGGGCTTTTTCCGCCGCGGGCCTTTCATGCTTGCCGACGAGCTCCAACTGCCCGTATGCCCGCTGACTATCAACGGTTCTTTCGACATCATGCCACGCACAAAAGACTGGCACTGGGTCAACTGGCACCCTCTGAAGCTCACCATCCACAAGCCCATCTACCCTCAAGGGCAAGGGCGTGAGAACATTGAGACTCTTAAAGAAGAAAGCTATAATGCCGTCATGAGCGCATTGACACCGAAATACCAAGGCTATGTGCGCAACGACGACCAATAAGAATACCACAAATAAAATATAATTCAAAATATGGATTTAGCAGAACGGTTTATCAATTACACCAAGTTTGACACACAGTCGGCTGAAGACTCCACAACAGTGCCGAGTACAGCCAAGCAACTTGTCTTCGCCAAATATCTCAAAGAAGAGTTAGAGAAAGAAGGCCTTGACGACGTGGAGATGGACGACATGGGATATATCTACGCCACCCTGCCGGGCAACACCAAGAAGGACGCTCCCACCATTGGCTTCATCTCTCACTACGACACCGCCCTTGACGCCAGCGGCGCCAATATCAAGGCCCGTATCGTAAAGGACTACGATGGTGGCGACATCGAGCTCTCGCCGGGTATCATCTCTTCACCAAAGAAATTTCCAGAACTGCTTCAGCACAAGGGCGAGGACCTCATTGTCACTGATGGCACCACCCTCCTCGGCGCCGACGACAAAGCTGGCGTAGCAGAGATCGTTCAAGCCATGTGCTATCTCCGCGACCACCCCGAGATTAAGCATGGCGACATCCGTGTGGGCTTCAACCCCGATGAGGAGATAGGCAAGGGCGCCCACCACTTCGACGTGGAGAAGTTCGGTTGCCAGTGGGCTTACACCATGGACGGCGGCGATATCGGTGATTTGGAATACGAGAACTTCAACGCTGCAGCCGCCAAAGTCACCATCAAAGGCGTCAGCGTGCATACCGGCTACGCTAAAGGTAAGATGGTCAATGCCTCACGCCTGGCCTGCGAGTTCAACAGCCACATTCCCGAGACCGATATTCCAGAGACGACAGAAGGTTACCAGGGCTTCTATCACCTGCTCTCCATCAACAGCCACTGCGAGGAGGCCAAACTCTCTTATATCATCCGCGACCACGACCGCAAGAAGTTCGAGCAACGCAAAGACTTCATGGAGGACATCGCAAAGGAGATGAACGACAAATATGGCGAGGGTACTGTAACGATAGAGATCAGCGACCAGTACTATAACATGAAGGAGAAGATAGACCCCAACATGTATGTCATCGACATCGTGCTCAAGGCCATGCAGGAAAGTGGTGTTACACCGAAGGTAGAGCCTATCCGTGGCGGCACCGACGGCGCACAGCTCTCTTTCCGCGGTCTCCCCTGCCCCAACATCTTCGCGGGCGGCGTCAACTTCCATGGTCCCTACGAGTTCGTCTCCATACAGGTCATGCAGAAAGCCGTAGAAGTTATCGTAAAGATTTGCCAAATAACAGAAGAATATAACAGCTAATGTCTGAACTCCCGTCACTCATCAAAGACCTGGCACTCATCCTTATTGTGGCAGGCATTGTCACGCTCATCTTCAAGCGGCTCAAGCAGCCCTTAGTGTTAGGTTACATAGTGGCGGGATTCATCGTCTCTCCCCACATGCCACTCACGATGTCGGTCATCGACAAGGCCGACATCCAGACATGGGCCGACATCGGTGTGATGTTCCTGCTCTTCGCCTTAGGCCTGGACTTCTCTTTCAAGAAGATTCTGAAAATGGGCATAGCTCCTATCATAGCAGCTGTAAGCACCGTCTTCTTCATGGCTATGATAGGTATGGCTGTGGGGCATGCCTTCGGCTGGGGACAGATGGACTGCATCTTCCTCGGCGGCATGCTGGCCATGTCGTCCACCACCATCATCTACAAGGCTTTCGATGACATGGGACTCATGCAGCAGTCCTTTGCCAAGCTCGTCATGAGCGTCCTCATTCTGGAGGACATCTTAGCCATCGTGATGATGGTGATGCTGTCGGCCATCGCGCAAGGCAGCAATCCCGATGGTGCCCAGATGATAGGCTCTCTGCTGAAGATAGGTTTCTTCCTGGTGTTGTGGTTCGTCGTGGGACTCTATATCGTTCCCACCTTTCTGCGCTTAACCCGCAAGCTGATGACCGACGAGACACTCGTCATCGTAGCCTTAGGATTGTGTTGCGCCATGGCATGGATTAGTACGGCTGTAGGTTTCTCCTCTGCCTTCGGTGCTTTCGTCATGGGCAGTATTTTAGCCGAGACTGTGGAGGTCGAGCGCATAGAGCGTGTTGTTGGTCCGGTAAAGAACCTCTTCGGCGCCATTTTCTTTGTCTCTGTCGGTATGCTCGTCGACCCTGCCATCCTCGTCAGCTACGCCTGGCCGATTCTGGCGCTCGTCCTGGCCATTCTCTTCGGACAGGCCATCTTCGGCACTCTGAGCTACATGCTCAGCGGCCAACCCCTGAAGGCAGCCATGCGCTGCGGTTTCTCCATGGCACAGGTTGGCGAGTTCGCGTTCATCATCGCCTCTTTAGGCCTCTCGCTGCATGTCATCAGCGACTTCATCTATCCCGTCATCGTGGCGGTGAGTGTCGTCACCACCTTCCTCACACCTTATATGATACGCGCTGCCTCGCCCGCCTACACCGCTATCGAGCACGTTCTGCCCAAGCGATGGGTCCGCCGTCTTAACCATCTCGGCACCGGGCATCAGACAACGGCAGCCGAGGAAGGCTTATGGCGAAAGCTGCTGAAGAAGATGTGTATCAACACCCTCATCTACACCATTCTCTGCGTCGCCGTCACCGCTGTCATGCTCACTTTCGTTTTGCAGTTCTTCCGACATCTGCTCCCCCACTGGTGGGCCAATGGGGCCACAGGATTCCTCACCCTTGTCTGCATAGCACCCTTTATGCGAGCTTTGGTGATGAAAAACAACCACAGCGAGGAAGCGAAAGCACTGTGGACAGAAAGCCGTCTCAACCGTCTGCCTCTCATCTTTACCGTCTTGGTGAGAGTTACCATCGCAGCAGCCATCCTCTTCTATATCTGCAACTATCTCGCCCGCTTTGCCAACGCCGTCGTCATCACGTTGGCCGTTGTCATCATCGTCCTCATGGCATTGTCGCGCCGACTGAAGAAACGGTCGGTGAGGATAGAACGCCGATTCATAGAGAACCTCAACTCCAGGGATGTCGCAGCACAAGTGACGGGCAAGCGTAAGCCTCTCTTCGAAAACAAGCTCATCGACCGCGACATCCATATCTCTGATGTCGACATCCCCGAGGACTCTGAATGGGCTGGGCAAACACTCAAGGAGCTACGCATCAGCACTCGTTACGGTGTCCATATAAGCAGTATCTTGAGAGGACACCAGCGCATCAACATCCCAGGAGGCAGCACCATTATCTTCCCCGGCGACCGTCTCCAGGCCATTGGCAACGACGAGCAGCTGCAAACTTTTGCCCAAGCTGCCAAAGCCGACATCGTGCCTGAAGACCCCGACATAGAGAAGCGCGAGATGAAGCTCCAGAAAATACGTCTCTCCGAGGGCTGTCCATTCATTGGCAGCACTCTGAAAGACAGCGGCATCCGAGAGAAATACAACTGCATGCTCGTCGGTGTGGAGGAAGGACAGGAAAACCTGACCACCATCAACCCCAACCGCCGTTTCAGCAAGGGTAACATCATCTGGGTGGTAGGAGAGAAGGACTCCGTGATGAAACTCGTGAAAGATGCCGGATAAGCCCCACATCAATAGGCATCGCCTAAATACTCGTGGTCGTCATCATACTCGTCTATCTCCTGCTCTCTTTCTAACTGTTCTTTCATCTCCTGCTCATAGCGTGGCAGATAGGTCTGCTCTATCGCCGAGGCATGCTGTCCCAAAAAGCCGCTATGATACCCCTGCACAACGGTAGCAAGCGTATCACCGCCAAGCATCAGTGCACGGTAGGCACACTCATAGGCGTAAGCCTCGTCATACTCTTTTGGTGCCGTATGGTCATTAAGCACCATACGGGCCAAAGCAGCATAGCACGATGACTCGCGGAGGTTGGCTCCCGCCGAATACCACCGCCACGCCTCCACATAGTCTTGTGAAAAGCCGCAGGTGCCATTCTCATAATAACCTGCCAGATAGAGGGCGCCCATGCTCTCACCAAGCATACAAGCTCCGCGAAGGTCATCGTAGAGCGCCTCGTGTACGGTGGCTTTGTTCTCGTCCGACAGCTCTTCATAGAAATCAGCATCTACAAGCATAGCATATTCGAGAAAACCTTCTGAGGCATAGGCGTCACGGGCTTTCTCCATAATCTTCATAAACTCCTCACGGTCTTCCACAAATCCTTGGTCATCACAACAGCTATAGTAGGCCAGCCAGAAATATGCTGCACTATGACCCAGGCGGGCAGCCTTCTCATAGTTGTCAAGGGCATTGCCGACCCGCCCCATCCTGATATCAGCATCCGCCATCAGCGTATAGTATTGGGGATCTACATCTCGTTTCTCCCGACGCGTCTGCTCCACAATCTGCTCAAGCCGGTTATAGGCTTCCGTGATATTCTCCTCCTTGCCAAACTGTCCAAAGATCATATCCCTTATCTCCTGTTGCAAAGCCTTCTCGCTGCCTTCGCCAGCAGCCTTACTGGTCACCTTGCGGTAGAGCTCCACGTCAGCCTCACCATAGTCGCCGTCTCGATAGGCCAAGGCAAGGAAAGCACGTGCATCGGCAATGCGACCGGTCAGATAAGCCGAAGCGTAGTAGTGCTGTTTGAGGTCATTGGAATTTGGCTGAAACTGTAGACAGTCGTGAAGTCTTGCCAAGGCATACTGCATATAAGGATTGCCGTCATCGGCCAGCTGCCGGATTCTGCTTTCATCTTCCATCAGTAGCGCCACGTTGTTACGGGCACGCAGGATGCGCAGGAAATAGTCTTGGTGCTGACGGTCGTTCTCCACATTCTCCGCTGCTGTCCAAAAGGCATCACGTGTCTGATAGCTAATGATGAGTTGTTGTATAGCATTCATAGTCTATATATAATAATGTGTAATAAAAACAAAGTGCGCAAAGACGCTTCAGTCAAACATCACGTGTGGATTCATCACTCCCGGGCTCTTCCATTCCACACCATTACATCTGAGTGCCACGGCTTTGGCATGCCAATAAGCGAAGCAGAAACCCATGCCGTGTGGCGAGGTGGCCAGCAAGACGTCTGTCTCACGCTCCACATCATCAATAGCATTCTCATAGGCCTGACTCCACTCAATGGTGTCCTGCTTCAGATGACCGGTATTGACAATCTCGTCATAGCGCCCCTCATCGGCCAACTTGATGTTCATTTCATAACGCCTCACTTCCGACTCCACCTCGTCTCCAAATAAGAGTTCATGGCTTCCCCTCGCCTCAATACGTCGTATCACCATCAGTTTCAGACGCAGAAGGCGTAGACGCAGACGCTTATGCTCGTTCACGCAGTCTGTCATCCGCCGGACAGCAGGATAGACTCTGTTCAACATATGATCAAAGCCCTCCAAATAACTGGCATAATGCAGGAAAGTCTCCGCCAGCCCGGCTATCTCCCAACACCGCCGTTGCGCCTTTAGGTCGTCTTCCGCAAGCAGCACACAACCACAGCACACATCGTAATAGTTCTCCAGAGAAGTAGCGTCGCTGGCCAACGGCTTTCCTTTACATAAGCTTATCGCTTCATGGAATGCCTTTCTGATAGATATATTTTCTTCCATACGTTTACGTTTTAGTAGTAAAACAATTCTCCCGTAGCCTTCTCCAAGCGCAAACGACATAGGTCGCGCGACGGAACGAAGATAAAGTACATGCCACAGTCGTAGAAGCGCAGACCCCAACGGTCGTCCTCGTCTATCTGCAAAAGGCACACATCACCCTCATGCTGACAGCGCACCTCGTCCTGATAAGGCGTTCCAAGCATCATGAGACCATCGGCACAAGGGCTCTCTGCCACTGTGAAGACAATCTTCTCTGCCGGACGGAATACACTCTCCTCGGTGCCCTCCCAGTGCAGGTCATAAGGCTTTAGATTCTTCGTCTGGCGAGAGTAGATGACTCTTGGCTGCATATGGTAGTCAAGAGGACTGTCAAAGTCGCCAAGAAAATAGTCGAGAGGCGCAAAGAACCATAGCATGCCTTCCGTAGGCAGCAGATGGTCGGTATCAAACGGTGCTGTCTCCTCGCACCGAATCTGACAGATAAAGGTGAGAGGTTCTTCATACACCTCGTCACCGTCGTTGACCTCCACCGTAGGATAAGGCACATCCTCAGGAAGGTCGGGAGCACCCCACCAGTGGCTTTTGCCGACAAGAGATTTTGAGGTAAGCTGTGTCATTAATTTTATGGCCATAGATTAAACGCGTCTATAAAGGTTACCATATTTGTCACGATAGAGTGTGCGACCGCCTGTACCACCCAAAACGGCTAAAGCAAACAGTGCCGCTAACACTACGAGAAGAATACGCACAATAACGAAGATGAGCGCTGCTACAGCAACGATGCAGCTCACGACATACACCAGTATGAAGGCCGAGATAAGGCTACCCCTCAAGGCACCAAACTCTTGGATGTTGAGCATGAACGTCCTGATGATGCCCACAAGGATGATAAGCAGGAAAATGCCTACACCCACCATTTCTGCCGTCTCACCTTTCCAATGGAAGCCCAATTGTGTTACAAGAACATAAACAATCAATGTCGGGAAGCTAACCAGGATGCCTATCACAGCGGGCTTGACATGTATCTCACTATCGACGGGACCATCCCAACACAGCAGTTGCTCGTACAACTTGATGGAGAACAGCTGCATGGCCACCACAATTAAGAAGGGTATAACACGCAGCAGCGTGCCAAAGAAACCATAGCTGTCATAGTCGCACCACCAGAAAGCCCCCGCTCCCATGAGCCTATACCAATATATCTCAATAGCTGCCACAGCAAGCAAGCAGAGTGGCACGACAACCAGTCCGGCCTCGCGCACCGACCTCACGCCTAACCGCATGCCCGCAAGGCAGATGGCGAAGGCGATAACGAGCAGACCGATAATCGCCCAACAGGGACCCAGAGATGTGAAGAAGATGGACAGTTTGTCCTCCTTCAACGTGCTGAGCACAATCCGCTGATGCGATACGCTCGCGCTGTCTGCCTTTTCCTTGTGCAAATTGATGGCGACGGATGATTCTGCCTGCGAGACCCGTCCGGAAAGGCTACGTCCATGCTGATCCAACAGAAGCCGGTAGTGGGAGGCGAGACTGTCTGCCTTACTGCTATCCATCTGCGTCGGGATGCGGTCTGCCTCTGTCAGCAAAAGATAATATCCTTTCTGGGCAGAAGAAATGTGGCCGGCAACCGATGACCGATGCAAACTCCTTTTCTTTACGAAGAAGCGTCCCCGCACCGAGTCCCCCATTACCGTATCTACGATAAGGGTTGCAGGATTGCCATTCATCTCACCATTCCAATTGCCGCCAAGCAGTTTCTGTCCATCGGTAAGAGCAACATTCGTAGAAGCCTGGAAGAGGAAGTAACATCCTATCACTATTACAGCTACCAGCCCAACACCGACACCAATACTGAGCCCATATCGGCGAAGCAAACCGCCAATTCTCTCAAGACCATGCTGGAACGGGGATTTTGGCCTGGTAATCTGACGGCCATTTTCCTGAGCAGGCCGTGCGGGTTGCTGCCATTGCGGTTTCTCCCGCTGGGGACGCGGTTGGGGTTGAACAGATTGCGGCTGTCGGGGGGTGGGTTGAGCCGATTGTGGCTGCTGTCGGTACCTCGGTTGAGCGACCTGAGGTCTCTGCTGTCCGCTTCGACTCCGTTGCTGCTGCCGCTGCTGTTCATGCTGTCGCTGTTGTTGGGGAGAACGCCGCGGCCCGCCCATAGCCTGCTGCATGGCATTTTTAAACTGCTCCAGAGTCTCAGCATCAATCGTGTACATTTCCTTCGCCACACCGCGGAAGTCCTTGCTGGCCTGAATGATGTCACGGTTGTTGCCATGCAACTTGTCAGCATCGCTCAGCACCTTCACCAGACGCTCCACGCGCTGCGTGCACGACGGTCCGAAAGCCACCGCGCGCCAAAGGTTCTTCAGCGCACTGATGGCTTCCTGCTCGTCAGAGCGGAGGTTGTCGGTATTGGCATCAAGGATAGCGATGGAGTCCTCCCACTTCTTGATGCGCATCTTGAATATCGTTTCCAGCATTGTTGTCGTGTGTTAAGATGACAGGACTATTCCACCATGGCTTTACTGATGGTATCTATGGACTTCGAGAGCTCTTCACCCGACTTCACACCTAGTATGCGCAGGGTGAAGTCGAGAGCCTCATCACCCACATTGGCATGAACGCTCAGAATACCCTCACTGTCAACATCGAAAACAACGGTAATCGGCGTGCCCTTTGGCCAGTTACACTTGATTTCCAGCGACCGGTCCTCCAGCATCGTGCAGAAACGCTCCTCAACAGCCCGGTCAGTCTCCGGATTGGTGAAATCACTTTCAAAGACTTTCATCGGAACGGTATGCTGGTTGTCACTTACCGTCTCAAACTCCTGTTCCATCCTTGTAGGCAGCGAGGTATTGGCAAAGATGAGGTTTCCCACCATAGCCCGTCCGTCGGGCGTGGTGAAGTCGGTGCCATAGGTCTTACTCGTCACGTTGACCACTCTCGCCTTCGGGCCTCTGAGTGTTTTCGGCAGCGGCGCGTCGCTGTCACCATTCTCCACCTCTTCCACAGCCTTCCGATAGGCCTCATTCATGGCATAGATGGCTGCCCCCTTGGCCACGCACTGGTCGGGATCGCTGAGTTTGGCATCACATCCGAACTCAGCGATCCCGACCAGTGCTTGGCCTTCTGCGCATCGAAATCTGGGGCGTCGGGCTGGATATGGCGGTCGGTGTCTCCCATTCGCTCACAGATGTTGATGATGTCCATCAGATAGTCCTTTTTCAGATCTGCCAGCAGCCCCTTCTTCAACAGCACCAACTCCTGGTGCATGTCGCGGATAAGCTTTTCCTGATAGGCAACTGTGTCTATACGTTCCGCCAAGACATTCATCTTCTCGACCAGCTCCTGCAGCGTTCTGTCCGTACCCTCCTGCCGGTTGCACGTTTCAGGAGGCGTTTCCGAAGGCGGAGCCACGGGCTGCTGAGCCTCACCAGGCGATTCGCCTACATTACCAATGGCATTGCGCAACTCCTCAACCTGCTTTTGCAGGGTTTGTACATCGTCACGCAGCTTGGTCATCTCTTCACTGTTGAAAATGCTCATAAGATTGTGTTTTTAGTCGTTTGCTGCAAATTTAAGTCCTGAGAGGCCATTGCGGACTGTCAGCAGGTAGAATTTACCGATTGACAGGTCCTTTTTTTACCTTTTGACCCAATATTTACGCAAAGACAGCCCGAGAGTGCCTCAAAATCATTACCTTTGCACTATCAACTAATAAGCAGAACTTACAATCTACGCATCAATCATTATGGACACAGCAAGCTGGATACGGCTGGAAGATTTCTCCTGCGGCATCTTTTTCATGTTTCAGGTCATGGGCACGCTCATGCTCTATCTCAAAGGGCGCACACATCGCTTGCAGCGTGCGGTCTTTTGGTTGATGTTCTATCTCTTGGCCATCAGCAGCTTCGAGTTCTATGTTTTCTTCATCGACAACTTTCTCGGTTCCCAAATGCGTCCGGTCACCAACATGCTCCAGCTCACGGCCGTTCCGCTCTGCCTGCTGATTATCTATACCCTCACCCACGACAGGCCTATGTCATGGCCTTGGGCTGCTGCCCATGCCCTACCCTATGCCTTGGCACTGACAGTCTATCTCACTACCGGAAGCCGCTTCGCCTACCGCGGTATCATCATCTTTTCCGCACTCCACGCCGTCGCCATCATCAGCTATGGTTTCATAGCCGTGCACCGATATAACGAGGAGCTCCGCACCAACTTCTCTACCGACGAGCGACTGTCTCTGAACTGGCTCCGCTATCTGCTCTTGCTCTATATCGTCTTAGCCGTCACCTGGGGCATCGCCACAAGTCATGGCACGCCATGGGCGGCCATGGTGTACAATCTGCTGTGTGTGCTCATCTTCGGACTCCTCTGCTATTTCGTCTACCGGCAAGAGAGCATGTTGGAAGCCATGGCGACGTCGGCGGAAGCGGGTTCCGGCAGCGCTGAGTTTACCGCCTTGGAAGGCAAGACCGCAGACAAAGAAAACAACAGCAAAGAGGAAGACCCGCAGCCTGCATACCTCTTTGCCAACAGATTGGAGACGGTGTTCAGCAAAGGGAAAATTTATCTCAACGCTACGCTCAACCTCAATGATCTGGCTCGCGAACTCGGCACCAACCGCACCTACCTCTCCAACTATCTCAACCAGCAACTGCACACGTCCTTCTATGAATATGTGAACCAATGGCGCGTGCGTCGGGCCAAGGAGCTGCTACGCGCCAGCAACGCGCCACTTGAGGAGATAGCCCTGCAGTCCGGATTCAACTCCATGAGTTCCTTCCGCCGATATTTTGCAGCACATACCGGAATGTCGCCACTCGAATACAGAAAAGGAAACTTCAAGAAATAAAACAAAAGTTTTGTTTTGTATTCTCTGAAGATAGCAGTAACTTTGCATGCAGATTAGGATTAACGTTAATTTTCATAATGGAACTGCTGAGAAATCTTTTTGAGGGCTCACCGGCCTACTGGGGAGGCGGTGTCTCCCATTCTCTTTTCATCCTTGCCATCGTGATAACGCTGGGACTGGCGTTAGGAAGGATAAAAGTCAAAGGCGTATCTTTAGGACTGATGTGGGTACTGATAGTCGGTATCGTCTTTGGTTATTTCAATCTGAATCTCAATGTTGAACTGCTGCATTTCATGCGTGAGTTCGGCCTCGTGCTCTTCGTCTACGCTATCGGTCTGCAGGTAGGTCCCGGTTTCTTTTCTTCTTTCAAGAAGGGTGGCCTGCAACTCAACATGCTTGTACTGATAACGATTTTTATCAGTCTTCTCGTTACCATCGCCATCCACTATGCCACGGGGACTCCCATCACGGCCCTGGCCGGTATCCTTGCCGGTGCTGTCACCAACACGCCGGGAATGGGCGCAGCCCAGCAGTCGTATTTTGCCATGAAGGGTGTCGAGGCTCCTGACATCGCTACGGGTTATGCCATCGCCTACCCCGTGGGTGTGCTGGGTGTCATCTTGGCCTTTATTCTGCTGCGCTACATTCTGCGCATCAAGCCCACGGAGGAGGAACAGGCGGCCGAGCGCGGACTCGGACAGCTCGAGCAGCTCACCGTGCGCTCCTTCACCTTAGAGGTCACCAACCAGCGCATCGAGGGCAACACCGTGGCCAATGTGAAGCATATCATCGGCAGACACTTCATCATCTCACGTATCATTGAGAACGGCAATGATGACCATAACGTCATCGTCAACGGCGAGACAGTGCTGCATCTCCACGACAAGCTTCTCATCGTGGCAGCTCCTAAGGACATTGATGCCATCACTGCACTTGTCGGAACACCTGTCGACTTCGACTGGAAGCCTTATGAGAAAGAGCTCATCTCCCGCCGTATCATCGTCACCAAACCCGAGCTGAACGGCAAGAACCTGGTGCAGCTCAACCTCGGCGGCAACTTCAACGCTACTGTGACACGTGTCAACCGTAATGGTGTCGACCTCGTCGCACATCCGCACCTCCGCCTGCAGCTCGGTGACCGCCTCACGGTCGTAGGCTCTGAGCTCGCCCTGAGCAAGGTCGACAAAGTGCTCGGCAACCAGCTCAAACGACTCAACTACCCGAACCTCATCCCCATCTTCTTAGGCATCGCCTTAGGTTGTGTTGTCGCCAATCTTCCCATTTGGATTCCCGGCATCCCCACTCCTATGCGCCTCGGACTGGCCGGCGGTCCTTTCATCATCGCCATCCTCATCGGATATTTCGGACCTCGCTACCACTTGGTGACTTACAACACCATCTCCGCCAACATGATGCTGCGCGAGATGGGCATCAACATCTTCTTGGCCTGTGTCGGTCTTGGTGCCGGTGCCGACTTCTTCAACACCCTCATCAATGAACAAGGCCTTGTCTGGGTGGGCTATGGTGCCATCATCACGATGTTGCCCGTTCTCATCGGTGGCATCATCGGGCGCTTTGGATTCCATATCAACTACTACACCCTCGTGGGCGTGTTGGCCGGTGGCAACACCAATCCCCCCGCCCTGGCCTATGCCAACAACGCTACAGCCAGCGACATGCCGAGCGTGGGTTATGCCACGGTATATCCTTTCGCCATGTTCCTAAGGATTATCTCGTTACAGCTACTTGTCTTAATTTTCCTTTCATAACACATGACAGAAACAGAAAAACAAACCGAAGAGCTCGTCCGGCAGGAGGAGGAGCGCGTCCACAACCAGCAACGGCATGAGGAGGAGAGCACCAACGTGCAGATCCTCCGACGCAAGCTCGACCTCCTCGTTAAAACAGGAGTCATGCTCATGTCCAGCAATGCCGACTGCCCGCGCATCATGCGCAACATGAAACGCTGCGAGGCCTATCTCGGACTACCCGATGAGTATATACACATCTTTCTGAACTACAACATCATCATGGTGAACCTCAGTGACGGCACGCACTCCTTCTCTAAGTACCAGCGTGTTGACAGCCACTGCATCGAGTTCACCGTCATCTCCAAAGTCAGCAAGATGCTGTGGACAGCCATCCGCGAAGACTGGAGCCTGGACCGCTACGAGGCTGAGCTCGATGCCCTGAAGCATGTTCACAAACAGTACTCTCCTTGGATGATTGCCGTCTGCGCCGGTTTTGCCTGCGGCGGTTTCTGCGTACAGTTCGGCTGTGACTGGCCGGCCTTCTTCTACGCTTCCATCCCCGCCATCCTCGGCTTCCGTCTGAAAATGTTCTTGGGCAAGCTTCACTGGAACGGCTATGTAGGCATCGCCGTCAGCGCGTTCTTGGCAACGCTGTTGGCATGGCTGACGACATTCATCAGCCTCAACCCCACACTGGCTGCTGACCTGCCGGCATTCCTGCACTCTGACACACCTTATCATCCACTCATGGCCTGCACGCTGTTCATCGTGCCCGGTGTGCCGCTCATCAACTTTGTCAGCGACATGGTTTCTGACTATGTACAGGTGGGCCTCACACGTGCTGTGACAACATTGATGATCATCCTGGCCATGTCCTTCGGTATTGTGTTAGCCATTCAGATCTGTGGCATTGACAACTTCGTCAAGGACCTGTCGATGACACCGCACAACACCTTCCTCGACTATGCCATCGCTGCCGCCGTGTCGTCAATGGGATTTGCCACCATCTATAACACGCCAAAGCGCATCATGCCGGTATTGGCCGTGACAGGTATCATCGCCGTCTGCACGCGCAACTTCGTCAACCTTGGTCCGAGCAATGGCAATATAGGTCTCGACCAGGGCATCATCATCGGGTCTTTCGTCGGTTCCTGTGTGGCAAGCCTTATTGCTACAAAGTCGCAGCACTGGCATCATATCCCCCATCAGGTCATCGCCATTCCCTCCGTTATCCCTATGATTCCGGGAGTGATGATGTATCGCGCCCTCTTTGGATTCATCGAGATGGACGGTGTCATCGGTGAGTTGACGTTTGCCTTCAACTGGGCCATCAAGGCTTCTCTCGTCATCCTCTTCATCGCACTCGGTGTCGCCATCCCAAACATCTTCGTTCGCCGTCTGATACAGACCAAACGAAAACTCAAGCTCCTGCAGCTCGTCGAAGAGCGCCACCGCAAGCACCATGACATGGTGGACTTGAAGAAAATTTAGGTGGTAGGTGTAACACCCAACACCCATCACCTATCACCTAAAGATATCACGCTCTTCACAAGACTGTCGCCTTTGTCCGACACCCAGAACTGCACCCTCACAGCATGTCCGAAGTCGGCGTTTCCGCTCTTCTTCATGTGGCGGGCACGGTCTAAAACGATGGTGTCACGACGGGAGGGGTAGCTGATGAGCTGCAATTGTTTTTTATTACTGGCAGAGCCGATATAGAAAATATCGGCACTGTCTTTGACAGCCGCCATCTTGGCGGCTTTTTTCTTGTTCAACAGAGCTGTGTCGATAGGCGCAAAGACTGAGGCCGCTACCGTGTCGCCGGGATCATCCTTAGGTGCCATCCGGCAAGAAGTCGGAACTGTCGTGAGCAGCGTGAGGCCTACGACGGCAAGAGGCAGCAGTCGAAAAAAATGAAGGTTATTCTTCTTGTTCATTCTTCTACTTAAATTATAATACCGAAGCTATGGTCCCGTATTGTCATGGGACCATAGCTTCTGTCATCACTGTTATTTTATTGTGGCATCGCCGCCAGTCCGCCCCGGCCCGTCTCTTTATAGAGCGACGGGAGGTCGTGGCCTGTCTGCTTCATCACCTCCACGACCCTGTCGAAACTCACGCGATGCTTACCGTCGGAGAAAGCAGCATAGAGATTGCAATCCAAGGCCCGGGTCGCTGCAAAGGCGTTGCGCTCAATACACGGTATCTGCACCAGACCGCACACTGGGTCACAGGTCATACCTAAGTGATGCTCCAGTCCCATCTCAGCGGCATACTCTATCTGTGATGGTGAGCCGCCAAAGAGCTGACAGGCAGCAGCCGAGGCCATAGCACAAGCCACACCGACCTCACCTTGACAGCCCACATCAGCACCTGAGATAGAGGCATTCTCCTTGACGATATTTCCTATGAGCCCGGCTGTAGCCAAGGCATGAATCATCTTCTCATCAGAGAATCCATGACCTTTAGCTAAGTGATAGAGCACGCCCGGCATAACGCCACAGCTGCCACAGGTGGGCGCCGTGACGATGGTACCACCCGAGGCATTCTCCTCACTCACAGCCAGAGCATAGGCATAGACAAGGCCACGCGTCTGAAGGTTGGGCTTGTAACCCTTAGCCTTAATGAAATAGGTGGCAGCCTTACGCTGCAGGTTCAATGGCCCCGGCAGACGTCCTTCGTGGTTGATACCTCGCTCCACACTGGTCTGCATGGCATGCCATACCTCTAAGAGGTAGTCCCAGATAGAGGCATCCTCACAGCGCTTCACATATTCCCAATAAGCACATCCATTATCGTCGCACCATCGCTGAATGTCGAGAAGGTGGTGCAAGGGATAGACGTCGGGCGAATCGGGCAACAAGCCTGAGGGATGGTCACCCTCGGAGAGCGCGCCTCCACCAATGGAATAGACCGTCCATGGGTCTGTCCACGCTGTCTCCACACCTTCCTGCTGCGGTACCAGCGTCCGACTGAACTCCATGCCATTGGGATGGAAAGGCAGGAACGTATCTGCCTTCCAGGCTATCTCCACAGGAGCAACAGACTCCAAGACCTCCCTGATAGCGACATCAGTCATATGTCCCTTGCCGGTAGCGGCAAGACTGCCATAGAGAGTGACATGGAAGGCTTTGGCCACGGGATGGGTCCGAAGATAGAGTTGGGCCGCCTTCTGAGGGCCCATGGTATGGCTCGAAGACGGTCCTTTACCGATACGATATAATTCTCTGAGAGATTTCATAAGTAAGAAGAACAGATTTAATGCGTTGTATTTGCAGTTTGTGTTTTCATCGGCAAAACTATAAAAAAAACATCAGTAAGAATCATCTTTCTCGTTTTTTTTCATGCCGGCAATAATAATCCCCTCCATCAGCCTATATCGCCAGCGCCTTCATCGTCGTTGTCTTGTTCTTAAAAGTCTGTGCATCGACCTTTCTGCCCCGCAGGCTCCGCACCTTCGGCATATCCTCAAACCACCGGTCATTGGTTGTGTACCAAGCATAACGGCTGATGAGTCGCACGTGTGGTAAGCGGCTGTTGAGGACACCGGCAAACTTTGGGTTGACAGACGACAGGAAGTGGGTGCCGTCTTTCATCTCTATAGCCAAAACCAGGTAGGTATTGATAACCTTTGCTGAGCCGGTGGATGCCTTCGGTGTCCCATTCATAGATGTGCGGACATGGATGTCCCACCCTTCACGGTTGAAGCGGTCCATCATCCCCCGGAAAACAACGCCATGGGCCGACGTATCCTTAATGCCGCTCGAAGCAATGCTCAGATGTATCATCTCGTGAAGGAGAACATTGCGGAACTGGAATTCCGTCTGGTCATAGAAGTTGCTGAGGGTCAGCGTGAACGCATTCTTCACCCCACCCGAGGGGCTTTTCCACATCAGACCACGCTGATAGGACAGCGAGCCCAACTGGGTGCGTGACCGCCCGATATGGAAGGTTGGTGTGGGTAATAGCCCACCAAAATGACGGCTGTTGAACTGCCGGAAATTATCTTGAAGCCAAATGATATCAATCTGCATACGTCTGTGAGATGGTCGTGACTGCAAAGATACACATTTTGCCGCACACTGCTCGCCATATAGTCACAAAAAAGCTGACGTATGCCGCGACGATGCGCGGCATATGCCAGCGATATCCGTGGCATTTGCCAACGATATCCGTGGCATTTGCCAGCGATGTCTGTGGCATTTGCCACAGATCAGTGTGTCATAGCTTCTTTGACCCACTCGTCCACCGTATGTTTCTCAGCATCGAAACGAATACCCACCTTTACAATGCGGCGACCGTCTGTGGCAAAAGGCTTAGCGTATTCTTTTTCATTAATCTGACGTAACGCATTATATGCACTGTCTCCTATTTTCATCTCCATGATATAAATGGTCTCAGGCATCAACACGATCATATCAATTCGTCCGCCAGCCACCTTCACCTGCGTGCGCACATAGACATTGAGCATGGAGAAGATGAGATAGAAAGTGTATTCGTAAAAGCCCTCTTTTGTCTTGGCCTCGGCTAACTTTTTTTTAAAGCCTTCCACATAGGGTATACTTGCAAGATACGTCTGCATATATGCCATCGCCTGATCGATGTCATCGTTTTTGAGTGCTCGCCAAAACTTCAAGGCAAAACCTGTCTGTACGTCGGCATCATTCAGTCCTACGTACGTTGGTAACAATCCACGCGTATACCCCACACGTACTTCTTGGTTGGGAATAGAAAGCGTATATATCTGCGATTCACGATCATAGTTCTTGATCGTCAAATAGCCACTTTGATAGAGCAAAGGCAATGCATCTTGCATGTTCTCCGTAGGCTGGTCAAAAGCTGTAGAGGGGACCTCCAATCTATCTAAAGAAGTGATGTCGGTATGAAAATGCTTCATCTGCCGGATAAGGAAAGTAGGCGTACCCGATGCGAACCAATAGCTTTGCAATTCGCCGTCACCAAAAGCATTGAGCAGACTGAAAGGGTTAAAAACAGGCTCAGCATTGCCAGCGAAGCGGTAGCCATCATATTGCAATTTGATTTTCTCGTACATCTCTTCATCGGATAAATGGTAGCCCTGCGCTAGCCGCTGGATGTCAGGCAGGAATATCGTTTTCACTTCCTGTTCTGTAAAGCCGCATATCGTTGCAAACTGTGGTAACAAAGAAATATTCTTGATATTATTGATGGTCGAAAAGATGCTGAGCTGTGAAAACTTAGTGATGCCAGTAATGAAACAAAACTTGATGAAACGCTCATTGGCCTTCAGAGGCTGATAGAACTCCTGCATTACACGGCGCATAGCACTGAGGGTATCATTATTATGTATTACATCAAGCAACGGGGCATCGTATTCATCAACAATGACAGCGACCTTCTTTCCAGTCTTCCCGTAAAGCCGACGAATCATACCATCAAGTTTCTCTCCTGGTTTAACTTCCTCGGGATGGTCCTCGTATTCATCAAGTCTTGACAGCATCAAGTTGATGGCACGCTGTAAGTCAGCAGCCGATTCTTTACCTTTGGCAATACTTAAATCCAAATGAATGACAGGATATTGTTGCCAATCCGCTTCCAACTCCATGATGCCAAGTCCCTTGAACAAGTCTTTCTCTCCTCGAAAATAAGACTCCAACGTGGATGTTAACAGAGACTTTCCGAAACGGCGCGGACGGCTCATAAAGATGAACTTGGCATAATGAACAAGATCGTAGATGAGTTGCGTCTTATCCACATAAAGGTAACTCTCCTGAATGATTTCTGAGAAGGTTTGTATTCCTACCGGGTATTTTCGTCTCTGCTGTACCATAGCTCTTGATATTTATTCCTTGCAAAAATACGATATATTTGCCAATTTCACAAGAGAAGGACAGAGTTTTAGCAAAATTAAAAAGCGGTGACTAAGGATTTTAGCCACCGCTCTATGCTGGATTCAATTTACTTATCTAAATATTAGCTTCACAACATTCTTAGCTGCATCCATTTGGTGCAGGAAAGCATTGACGGAAGCTGTTGTGATCTGCTGAGCTGTTGCTGCGAAGTTGTCGTAGTTGAGCAATTTACAGCCGTCGATGACCTCGTTGGCCATCTTGTCGGCCCACTTGTCGGCTTTGTCGACATCTTCGAGATAGCTCTTTTGGAAATACGCTAAGGCCTTGTTGAGCTCTTCCTGCGTGATGCCGCCGTTGACCATCTGTCCCCAGATGCCGAAGACCTTGTCACGAAGCTGCGGGGCACGAAGCGTGTCGGCCTGGAACTCAGCAGAGACCTCGAAGGAGCCGCGGGGCACGGCATTGCTCTCCTGATGGACATTGATGGTGTAGACATCGCCGTCTTTCTCGCGCATAACGTCCATGGCACGCTGCTGGAACACGCGGGCCACAATGCGGTTGGTGAGCTCGTTGACGGGCGTATAGGGCATTGGAGCACTGATACCGAGGACGACCATGGCGTAGGGGCCCATGGCACCCGTCTGTACCATTCGCTCGGTAACACCCTGATAGCCGTACATCTTGTTGTCGACCCATTTGGTCGGCTTACCTTTCCCGTTGATAGAGGCGATATATTTCTCTACCAAAGGTTTCAGCGCAGAGGCTGGCTGGGCACCCGTAATAATAAAGGTATAGCCATTGGCCGAACCGAAACAGCGGTTCCAAGCGTTCTCTATCGACTTGGCATCAATATGGTCGAAGTAGTCACCATGCTGGCTGAGAATGCGAGGACTGCCACCACCACGGAGCACGGCCACAGAGTCTTGCAGACGCTGTTGCGGACGGGCTGGGAAGTGGGCATAGATGCGGTTCTGCTGCATCGAGCCATTGATGAGGGCCGTGTCGATGACAGGCTGCATGAAGCGGAGATAAGTGAGCTGCATCATCTGCTCCACACTGTTGGGCAATGATGTCCCCTCCATGCGTTCGCTGTAGCCATAGATATGACTGTCGACTTTGAAGCCCTTGGCCTGCTGCACACGATTGAGCTGCTGCGAGGAGAGCTGCCCCACGCCACCGGCTTCGACGAATGTCGTGGCCACCTGTGCGGAAGGCAACTCCTGCAACGAGAACATCGACTCGCCACCGGGACGTACGACACGCAGGCAGACTTTAGAACCATCTTCGGGAACCTGCTTGTAGACGACGGTGGCACCATTGGCAAGTTTCCACGTCGTCGTGTTTTTCGCCTTGTCGACTAACTCTTTCTTGATACGGCCGGGCTTGGGGGATACGGAAAGCTCGGGCAGTGGCACCTCTGGCTTCAGCTCAAAGGGAAAGCCTTTATAGTTGATCTTCTTCACTTGGTCGAAGATGTCGAGAATGTCTTGTTTAGCAGGATAGTACAGGCCGTCGGGACCAGTGAGGATGACCGACATGTTCTTGTCGGTACTCCATGAACGCACCAATGCGTTGACCGATGACAAAGACAGCGTGTCAAGGACGGTGCGCTCGTAGGTGTTCAGCGCTTTGTAGTCTACGATGGGCTCACCTTCGAGATAGTGTTGTTCGAGCATCTTGGCAATCTCGTCGTTGTCTTTCGACACATAAGCATTCTGTGCATTGTCACGCAGCATCTGTGCCTTAGCGCGGTCGAATTCTGGTTGCGTGAAGCCTACGTGTTTCAATCGCTCATATTCCAGGAGAAGCATGCGCACGGCGCGCGTCTCATTTCCCGGTTGGCCGATGCCGGCACCGATCTGATAAGTGAAGTAACCTCGTTTCAAAGGCATGACCACTAAGCTGGCCCCGGCAAGCGGACTGTCCTGCTCGTGGCTGATCTGTCCTAAGCGTGTGGCACCCATGATGTTGATCATGCGTGTCATAATACTTTTGACAAGGTAATCGGCTGATGACTTCTCAGCCTCCGGCGTGTCACGTATCAGGTTGACTATCATTGCAGTCTCGCCCTGCTTAGCCTTATCGGTGGCCACGCAGTAGTTGAGCGTGTCGCGGTCGGGTACGGCGAAGAAAGGCCGTTGCTGTTTTTTGTTACCCATGGGTGCCACGCTGAGGACACGGCGCAGGGCTGTTTCCATCTGCTTGACGTCGAAGTCGCCGACCACGACCACGTCGACCATGGCGGGGTTAAGCCATGCAGCGTAGAACTTCCGAAGGCCTTCCGGGGTGATGGCTTTGATATCAGCCATTGTTCCGAGCACATCATGGTTCTCATAGGCCGAGCCACGCAACAGCGAGTTGGCCCATTGTATCTGAATGTGTGTGTCGGTATTGTCGCGCATGGCGAGCTCACGCAGGATAGGCCCGCGCTCATGCTCGATGCGGTCGTCTTTCAGTTGGAGGGCATAGGTCCAATCGGACATGACCATCAAGCAGGAATCCAAGAATTTTACGTCATGCGTTGGTACATGGCTGAGGGTATAGACGGTCTCGTTCTCGGAAGTATGGGCATTGATATCGTAGCCATAGAGCACGCCGTGGCGCTCCAGCATGTCTATCATGCTGTGTCCGGGGAAATGCTTAGTGCCTTGGAACATCATATGTTCCAGATAGTGCGCCATGCCATGTTCACCCGGTTTCTCGGCTAAGGCACCGATGCCATTAACAAGATAGAAACATGCCTGGTGGCGTGGCGTGGCGTTATGACGAATCATGTAAGTGATGCCATTGTCCAGACGCCCTGTCACCACTTGGTTGTCAAGGGGTAGCGGTGCTTGTTGGGCAAAAAGGGCCGCCCCACTAAGGAGGCAACCCAACAAGAGAGAGAATCTATGGAGAATCATAGGAAAGCAGTTTCTATTTCAACAATTCTGCCACTTTCTTCTGCAAGGCCTCCCCACGGAGATTGACGGCAAGGATGTTGTCATCAGCATCGAGAAGGACGGTGAAAGGGATGGACTGGAAGGCGTAGAGGGCCACGACGGGCGACTGCGGACCTTTCAGATCGGAGAGGTTCTTCCACGTCATACCCTCTTCTATCATGGCGTTCTGCCATTTCTGCTTATCGGTGTCGAGGGAAACACTGACGATTTCCAAGCCGCGTGTCTGATAGTTTTTGTAGAGCTTCACGAGGTTCGGCATCTCCTGACGGCAGGGACCGCACCAGGAAGCCCAGAAGTCGAGGAGCTTCACCTTGCCCTTGACCTTGGAGAGCGTGATGGAGTCGCCCTCGTTGTTGAGCATCGTGAAGTCTGGAGCCAGCAGTCCAACAGAGATACGTTCCACAGCCTCCAAATGTTCAAGCACAGCCTTGGCATTGGGCATGGCCTTGACCTTGTCGTCGAGCATGTCGTAGCGTTTGCGCAGCATAGTGGCTGGCATCTGCATCATGTGGGTAGCAAGGATATAGCCACCGACGAACGAGTGAGTGAGCTTGCCAAACTCCTCTTCTTCCTTGGCTCGAGCCTTCTCCACATATTTCATGAACTGGTTCTGAATGCCCTGCATCTTCATTTGGTTGCCCTCTTGGTAGGCAGCCTGCATGTCCTGCTGGGCTTTATTCTGTGCGCGTTGCGTGCTGTCGACAAGCTCCTGGTATTCGTTCAGAGCCTCTTGTGCTGGGCCGCCAACGACCTTCACGCCGGAAGGTCCAGCGAGAATCTGGAAGTTGGTATTTTCCAACATCAGGGGAATCATGCCCGCTCCCTTCTCCGTGCGGATGTAGGCCACATCGGGGGTCTTCACCGAGCCGGTGAAGACAAAGATTCCCTTCTTCATGTCGGTGACGCCAAGGGTGTCGGTGTTGCAACTGATGAGGTAGACCTTTCCGTCGTCAATACCAGAGGTCTTACCCGTTATCTGATAGCCGTCCTGGGCCTGTGCGCCAAAAGAGAGGGCGAGGAGGGCGAGGGTGGTGAATAATTGATGCTTCATTGCTTTTTTTATTGTTAATGTTTGGAAATTATTGGGGACAAAGGAGGGACTGGGGGACGCTGCAAAGCAGCGTCCTACGGAACCCAACCTACCTCTAACTTTTAGTAGACCTTGATGCCGGCGAGAGCCACGCGGGTAATACTGTTATAGGTGCGCTCCTTGACGGTGACGCGGAGATAGCGGGCATTAACCGCCTTTACCGCCGTAACAAGGGTTGTCTCACCCTGTGCGCTACCGAGCGTGTACTCGTCGATGCCATTGAGATAATGCCAATTGTCGGGTTCAGCGGCTGTGGCGTACTCCACGGTGACATTCTCCGGCAGGAAGTTCTTCACATCTGAGCTTTGGCTCTGCTCAATGGCTACGCCATGGACGGTCTTATCTGCCTTCATGTTGATGACAAGGTCAAAAGTGCGCATGCCAATGTCTGAAGGCCATGACTTCCAGTCTGTCGTAGCACTGCCATCGAGGAGATTCTTCAGCTCACTATTGTTGGAGTCATCCTCTGAAGTGGTGATACCCCAGCCATTGCTGCTGTAGAAGTTCGTGACAGGAACAGTAGCAACATTGTGCTTCTTGACAAACGAGGGAGCGGAAGCACCGAAATATGCGTTGGCGTACATATTCACTGCAACGCCACATATCTCATGCAACTTGGTGATGACCCACTGTGAGCGTTTCAGTTCGGTCACCGTGCTGGCCATGAGATGTGAGGACAGCATATAGCGGCGCGCACCAAGATTCACGGTCTTCAAGTTGGGGAAGTAGAACAGGTCCTCTAAGGAATAGAGGTCATAATCCACACCCACGGTCTGAGCCGAGGCGGCGAAATTCTCCACGTCATCGTTACCAAGACCATAGTGCTGGCGCAGCTCCTTCTTGAAGTCGGTGTTCATCAAGAAGTTCTTGGTGAGCTTCACAGGTTGGAAGTCGATGGTGTCGGGACAGCCCTCAATCATACCACGGCGCAACAGCGTGATGTCCTTGCTGAAGTCCACATCAGCTACGTCGACATTCTGCTCCTTGAAAACATCCTGGGTAAGATGCAGCGTGTCAGCCTTTTCCTGCTTGTTGGTATAGGCAATGTCGAACTTGACAATGCCGTCAGTCCAGTTGCCCATGAAGAGCAACAGGTGATTCTTATAAAGATAGTACTTGTTGAATCCCTGCGTGAAAGCCGTGACGGCCTCGTGCTCATAGGTGTAAGGACGGCGTGTCAGTCCGTTGTCAAGTGACGGTGTACCATCATTGGCAATGGACTGCACCAAGACACGATAGTTCTGGTTGGTCAGTCCCTTGATGGTATAGGCGGTGTCTGTAGGAGCGACCTCCGCTGATGCCGTGTCGCTGTTCTCAGAAATCCAAGTGATGCGGATGTTTTTCACAGCCGGGTCTTTGCTCGGTGTCCATTTGGCACGCAGACACTCCCATCCTGGGTTGACACTGATGTTGGTACACTTGCCGGTGTAGCGGATAGGTCCGTCTCCGGCGTAGTCCTTGTAAGTGTCCTCCAAGCTGTCGCCGCAGGAAGACAGAAGCGCTAAGGCAGCAGCGAATATATAGATAACTTTATTCTTCATAGTTGGTTATTTTTTAGTATAGACTTCTAACTCCTGCATGGTGACATACTCCTGCTTATTGGCAAACATCGGAATGGTGTTGTGCTTGAACACGCTGTTGGGCACAACACGGATGTAGCGATAGCTGTCATCGGAGATGCTGAAAGCCACATCAAGATATACCGGAGAAGGAATCTGCGAGAGATCATCATAGGATAACTCCTCTAAACGCTGAACCAGCCCATTCGTTGACCACCACTGATCATGATCCGCATCATCCGCCTCATAATAGTGTCCTATTTTTTTCCATTTTGATTCATCGTTAGAGCCATACGCAGACTCATCATTAGAGCCATAGACGGTCACCTCATTGGGCAAGAGGTTAGGATAATCTTCGTTGAATTCGCCAATATAGCTTTCTTTCGTCTTACACTGTGCATAGATTCTCACGCTGGCCAAGACCTTCGCCTGGCCTAAGTCGATGTCAATGTATTTCCCCACACCATAGGGACCCATGATAAAGGTATAATACTGATTGTACTTTCCCCTTACCGATCTGTAACCACGGTCATCACCATCGGTGAGATATTCCAGGCCAACCTTCTCGTCATCGTCCTCAACAGAAGAAGGGCAGGTGACTTTCAGCTGGTCTTCGGGGAACTTCTCCGTCTGATACGACTTCACGTCTTTCCATTCTTTCTTCTGAACGAAGTAGCCACCATAGTCCTCAGTACGGATGACGATGTCGTAATCGTCCATGGCTTGTTCAAACTGAATGAAATTACTATTCTTTCCGCGCTGCAGATTCAGGGTCTTGGCGAGAATGGTATCTGGCTGGTTCGTCGTCGGATCAGTACCAATATAAAAGATGTGTGCGAAACCCTTCATATCGGCATCAGGAAGGTTATAGGTCAGTTCCACGCCATTCCATGCCGACTTCACCTCAGCCTCTTTGAAGAAGGCGCAAGGACCACTGTCCTTGGTAGAGAATGTTGTCGGTGTCTCCTCCGACACCTCTCCCTGTCGGTTGACATAAGAGACAAAGGCCGGGACATCCGTACGGGCTTCGTTGAAGCCGATTATCGAAAGGGAATCTTTAAGATAAGAGCCTTCCACGATATTCTCCTTGCCTTGTGCATTGGTATATCGCACCCGGATGGACTGGACATCGAGGTTGTTGGGCAGTTTATAGCGCATGACCGCCCCACCCGACTTCGGCGTGAAGGTGACGCTGGCTGCATCGGGTGTCACACCGAACGTCTTGTCATCGTCGCTGCTGCAACTCGCCAAAGAGAGGGCCAGCAGGCAGACGGCAGATATGTTGATAAGTTTTGTTTTCATATTATCTATTCTTTACGATAGCTTATAATTTATACACTATACATTATACATTATTACCATCCCGGGTTCTGCTTCACACCAGAGATTTGTACTTCCTCGGTGCGGATGGGATGGAAATAGTCACGAGGCGAGACAAACTTGCGCTTGTTCCAGACGATGATAGGTCCATGCCAGTTGTTGTAGAAGCTGGTGGCATCCTCACCGATGATGTTCCACCCATAGACGGGCTGTGCCAATTCCTCACCTTTCTTCCAGCGCAGCATATTGAAATATCGCTGCCCCTCGAAGGAAAGCTCGATATTGGTCTCCTGCTGGATGATGGAGCGCATGCCCCCCTTGGTGTTGATGAGGTTGGGGTGCTTGGCCTGCCGCCATGAATCCTGGACATCAGGGATACCGGCACGCTCACGCACCTTGTTGAGCTGGCTGTAGACCTTCTCACTCGGTCCTTCATACTCGTTCCAGGCCTCGGCATCCATGAGATAAAGCTCAGCAAGACGGATGAGGCTGAACGGGTCGTCAGAGCCCTTAGAAACATAGCTGTTAGCATAGTTCTTGCCGGCAATATCAGAATAGAGGCTCTTTTTCACCCAATAGCCGGTAAGGTTCTGAGGAACATCCTCCCGCACGGCACTGGCCTCCGTTCCAAAGCTTTCGCCTTTATAGGCTTTAACAAGCAGGTTATAGTCCGTAGACCATCGGTTCTTCTTCTCCGGTCCGCGCTGGAAATAAGTACGGTCGGCGGCGATATCTGCATAGAAACGGGGCTCGCGGCGCAGGTGCAGGTTGAGGACAGGCGTGCCGGCAGGAATAACCTTATCATAGGTAGCCTGGTCAGTCTCCTGGCTCATACCCGTGTAGCGGGTGGCGTAGTCCCAAGAAGGATCCTCGTCGATGGGCAGACCCTTGTCGGTGTAATACATCTCCACCATCTTCATCGAGGGAGCTAAACTGCCCAAGTTACGGTAATCATAGTTGTAATAATCTGATGACTTCATGTACGGCAGAATCCAACAATACAACTTGTCTGGGAAATACAAAGCTGTGTTAGACGTCTTCACCCCAAAAATCTGCTCACTGTTGTTGTAGCCCGGGGCCTGCGTGCGTTCCTCCAAGTCCATCATCGTATTGAGGAGCTTAGTGGACTTCGAGGAAGAACCACTCACGAGTTTATAACCCGCTGCCTCACAAGCCTTGATGGCCTCGTCACAGGCTACAGCGGCCTTATGCCACTTCTCGGCATCATACTGCTGCGGGAAGAGCTGTTCACCGTTCTTGTTCTTGAAGTCAGCAAAATCGCTGTTGCCGTTGAAGAGCGGGGAGGCAGCATAGGTGAGCACAATAGCCTTGAGCGCCAAGGCACTTTCATGGTTGAAGTAAGCCTGATGGGAGGTTTCCTGCTGTGCCCTCGACTCCAAACCGTCGCTGATGGCTTCGTCGATGAGGGAGACGATGGCATCGAAACATTTGTCAACGGGCTGGCGAGGCTGTTTCATCTCGTCAAGACTGGCATTGGCTGCAATATTCTCAGGTACAAGGATGATAGGGCCGTAGCGCTTGACGAGCTGGAAATAGATGAAGGCCTTGAGAACCTTGATCTCTGCCATCCACTCTTTCTTCTCTGCGTCGGTCATGTCGTAGGTATGCGGGACATACTGCAGGAAGAGGTTGATATAGCGGAGGTCATTGAAATAGCTGGCCTGCGTCCACTTGTTGTCGATAGGGCTCTGCACATTCTGCAATCCATCAGCGACATTGGCCCAAGAGAGCGTTGTCTGGCTCATACCCTGTCCATAGTCACGGGAATACTGGTTGGCAACCCATTCATCAGAGGCCATCATACCGATATTATAGGGAGGGGCGGCTAATGACTGGATATAGGAGTAACAGTCAGCCTCCTGCTCATCCACATTCTTACGCACCTCGTAGATGGAGGGGATAGTCGTGATGTCATTCTCAGGCACTAAGTCAAGGAACTTGTTGCAGGAAGCCAACAAAGGCAGCCCTAATGCCAATAATATGATATTTCTTTTTTTCATGGTATCTTTCCCTTATATTAGAAGCTGAAGTTGAAGCCAGCGGAATAGGTACGCTGGATAGGATAGTTGAAACCGTTGCTGCCGAGCTCAACATCCCAAAGATGGAAATTGGTGATGATAAACGGGTTGTTGGCACGCACATAGATACGGAGGGTCTTGGCACCCATCTTGCGCAGCACCTTGGCCGGTACGTTGTAGGCAAACTCTAAGGCCGTGCAACGCAAGAAGTGACAGGAACGCATGAAATAGGTGGTATAGGTCGTCACGGAGCTGTTGGCACTGCGGTTCTCCTCAGCGTTATGCCGAGCGATATTCTGCAACGAGAGTCTCGGCCAGAAAGCATGGCTGTTCATGTTGTCTGTGCTCCAATGGTCATCGGCAATAGCCTTCAGCATAGCCTTATCACCATAAAACGGAGAGATGGCTGTGGGGTCAATGAAGAAGGAGCGCTGGCCGGAACCCTGGAAGGCAAAGAGAAACTCGAACTGCTTATAGTTGATGTTGCCGTTGAATCCATAGATGATACGCGGCGTGGTCGGGTAGCCGATATGCACGGCATCGTTAATATCAATTTTGCCATCGCCGTTGACATCACGGTAGCGGATATCACCGGGACGCACATCACCACTCTGTGTCGGTGCGTTATCAATCTCGGCCTGATCGTGGAAGAGGCCCTCAGCGATATAACCTATCTGCTGGCTGATGTCGTGACCGACCTGACGCTGCCATTCCGGCTTATCGGTAGCTTCCTCAATGCTCTTGAATTTAGCGCGACTGTAGGTGAAGGTGGAGTTGAGGATGATCCAAAAGTCAGGGGTAAAGGCTTTCTGAATCTTACCGGAGAAGTCGAAACCATGAGCGGACACCTCACCGACATTGGCAAGCTGGTAATAGTCGAGGCCTACGTTGGCCGGGACTACGCGACGATAGTCGAGGATGTTGTGACGCACCTGCTTGTAGAAGTCCATCTGGATATCGAAGAGGCCATTGAAGAGTTTGGTCTCAATACCGAGGTTGTTCTGCTCGTTAATTTCCCATTTAATATCTGGGTTGGCATAGAACTTAATGTGGTAGCCCTTGGTATTAGACATATTCTTACCAGGTCGCGGATCTGTACGTCCTTTCTGGTCGACCTGTTCCAGATAGACGAAACGCGGCTCATCGATGATGCCATCATTTCCTACCTTACCCCAAGAATAACGGAACTTCAGGAAAGGAATAATCTTCTGCAAGGGCTGCATGAACTTCTCTTTCGAAAGCACATAGGCAACACCTACAGCAGGGAAGAAGCCCATCTTGTGCTTCTTGGCGAAGCGCTCGGAACCATTGTAGCCGAAGCTGGCCTCGGCGAAGTAGCGGTCCTTGAAACCATAAGTGCCACGCATGGAGAGACCCATGTTGCGGTGCTCCATGGCATTGAGCACCTCATCGGCTTGGTTATCCGACTTCTGCTCAGCATTAGCCACCATGGTCAAACTGGTCTGATGGTCACCCCAGGCTGCCGTATGATAGAGTCGGGCTTCATAGGTGAGCTGCGTGCTTCCATAGCTGTCTTTCTCACCCATCTTCAGTGTACGGTTGGCATCAGTAGAATTCATAGGATTCAGTGAGAAAGCACCCGTCTGTGGGTTATACTCCTTCAATGAATATAAATAGGGTGTCAGCGTATAAGGTGTGGAATAATATCCGGTCTTGACCAAGGAAACGTTAGCACGAAACTCCAAGCCCTTAATCAGACGGGAGAGATTATAAATATACTCCAAACGGTTGGAGGTAGAGTAACGGTTGCGCTCCAAATAACCCTGGTGAAGGGCTGCGTAAGGATTGGAGAAAACACTACCACCACCTGCTGGCACACCAAAGCGAATGTGCGGCCAGTTGTAAGTGTCGTCAGCGGGATATGTCGGCGCAAAATCGACAGGCGAGGCATTGAAGGCATAGCCGTAAGCCTGCTGCACGCTGACTACCGGTCCATGATACTTGTCCCAGTTAGTGGCCGAGCTCAGGAGCAGGCGCATACCGGGCTTCAAATCAATAGTGAGGTTGGTACGGAATGAGAGCTGGTTGGTATTGATGTTGACGTCGAACTGGTTGAGCTTGTCGGTCTTAATCATACCCGAGTCGTGGTTGTAGTTCAACGAGACATAGTACTGCATGATTTTCGAGCCGCCACGGATGTTCACACCCACGTGGTGGTTGATGTTGCGGCTCTTGAAGAGCGTCTTATACCAGTCATTGGCAGGATAGGCCCAGGAAGGATACTTGCCGCTGGCTGTCATAGCGATATATTCCTGAGAATATTTCGGTGTGGCGTTGGGGTTATCGTCGAGCTCTGCCTGGTCGTAGTAGCGCATGTAGTCGATGGGGTTGACGACATCGATGTTCTGGGTCGGCTCACTCATGATAGCCTCGTAGCGCACGGAGGTATAGACCGTACCTTCCTCACCTTTCTTCGTAGTGACGAGAATGACGCCGTTGGCACCGCGGGCACCGTACATAGCCGTGGCGGAGGCATCCTTCATGACGTTGAAAGTCTCGATGTCCTCAACGGTCAGGCGGGCAAGGTCAAGTTTGGTCGACTCCACACCATCGATGAGAATCAGCGGGTCGGTGTTGGCACCGGACTGAAAGGAAGTGATACCACGGACGTAGAACTTGGTGTTCATCTCGCTCTCAGTCATGGCACCCGGCATACCACCCGTCTGCCAGGCCACCATGCCGGGGATACGTCCGGCGAAGCTCGTCGTGAGGTCAGAGCTGGAGGTCTTCAGGTCGCCCGGACGGATGGATGTGATGGAGCTCACCACGCTTTCCTTCTTCTGTGTACCGAAAGCCACAACCTGCACGTCCTTCAAAGTGTGAGCATCGGGTCGCATGTCAACATTGAGCGTCTTCTTACCCTTCACAGCGGCGATCTCCTCACGATAGCCGATAAAGGTGAAGCGGAGCACGTCACCGGCATGTACCTCTATAGAATAGGTACCGTCGAGCCCTGACACAGCGTAGGTCTTGGAGCCCTGCACGCGGATGTTCACCCCCGGGAGCTCGGCACCGTTCTCGTCGACGACCTTACCATGCAAGGTGTAGGTGGAGGTAGTAGGCTGTGCGCCCTGCTTGGTGATGGTGATGTACTGCTGGTTGATGGAGTAGCTCAAGGGCTTGCCTTGAAGGAGTTGTGTCATCGTGGAGTTGATATCTTTCAACTCTAACGTACCTGAATAGGTATAGCCCTTCAGGTCGTCGTTGACATAGAGGAACCGGTAGTCGGTCTTCATCTCCAACTGCCGCAGTACTTGCGGCAGCGGTGCGTTCTTGACTTTCACAGAGGCGTCGCCCTGCGCTGTGGCTGTCGTCGTCCACAACGTAAAGAAGCAAGCCAACAAGAAAGTAAGCCTTAACAATTTACTCATAAGTTTACCTAATTTTGATTCTCTTACGTCTTCAAATCGTAATGAGTTTGAAAAAGGGTACCCTTAAAGTTACAAATTCTTGCCTTTCATTTATTTTTTCTTATAATAGTTATCGAATCAGAGCTATAGAAGTAGCAAATCTGATTTTCCATGAGAAGCGACAATGAGCCACACATTATTATATATAGCGTAACGGCAAGAATATGTCGCCTGTGGAACTCAAGGACATTCTAATTTACGTTTTTAACCGCCATTTTGCAATTAAAAATTTCAAATCGGCGTATCTTATTATTTTTTTAGTAATTTTGTAAACTGAGAAAGAAGAAGAGAACAATCTTGGATAAGGAGAAAGAATTCGAAGCGTTTTTCAAGGCGCACTACCAGCACGCCCGCCACTTCGCCCGTCAGATGATAGGCGACGAGGAGACATGCCGTGACCTCGTAGAGGATTCTTTCGAAATCTTGTGGAAGCATTTTGCCGATGTGGAACCGGAGAGCCGTGTAGCCTACGTCTTCCGCTTGGTACGCTGCAAGTGCGCTGACCATCTGCGGCACTCGCAGGCTTCCACCCTCTATGCCAAGCGGTATCTTCAGGAGAACACCGATGCCACCACCCCCCACGACGCTGACCCTCGCGAAGAGCGCATCAAAAAGATGATGGCGCTCATGAGCCAGCTCACACCCCGCACACGCGAGATTCTTACGGAATGCTATTTCAACCACCACAGCTACGCTGAGGTGGCAGAAAAATACAGCATCACGACAAGCGCGGTGAAGAAGCACATGATGCAGGCGCTGAAGTTCTTCAGAGAAAATATGGTTAAAGAGTCTAAAAGTACACAATAAGGGGTACCCGATGAGAGGTTATATCCGATAGCAATATAGATGAGGATTCAAATGCCAAACAAAGAAATAGAAACAGACAGAGAACTGCAGGAAGCCATCGACCGGTTCGATACTGACTGCATGCCCGACGACAAGGAATGGGGAGACTTGGACAAAGATGTCCAAGACGACCTTGCCATGCTTGCCGAGATGGAGGAGGCTGTCTGCCGCTCAGCGTCTTCGTCAGAAGATGACGACACCGAGAAGGCATGGGACCGCATGAGAGCACGCATGGACAAGGACAAGCTGAAAGAACGCAAAGTCTACAGTCTGCGCATTGCTGCTTTCTCAGCGATAGCCGCTGCCGCCGCAATTCTGTTTGCTGTCTTTGTCATCAGTCCGAAAGTAACCTCTCCAAATCTTCAACAAATAGCAACACAGACAAACAAAGACAGTGCTGTCGATAAAAAAACTAACACTATACCTATTTCAAGTGCGCAGAAGATGCAGAAGGTAGCTTCAAACACAGCCTCCACAGCTACCTGCGTGGCTACTACGACACGAAGTGTGAACAATGCAGCACAACTCGTCATGGAACTGCAGAACCAGGGCTACGCCGTAGACGGACAGATTCAGCGCACATCACAAACCGTACAACCTGGCAAGCTTGCCAAAGTGGTACTTCCCGACGGTACCGAGGCTTACCTCTATGCCTCGAGCAAACTGACCTATCCATCGAGTTTTGTCGGAGATACCCGTGATGTCGTGCTCGAAGGTGAAGCTTACTTCAAAGTGACCCACGATGCCTCACACCCATTCATCATCCACACAGTAGGAGCCGAGACGCGCGTCTTAGGCACCGAGCTCAATGTCCGTGCTTACCATGGCGAACCACTACATGTGGCACTCGTCACCGGTGTGGCTGAGGTAACGAAGAATGGCGATGTCTGCCGTCTGCTACCTGGCGAGGGCGTTATCCTGAGAAATGGTAATCTGATGAAAGCCAACGAGGATATGGATCCCTACACCTATGCTCTCCGCGGTTTCCTCTATGCTGACGACATGCCATTGGAAAACGTGATGCAGGTCCTCGGTCACTGGTTCGGCATGCAGGTAGTCTATAAGGAACGTCAGCAGGCCACCCACCGCATCCATTTCTTCATGCGTGGTGACGATACACCTCAGAAAGCGGCTGAACTGCTTTCCGGAATGGGTATCGGCAATGTGACCGTGGAGAACAATCGATTCGTGGTGAAATAAAATAGGTGTTGGGTGTTAGGGGATAGGTGTTAGATGTTGGGTGTTAGGTGTTAAAGAAATGTCCGTGCAGGTGGGCAACTTACCATGGTCGTCATCCCAAGGGACATATCATTAACACCTAACACCTATCACCCAACACCTAACACCCAACACCTAACACCCAACACCTATCACCTAACACCTATTTTACAATCCCAGTCCTTTCAGCGCCTTGTCGGCAGCTTTGTTGACGGCATCGTTGGCTTTCTTTTTCGTGTTCTCCACCTTCTCAGCAGCTTTCTTCTGAGCGGATGCAGCAGCATTGTTCACCTTCGACGTAGCTTTATTGACCTCATTGTCAACAGCCTGCTTTCCAGCTGAAGCGGCAGAGTTGACGGCAGTCTTGGCAGCCGTCTCAGCTGTTGCGGCAGCAGATGTTGCCTGATTTTCAGCAGCAGCCTTCACTGCCTCAGGAGCATTCTTGATAGCAGCGGCAGCCTCCTGTGCTGTGGCAGCGGCAGCAGCGCCTTTCTGCAAATAGGGAGAAGCAAGGTTGACGACATCCTGCTTGACAGCAGTCTTGGCATCCTCAGCTGTCGTCGTAGCAGCAGTGGGCAGATTCTCAACCGTAGAGACGAGATTGGCTATCGTAGCAGCGTTGGAAGCCGCATCACCGGTAGCTAAGCTCTTGATGGCCGCTGCATTCTTAGCGACATAGCTTTTCACGGCAGTGGCGTAGTTTTTAGCCTCTTCGAGTTTTCCAGCGTTGACAAGAGCCTTATAGGTGGCAGCAGCATCGGCAAGGGCAGTGGTGACAGCCTTGGAGTCTTTATTCTTCACGGCAAGGTCTACAGCAGAAGTGATAGCGCTATAAGCCTGGCTGGTCTCAGGAGCAAGAGCCTTGACAGCGGCCTCAGCAGAAGCAGCGGCTGCGGTGGTATCAGCAGTAGCCGTGGAATCAGCGGCAGGAGCAGCATTATTACTCTTGTTGCCGCAACTTGTGAATGACAACGCTGCTACGAGAGCAGCAGACAAAATCATAGTCTTCTTCATTGCTTTTTAGTTTTAAAGTCTTTATTTATAAGACGCTGCAAAGCAGCGTCTTACTGAACCGAGCGCATCGGAACGGCCGGAGGTGTTGTACAGTAACTACTAATTACTAACTACTAATTACTAACTCCTTTCCACCGCCCTCGCGAGTTTCTCAAGGCCTTGGCGGATGTATTCGCGGGGCGAACCAACATTGAGGCGCATGAAGCCCTCGCCACCAGGGCCGAACATCTCGCCATCGTTGAGGGCAAGGTGGGCCTTGTCGATGAAGAGGTCGAGAAGGGCATCGTGGTCAAGTCCCAAACCGCGGCAGTCGAGCCATACCAAGAAGCTGGCCTCTGGACGGATGGGGTGGATTCCGGGAATATTGTCATGACAATATTTCTCGACAAAACGGACGTTGTCCTCGACATAAGCCAACATTTCCTTGCGCCACTCCTCACCATGGCGGAAGGCCGCGATGGTGGCGATATGCGCGAAAATATGCGCCTCATCGAGCTCATTGGCATGGAGCCATCCATAAAACTTCTTACGCAGGTCGGGATTGGGGACGATGGCATGGGAAGAGATGACGCCAGCGATGTTGAACGTCTTCGTAGGAGCCTGCATGGTGATACTGATTTCCGCTGCCTTCTCTGAGACGGAGGCAAAAGGAATATGCTTGTGTCCGAAGAGGGCAAGATCAGAGTGAATCTCGTCACTGATGACGACGAGATGGTGGTCATAGCAGAAGTCGGCGAGCCGCTGCAACGTTTCCTTCGGCCAGCAAATACCACCTGGATTATGCGGATTGCAGAGGATGAGGACACGGCACTTGTCATCGCAGATGCGCTCCAGACTGTCGAAATCCATATCGTAGCGCTCACCCGCTGTCTCCACGCCATCACGTTTCTCGGCTTTCACCTTCAGCGGATTCCAAACTACCTCGCGGCCATTAGCACGTGGCACGAGGAAGAAGGGATGATAGATGGGTGACATGACGATGACCTTCTCGTCAGGCTTGCAAAAAAGGTTGGCAATGATACCTATACCCTTCACAATGCCAGGGATGAAGTTGATCCACTCGGGCTGAATCTCCCATCCATGGTGCTCCCTGACCCAGTCGATGATGGCAGGACGATAGTCATCGGGCTCTACTGTATATCCTAAGATGGGATGCTCAAGGCGCTTCTTAAAGGCGTCAAGGATAGCAGGGCAAACGGCAAAGTCCATGTCAGCGACCCACATCGGCTGTAGGTCGTCGCGGCCCCACCGCGGCTTCAAAGCCTCATGCATGAGGTCGCCAGTACCCCGCCGCTCTATGATATTGTCGAAAGAATACATAGTAATGAATAATTTGTAATGAGTAATGAGCCTCACTCCTACCTCTCTACTGCCTGGCGTATATCTTCGAAGAGGTCATCGACATCTTCGAGGCCGATGCTCAGACGAATAGTGGTGTCGAGGACATCCATCTTCTCCTTTGCCTTGGGCGAGAAGAGACCGAAGATGGTGCTGTAAGGATGGATGGCAAGGGTGCGGTTGTCGAAGAGATTGGTAGCGCGGTGAATGAGCTTCAGCCTGTTAAGGAAATTGAAGCAGGCTTCCTGGCTCTCCAACTCAATACATATCATGGCTCCTGCCGTCTCACCGAACTGGCGACGGGCCAACTCATGGTATTTGTTGCTCTCCAAGCCCACGTAGTTGACATATTTTATCTGTGGAAGCGTTGTCATGCGTTTGGCCAGTTCCAATGCGTTGGCAGCCTGAACATGGTAGCGGGCGTCAAGGGTCTCAAGTCCCATTGTCTGCATGAAAGCCACCTGCGAAGTCATGTAAGCACCAAAGTTGAAGAGAATCTCACTCTTGATGGTTTTTGAGAAGCCTTCGGTATATGGCGTGCCATAGTCGATGATAAGTCCACCAAGAGAAGTGGCACCGGCACTGATATATTTCGTGGAAGAGACCAACTCGATGTCCACGCCCAGATCTTTAGCTGAGAACATGGTGAAAGGAATCACCGTGGTGTCAGCCACAAGAGGAATATTATGTTTGTGCGCCACCTCGGCAAGCGCCCTGAGGTCGGCAACCTCCAACTGCGGGTTGGTCATAATCTCGGTGAAGATGCAGCAAGTCTTGTCGTTGATAGCCTTCTCCACCTTTTCGATGTTAGTGAGGTCTGTGATGTGAAGTCCTACACCGAACTTTCCCAAAGAGGAGATGAGAAGGCTGAAGGTGTTGCCAAACATGTGGACCGACGACACCACATTCTTGCCCTGTGCAGTCAGCGCCAACATGGTGTTGCTGATAGCAGCCATGCCACTGTTCAGGGCTGTCACGCTATATGCTCCCGTGAGGGCGCGGACACGGTCCTCAAAGTTGTCTACGGTAGGGTTCTCACAACGGGAATAGTCTGGAGCATCAATGCGCTCACAAAAAGCGTCTGACATAGTCTTGGCATCGTCAAATTCATAAGCCACAGCATTGTAGACGGGCATGGAAAGAGCGTCGTAAGCGTCGCGACGCCGATAAGGAAGATGAATGGCCTGTGTTGATTTCTTCATTACAATAAATATATTTAGAGGTCTGTTACGAGCGGTTTGTTCTCCGCCCGGCAATCAATACCACTGCACAGCATTGCTGTATCCCGACCGCTTGTCGTATTTCAAGGCATCGGTGAGGGTAGAAGCATTGCAGCGGAAAGTAAAGTTATAGCTCGTATAAGGGCGCAGCACCACTGAGCAGCTCATGTTGAAGCAGTGGAGGTCGCGTTGCAGCGAGGCTGTCGTCATTGACACCTCATGATTGTCGAAATCATAACCGCTGGAGAAGCTGATGTTCCATCCATCAGAGATGCGTACATTGCCGCTAACATTAAGGGTCTGAGAGAACTCATAAGGATAGCGCATGGTGCGGCGATTGAACTTGTTAACATTGGAGCTCTCGCGCATGGTGATACCATAGCCAAAAGTCAAGGACCATGGCATAGAGAAAGCCATATAGCCGTCACCGTCGGTATCGGCCTTGCCGCCGCCACTTTTTTTCTTGGCACCGCGCTGGCCGTCTATCATCGTGTCATCGACATTGCTCTCCCTGTCGGTATCAATGCCCTCGTCATCGTCGTTGTTCTTATCTTTGTTGTCCTTGTCGTCGTCAGAGCTGCCACCTCCGAAGAATTTTCTTATCTTTTCGGGTGTGAGAGTGTAAGAGATATTCTGCGACATACCCTGGAAACGGCCAAACTTGCCCATGCCCCAATAAGTGTGGTTGCCGACATAGGGGTTGCCATTGTCGTCGAGCTCATAAGCATAGGATGCGAAGACACCGGTCATGTTGAAGGTGTAGTTCTTCCACCATTTTAGACGCAGACGTACGGTGAGGTCACTTAAGGGGTGGTAGTCGGTAGCCATATTGTAAGACATAGCAAAGCCGAGCTCATCGATAAGACTTATCTTCTTAAATCCAGTAGAGTCTTTGTCGCTTCGTACCTTCATCTCGATGTTGTTGCTCACATCCCATGAGATACTTCCCGTCTTACCCCTTCCCGGCACACCATAGAGGGAGTTCTGGTAAGGCGAATACTGCACGAGCGAGACGTTGCCGTCGGCATCCGTCTTCTGGTAGGTTTCATAATAGCCATAGCGAGAGGCACCGAAGTCAGGAGCATAGCTGAAACTCACCTGCGGGGTGATGACGTGACGAATAGCCACAATCTTGTCGCCAAAAATTTTGCGGTTGGGCACCCAGAAGCCATAAAGTTTGGTAGATGCCGAGACTGCAAGGTTCCAGTTGTAGACATTATGGAAACCATAGGTGGTATCGGCAACCTCCTTTTGCGTGGCCTCGTCCCACGACCGCATAATCTTATTGGTATACATGCGGTCGGTGAAATTGAACGACGGATTGATGTTTATATAATTAAATAATGTGAAGTTCGCACTGATAGGGATGCTATGCTCCATGCCGTTGCGCCAATCCTTGATGAGGTTGGAGTGCATGAGCTTGTCCTCCTTGGTGGTGATGGAGTTGCTGAACTGTCCCGTATAGCTCATAGAGATCTTCTCATACCAGCGTTCCTTTCCCGTTACATTCTTGCGACGGAAGGGATAGAAGCGTGAGATGGAGATATTCAGGTCGGGGAGCGTCATGGCAATGGTTGAATCGCGCATGTTCTGATTGAGGTTGGCAGTAGAGCTCAGCGTCATACCGATGCTGGAGAAAGTTGTGCTCCAACTCACAGATGATGTACGTGTTGACTGTGTCAGCGACTGCGGGTTGTAGAGGCTGGTCAGGTTGTTGCGCTCATAGCTCGAGGTGGCAAAGTTGACACTTGCCGAAAGCGAGCTGAAAGGGTTGGCCTTGGAATCCTGGCGATGGCTCCACTGCACCTTGAAGCTGGTCTGCTTGGTGTAGTCAGGCATACCCTTATCACCGGTCCGTGTATCCTGGAAGCTGAAATAGAAAGAACCGTTGAACTTATACCGTTTCTTATAGTTACTGGCCGCTGAGAAGCCCCACGAGCCCTTGGTATAAATCTCACCCAAAAGTTTAAGGTCTATCTTATCGCTCAAAGCGAAGTAGTAGCCGCCGTCGCGGAGATAGAAGCCACGGTCAGACTCATCGCCGTAGGTTGGCATGATAAATCCGGAGCTGTAGCTCTTGGTGAAGGGGAAAAAGCCATAGGGGATAGCGAAAGGCAGGGGTACGTCGGCTACTACGAGATAGGCTGGTCCAAAGACAACGTCCTTCCCCGGTCTGACCTTCGCACGCGAGAGTGCTATATAGAAGTCAGGATGCTCCTTGTCGCACGTGGTATAGCGGCCGTGGGCAAGGTAGACGTCGCCATTGTCGTTTCGCTTCGATATCTGACTTCTCAGATAGCCATCCTGCTGCTCGGTATAGGCATTCTGCACCAGACCCTTCTTCGTCTTAAAGTTGAAAGCGATGGTGTCAGTGTCATAGGTGTCAGAGCCCATTTTGAAGACCGGGCGTCCCTTAATGCCCCCTTTTTCTGTACTATCAGGAGAGCCTGTGGCATGGACGATACTGGAATCAAGATTCATCTGAATCTTGTCACTCTTCAGGTCCATATTCTCATATTTCACCTCGGCGTCACCATAAAGACGCGAAGTCTTAGTCATGGCGTCATAGACCAGAGAATCGTTGGCAGTATAGTTCACGGGCGCGTCGATACCGTTTTTCTTGGCACGGTTGGCCGAGTCGGCACGTATGGAGTCGTCAATAGCTTTGTTATGATGGTACACTGCCAGCTGCAGGGAGTCCATGTCAAGAGTGTCGGGCTCAGCGCTGTCGGCATCTTTGGCAACCTCAGCCTTGGACTTGTTAGCAGAATCCTTCACAGCAACACTATCCTGGACACCAGCATGACGCTTCTTTCGTGGGAAAAGCGTGCTGCTGTCTGCCCAAGCAAACATTATAGCGCAAAGGAAGAGTATGATGAAAGACTTTATCCTCATAATTGTGCAAAATTACATATTAAATTGGGAATATAATATCCTTTTCGCAAATTTAACGTCATTGCAGTGCAAGTTTCCGCAAGTCGGGCAGACGCTACAGCGCGACAACATTGTGAATATTGCAACACATTACATACACATAAATGAAACTTTGTTTAAAAGTATGGCTATTTCAGCAAATATTCGTATTTTTGCACCATTAAAGGCAGAAGCCAGTATTTAGAAGATAACAGGTTATTAGATATGAACATATTGGAATTGAGTGAGCAGGAGATTGGCCGTCGCCAAAGCCTGCAACAGTTGCGCGATATGGGTATTGACCCATACCCTGCCGCCGAGTACCCCGTAAATGCTGAGTCACAGGATATCAAAGACAACTTCCAGGACGGTGAACAGCGCGATGTTACTATCGCCGGCCGCATCATGGGCCGCCGTGTCATGGGCAAAGCAAGCTTTGTGGAGCTCCAGGATGGCCAAGGACGTATACAGGTGTATATCACACGCGACGACATCTGTCAGGGAGATAACAAGGATCTCTACAATGTCGTCTTCAAGAAATTGCTCGACATCGGTGATATCATCGGCATCAAGGGCTTCGTCTTCAAGACACAGACTGGTGAGATTACCGTTCACGCCAAAGAGCTGACCCTGCTCTCCAAGAGTCTCAAGCCACTGCCTATCGTGAAATATAAGGATGGTGTGGCCTATGACAAGTTCGATGACCCTGAGCTTCGCGCCCGCCAGCGCTATGTCGACCTCATCGTCAACGACGGCGTCAAGGAGACATTCATCAAGCGCGCCACCGTTATCCGTACCATGCGCAAATTCTTCGACGAGCATGGATACACAGAGGTGGAGACTCCTATCTTACAGAATATCCCCGGCGGTGCATCCGCACGTCCCTTCATCACACACTTCAACGCCCTCGATATCGACATGTATATGCGTATCGCCACAGAGCTCTATCTCAAGCGACTCATCGTGGGCGGCTTCGATGGCGTCTATGAGATAGGTAAGAACTTCCGCAACGAGGGTATGGACAAATACCACAACCCGGAGTTTACCTGCATGGAGCTCTACGTCCCCTATAAGGACTACAAGTGGATGATGTCGTTCACCGAGAAGCTCTTGGAGACTATCTGTATCGCCGTCAACGGCAAGGACGAAGTCGACTACCAGGGCAAGACCATTAGTTATAAAGCTCCTTTCAAGCGCATCTCCATCCTCGACGCCATCAAGGAGAAGACAGGCTATGACCTCGACGGTCTCTCAGAGGCTGAGATTCATGACATCGCTGTCAACAAGCTCAAGATGGACACTGTCGACGAGACCATGGGCAAGGGCAAACTCATTGACGAGATTTTCGGTGAGTTCTGCGAGGGCACTTTCATCCAGCCGACTTTCATCATCGACTACCCGGTAGAGATGTCACCTTTGACAAAGATGCACCGCTCTAAGCCTGGCCTCACCGAGCGTTTCGAGTTGATGGTCAACGGCAAAGAGTTAGCCAACGCTTATTCCGAGCTCAACGATCCCATCGACCAGGAGCAACGCTTCGTCGACCAGATGAAACTTGCTGACAAGGGTGATGACGAGGCAATGATCATCGACCACGACTTCCTTCGCGCCCTGCAATATGGTATGCCACCAACATCAGGTATCGGTATCGGTATTGACCGACTCGTCATGCTCATGACCGGCAAGGAGAACATACAGGAAATTATGCTCTTCCCACAGCTCAAACCAGAGATGAAGATGCCACAGACATCTGTCAAGGACTGGGAGGACAAGACGGGCTGCCCTGAGAACTGGGTCTATGTCTTGCGCAAAGCCGGCTACAACCTCATCTCCGACATCAAAGATGTCAAGGCGCAGGCTCTGCAGCAGAAGATGTTGGAAATCAATAAGAAATACAAGCTCGGCTACGACAAACCCGACCTTCAGACAATTCAGTCGTGGATTGACAAGGCACAGCAAGCATGAGTTTCGTCAGACAACTGTGGCAGAAGGTGCTCCACCCCATGAAGCCATGGGGTGGCATTGAAGGTGGCATCGCCATCATGGGCGGCGGCTCTTGGGCCACCGCCATTGCCAAAATGGTGGTGGAACAGACGGGGCATATCGGGTGGTATATGAGGCGCAGCGACCGCATCGCTGACTTCAAGCGCCTGGGCCACAACCCCGCCTATCTGACAGGGCTCTGTTTTGACACGGACGAGATTTCTTTCTCTGCCGACATCAACGCCATCGCGCGCAAGTATGGCACGCTCATCTTCGTCATGCCCTCACCCTACCTCAAGCAGCATCTCGCTAAGCTCACCACAGACATCAGTGGAAAGACCATCGTCACAGCTATCAAGGGCATCGTCCCTGAAGAAGATGTTGTCGTCTCGGAATATTTTCACTCACGCTACAACGTGCCCTACGACCATCTGCTCTGCATTGGCGGTCCTTCCCATGCCGAGGAGATAGCCATGCGAAGGCTTACCTACCTCACCATCGGATGCACCGACGTCAAGACAGCACGGCAGTTTGCCAGCATTCTGGCCAGTGACTACGTGCGCGTGGAGACATCAGCAGACATCACGGGTATAGAATACGCTGCCGTGCTGAAGAATGTCTATGCCATCTGCGCGGGTATCTGCAATGGTCTGCGCTATGGTGACAACTTCTTAGCGGTTCTGCTCACTAACTGTGTCCGCGAAATGGACCGGTGCCTCTCCGTCGTCAACCCCGCCAAACGCAATATCTGCGACAGCGCCTACCTTGGAGACCTCACTGTTACTTGCTACTCCAACTTCTCACGCAACCGCACCTTCGGAACGATGATAGGGCGCGGATACAGCGTGGAGAGCGCTCAGTTAGAGATGAAGATGGTGGCGGAAGGATACTATGGCACGAAATGCATGATGGAACTCAATAAGCAGTATCATGTCGATATGCCTATCCTCGAAACCGTCTATGACATACTCTACAGACAGGCGGCACCTGCGGAGGCCATCCTTGCTTTGACAGAAAGACTAACGTGAAGACAAGGACCTACTGACTGATTCCTTTAATAAGTCTTTAAAAGTATGTCCTTGAACATACGCAAGGAGAAGTCAGAATATTTGTATATTTGTCTAAAACATAAACAAAAATGGAGAACATCAAATTAGACACCACCAAAGCTCTCTCCTTCCTCAACGCCGACGCGCTGAAAGGTTATGAGCCAAAGGTGAAGGCCGCCCAGGAAGCTCTGGAGAACGGCACTTGTGAAGGTAATGATTTCTTGGGATGGCTGCACCTTCCCTCTGAGATTACCGACGACTTTCTCAACGATGTCGAGGCTTGCGCCGAGATTCTGCGCTCTAAGTGCGACACCGTTGTCGTAGCCGGTATCGGCGGCAGCTATTTAGGTGCCCGCGCCGTCATCGAAGCCTTAGGCAACTCCCTGCAGTGGCTCGTCAACGACACTTCCAAGACTCCTAACGTCATCTTCGCCGGTAACAGCATCTCCGAGGACTATCTCGCAGAACTCACCGACTACCTCAAAGATAAGAAGTTCGGTGTCATCAACATCTCTAAGAGTGGCACCACTACAGAGACAGCCCTTACCTTCCGCCTGCTCAAGAAGCAGTGCGAGGCCCAGCGTGGCAAGGACGAGGCTAAGGATGTCATCGTAGCCATCACTGATGCCGTCAAGGGTGCCGCCCGTAAGACTGCCGAGAAGGAAGGTTACAAGACTTTCGTCATTCCTGACAATGTCGGTGGTCGTTTCTCTGTCCTCACACCGGTAGGTCTGCTGCCTATCGCCGTTGCAGGCTTCGACATCAAGGCTCTCGTCAAGGGTGCACAGGATATGGAGAAGGCTACTGCTGCCGACGTTCCATTCGCTGAGAACCTCTCTGCACAGTATGCTGCCACACGCCAGGCGCTCTACGCTGCTGGTAAGAAGATTGAGATTCTCGCTGACTTCCAGCCCAAACTCCACTTCATCGCTGAGTGGTGGAAGCAGCTCTACGGAGAGAGCGAGGGCAAGGACCTTAAGGGTATCTTCCCCGCTGCCTGCGACTTCACTACCGACCTGCACTCCATGGGTCAGTGGATTCAGCAGGGCGAGCGCAGCATTTTCGAGACTGTTATTTCTATCGAGCAGCCCAACCGCAAGCTCCTCTTCCCCCACGATGACGAGAACCTCGACGGACTGAACTTCCTTGAGGGCAAACGCGTTGACGAAGTCAACAAGATGGCAGAGCTCGGTACACGCCTGGCACATGTCGATGGTGGCGTACCCAACATCCGTGTCTCCGTGCCCAAGCTTGACGAGTACTACCTCGGTCAGGTCATCTACTTCTTCGAGAAGGCCTGCGGCATCAGCGGTCTCCTCGAGGGTGTTAACCCCTTCAACCAGCCTGGTGTAGAGGCTTACAAGAAGAACATGTTCGCTCTCCTTGGCAAGCCCGGCTATGAAGAGGAGACAAAGACCATTCGCGAGCGTCTGGCTAACGAGCAGTAAATCAACAGATTCTTATTTGCATCCTCTCTGCTCCGTCATGGAGTGGAGAGGATGTCTTTACATCATGAACAACATCCAGCAAGCCATTGCGGACTATAACGCCCGCGCCCCGCATCCGTTTCATCCCCGTGCCGTTCTTTTCGACATGGACGGTGTCCTCTACGACTCTATGCCCCACCATGCCATCGCCTGGCAGAAGTCCATGGCTCAGTTTGGTATCACGATGACGCCTCACGATGCCTACGCCACAGAGGGAGCCCGCGGCTTTGACACTGTGCGCGAGATGGTGAAGCGTCAGAAGGGCATAGACATCAGCGAGGAACGTGCCAAGGAAATCTACGGAGTCAAGAGCAGCATTTTCCATAACATGCCCGAAGCGCCCATCTTCGACGGTGTGAAAGCTCTCATGCAAAATATTGTCGACAGCGGACTCTCAGTCAATGTCGTCACCGGCAGCGCCCAAAAGCCCCTCATAGCACGCCTCAACGATGATTTTGGCCAGTGGCTTGCTCCTAACCACATCACCACGGCCTACGACGTCACCCATGGTAAGCCCGACCCCGATCCTTATCTCACAGGACTACGCAAAGCCGGCAACCTCATGCCCTGGCAGGGGATCGTCGTAGAGAATGCTCCCTTGGGCGTGCGATCAGGAGTGGCAGCGAAGATCTTCACCGTAGCCATCAACAGTGGACCACTGCCCGACACGGTTTTAGCCAACGAGGGCTGCAACCTCCTCTACCAACGTCTCTCCGACTTCCTCAACGACTGGGATATCCTCATGGCTACTGTCAGAGGCTGACATCCATTTCATTTAATTGTCGCACTATCCATCTATGAAGCATATCATCCTTCTTCTCGTCCTAACGCTCGCCGTCATCAGTTTGAAAGCACAAGAGTCCAATGACTCTACCCCACTCCACCGTCTCGTCGTAGCTGATATCGAGACAAAGGTACCCATGCGCGGCGTTATCGTCAGCACAAAGACGGGCTACCGCGACACCACCAACTGGAGAGGTATCTGCTACGTGCCTGCAAAATTCGACACGCTTACCATCTACAAACACAGCTACATCCCAGAGCGCCTCGTTCAGAGAGAACTCCGCGACTCTACCTACCTCATTCCCGAGGGATCCAGCATCGGACAAGTCACCATCTGGGGAAAGAATCATGTCCAGGACAATGTCAAGGAGTGGAAACGCTATACGCCACTCCCCAACCCATCAAGCGGCGGCGCTGCCTTCGACTTTGCCAAAATGCTCGATAGACGTTACCGCCGCGACCAGAAGCATCTGAAGAATGTCAGACAGAAGTTCAGAGAGATGGACACCACCGGCGATCCCATCGTCGACGCTTACAACAAAGCCTTAGAAGAAGCTAAGCTGAAAAAAGAAGAGGAGGAGAAAGAAAAAGAGCAGACCAATAACGGTCAAAAAGAAAAAGGTAGTCAGACAAATAATGGCAATCAAATAAATAAAGACCGTCAAAACGACAAAGGCAACCAAGTGATCTCTACGTCCAAGAATAACACCCAGGAGGAAAAGAAATAATGATAGATTACGAATCTCTACGTGACAAGCGCATCGCCGTCTTGCTCTCCGGTGGCGTCGACAGTTCCGTCGTCGTCTACGAGTTTGCCAGCCGTGGCTTCCACCCCGACTGCTTCTACATCAAGATTGGCCCCGAGGAGAAAGAGGAATGGGACTGCAACTCTGAGGAAGACCTCGAGATGGCAACCGCCGTGGCGGCCAAATATGGCTGCCGCCTGCAAGTTGTCGATTGCCATAAGGAGTACTGGTCGCAGGTCACACGCTACACCATGGAGAAAGTCAAAAGTGGCTTCACTCCTAATCCCGACGTGATGTGCAATAGGCTCATCAAGTTCGGTGCCTTCGACGAAAAGATGGGGCATGACTACGACCTTATTGCTACCGGACACTATGCACAGACTGAGTGGATAGACGGTCATAAATGGCTCACCACAAGTCCCGACCCTGTCAAAGACCAGACTGACTTCCTCGCGCAAATCTATCAATGGCAACTGAAGAAAGCCATCTTCCCCATCGGCCATTATGTTAAGAATGAAGTCCGCGACATCGCTGAGCGCGAACATCTCATCAACGCCAAGCGCAAAGACTCTCAGGGTATCTGCTTCCTTGGCAATATCAACTACGACGAATATATCCGCCGCTATGTTGGCGAAAAGATAGGAGATGTCATCGAGCTCGAGACAGGCAAGAAGATTGGCGAGCATCGCGGCCACTGGTTCCATACTATTGGGCAGCGTAAGGGGCTCGGTCTCGGGGGAGGTCCCTGGTTCGTGGTGAAGAAAGATGCGGAGAAGAATATTCTCTACGTCAGTCATGGCTACGACCCCGCCACAGCCTATCGCAGCGACTTTGCTATTCACGGCTTCGACTTTCTTACCGAGGGCGTAACTACTCTGCCACAACATATAACCTTCAAGATTCGGCATACCCCAGACTGCCATCCTGCCACCGTAGAGACGCTTTCCGATGGCTCTTTTATCATTCACAGCAATGACAAGATTCATGGCGTCGCACCAGGCCAGTTCTGCGTCGTCTACGATGCCGAGCACCATAAATGCTATGGTTCTGGCGAGATAACCCTCTCCAACGATTCTGTATCTTCTCCGTCAAACGTGTAACCGCCCATGCCTAAGATTCTTATCATAGAAGACGACCTTGCCTTCGGTCTGATGATACAGAAATGGCTGATGCGGAAAGGCTTCGACACAGAGAAGGCTACGTCGCTACGTGCTGCCCGACAGTTTCTCACCCACGTGTCTTTCGACATCATCCTCTCCGACCTCCGGCTCCCCGACGGCGACGGCATCGGCCTGCTCACCCTTTTGCGTGGTCAGGGCGACGACACACCTTTTATTGTCATGACAAGCTATGCAGAAGTGCAGAATGCTGTCCTGGCGATGAAGTCAGGGGCCACTGACTATATTGCCAAGCCCTTCCCGCCCGACCTGCTTTTAGAAAAGTTGCAAGATGCCCTGAAACCGACTGTAACAAGCAACAGCGGTAAGGCCCCGTCTGCGCCCACGAAAGACGACAATCTACAATCTTCAACATCAGAATCTCCCGATATCCCACGTTATATCGAGGGCGAGAGCGATGCCTCGAAACAGCTCTATCGCTATGTCGACCTTGTTGCGCCAACCCCTATGTCGGTTCTCATCCTCGGTGCCAGCGGCACGGGAAAGGAATATGTGGCGCGCCGCATCCACGAGAAAAGCACGCGGCATGATAAGCCTTTCTTTGCCCTTGACTGTGGCGCTATTCCACGTGAAGTAGCAGCATCTGAGTTCTTCGGCTACCGCAAAGGGGCTTTCACCGGCGCTGAACAAGATAAGAAAGGCGCCTTCGAAACAGCCAATGGCGGTACGCTCTTCCTTGACGAAATAGGCAATCTTCCCTACGACATTCAAGTTCAACTTCTCCGCGCCCTTCAAGAGCGCGTCGTCAGACCGTTGGGCAGCACCGAAGAGATAGCCATCGACATCCGCCTTGTCTGTGCCACCAATGAGAACCTGGCAGAGAGTGTTCGCGAGGGACATTTCCGCGAAGACCTCTACCACCGCGTCAACGAGTTCACCATCTCTATGCCTGAACTCAAAGACCGCGGCGATGATATTTTCCGCTTCGCCGACCTCTTCCTGCAACGCGCCAACGCTGCGCTTGACCGACATGTCGAAGGTTTCTCGCAGGAGGCCCGCCGACAAATGACCGCCTACTCCTGGCCTGGCAACCTCCGCGAATTGAACAACGTCATCAAGCGCGTCACGCTCCTCGCCAAAGACAATATTATCAGTGGCGAAGAGCTCGGCCTGGCCATGATGCCGGAGCCACACGCCATGTCCACGACAGCGCTCCATGACGAAGCCACAGAGCAGCAGCGCATCGCAGAAGCCTTACGAGCTGCTAAGGGCAATAAGAGCAAAGCAGCAAGACTTTTAGAAGTAGATAGAAAAACGCTCTACAACAAACTTAGGAAATACGGGATGGAAGATTGACATGTAACTTGGAGAGGGCCGACAGACATCGTCTCCACAACAGGCTGTGGAATTTTTCCACACCACTTCTACACTTTCCACACTCGAACATTTTTACGCAAAGTTACTAATCTATTGACATTCAGTAAAGTATATTCATAGTCGCTATTTTGGCACAGCCGTTGCAACATGATAAGTGTACTCACCAATGAGTTCACAACGATAAACATCAAATAAAACAATAAGACTATGAAAAAGTTAGTATTCGCAGCCGTCGCTGCCATGGCAATCATCTCTGTTAGCAACGCCTTTGCTTTCAACAATGTTTCTTCTTCTGCCGCTGTCGCCGACACTACCGACAGCACTATCAGCCTCGCTACTGACACTACCGACAGCACTATCAACCTTGCCATTGCCGACACTACCGACACCACCAAGGCCTCAGCCAACTTCGAGAGTCTTGCCAACGACACGGTGGTGACACCGGCTAAGCCAGACAGCACAGTGCAAGAATAAGGCTTATCCACATCCGTTAAACATGTATTCAGGACAATACAAGCCCGCCCGTCAAGGGTGGGCTTTTTTTATTTGACTAAAGCCCTAAGTCAGCAGATTGTTGTAACTTTGCACCGCTATACACCCGTACATGAAGTTCAAGAATAATATCTCCCTGAAGGCAGGTCTGAGCTACGCCATCGTCGCCATAGCCATGATTCTCATCATCGTCCTCGTCTATGTCAACACACAGTCGCTGAACGCTATCAGCACTTCCGTGGGCGAATACGCACGCATGCAACAACATGCCGACAGCGCCTTGGCTGGAATGATGGCCGACGAGCGCGAAAGCCTTCGACAGCTCAACGAGGCTATGGCTCTGAGCCGTCGGCCCGGTGCCCTCCGTAGACGTATGGACAGCCTGAACAGCGGTAAAGACTCTGTCGTTGTCCACTCCAAGGCTACCGAGACCCACCATGTCAGCACAACCACAGTAGAGGTGGCCCGCTCACGCCGTGGTTTTTTCCACCGCCTTGCCGACCTCTTTCACTCCTCACATACCGACACCGTCAGCGTACGGCGCGACAGCACCTTGGCTGGTGTTGACACTGTGGCGCGGCCCGTCGATGTCAGCCACCGTGTAGCCTCCATTCTCGCTGATGCCGAACGCGAAGACCACAAGATGGCACAGCATGATGCCGTCAGCGTCAACAGCGAGATGCGTTACCTTAAGGCGCTCACCGACACCATCGCCCGCGAGCAAGCCAGCAAGGTGACACTGCTTCAGGCGCAAGAGCGTAAGATTGTGAGCAGGAGCCTTGCCGACGCCCGACGAGCACAGGAACGGCTTGTCATGCAGTTGGCACTCTTGGCGGCCATTGCCATTCTCTTAGGAGCCTTTCTGGTATGGCGCATCCGTCGCGATGTCACACGTGAGGCCGCTTATCGACAGGCGTTGCAAGAGGCCAACGAAGAGATCCGTCGTGTCATGGACCAACGTGAGCAGTTGCTTCTCACCATCACCCACGACATCAAAGCTCCGGCGGCATCGATAGCCGGTTTCACAGAACTTCTCAAAGAATACACACCATCGGCCAAAGGCCGCGACCTGCTCAACAGCGTCAACGCGTCGGCAACCCACCTCTCGCACCTCGTCGCCGACCTTCTCGACTATCATCGCTTGGAGAGTGGCGAGATGGCTCTCAGCGAGACGACTTTCTCACCCGCACAACTCTTTAATGCGTGTGTGATGGGCTTCCACCAGCGCGCTCAAACAAAAGGACTGACGTTGGATGCCGATACGTCCGCATGCAAGGCAATGACCTGCTATGGTGATGCCTATCGCATCCGACAGATCGCCGACAACCTCCTCGGCAACGCTGTCAAATACACCGACGCAGGCAGCATCCTATTGACTGCTTCCATCGTGGGCACCACGTTGCGCTTCCAAGTTCGCGACACGGGGCGCGGTATGAGCAACGAAGAGTGCAATATGGCTTTTCAACCCTTCAAACGCTTAGCCGCCGCTCAAGGCACCGAAGGCACAGGGTTGGGACTGTCCATTGTCAGCCGTCTGACGACACTGCTCGGAGGTACCGTTAGCGTCAACTCAGAAGAAGGAAAAGGCTCCACGTTCTCTGTTACCATCCCCATCAAAGACGTTAGACGGAATACGGCTGTAGTGAAACAGGAAGCCGCTACAGTGAACCAGGAGAAAACTACAAGAAAGCAGGCTTCCGGAGACATACGCCATCTGCTCATTCTCGACGATGACCCGCTGCAACTTCGGCTACTGCAGGAGACAGTGCGCCGCATAGCTGACAAGGGCTGGCAGGTTAAGACCTGCGGTCATGTCACCGAAGCACTCACGGCACTCCACGACATTCGTCCCGACATTCTCCTCGTCGACATTGAGATGCCAGAGATGAGTGGCATCGACTTCATACAGCACATCGACCATCACGGAATCACAACGGTAGCTATGACGGCCCACGACGCGAGCATCATACCGCAACTGCACACCGCCGGCTTCGACGCCTGTCTGCTCAAACCCGTCAAAGCCACAGAATTAGCGCAAATCTTAGGAAGCTGCAAGGGCCATGGCGAGGACGACAGTTCCTATCACACTACTACCCAAAGCAGTGAACAGACAGATTTTCTTGCGCTCTTCTCCGACAGTGAGGACCGTCGCCAGATCCTCGAAGCCGTGCATACTGAGGTTGCTGACTTCAAACAGCGGTTGCAGTCTGCGATAGAAAGTTCTGCTGACAAGGAAACTAACTCCATCCCACCCGACCGTGACCTGATAGTCCGGACAGCCCATAAGCTGCTACCGATAGCTAAGATGCTAAACCTTGACTGCGTACCCATATTAGAGCAACTCACTCCGCAGCAGATAGCAGCCGTCAGCGACCGGGAACTCACGGCAAAGGTGAAGAAAGTAATACAAAGTCTTGCTAACTGTTTTCAATAGAAATCACTACCTTTGCACAGTCAAAATAATATCGTATGAAATTAAAGCGAAGTGACGACGAGATGCGGTGGAAGACCGTCTCGTCAGAATATATCATCCGTGAGCCATGGATGACCGTGAGGAAAGACAAGATGATGCTGCCGGACGGGCGTGTCAAGGAAGGTTATTGGTCATTGGAATACCCCGACTGGATCAATGTCATCGCTCTGACGAAGTCAGGAGAGTTCATCTTTGAACGGCAATACCGCCATGGCCTTGGTATCGTAGAGTTTGAGATTCCCGCTGGAGTCATCGAGAAGGGTGAGACACCATTAGAGGCTGCACGCCGTGAGCTGATGGAAGAGACAGGATTCGGCGGTGGCGACTGGCAGCTGTTCATGGAGACATGTCAGAACCCCGGTACTTGCAACAACATCACCCACACCTTCCTGGCCCGTGGCGTAGAGCCGAAAGGCGAGCGTCACCTCGACGACAACGAGGACATCGACGTCTATCTTCTTTCAGAGGCTGAGGTACGCGGCATCCTCGAGCGCGACGAGATCAAGCAGTCAATGATGTCTGCACCCTTGTGGAAGTATTTTGCCTTGAAGGGCAAGTAAAGGTAGATGACAACAAGCCACTCCGCGTTTTGTAAACCCTCACGAAAAAAAACTATCATTTTGCTGTCCACTTTCTCTTAAAGTGTCGTATTTATAAGCAAAGAGTGTTATTTATTGCAATTTTGTATTATAAACCATTGCTTATGAAGAAAGAGAGAAAGAGATTCGGGTTACTGCTCATCATCCTCCTTGCTGCCTGCCTGCGAGTGTCGGCACAAGGACGGAAGATAACCTTGAGTTTCAAGAACACACCGCTGACTGAAGCATTGTATCAGATTGAGAAGCAAGGTGGTAGCTACCATTTCAGCTACAACACTGACGACCTGCAACAGCAGACGGTGAGTGCTGACATCCATGATATGGATGTTCCCGCTGCCGTCAACGCTGTATTACAGGGTCTTCCCTTCCGTTCTGCCGTCAAAGGCAACACCATCACCATCAGCAGATTTGGACTGGGGAAGACCGAGGTCAGCGGACAACTCATCGATGACAACGGTGAACCACTGATAGGGGCCTCCGTGCGTGTCGTAGGAACGAATACAGGTACCATCACCGACAGCGAGGGACGTTACCACATCGCTGAGGTCCCGACCGGTGCCGAGTTGGAATACAGCTATCTCGGAATGAAGACGCTGCGCCGCAAAGCCGATGGCAAACCGCTGAAGATCATCCTTCAGCGCGATGAGCATACCTTGGGCGACGTCGTCGTGACCGGTTACCAGACACTGAAGCGCGAGGATGCCACTGGTGCCTTTCAGACTATCTCCAACAAAGACCTTGACAATCGCTATACCGGCGACATCGCCAGCAACCTCGAAGGTAAGATTGCGGGTCTCGTGAAATACGACAACGGTGTGACCAACCAGATGGCCATACGCGGTATCAGCTCCCTCTCGGCCAACACATCGCCCCTTGTCGTCGTCAACGGCCTGCCTATCAACGAGAGCATAGAGACCATCAACCCCTACGACATCGAGTCTATCACTGTGCTAAAGGATGCCGCTGCCGCCGCCATCTACGGTGCCAGAGCTTCCAACGGCGTCATCGTGGTAGTAACGAAGAAGGCTACCAGAGAGAAGCTACAGGTTGACTTCAACGCCGACCTGAACATCTCGCAGAAGAGAAGTTACAACAACTTCGGCTATGCCTCGGCAGCGGAAGAGATAGAACTCAACGAGGACAACTTCAACTGGCTCAAGGACAACAACGAGTGGGACTTCTCTGACCTCGAAGCCAGCTACGACCGCTACGATGGCCGTCACAACACGCCAATGATGCAGCTCATGATGGAGCACTACAAAGGCAACATCACCGACGAAGAATATAATGCCACTAAAGCCAAGTGGAGCCAGAACAACTATAAGAAAGAGTGGGAGGACCTCATGCTCCGCCATCAGGTGACACAACAATACAACCTCTCGCTGCGCACCAAGGGCAAATACCTCAACTCGTCTATCAATGCCAACTACAAGAGTGACAACACAGGCATGACGGGACTCCACGACCGCACCTTTGTCGGTAGCTACGACGGTCACCTCGACATTGCCAAATGGGCTGATGCCTCATTCGGCGTCTATGTGGAGAGCGAGCGCACCAGAACCCGTATGGATATGTTCAACCTGATGGGTATCAACTCCTTCTACAACTATGAGACAATGTGGGACGAGAATGGTAACCCGCTGTCACGCAAAGGCATTGTCAACCTCTCTGAGCCCAATCTCAGCGATCCGCAGTATGGATTGAAGAGCGAGGCTTTCGTGTTGCAGGATGAAATCAACAAGAACTACTGCAACACACGGTCCACCCTTATCCGCCCCTATGTCAGCCTGAATGTCCACCCCATCGCCGATGTGACGCTGAGCGGCCAGTTCCAGTATGAGGACGTCTATTCGAAGAGTGAGGGGCTCTATCAGGCCGACTCCTACACCATGCGCCATCTCTACAACCTCTATACCTATAAAGGTAAGCACTATCTGCCCGACGGCGGGTTGCTCGACGTGAACACCAACGATGGGGCACACTTCACCTTCCGCACACAGGGCACCTACAACCACACCTTCGCCGAGAAGCATGCGGTGGAGTTTGTCGCAGGTATGGAATATCGCCAGATGAAGACACGAGCCACAAGCAACGAGCTCGTCGGCTATGATGACCAGACGCAGACCAACAGCACCTTCATGACAAACCTCTATGACCTTTATAGACTCAACAGCTGCGATATCTCCAGCTCCTTCTCACCTGTTGGCTACCGTATCACCGACTTTACATCCTCGGAGACACTGCACAGATATTTCTCCTATTATTTCACCGGCAACTACACCTGGAACCATCTCTACAGTCTCTCCGGCTCCTATCGTGTGGACAAGACGGACCTCTTCGGCAGCGATCCAAAATTCCGCGGACGCCCGCTGTGGTCGGCAGGTCTGAGCTGGAACATGCACAACGAAGCATGGATGAAGGACATCAAATGGATCAACATGCTCAAGCTTCGCACCAGCTACGGCCTGACAGGTAACATCAACAGCAACTACACCTCTTATCTTACTGCACAGATTAAGACCGACTATATCTACGGCAACAAGCGCGCCGTGCTCCAAACACCCCCCAACGACCAGCTGCGCTGGGAGAAGACAGCATCCTGGAATATCGGTGCCGACTTCTCACTCCTCGACAACCGTCTGCGCGGATCCCTCGACTACTATCTGAAAAACTCCTCCGATGTTCTCTCTGAGACGGATATAGACCCCACACAGGGTTGGGAGTCACTGACCATCAACAACGCCAAGATTCGCAACCAAGGTGTGGAGCTCCAACTCTCCGCCGACATCCTCCGCACACGAAGCCGCAACCAGGTGGGCGTAAGCGCTGACTTCTCCCTGGCTTACAACAGCAACAAGGTGACAGGCATCAACCACGAGATTACCAGCGGCTACGAGGCGCTCGAAAGCAGCTCCTATCATTTGGGCAAGCCTGTCCACTCCCTCTACAGCATGCGCTACGGCGGTCTCGCCATCGATGAGAGTGGCGACCAGCAGGCTTATCTCATCAAAGCTGACGGTACGAAGATTGCCGTGCCAACCTACGACTCCAACTTCGAGGCTGCCGACGCTGTCTATAGTGGCAGCCTGGACCCCAAGCTCAGTGGCTCACTGACGCCGTCGGTATCCTACAAGGGCTTCACCCTCTCAGCCATGATGGTTTTCTATGCCGGACATGTGATGAGAATCAATGCCAACCAGTGGACGATACAGATGAACTGGGAATACGACGAGCCTATCTACAGCAGCATGCTGAACTACTGGCGCAGTGAAGACAAAACCGCTTATCTGGCCAACGGCAACCCCGCCTACAACATGAGGATGTTCGAAGACGACCCTGCCAAGTTCGACATCAACGTGGTCCATGCCGACTACATGAAGGTCCGCAACATCGTCCTCGCTTATCAGTTGCCCGAACAGTGGTGCCGCGCCGTGGGAGTAGGTAGCATCAGCCTGAGAGTCCAAATGAACAATGTGCTTACCTGGGTGCGCAATGCACAAGGCATAGACCCTGAAGCCAACGATCCCTATACGGGTATGCCACTCGTCAAAACACCCAAGAGCTGGACGTTCTCTCTCGGTGTGACGCTGTAAAGCATGGTTAAACAATAGATTTATGACAATTATGAAAGCAAAGATATATTCTGTATCACATAAGGCAGGCGCCTTGGCCTTACTGCCGCTTGCCTTGGCTCTCCTTCTTTTTGGGTCGTGCGACGACAAGCTCGACATCACGCCCAAGGGCAAGACCATTCTGAACAAAATCAGCGAAGTGGATGAGATTCTCAACAACACCAACGACCTCGGTGATGTCGGCAATCTCTGCCTCGTCGTCAACGAGTGCTACACCTCTACAGGTGTGCCTACAGTGCTGACACAGACCAACACGCTGAACTATGCACTGCTGACCTACGACGAGTCGATAGACCGTGCCAACCTCACACCCACAGATGACATTTACAGCAAAGGCTACTCCATTATCTATGAAGCCAATACTGTACTGGCTAAAGCCGACAACACCATCGACGGCGACTCCGCCACACGCGCAAAGGTGAAAGCGGAAGCCCACATTCTCAGAGCCTACGTCCATTTCCTGCTCGTCAACATCTACGCTGCCCAGTATGACGCCGCTACGGCCGCCGACACGCCGGGTATCGCTTATGTCACCGACATCGACCCCACCGACGGCAATACACACAAGGCCACGGTAAAGGAAGTCTACGACGACATCCTCGCCGACCTTGACGACAGCTACATCAACACGCTGCCCGACAATGCCAATGTTCTCCGTGGAGACAAAGCGTGGGGCAATGCCGTGAAAGCAAAGGTGCTTATGCAGATGAAAGAGTACGACAAAGCACTGCCTTACGCCCTGAAATCCCTGCAATACAATGGTACCATCGAGGATCGCACTCCCATCATAGAAAGTCAGGAGTGGACGCTCGACGAGAAGAGCCCGAGCAACGTCATGTATATGGGTGCCGGCATGACCTATCCCTGGGGCGAAAACCTCTCCACAGAGACAGTGTCAAAGTTTGAGGACGGCGACATCATCCTCAACTATGCCCAAAGCTGGGGAGACCCGCTCTGGGATGACAACTACGGTCAAAAGTTGAGCGGTGTAAAAGGATCCAGGGAATGCCAAAGCTTCGACCTGCATTGGAACGCCTGGGGCGTGACATCAGACAGAATGTACTATGTGGCCGCCGAATGCTACATCCGTACAGGCGAGATACAAAAAGGTATGGACCTCATCAACAAGGTGCGCCGTTACCGCATTGATCCTGACAAATATACAGACTTCACAGCCTCTACCGAGAAAGAGGCGATGGCGCTGTTGCAGAAGGCAAAGTTCATCGAATGCCTGGCCACTTACGAGAACTTCTTCGACCGCAAGCGCTGGAATACAGAAGAGGCCTACAAGGCTACGCTGACCCGCGACATGACGCTCTTGGAGAGTGGCGAACGCAAGACGTACTCCATTGCCCCTGACAGCAAGCTTTGGATATTCCCCTTCCCCGCCAACGCCACCCGCAACAACCCTGAACTGACACAAAACTACTGATAACAAACACTGTGAGGGCGGGACTTAGGCCCCGCTCCCTCAGTATATATACAATAAGGCCGGAACCAATGCGCGTTTGGTCCCGGCCTTATTTATTTAAAATGATGAAGCTTTCCAATTGTAAATGGAAGAACGCCGCTTAGCGGGCCATTCTATCCATTGTGATAGCTATCAGAGAGATGCCTACAAACATGATAGCTGCTGTTGCAAAAAATGAAATCATTGTCATAATTGTTATCCTTTCTTTTTAATGCTCACCACACTATGTGGGAGCTTCCCTTTATCGCCCACCACACGCTGTGGGAGCTTCTCTCAAATCTTTTACTGTCTAAAATAATAATGTTACCCTAAATACTTTATCTCATGCCTTGAAGGCTAACCCTATTGTTCTTTTGACATTGCAAAGTTAAATATTTTGCGCTGTGTGCGCAAACAATAACACATGTAGGACCCGATTTTCACCCGTATTTTTGACCATCGTCAAACGGATTGACCTTCGTCAACAAGGAAAATTGATATGTATCAATACTCGACGTTGACCTATATCAACTCCTGAGAGATTCCATAAAGGTCTTAATATCTGCTGTGATGCGCTTGTAAGGTTCAGAGAGGATATACCCCATGTTTTTCTTCAGCATTGGGATGACATCTTCTATGGAATTGGTATAGCAGGAAAGTTCGTTGCGGCGCTGGGTGCCATGCTGGCTCTGCCGCGCTATCTCGCTCTGTCGCTGCCGGATGAGCTTGTCGCAAATCTTTGTCATCATCGGCACGACAACCTTGTCGAAGAGGTGGTGACCCTGTATATATAAATAGGTGGTCTTGGGCGAGGCACCCAGACGCATCAGGTCCTGCTCCACTTGCAGCCAACTTTGGCGGCTATCAGGATTCTTGCTTCTGAGCTGTTTACATTTCGAGTCCACCTTCCGCCTCACCTGCTGAATGCTCTGGTCCGCGTTATTCAAGCTGAAGGCGCCCGTCTCAATGACACGCAGAAAATCGGTCATCGTAAACTGTCCGTAGCGCACAGAGCGATAATACCAAATGTTCCAGACAAAGAGCGGCCAGATGGCCTCGGAGAAGTCTTCAAGGTATTGACGGATGTCGAAGATGATATGGTCATTGAGGGTCACAGCCACACAGACATCATGAAGCGAGGGAGCATAGCACTGCATGTTCTCGATGGCGTAGGCATAGGTGTGGAAGATATAAGGACTCCCGAGAATGGTCTTCGAGGTATGCGTGGCCCCCTGGATAAGATAGTCGTAGTCAGCATCGACACATGCGATGAGCCACTGCCCAGTCTTACCGGACAGCGCGCTCATGAGTGCAGCTTTCTTCCCACGCTCCAGCACATTCTGGCGGGTGGGAAGCATGATCTCGAAGTAGTATCTGTCATCTTCAAACTGGGAGAGGATGGTGCGCCAGAAGAAGACGTCGTCATAGCTCTCCACGTAGGCAACTATCTTCTGCCGCTGGTGCTTAGAGCCTAAGCGGTTGGCAGCAGCGAGATAGTTAGATGTAAGGTTATCTTGCAGACGCTGTGACATAGGCGAAAAGGATTATTTTACCGTTATATCGCTGACTTCCGTCACCTTGTCCATCCAGCCGTTCATAATAACGGCGGGTGAGTGCGTGGTGAGGATAATCTGCACGTTAGGATTGAGTTCAAGGATGAGTTCGATGAGCTGTTTCTGCCACTCTATGTGCATGCTCACCTCCGGCTCATCCATGAAGAGAACGTAGGGCTTGTTATCCTCCACGAGAACAGTGAGAAGGATGGCGAGAATCTGTTTCTCACCGCTGGAGAGCTGATAGGGGATGAGTGTACAACCCATCTGTGAGAAGCTGATCTCGTTGTCGGTGCGGATAATCTTCTTTCCCGTGTCAGCAAAGAGATGGTCCATGATGTCCTGGAACTTTCTCTTCGGCTCTGAGAGTTCCTGGGCTTTTTGGGCAGCATCGGGACCTCCCTGCTGCAACACCTGGATGATACGGTTGCCGACATTGACCTGATAGTCGAGATATTTGCGCTGGAGCTTGTAGAGTTGGAAGTCGAGTTCCGTTGCCAACGACGCATTCATCTGCGCTATCATCTCTGCGTTGATAAGTGGACGGTCGAAGGACCTGATGATATCAAAGCGAATCCACTTGGCGTCAGCAGGGCTCACCTTGACATGCACACCCTTGAGCATGTTCGAGGGGAACTCGCCACCGGCAGCAAGACCTTTGACGACTTTGTTGATGATGGTAGACTTGCCAACGCCGTTGACACCACTTAGAATGTTGACCTTTCTGTCGAGATTCCAAAGGATATGCTTCCGGCCGCTCCACAAGGAGTCGATTTCTATCTGCGTAATATAGTCTGCGTATTTCTGCATAGTTGTTTTAGTTTTCTACAGGCAAAAATAGGGAAAAAATCTGTAAGTTGTATCACCAGATGGTATTTATTAGTAATTTTGCGGATGATTAAGCAATATTAGATCAAGTTATGAAGAATGGTAATGCCCCTTTACGGGCACATTTGAGCATGTTTACCGCTGAAGCCATCTGGGGTTTTATGGCCCCAATAGCCAAAGACGCTATGAATACAGGTTTTGACGGCATCTCTGTTGTTTCCTTTCGAGTAGCCGGCGCTGCCATCCTCTTCTGGGCAGCTTCTCTGTTAGCTCCACGCGAGCATATTCCAGTGAAAGACATCCTGAAACTGGCAGGAGCCGCCGTTTTCGGCATTGTCTTCAACCAGTGCTTGTTTAATATTGGACTGAGCATCACCTCTCCCGTCAATGCGAGTATCGTCACCACCTCCATGCCTATCTTTGCCATGGCGCTCTCCTTCCTTATCCTCAAAGAGCCCATCACATGGAAAAAAGCCCTTGGCGTGGCAATAGGCTGCTGCGGTGCCCTCATTCTGATTCTCAGCAGCGCCAATGCCGGCAATGCAAAAGTGGGCAACATCCATGGTGACCTGATGTGTATCTTTGCCCAGTTCTCCTTTGCCCTTTACTTAGCTCTCTTCAATCCCATCATCCGAAAGTACAACGTCTTCACGGTCAACAAATGGATGTTTACATGGGCTTCCCTGTTCATCCTTCCGTTCTCGACATGGCATGTCAGCCAACTGCCGTGGGCATCGTTCACCACTGCCACATGGTTAGAAGTCGGCTATGTGGTTATCCTTGGCACTTTCGTGAGCTACCTGCTTAGCGTGGTAGCCCAAGGTATACTGCGCCCAACGGTGGTCAGCGTCTACAACTATGTCCAGCCCATCATCTCTGTTGTTGTCAGCGTGGCCGTGGGCATGAGCGTTTTCACCCTGTCGCAGGGCGTGGCTGTCATTCTGGTCTTCACTGGCGTATGGCTCGTCATCAAGTCAAAGTCGAAGAGAGATGTAGAGAAAGAAGGTGATAGGTGTTAAATGATAGAGATTAAGGATTATTTATTGACAATGAAAATAACAACAGGCAAGATGCCCTTCAAAGGGTATGAGACTTTTTATAGAATCGTGGGGGAAGCGAGCGGCAAGGCTCCGCTGCTGTTGCTCCATGGCGGGCCGGGCAGTACCCACAACTACTTCGAGGTCCTCGACGCATTGGCAGCCACAACGGGGCGCCAGATTATCAGCTACGACCAGATAGGCTGTGGCGAGAGTTATGTCGAGGGTCACAAAGAGCTATGGACATTAGCCACATGGCTGGATGAGTTGGAAGCACTGCGCCACTGGCTCCACCTCGACAGAGTGCACCTGTTAGGACAGTCATGGGGTGGCATGCTCATCATCGCCTATCTCATCGACCGACAGCCCGAGGGCGTGGAGTCGGTAATTCTCTCCAGCACCCTGCCCTCAAGCTCTTTGTGGAGCCACGAGCAGCAACGGCTCATCAGCTTCATGCCCGAAGACGAGCAGCAAGCCATCGCACGCGCTGTGGCAACGGGCAACTTCGAAGCCGACGACTACCTCAAGGCTAACGACCATTATACGGTGCTTCATGCCGATGAAATCAACGACTCCACACCGGAATGCTTCCGAAGGAAGAAGCGTTTCGGCATGGAGTCGTATATCACCGCGTGGGGACCCAACGAGTACACCCCCACGGGGACATTGAAAGATTTTGAATATACCGACCGGCTGCACGAGATTCGTCAGCCGGCACTCATCATCAGTGGCACCAACGACGAGTGCACGCCGTTGATAGCCAAGACGATGTATGACCGCATTCCCCACTCCCGCTGGGAGCTCCTTGACGGTGCCCGCCACATGACGTTCATCGACAAGACCGAGGACTATCAGGCGATTTTAGAAGAATGGCTGAGAGCGAAGAAATAGGTCGCTCATAGGTGTCCCGCCACATATTCACAACATCTCTGGCAAATGCCACGGAATTCCGTGGCATTTGTCAGCCATACCCGTGGCATTTGTCAGCGATATCCGTGGCATTTGTCAGCGATATCCGTGGCATTTGCCGTGAATGTCCGTGGCATTTGCCATGAATGAAAATGGTATACGCCGTGAATGAAAATGGTATACGCCGTGAATGTTCTGTAGCACGCGTTTACATACCATTAACACCTAACACCTACCACCTAACACCTACCACCTATCACCTAACACCTACCACCTATCACCTTATTCTCTCATCATCTCCTCGACGGCTTTCTTCAGCTGGCGGTCGTTGCCGGTGAGGAAGTCGGCAGGAGAGTTGTAGACCTCGATGTCAGGATTAAGCTGTTTGTTCTCAAAATAGGAGCCGTCCATGCCAAGGTTGCCGATTTGCGGGATGCCGAAGACCATATCGTTCATCATCGTCTCCCACCATACCGCCGTCATGGTACCCGCCACGGGGGCGCCAATCAGCTTGCCTATGTCCAAAGTCTTGTAGACAGCGGGGAAGCCATGACCATTGCTGTAGTCATCCTCACAAATCATCACACATGAGGGCTTCACCCATTTATTCCATGGGTCGTAACCGATATATTTACCATGCGCCACAAACTGCGCATATTGCTTTCCGGAGAGGAGCGTGCAGAGGTCATCGTGAAGCCATCCGCCACCATTGTGTCGCTCGTCGACAATGACGGCCTTCTTCATGCGCATAGAGTCGGCAAGCAGCTCGCTGAAGACCGTACGGAAGCTGCGGCTGTCCATAGCTTGAACATGAACATAACCGACGGTGCCATGAGAGAGGGAGTCGACGAGAGCGCGGTTGCGGTCCACCCAACGGCGATAGAGCAGTTCATTCTGTGCACTGCGCGAGATGGCACGGACGACAACATCGAAGTGCTTCTTACCCTTGGGGTTGTAGACGGAGACGCGGACAGGTCTGTTGGCCTTGCCGTCGAGAAGCGACGTATAGTCGGAGTCGCGCAGGATGGGCTGACCGTCTATCTTCTCGATGATGCAACCCTTGGTGACGCCCGTGTTGCGCACATCGAAGGGGCCACGTTTGATGACCTCGTCGACACGGAGACCGTCGCCGCCGTAGCTGTCGTCGAAGAAGAGGCCTAACGCCGCGGTCCGCAACTGTGGACCGGCGGGATAGTAGCGGGAGCCAGTGTGAGAGGCATTAAGCTCACCAAGCATCTCAGAGAGCAGGTCGCGGAAGTCATAGTTGTTGTTGATATACGGCAGGAACTGCTCATAGTTCTTGCGGTAGCCCTCCCAGTCGACACCATGAAGCTTGGGGTCATAGAACTTGTCCTTGACCTGCTGCCAGACGTGGTGGAAGATATAGCTGCGCTCCTCATAGGGACGATAGTTGAATTGTGCTTCGAAGTCGATATTCTTCGACGAACCCTTGGCGAGGTCTATCTCCTTGATGCCGTTGTTGAAGACGTAGAGATGCTTGAAGTCCTTGTCGGCTTCCATACCGCCGCCACCAACATTCTTCATCACTATCTCCGTCTTGTTCTCCACGAGGTCATGTTTCCAGAGGTCATAGCCTCCCTCGAACTTTGCCTGATAATAGAGCGTGTCGCCTCCGGGAGAGAGCATGGCGTCACCCATGTGTGAGGAGTTAACCGTGAGCCGGATGACGCGGTCGCGGCAATGGGCGAGGTCAAACGTCAAAGGCTTCACACCCGATGTCTTGTCGTCGGCCTTGGCCTTATTGCGGTTCTTCTTTGTATTCCATTTCCGGAACTCTATCACCGGTTTCTTCGTAGTGTCAGCAGGTTCTGCCTTCTTAGCCTCATCGTAGAGGGCACGCTCCTCCTTGTTCATACGGAAGCGCTCGTAGGCGTCGAGGTCGAAGAACATGATATAGGCGTCATCCTCCGCACCCCAACTGCCATGAGAGCGGTAGCCGGCGCGGTCACTCTGGAAGAGCATAGCCTTGCCACCAAGAACCCAGCGAGCATTGGTATCATTATAGCCGCTGTTGGTGAGGTTGACGACATCACCCTTTCCCGAAGCTGGCACGAGGGCGATGTCGCGGTTGTTCCAGCCACCAGTGCCGATATAGTCGGCCAGGAGCCAGCGGCTGTCAGGGCTCCACTGGAACCACAGGTCACCGTCGGAATAGCTGTACATGAACTTCCCGTCCATGAGCGTCCTCACGGCTTTCGTCTTCACGTCGACAGCCTTGAGCGCACCGCGGTCTTCGAGAAAGGCCACCGTCTTACCGTCGGGACTGTAGGCAGGCTGCATCGACGTCTTGTCGCTCTTCACGAGCTGGTCCTCCTTGAGGTCAGTGGCATAGGTGAAGTATTTCTCGTCGCTCTTCACGATGGAGGTACGGTATATCTGCCACAGACCGCCCCGCTCAGAGGCATAGACAAGGCTACGACCATCGGGCGAGAAGTTGATATTGCGTTCCTGCTCGGGCGTATCGGTGACATGCTTCGTCGTCTTATAGTCCAGGGAGGTGACATAGACATCGCCATGAAGAACGAATGCCATCTCCTTTCCGTTGGGCGAGAGTGTGAACTCTGTGGCGCCCGAGGTGAGCAGCTGTCGCTTCAGCCTGTCGCTGCCGTCATCGGCCGTCACCGTGACACTGAGCTTCTGTGGCTCGCTACCCTCGCGGAGGGTGTAAATCTCGCCGTTGTAACCATAGCAGAGGGTGCCGTCGGTAGCACGTGTGAGAAATCTAACGGGGTTGCCTTTATAGTGTGTAAGCTGCGTCTTGGCCGTGGCACCGATGAGCCGCTTGTAGACGTTGAAGGTGCCGTCTTCCTCGCTAAGATAATAATAGGTATTGGTATCACCGCCCCAGACAGGGGTACGGTCCTCACCGGCAAAGTCGGTGAGCCGCGTGAAGGTGTTGTTCTTATACAGCCAAATGTCACGGCATATCGGCGACTGGTGGTGTTTGCGGAAGTCATCCTCATAACCTTTCTTGTCATGGTAGAGGATACCACCGTCGGGAGCCACACTGATGTCGTTCATAGTGATGTCGGAGAAGAGCTTCATGCGCCCACCATGGATGCTGACCTCATAGACCTGTGGAAAGGTGCTGGAAGCGAAGATGATGCTCTGTGCCGACGGCATGATGCTGGCCCGGAGCAGGATGGTGCTGTCGTTGCGCCATGCCATAGGATATTCATCACCACTGTCGGTAGTGAGCCGCTTGGGCACGCCGCCATTTCTGTCCACGATATACACATCCATGCTGCCTTCGCGCGTAGAGGCAAAGGCAAGGGTGCGGGAGTCGGGACTCCACACGGGATAAGCTTCATAGGCAGGATTGGAAGTAATCTGCCGGGCCTGACCACCGGTCACGGGCACCGTCCAGATGTCGCCCTTGTAGGAGAAGGCCACTGTGCTGCCGTCGGGCGAGATGGCAGGAAAGCGCATCCACAGCGGTTGGGTATGAGCCAGAGCCGATGCAGAGAGCAGAGGTGCTGCCAAGACGAGTAAGAGTTTCTTCATAAAATCGATGTTTGTAAGAATATCTTTTGCAAAAATAACGCTTTTTTGCTTTCTGTACGTTATAAATATCCTGTTTTTCTTCTTAATATCAGTTTTTAATCGTATTTTTGTAATCTCTAACAAGGAATGAAGGTTTATGGATACTATCGACATACTATATATCATCTTACTCGTCGCGCTTCTTGCCGCCTTTGTCGTGTTGTGGTTAAAGCGCATGAAGGACTTGGATCGTGTGAAATTTAATATCACCGACAGGAAGTCGTCCATCAACCGTATTCTGCACGAGATGAATATCAAGGCAGAATGGAAGAAGGAAGGCGATATTGAGACCGCGCGCTATACCTATCAGGGCGGGCACTTCAATATCACGCTGGAGAAGAATAATCCTTTCGCCCGCGTATCATTTCTTTTCTTCTATCAGACCGATGTTGAGAATATAGAGCGTGTGCGCATCGTCTGCAACCTCTGCAACCTCAATACCGATGCCTGCCGCATCGTCTATACCGTCGACGAGAAGAAGAGTACCGTGGACCTGCACCTCATCAGTGTGCTTCCCCTCACCGATGTCTGTCTGAAGCAGACTTTGGAGCGTGTCATGGGCGATGCCTTCATCTGGCAGAACACCTTCTCCACAAAGTACGAAGAGCAGTCGAAGCGGGAGAAGAGCCCCGGTCTGGATCGCGAGAAGGGCGATGCCCTCTTTGCCCGCGACCTGCAGCTCCTCCACGAGCAGGAGATGATGCACCAGGAGGCCGGGCCCAACTGGCACGAAGAGACCAGCTCGCTGCTCACCTTAGGCCGGCTCGTCTCCACAGCTCTCGGCCTCACCGACATCATCCCCATCAGATTCTCACTGACCATCGGCGACACCGTCTCCACACTCGACGACCCCGACGACATCTTAGGCTTTGCCATCTCCTCACCACTTATCAAGGACGGCGCTTTCAGCAATCACACCGCCACGGGCAACCTCGACTTCTACGACCCCCGCGATCCCATCACGCCCCGCCATCTGATGGTCAACTTCAAAGAGGAAGACAGAAACGAGGACACCCTCTACTACCGTGTCACCCTGATGCTGATACCCATCTCCGTGAGCAAGGAGGTGAACAACGAGAGCGAGCGTCACCAAATGCTATCGATGAGTGTACTCTTAGGCTATGACCTTACGCCGCGCGAGACCCGTGAGGCCCACTTCCGCTACCTGTGGAAAGAGGCCATGGCCAAGGCTAAGTCCGACGACCAGGCCTCGATGAGCCATGAGGAGAAGGTGCTGGCTTCCTTCAGCGACCTGCACTTTGGCCAGGACTTCTTCCGCGGGCGCAGCCTCTACCTCCACAAACGCTACTATGAGGCCTTGCTGCCACTCCTCGACGCCTTCCACACCTTGACGGGCGGCTTCAACCACCACATCGAACAAGTGAAGGACCTCATCGACGAAGTGGCCTATTACATTGGCTGCTGCTATACCAACCTCCACCAATATGACCGCGCCTGCTACTATCTGCAAATGACACTGCCCACCACGCAGCAGTCTTATACCGAGGCCTATGTCAACTGCCTCGTCAACGGCAACGATTTCCGCGCCATGGATCTGCTCACGGGCATCCAGAGCTCACTGCAAGCGGCTCTCGACAGCCTGGAGCACGGCGAGGAGGATGAAGACGACGAAGACCACGCGGCCGACCATACCAAAGAGATGCAGGGAATAAAGAAGTTTATGAACTTCATCAAGCGCCGAAGGGCCTTCCTGCTCATCAACAACGGACAATATAAGGAAGCCGAGAAGATTCTCAAGCAACTCCTCGACGACCCCGACAACAGCGACTATGCCTTGTCGGAATTAGCTTACATACAGAAAAAGAAATAACGCATGTATTACATTCAGAAATCTTTCGAAATTTCAGCCAGTCACCACCTCATCCTCTCTCACGGCAGCAAATGTGAGAATATCCACGGACACAACTGGCAGGTGACGGTCTACTGCAAATCCAAGGAACTGGACCAGGACGGCATGGTCGTGGACTTCACGCTCATCAAGCAACTCATCCACGGCAAGCTCGACCACCAGGACCTCAACCAGGTACTGCCCTTCAATCCCACGGCAGAGAACATCGCTAAGTGGATTGTCGACCAGATACCATCCTGCTACAAGGCCATGGTGGCTGAGACGGCGAGCAATGTGGCTATCTACGAGAAGGACGAATAGATGTACAGGGTCAACGACATTTTCTACAGTCTCCAGGGCGAGGGCCGCAACACGGGGCGCGCCGCCGTCTTTGTGCGCTTCAGCGGCTGCAACCTCCACTGCGATTTCTGCGACACCGACTTCTCGCACTATGAGGAGTTGACTGCCGCCGATATCGTCAGCAGGATGAAGCAGGCCGTCGGCAACGACGATGTCAACGGTGTACTCGTTGTCCTCACCGGTGGCGAGCCGACCTTGCAGGTCGATGCCGCTCTCATCGACGCCATCCACGCCGCCGGTTTCCCGCAGACAGCCATGGAGAGCAACGGCACCAAGCTGCCTCCCGACAACCTCGACTGGCTCACGGTATCGCCCAAGCAGAAGCCTGCCGTCAGGCGCTGCAACGAGCTGAAGGTCGTCTTCGACGGCACTACGCCGGTGGAAGACTACGGCATAGAAGCAGAATACTACTATCTACAACCGATGGACACCGGCAACGGAGAGCAGAACAGAAAAATCACGACCGCCTGCGTGGAGTTTATCAAGCGGCAGCCACGCTGGCGCCTGAGCTTGCAGACACACAAACTCATAGACATCAAATAAAGCCCGGGACAGAAACAGACGATGGAATATATTCACTGGCTATGGTATGCCATCTACATTCTCATAGAGATTGTGGTGATGCTCAAGGTGCTCATGGACAACCGGCAGCCTGCCAAGACAATGGCATGGCTCCTCGTGCTGTGGGCCCTGCCATTAGTGGGTATTGTGCTCTATTTCTTCTTCGGACAGAACACGCGCAAGGAACGCCTCATCAGCGAGCGGTCTCTGAGCCAGCTCACCAAGCGCACGATGTTTGAGTATGCTGAGCAGAAAGACCTGCGGCTGCCCGAGGTCCACCGCCCGCTCATGCAGCTCTTCAAGAACCAGAACATGGCCTTGCCTTTCAAGGACAACGAGGCTGACATCTACACCTCCGGCTATGACTTCTTCCCCGCCCTACTCCACGAGATCAGCCGGGCCAAGGACCATATCCATATCGACATCTTCATCTTCAACGACGACGAGCTCGGACGGCTCATTGCCGACGCCCTCATCGACAAGGCGCGGCAGGGTGTTGAGATACGTCTCATCTACGACGACGTGGGGTGCTGGAAGGTGAAGAATGCCTTCTTCGAGCGCATGCGCGACAACGGCATCAATGTCCACCCCTTCATGCCGGTAAAGTTCCCGGCTTTCACATCGAAAGCCAACTACCGCAACCACCGGAAGATTATCGTCATCGACGGCATCGTCGGCTTCATCGGTGGCATGAACTTCGCCACACGCTATGTCAAGGGTACCGGCAAGGAGCCGTGGCGCGACACCATGCTTAAGGTGCAGGGCGGTGCTGTCTACGGCTTGCAGCGCGCCTTCCTCATCGACTGGTATTTCGTAGACCGCACGCTCATCACCGACCGCCGCTACTATCCCCCACTGCATCCGTTTCTCGACAACAACTGCCTGGCCCAGGTGGTGACGAGCAGCCCCATCTCGGAGTGGCCCGACATCATGCAGGGCTACGTCCGCGTGCTCCTCGAAGCCAAGCGCTACGTCTACATGGAGACACCGTACTTTCTGCCTACGGAGACGGTGCTCTTCGCCATGAGGACGGCGGCGTTGGCTGGTGTCGACGTCAGGCTGATGATACCTCTGCATGGCGACTCGAAGATTGTGGAGTGGGCGGGCGTGAGCTATATCTTGGAGACAATAGAGGCAGGCGTAAAGGTCCTCTTCTATGAGGCTGGCTTCAACCACTCCAAATTCCTCGTCAGCGACGACAGCATCTGCACATGCGGAAGTACGAACATCGACTTCCGGAGCTTCGAGCATGATTTCGAGGCCAATGTCTTCTTCTATGACGAGGGCATGGCCTTGCGGATGAAGAAAGTCTTCCTCGACGATGAGACGCGCTGCCAGCCCTTCGACGAACTCTATGGCAAGGGCCGCTTCTCTTTCTGGAAACGGCTGTGGGTGAGCATCGTCCGACTGCTCAGCCCGCTGCTGTAAATAACCTTCTAAAGGCTTGGAATAAAGAGCAGGAATAAGACTTTGGTAAAAAGACTTTGATAAAGATATAAACAACAATGAAAAAGATAAAGACATCTTATCTGCTTGTCAGCTGCGTGGCTGTCATGGCCCTGCTCTGCATCATGAGCATTGGTGGCCCCATCCATTTCGACAGTCAGCGAAAAGAGCGGGAGACAGCGGTGAAGACGCGGCTCATGGCCATCCGCTCGGCCGAAGAGCGTTACAGAGCCCGCCATGGCGTCTATGCTGGCAACTTCAACAGTCTGGTCAAGAACGGGTATCTCGCCGACAGCATGCGCTACATCCCTTACACCGACAAAAAATCCTTCGAGCTGCAAGCCACCACCATCACGGGCAAGGGCGGACAGGACGTGCCGCTGATGGAGTGCAGGGCGAAATACGTGGACTTCCTCGACGGACTGGACCGTAACTCCGTAGCCAACGTCATCGAGGATGCCAACAGCAGTGGCGGATTCCCCGGACTGAAGATAGGCGACATCAACACACCCAACAACAACGCCGGCAACTGGGAATAGAAACAGACATCAACAACGACTATGCAAGATAATAAAAAGGAACGTCTTACCATCCGTGCGGCAAAGAGCGCTCTGTCCTTTGCCTTGCCCGACATAGACAGCAACACACAGATTGACTACTATCAGTACGTCACCAAGAGCGGTGTCTCCTTAGCCGCCAACCTCCGCGAGGCCTTCAAGACCGTCGACCTCTTGCAGCAAGCACCGCCCAAGGCAAAAGTGCTCATCGACTCGCAGTCGCTCATCGTGCCCTTGGAGGAATACGACGCCGATGAGAATGAGGCACTCTACAAACATGCCTTCCCCTATACCGAGGGTGCCGTCATCTGCTCCAATGTCATGGCCGATGTCAACGCCGTCGTGCTCTTCGCATTGAACAAGGACCTCAAGCTCGTTGTGGAAGACCATTTTCAGGATGTGAGCTATGTCTGCCTCATGCGACCCGTCTGGGACTATCTCCACCACCGCAGCTTCATCGGCAACCGCCGCAAGCTCTACGCCTATTTCCACGACGGTGTCCTCGAGCTCTTCAGCTTCGAGCGCAACCGCTTCATCTTCTGCAACAGATACGATGTCAGACATGTCAAGGATGCTGTCTATTTCATCCTCTTCGTGTGGAAGCAGTTGGCCATGGACCAGCTCCACGACGAGCTCTTCCTCGTCGGCGACCTCATCGACAAGGACGAGCTGCTCAAGGACCTCCGCACCTACGTTGCCTTCGTCGTTGTCATCAACCCGCAGGCAAGCTTCAACAGAGCGCCACTGACACAGATTAAAGGCATCACCTTCGACATGATAACCAACTATTTAGGCTAAAGACCACTATGCGAGTAATCACAGGAATCTACAAAGGCCGCCACTTCGACATTCCCCGGACTTTCAAGGCGCGCCCCACTACAGACTTCGCCAAGGAGAACATCTTCAATGTCCTCAATGGCTATATCGACTTCGACGGCGCTGCCGCCCTCGACCTTTTTGCCGGTACCGGAAGTATCTCCTTGGAGATGCTCTCGCGCGGCTGCCGACCCGTCGTCAGCGTTGAGGCCGACCGCGACCACGCCCATTTCATCAGCGAGTGCATGAAGAAGATCGGCACACGCGACAACGTCCTCATCCGCGGCGACGTCTTTCGCTTCTTGAAGAAATGCCACGAACAGTTCGACGTCATCTTCGCCGACCCACCCTACGCCCTGGAGGAGCTGCCTACAATCCCAGCCCTCGTCTTCGACAACGACCTCCTCAAGCCCGACGGCATCTTTGTCTTCGAGCATGGCAAGACCCACGACTTCTCCGACTCGCCACACTTCCTTGAGCATCGCAGCTATGGCAGCGTCAACTTCTCGCTCTTCAGATGAAGATTGCCGAGTTCATCAGCCGTATCGTAGCCCGCTTTGGTTTCACACCCACCGGTGACCAACAGCAGGCATTAGAGACGTTTGGCCGATTCCTTGCCGACCGTGATGCGCACAGCGTGATGATTCTGCGCGGCTCGGCGGGAACCGGTAAGACATCGCTCGCCGCCGCCATGGTGCGCACGCTCTACAGCCTCGGACAGCAGCTTGTCCTCATGGCTCCTACAGGGCGCGCTGCAAAGGTCTTTGCACAGAGCAGCGGACTGCCGGCTTTCACCATCCATCGCACGATCTACCGCGAGAAGTCGTTCTCAGGGCTCGACGGCAGCTTCAACATCAACTACAACAAGCACCGCAACGCCCTCTTCGTCGTCGACGAGGCCTCGATGATCAGCAGCCAGCCAGGTATGGACAGCAGCTTTGGTTCAGGGAGTCTCCTCGACGACCTCATGCAGTTTGTCTACAGTGGCGACAACTGCCGGCTGCTGCTCATCGGCGACAAGGCGCAGCTGCCACCCATCGGTGAGGAAGAATCGCCGGCTCTCACCGCGGAAGTCTTGGAAGGCTACAACATGCATGTCTACGAATGTGACCTCAACGAGGTGCTCCGTCAGCAGAGCCGCTCCGGGATTCTCTACAACGCCACCGTCATCCGTAACATGATTACCCACGACGAGGCTACCCACCTGCCACTGATACGCTTCCATGGCTTTGCCGACATCGTTATGATGCCCGGCAACGAGTTGGTGGAGAGCATTGCCACCAGCTACGACACCGTGGGCATGGACGACACCATCGTCATCACAAGGTCGAACAAGCGCGCAAACATCTACAACCAAGGCATCAGAAGCCAGGTCTTAGACAGAGAGGCCAACCTCTGCGGCGGCGACATGCTCATGGTGGTCAAGAATAAATACTTCTCCAACAACACTGCCCAAACGCGTGAGGGCACCGCAGCCCAGACGGGCGCGCCCAACAAGAGCATCTCCTTTATCGCCAATGGCGACCGCTGCCAGGTGCGCCGCGTCCGCCACGTCACCGAGCTCTTCGGCTTCCATTTCGCCGACGTCATGCTGGAGTTCCCCGACTATGACCACTATGAACTGGAGACAACCGTCCTACTCGACACCCTCACCTCAGAGTCGCCAGCCCTGACCCGTGAGGAGAATGAGCGGCTCTTTGACAAGGTCATGGCCGACTACACCGACATTCCGCTCAAGGCCGACCGCATGAAGGCTATCCGGCAAGACAAATACTACAATGCTTTGCAGATAAAGTTCGCCTATGCCGTCACCTGCCATAAAGCCCAGGGCGGGCAATGGGCCCACGTCTATGTCGACCAGGGCTATATGACCGACGACATGCTCACCCCAGACTATATCCACTGGCTCTATACCGCCTTCACACGAGCCACGGGCAAGCTTTTCCTCGTCAACTGGCCTAAGACACAGATAGAGCAATAAGCTTCCAAACACCATCAGTCATGCGCTTCAGCGAATACCTTCAAACCCAACCGCTGCTCAGAGTGGCCATCGCCTTGGTCACAGGCATCGTCGTGGGCGACAAGGTGGCTTATGCCTGGACAGGGATGTGGCTGGCAGCAGCTGCCGGCTGCCTTGTGGCTGAGCTGCTGGCAAAGGGCAGGGTCTATCTCCAGAGCGGACTCATCCTGCTCACCGCCTTCTTTGCAGGAGCCGGACTCATCACCCAAACTAAGAATGACATTCCCAACCCCTTTCCAGAAGACAGAGCGCTAAGCTATGAGGCCGTCCTCGTCGACGAACCGCAGGTCAAAGGCAAGGTCCTCCGATGCGACCTTGCCCTGACAAATGTCAACAATCGCGCCCTTCCCCACCCTATTCTTGTGAAAGGCGCCATCCTGCGCGATACCCTCACTGACAGTTACCGGCTATTGCATTTGGGCAGTGGCATCCAGGCCACGTCGGTGATGCAACCGCTCAGCAACTTCCGCGAAGGCAGCAACTTCGACTATGTCAGATGGCTGCAATGCCACGGCTACCGCGCTCAGACGTTCATCTTCTACACACAATGGCAGCCTGCCAAAATCTCACCCGACGCCCTACCCTATCTCGACCGCCTAAAAATCAACGCCCTAAAACTTCGCCAGCGACTGCTCAACCGTCTCAGCGACCTGCCGCACGACGCTTCTCCACAAACCGATAGCCAGCAGCATAGCAACAATGCGGTCGATGACAAGAACGACCAGGCTGCCGCAGTCGTGGCTGCTATGGTGTTGGGCAACAAGCATGCCATAGACAGCACCACCAAGGACGAATACGCCATCTCCGGCGCCTCCCACATCCTCGCCCTCTCCGGGCTGCATTTAGGCATCATCTTCACCGTCCTGACCCTGCTCTTAGGCAGTGGAATTCACCGGCGTTGGCTCTCTCAAGCCGTCATCATCCTCACCATCTGGACCTATGCTGTCGTGGTGGGCTTAGGCACCAGCGTAGTGCGGTCGGCCCTCATGCTCACCATCTATTCTCTCTGCCTCGTGGCAGGACGCCGAAAAGCCTCCGTCAACGCCCTGGCCTTTGCCGCTGTCGTCATCATCGTCGGCAACCCGCTCTTTCTGTGGGATGTAGGCTTTCAGATGTCGTTCATGGCCGTTCTCGCCATCGTCGTCTTCTACCAGCCTCTCTACCGTCTGCTGCCGAAGGGCGGTGAGCTCACAACCCTCAGTCTGGTCAACAAACTACTGAAAACAATATGGGGCACTGCCGCTGTGTCCTTATCGGCACAGATCGGCACTGCCCCACTCGTGGCTTATTATTTCGAAAGAATTTCCTGTTATTTCCTGCTGACCAACTATATCGTCATTCCCTGCGCCACCATCATCATCTATCTTGCCATCGCTGTGGCTGCCACCGCATGGTGGACAGCCGCGAATAGCCTGTTAACGACGGTGTTGGGCGCTGTGGCGACCTTTCTCAATATCTCGGTCAGCCGGCTGGCCGCACTGCCCGGTGCGAGTATAGAAGGTATTCAGCTCAGCACCTTGCAGTTGGCATGTATCTACATGGCCATCGCCATTATATGTACGATGGCAGCTGTTTACAGCGGAGTTGTGAAGATGAACTCACGCATGACATAATAGCAGAGGATACCTGCGATATAGCCAACGAAGGCTATCCAGGACACATGCTTCATATACCATCCGAAGGTGATCTTCTCCAAGCCCATGACGACGACGCCGGCAGCAGAACCGATGATGAGCATAGAACCACCGACACCAGCGCAGTAAGCCAAGAGCTGCCAGAAGATGCCGTCGGTAGCAAAGTCGCCGGTAGGAGCCAGCGGATACATACCCATACATCCGGCTACGAGTGGCACATTGTCAACGATAGATGACAGCACACCGATGATACCCGTCACCATAAAGTGGTTGCCATTGAAAGCTACATTCAGGCCCTTGCCTAATGCCGTCAGCGCGCCAATCTCAGAGAGGCAGGAGACAGCCATCAGAATACCGAGGAAGAAGAGGATGGTGCTCATGTCGATGTTGCGGATAAGGTTCACCACACGCTTCGAGCGCGTCGTCTTCTGCTTCTTCAGCCCGGCGTAGAAGACCTCCGTTACAATCCATACCAAGCTGAGGATGAGGAGGATGCCAACAAACGGCGGCAGATGGGTGATGCTCTTGAAGATAGGCACGAAGATAAGACCGCCAACACCAACCCAGAAGATGACCTTGCGCTGGGTGTCGCTGAAGTCGTGCTCCTCGGCATTGGCTGCCAACTCCTCCTTGGAGACAGTGCCCAACTCGCCCTTGAGGCCGAACTGAAGGATGAGGGCAGGGATAACCATAGAAACGATAGAAGGTATCAGTATCTCGCTAATAACGCCTAAAGCTGTCAGCAAGCCCTTGTTCCACAGCATGATGGTGGTCACGTCGCCAATCGGCGAGAAGGCGCCACCACTGTTGGCGGCGATGATGACAAGGGCGGCATAGATGATGCGGTCTTTGTGGTCGGGTACCAACTTACGCAGAATCATTATCATCACGATAGATGTCGTCATGTTGTCAAGGATGGCAGAGAGGAAGAAAGTCATGAAGGCGATACGCCACAGCAGGGCGCGCTTCGACTTCGTATGCATGACATTGCGCACCCAGTCGAAACCGCCATTCTGGTCCACAACCTCCACAATGGTCATGGCGCCCATCAGGAAGAAGAGCGTCGTACCGGTATCGCCGAGATGATTCTGGATGACATCGGTGACAAAGGTGATGACAGGGTCCACACCCTGACCGAGCGTACCATGCTCCATCTTCAGCAAATCCATAAACTGCGGGTGCATCAAATTGACAAAGTAGCCCGGATCAAGCATGTACAGCGTCCAGACTACTACAAACATAAGCAAGGCCACGGCTGCCTTGTTGACCTTCGTCACGCTCTCAAGGGCTATAAACAGGTAGCCCACGATAAACACGACGATGATTGCGATTGATAATGTTGACATTGTCGTTGTATTTATGAATATTTGTTATCTTTTCGTACAATCAGCTGCAAAGATAAGCAAAAAATATTGCATCAATGCTACATTTTCATAAATAATACATTATCTTCTCCTCAGAAGTGAGGAAGAGCAACAACAAGGCGAAGAAATCTCTCCCTTTTCTTTGTTTTTCCATTCGTTTGCATTATCTTTGCAGTATCTTTATTCTTATTATGACACCAGAAGAAGCTAACAATATCAAGCTCAGCGAGAACTTTATACTCGCCGATGCTGACTACATCGACTATGTGGCTTTCCAGCTCTCCGTGCAGTTTGAGCGCATGATAGGCCGCCGCATCCCCAAGGCTGACCTGAGCCAGTGGGTGGTAGATATCGCTCTCGACGGCGGACTGCGCGCCGACGGCAGCGACCACGAGACGCAGGTCGTCCTCGTCCATGAGAAACAGCACGCCAAGATGGACAACTTTCAACCGTCCGTCTACGACACCGACATCGACGCCCGCGCTTTCAAAGACGAGAAGCTCGGCGAGTTCCTCGTCAACGCCATCAGCGTCGGAGATGTCGTAAGCAAGGACGATTACATCCTCGACACCATCAACATGGTGCTCAGCCATAAGGAGGTGAAGCGACTGATGATCATCCCCAACGGCGAGCAGGGCAGCATCTACGAGGAAGTGGCGGCTGCCCTCCGCGGCGCCGACGACGACAAGCGTATCACACTCTTCGCCATGCAGCCCATGCCCGGCGGCAACTTTCGACAGGAGATTCTCGGATACTCGCTCATGAACGCTCTCGGCATCAAGAGCGAGGAGATACCACAGTCGTAGACTCCTACGACATCAACCCGTCAACAATAAAAACAAAATATTATGAACAGAGTATTAATGATTGGAGCCGGAGGCGTTGCCACTGTCTGCGCCTTCAAGATAGCTCAGAACACCGACGTCTTCGGTGAGTTGATGATTGCCAGCCACCACAAGGAGAAATGCGACAAGCTCGTCGACGCCATTCATGCCAAAGGCTACAACATGGACATTAAGACCGCTGAGGTCGATGCCGACGATGTGGAGCAGCTCAAGACCCTCTTCAACAGCTACCAGCCCGACCTGGTCATCAACCTGGCCCTGCCCTATCAGGACCTCACGATCATGGACGCCTGCTTAGCCTGCGGCTGCAATTATCTCGACACTGCCAACTACGAGCCCAAAGACGAGGCGCATTTCGAATACTCCTGGCAATGGGCCTACAAAGACCGCTTCGAGAAGGCAGGACTCACAGCCATCCTTGGCTGCGGCTTCGACCCGGGCGTGAGCCAGGTATTCACAGCCTACGCTGCCAAGCACTACTTCGACGAGATTCAGTATCTTGACATCGTCGACTGCAATGCCGGCAACCACCATAAGGCTTTCGCCACCAACTTCAACCCGGAGATCAACATCCGCGAGATTACCCAGAAGGGTCTCTACTACGAGGATGGCAAATGGGTGGAGACGGCCCCCCTCGCTGTACACCGCGACATCACCTACCCGAACATTGGCCCACGCGACAGCTACCTCATGCATCACGAGGAGCTGGAGTCGCTCGTGAAGAACTACCCCACCATCAAGCGCGGACGCTTCTGGATGACATTCGGACAGGAATACCTCACCCACCTGCGCGTCATCGAGGATACTGGCATGGGACGCATCGACCCCATCGCCTATGAGGCTCCCCTCGCCGATGACCCCACAAAGACCGTAAAGGTGAGCATCGTACCCTTGCAGTTTCTCAAGGCTGTGCTCCCCAACCCTCAGGACCTGGGCGAGAACTACGACGGCGAGACAAGCATCGGCTGCCGCATCAGAGGACTCAAGGACGGCAAAGAGCACACCTATTATATATATAACAACTGCAAGCACCAGGATGCCTACAAGGAGACAGGCATGCAGGGCGTGAGCTACACCACCGGCGTACCGGCCATGACGGGCGCCATGATGTTCCTCAAGGGTATCTGGAAGAAGCCCGGAGTATGGAATGTCGAAGAGTTCGACCCGGATCCATTCCTCAAAGTCCTCGCTGAACAGGGACTGCCCTGGCATGAGGAGTTTGACAAAGACATCGAATTGTAAACAGCAAACCCATCAGAGATAATGGCAAAAACAGAAGAACAACTCGCGGCTGAGAAAGCCGAGAAGGAAAAGGCGGAGAAAGAGGCCAAGATGAAGGCCCTCCAGTCCGCTATGAGCAAGATAGAGAAAGATTTCGGTAAAGGCTCCATCATGCGGATGGGCGACGAGAAGGTGGAGAATGTGGATGTCATCCCCACGGGCTCCATCGGTCTCAACGTGGCCTTGGGCGTTGGCGGCTATCCCCGCGGCAGAGTGATAGAAATCTATGGCCCGGAGTCGTCGGGTAAGACCACGTTGGCCATCCATGCCATCGCCGAGGCGCAGAAACAGGGCGGCATCGCGGCCTTCATCGACGCCGAGCATGCCTTCGACCGCTTCTATGCGGAGAAGTTGGGCGTCGATGTCGACAACCTCTGGATTTCACAGCCCGACAACGGTGAGCAGGCTCTGCAGATTGCCGACCAGCTCATCTCTTCGTCGGCCATCGACATCCTCGTCATCGACTCTGTAGCTGCACTCACGCCAAAGAAGGAGATAGAAGGCGAGATGGGCGACTCCGCCGTAGGCCTCCAGGCCCGACTCATGAGCCAGGCTCTGCGCAAACTCACGGCAACCATCGCCAAGACCAACACCTGCTGCATCTTCATCAACCAGCTGCGTGAGAAGATAGGCATCATGTTTGGCAACCCCGAGACCACAACGGGTGGTAACGCACTGAAGTTCTACGCCAGCGTCAGACTCGACATCCGTCGTGTCACCTCCATCAAGGATGGCGAGAATGTCCTCGGCAACCATGTACGCGTGAAGGTCGTGAAGAATAAGGTGGCGCCACCTTTCCGCAAGGCGGAGTTCGACATCCTCTTCGGACAGGGCATCAACAAGGTGGGCGAGGTCCTCGACTTAGGTGTCGACTACAACATCATCAATAAGAGCGGAAGCTGGTTCAGCTACAATGGCTCCAAACTCGGACAGGGCCGCGACGCCACACTGGCCTTGCTGCGTGATAACCCTGAGCTCAGTGAGGAGATAGAGAAGCTCATCATGGAGAAAATCAAGGAGAGCGAGTGAGAACTACGGGCTTTGTACAAATTGAAGTAATATTTATCAAAAAGGAAGCTACATGCAGTAGTTTCCTTTTTTTTTCTTTCCTTTGCAGCGCAAAAACGACAAGAGCATGACAAAAGGCACCATCCTCACCATCACCGGAAGTGACGCCACGGGGGAGTCGGGTATCCAAGCCGACATTCGCACCATCAGCGCCTTAGGCTGTGTGGCCCTCTCGGCCATCACCTCGGTGACCATGCAGAACACCATCGGTATCCAGGAGTTCTACGACATCCCCGCACCTGTCGTCGGCGGGCAGATAGAGGCCATCGTCAACGATGTGCAGCCCCAGGCCGTGAAGATAGGCTTGGTCAGGCGCAGCGAGACCCTCGACGTCATCGTCAGGGCTCTCAGAAGCTATCGCCCGGACTTCGTCATCTATGACCCCCTGCTCTTCTCCAGCCGCGGTGACCGACTCATGGGCGACGACATGCTCCGCCATATCCAGACGCAGCTCTTGCCTCTGTGCACCGCCATCGTCGTCAACCGTCATGACGCACGCCAAATCTTAGGCGACGACATCCGTCCAAACGTCTTCTTCATCGACGATGCCACCTGCCACGGCTTGGCCAACGGCTTCTCCTCGTCGTTGGCTGCCTACCTCTGTAAGGGTCTAAGTCTCGACGACGCCGTGGACCACGCCCACACTTTCAGCCGTCATCAGTGTGCTTCCGTCACCACCCTGCAAGGCCGTGGCAGCCAGCTCTACAATGACTTCATCCGGCTCGTCCAGCAGCATTTCGCCCTCAACAGCGACGTGGCCTTCTATGCAGACCAACTCAATGTAGGCAGCGCCTACCTCGGACAAGTCTGCCGACGCATCGCCGGACGCAATCCCAAGGCCATCATCGATGAATACATCCTCAATGATGCCCAGCGCATGCTCACCACCTCGGAGGTCAGCATCCAGGAGATAGCGGCCCGTCTCGGCTTCTCGTCCCAGGCCCATCTCTCACGCTTTTTCAAAAAGTTGACGGGGCTCTCGCCGAGCGCCTATCGCGAAGAGCGACACAGCCAAGAAGAGGGCCGACACAGCCAAGAAGAATACCAATACAGCCAAGAATCAAAGGATAACAACCACGAACACTGATTATAAGAACTAAGATAATGGAAGACAGACAACAACTCAACCGCAACCTTGCACAGATGCTCAAGGGCGGTGTCATCATGGACGTTACCACCCCCGAGCAGGCTAAGATTGCCGAGGCTGCCGGCGCCTGCGCCGTCATGGCCTTGGAGCGCATCCCCGCCGACATCCGGGCAGCCGGTGGCGTAGCACGCATGAGCGACCCGAAGATGATTAAAGGCATTCAGAAAGCGGTGTCGATACCCGTCATGGCTAAATGCCGCATCGGACATATCGCCGAGGCGCAGATTCTGCAAGCCATAGAGATAGACTACATCGACGAGAGCGAGGTACTGAGCCCCGCTGACGACGTCTACCACATCGACAAGACAAAGTTCAAGGTGCCTTTCGTCTGTGGTGCCCGCAACCTCAGCGAGGCCCTGCGGCGTATCGCTGAGGGTGCCACGATGATTCGTACCAAAGGCGAGCCCGGCACGGGCGATGTCGTCCAGGCCGTGAAGCACATGCGACTCATGCAAAGCGAGATACGCCGCCTAACCAACATGGCTGAGGACGAACTCTTCGAAGCGGCTAAAAACTTGCAGGCACCCTACGACCTCGTGAAGTATGTCCACGACCACGGCAAGCTCCCCGTCGTCAACTTCGCCGCCGGTGGTGTGGCCACACCTGCCGACGCTGCCCTGATGATGCAACTCGGAGCGGAGGGCGTCTTCGTAGGTTCGGGAATCTTCAAGAGTGGCAACCCCGCCAAGCGCGCTGCTGCCATCGTACAGGCCGTCACCAACTACAACGACCCCGTCAAGCTCGCCGAGCTCTCCGAGGACCTCGGACCTGCCATGGTGGGTATCAATGAGGAAGAGATTAAGGTGCTCATGGCAGAGAGAGGAAAATAATATGACAGACACTTTCACATCCGTTCCTGCCGGAGCCCACACCCTGCAGATTGCCGTCATGGCGCTGCAGGGCGCTTTCATAGAACATGAGAAGATGCTCCAACGCCTTGGCGCAGAGACCTTCGAGGTCAGACAGCTCAGCGACTGGCAGCGACACAAGGATGGCGTCATCCTCCCCGGCGGCGAGTCTACGACACAGCTCAAACTCCTGCGCGACCTCGGACTCTTAGAGCCCCTGCGCCACGACATCGAGGCCGGGCTACCCGTCTTCGGCACCTGCGCCGGGCTCATCCTCCTGGCAAAGGACGTCGAGGGCGAGGACTTCGACAGAATCTCCACCATGGACATCACCGTGCGCCGCAATGCCTACGGCCGACAACTCGGCAGCTTCTACACCGAGGCACCCCTTCAAGGCGTGGGCACGGTGCCCATGACCTTCATCCGTGCACCCTACATCGACAGTGTACAGGGCGAAGCCGAGGCCTTAGCCGTCGTCGACAAGCATATCGTGGCCGCTCGACAGGGCCGCCAGCTCGTCACGGCTTTCCACCCCGAGCTCAACGACGACACCCGCGTCCACGACTTCTTCCTCCACATGATTACTTTTTAAGTCCCTTGCGCTCCCTGACGAGCTTCATCAGCTTGTCGTCCATTCCTACGCTGGCACCCGACGTGCGGTAGTAGGAGCGGGCGATATCGTCAGGGAGATAGTCGTCACGGAAGGAGACGATGCCGTCCATATAGGGATGCACCTGGATGCGCAGCAGGTCGTCGCCCTCGTTGTTGTGCTCGATAACGTAGTTGACGACGGTGGAGGTGACGTCGAGGCCTTCCACATTATGGTCGTCGATGAAAGCATTGTCGATGAAGGTCTTCACATACAGCCGGTAGCTGTCCATGGTCTGACTACTAATAAAGCGGTGAAGGAAGAGATAGTTCAGGTCATTCTTCAAGCCACACGCCATACCGCTGTCGTTGACACCGAGTAGCAACTCACCGCCGGAGACGGTATTGAGGAAGCCGCACACAGCCTTCAAGATAGCCCACCGCTGCTTGACGAGGTCAGCGCGCATGTTGTTGTGCGGTGGGAAGACGACAGAGGTCTTGAACTCCAGCGTGTCGCTCTCCTCACCATAGTCGGTATAGTCGCGGTTGATATTCCGGTAGATGTCGGCCACACCGATATAGTCGGCGATATTCTTCTTGATGCGGTTCATCTGCGCAGGCTGCAACTTTCCCCGCAAGACATTCGAAGCGCTGACCATCTCCGAGAGGTAGTCGATATCGATGGTATGTCCGGGCGAGAGCTGCAGCTTCTCCACGTTCATGTCCTGGTATTTGCACAGTTGCTCCACGATACCCTTCTCATTGCGCAATGCGGGCAGAGTGGGCAGCCGGTCGTCGTCGCGCATGCTCAGCGTCGAAGCCGTGACGTCACCCAAGGCAAAGTGCACCAAGCACTCCTCATAGCGCATCTGCTGCGCCAGAAAAGCCTCACTCTGCTCGTCGCCAAGGACCGTGGAGAGGAAGCGAGCGGCAAAGAGGAAGAGGTAGCGCTGCGTGCTGCTCCCCACCAACTGCGAATAGCGGTAGAAGGTGTTCACCAACAGCGGACCGGGATTGGAGAAGGTCTCCGAGGGCCGCGTAGCGGCTGTCTCGACAGGCGCCTCATAGTAGTATTCCAAGAATTCGTCCAAGAAAGTGTTGCGGGCCTTCTCCAAGAACTCATTGCGAAAGCCTGTGAACGTTGGTGGCTCACTAGTGACATACCGGCCATTGACGACCCAGTTGCCGCTATTGTCCTTCTTCGACTCATTGATGCGGATTCTCACCGCCTGGCCATTGTCCACAGCTTGCTGTGTCTCCTCGTCCAAGGCGCCGAGGATGTTCACCTGCACACCCTTGTCGGTGAGCCAACGATGACCCTTACCACCGGAATAGGACATGAGATAAACGGCATCGCACGACTCGTTGGGCAGATTCTCTATATAGAGGTCGTTGAAATCCTTGAAAATCTGCGAGTCGATGATAAACTCATATCCGCCCTTGTCGTTGATGCGCACTTTTAGCGTGTCGCCCTCGCGCACGGTGTTGACAATACTCTCCTTGGTAATGACAAAGGCTCCGTAGAGACTGAAAATCTTAAACGGCATAAAAAGATTGCCGCGTACCGGCACATAGTCTGCATCAATGCTCTCACACAGGATATAGCCAAATTTATTCGACACCACCCTGACAATGAGCTCATCGCCGACCTCATACGTCTTCAACTCCTTTTTCAGGCTCGGCGCCACATTGCCCAACGACCGCAGCATATCGGTGCAGGTATCTATCAGCTCGGGAAACTCTGTCTTGTTCGTACGCTCCAACTTCTTCACCATGACACGCGTATTGCAATGCAAATCAAACTGCACCTGCTTCTCGCTCTTGTCATAGTCGGCTTTGTTCATCGGCGCCAGCACCAAAGCGTCGTTATCAATGACCAAGAGGCCTTTGCCTTCCAAATAATGCTCATTGCGATCCTCGGGAATATTAAATCTTGTTTTTACTATCTTTTGACAAAATAAGGACAAGGCATAGGTGGGCAAATTGTTGATATCATCCCAAGAAAATCCATAGACCACGACGTCATAGCCTGCCGCACAGCTTACCGCCACCTGGCGCATGTCCTCTAACATCGCCAAATCGGGTTTTTCCTCCACCTCCAACAAGATATTGCAAAGGGTCAGCAAGATGCGGTCATCGCTCAAGCCTTTCTTCTGTGCCGCCAGGAGGTAAGCTGCCATCAGACCCACATGCTTTTTCAAGTCTTCGTCGCTCCATTGCGGAGCCGTATAGTTATAGACATTGTCGTCGGCCATGGACTGGCTGATGTCGCCCACTACTTCTTTCAGACAATCGTAAGTCTTGTTGAAATCACTCTCCGGACTTTCGTCTTGAGCATAATGATAACCGCGAAGATAAGGCAATAGGGTATCATAATTGTCTATTACATATTCTTTCCTTACTTTTAGCCAAAATGTGGGTTGTTGTGGTGTAAACATAATAATAAGTATTTTTAATTAGTAATTTCCACAAAGTTACGAAATTCTGACAACCCTACATTGCTCATTAACACCAAATTAAAAGTTTATAAGAATATATCACAGAATGGGCGGACCCTTTTTTAGAGAGCCCGCCCTTCGCTGTATGCCATGTCATGTCCTGCATGGGCACGGATGTTTAAAAAGATGTTGAGTTATCCTTACAGCGGATATTCTTCAAAAGCATAGAGCACCGTGGAGAGGTATCGCTCACCGGTATCGGGCAGCAGAGCCACGATGTTTTTGTCCTCATTTTCCGGACGCTTGGCAATCTCCGTAGCGGCGAAGGCTGCAGCACCTGAAGAGATACCCACGAGGATACCGTCCTGCTGGGCAATCTGACGACCGGCGAGAATGGCATCGTCGTTGGAGACGGGGAAGATTTCGTCGACGACACTGCCGTCATAGGTCTTGGGGATGAAGCCGGCACCGATGCCCTGAATCTTGTGAGGACCCGACTTGCCGCCTTCCAGGACTGGAGACGAGGCGGGCTCCACGGCGATGATCTTCACGTTGGGGTTGAGTTCTTTCAGACGCTTACCTGTGCCCGTAAGGGTGCCACCAGTACCCACACCAGCGATGAAGATGTCAACCTTGCCGTCGGTATCGCGCCATATCTCCTCAGCTGTCGTCTCATAGTGCTTGCGGGGGTTGGCGGGGTTCTCAAACTGCTCCAGGATAACACTGCCAGGGATGCTGTCGCGCAGACGCTCAGCCTCGGCAATGGCACCCTTCATACCGGCGGCACCCGGCGTGAGCTTCACCTGAGCTCCGTAGGCCTTGACAAGGTTGCGGCGCTCGATACTCATCGTCTCGGGCATCGTCAGGATAAGCTTATAACCCTTCACCGCTGAGACAAGGGCCAGACCCACACCGGTGTTGCCACTCGTGGGCTCGATGATGGTGGCTCCGGGCTGCAACTTACCGTCGCGCTCGGCGGCCTCGATCATTGCCAAGGCGATACGGTCCTTGACGCTGCCACCGGGGTTGAAGAACTCGACCTTAGCGATGACGGGCTTCTTGACATTGCGAAGGGCGGAATACTTCTGCAACTCTACCAACGGGGTGTTGCCGATTAACTCTGTTATCTGATGATGTATGTTTGCCATAATTGTTTTCTGTTTATGTGAGTAAATGTGGATTTTAAGCCCCTCCCCCCTTGGCAGGGGAAGCGGGCAATGGATGATTTATTTTGAGACGGCCTTGAATGCCTGATCGAGGTCGTCTATAAGGTCGAGGTAATTCTCCGTGCCGATGCTCAGACGGATGGTGCCGTCGAAAATGCCCTGCTCGGAAGCCTCCTCGTCAGAGAGCTCAGAGTGTGTAGTGCTCTTTGGATGCACCACAAGCGACTTCACGTCGGCGACATTGGCCAGGTCGGAGAAGATCTTCAGATGGTCGATGAAGTCCCACGCTGTCTGCTGGCCACCGTCTATCTCAAAGGTGAAGATGCTGCCGGCACCGTTGGGGAAGTAGCGCTCGTAGAGGTCATGATTGGGATGGTCGGGGAGCGAGGGGTGGTTGATTTTTTTCACCAACGGCTGCGTCTTCAAGTAGTCAATAATCTTCAGCGTGTTGAAAACGTGGCGCTCTACGCGCAGCGAGAGTGTCTCCAAACCTTGCAGCAAAATCCAGGCGTTGAACGGTGAGATGCAGGCACCCTCATCGCGTAGCAGCAGAGCACGGACGCGGGTCACGAAAGGTGCGGGCAGGTTGCCAAATACGAGACCGTGATAGGAGGCGTCGGGCTTCGTGAAGCCGGGGAACTTGTCATTCTGGAAGTAGTCGAACTTACCGCCGTCGACGATGACACCGCCTAATGAGGAGCCGTGGCCACCGATGAACTTCGTGGCGGAGTGCACCACGATATCAGCTCCGTGCTCGATGGGTCGGATGAGGTAAGGGGTGCCAAAGGTGTTGTCGATGACCAAGGGGATGCCATGCTTGTGGGCAATGGCGGCTGACCGCTCGATGTCGCTGATGTTGGAGTTCGGGTTGCCCAGGGTCTCGATATACACGAGCTTGGTGTTGGGCTTGATGGCGGCCTCTAAGGCGTCGTAGTCGTCGGGGTTGACGAAGGTGGTGTCGATACCATACTTGCTCAGCGTGTGCTTCAGCAGGTTGTAGGTGCCTCCGTAGATGGTGTCGGTAGCCACCACATGGTCGCCGGCATAGGCAAGATTGGTGATGGCGTAGGTCACAGCAGCGGCACCGGAAGCAACGGCCAAACCGCCTACACCGCCCTCCAAGGCTGCCACACGGTCCTCGAAGACACCCTGTGTGGTGTTTGTCAAACGACCGTAGATGTTTCCGGCATCTTTCAGGTGGAAGCGGTCGCTGGCATGCTGTGCGTTATGGAAGACGTATGATGTGGTCTGATATATTGGTACGGCACGGGCGTCGGTGGCGGGGTCAGCCTGCTCCTGGCCTACATGAAGTTGCAGTGTCTCGAAATGAAGTTTCTTCTCGTTGCTCATAGTAATCTTCTTTTGTGCTGAAGGACCCACCGTCGGAGAAGCACCCGCCCTGTTCTGGCAGAACACGCTCTCCTCTTTTTAGAAGTCCTTTCAGCGGTTCAACATCTTTTTCTTTTTCACGATGCAAAGTTACGACGTTTTTTCCACCCCAAGAATAGCACAACAACGGCATTTCGCATACCATAAATATGGTAGAAGCCCCATTCTCCCCGGTTTCGCCCCCGTTCTGTGCTTCGCATTTTTAAGGCAAAGGTCTACTAATTATCAATAAAAGTTAAACCTTCGCCAAATATTTGCTCACTTCAGAAATTTATCCATAACTTTGCAGTGTACTACTAAAGTAGCACACTCACATACTCATCCGTCAACAACAGATAAACGCTATGATAGACGTAAAAGACCTCAGCTTCCACTACCAGGGCAGCAAGCACCAAGTGTTCGACCACTTCGACCTCCACATTACCCCGGGGCATATCTACGGACTCCTCGGCAAGAACGGTACAGGCAAGTCAACACTTCTCTACCTCATCAGCGGACTCCTGCGACCCCTCCACGGCTCCGTCTCCGTCGACGGTAACGAGAGCCGCCTGCGACTCCCCGAGACCCTCCGCGAGATGTTCATCGTACCCGAGGAGTATGCTATGCCCGACATGACCTTCGATGCCTTCACCGATATGATGCGCACCTTCTACCCGCATTTCAGCGACGACCTCCTCCAGCGCTGCCTCGCTGACTTCGACATGCCTGCGCGCCCCAACCTCCGCGAGCTCTCCATGGGTCAGAAAAAAAAGGTGTACATGAGCTTTGCCATCGCCACCGGCACTCGCCTACTGATGATGGACGAGCCCACCAACGGCCTCGACATCCCCTCCAAGGCCCTCTTCCGGAAAGTCATCGCCAACGCCATGACCGACGACCGCACACTCATCATCTCTACCCACCAAGTCCACGACATCGAGAGTCTCCTCGACAACGTTGTCATCATCGACCACAGCCGCGTTCTCCTCGACGCAGCCATTACCGACATCTCCCGCCGCTACGCCTTCCGCTACCTCTCCCCTCAGGAGATGGACGACACCGTTCTCTACGCCGAGCCCTCGCTGCAGGGCAATGCCGTCATCATGCCACGCGGTGACTTCGAGGAGACCCAGGTCAACCTCGAGCTACTCTTCAACGCCGCCATCACCGGAAAGCTCAACAACGCATAGCACATATTTACACATTATACATTATACATTATATATTACCCATTACCATGTCTCGATTTCAACAAGTGCTCCGCTGGGAACTTTTGCTCAGCAAGCGTCAGATAGCCACCATGGCTTTGACATTCTTCGGACTCGTCGTCATCCCGCAGATACTCACTCTCCTTGTCAAGTCCTCATCGAGCAGTGCCTACACCATGGGCATTTTCAGCTCCTTGACTTTATTCGTCTATCTGCTATGCAGTGGTGCCCACATCTTCTCTAATCTCCGCAGCCGACAGCAGCGCATCAACAACTTCATGCTCCCGGCCTCCAACAAGGAGAAGTTCATCGCCCGCTATCTCGTGCTCGTGGTGGCCATGCCATTAGCAGCCATCTTAGGATTCTTAGCCGGCGACGTATTGCAGTACCTCATGAGTCTGATTGTCAACAGCAATGCAGCACAGTGGGCTACCAGTGCCCTCACGGAAGGCCTCAACAACAGCGGCATCTCCAATTTCTATGTTAATCTCAATGGTGAGCCATCCCCTGTCGAAGGTTTCTTCGTGATTCTCTTAGGCATCATCGTGCAGCACGCCTGCTTTCTTCTCTTTGGCAGCATCTACCACAAGCATCCGCTTATCATGGCCATCCTCACATGGATGGGCCTCGGCATCTTGCTGCTCATGTTTAGTGCTCTGGCAGCAGGCCTGCTCACGAAGTTCCTCAACAGTGGCTACACGATTATAGTCTACGACGCCTGGTGGAAAGCCATCTACTTCGTAGCCAGTCTCGCCTTCATCGTCTTCTGCTACAGGTTCGCCTTCCGTCGCTACACACGTCTGCAGGTCATCAACAACCAGTGGATCAACCGGTAGCGTAAGTAAAAACATCATCGCCCCGTCATGTACTTCGCCTTTCTAAGGCGAAGGTCCCTTTTAAAAACATCACGATTATGAAAAAGTTAGCATTTCTGTTTATTGCCCTTTTGGCCATCATCACCATGTCGGCCTGCCGCATCGAGAAGACCAACGACAACAATGAGCCCGCGGAGACTTATACCCTCAACCTGCGCGACTTCCACAGCATTAAGAACTACACCAGCTGCGACATCCACTTCACACAGTCCGACACATTCAAGGTGGTGCTGAAGGCCACCCCGCACTGGTATGCCTCCCACTCCATCACCGCCCGCTATGGCGAGCTCGTCATCACGCAGAAAGATGAGAAGAAGCAGAAAGGCATCACCGTGCTCCACATCAACTCCTACAATGACGATGCAGAGCTCTGGATCAGTGCTCCCTCGCTGACCGACATCACCACAGCCGGCAGTGGCGACTTCTACGCCGAGACGCCCATCACTGGCAACGATCTCAACCTTTCTATAGCCGGAAGCGGCGACAGCAAGCTGAAGAGCGTCACCCTCACCGGCAACTTCACCTACTCCGTTGCCGGTTGTGGCGACATAAAGACCGGAAGCCTCCAGGCCCGCAACGTATCGTTCAGCATCAGTGGCAGCGGCGACGTAGAAAGCAAGCTGACTAAGGTAGAGACCACAAAGCTCGCCATAGCCGGAAGCGGCGATGGCACACTTGCCTTCGACAATTGCGGTTATGCCAACGTCAGCATCTCTGGAAGCGGCGACATCACTCTCTCCGGAACACTCCGCTCCTACGACAAGAGCATCTCTGGAAGCGGCGACATCGACACCGACAAACTCCAACTCGGCAAATAGCCACGCAACACATAACAATCACGTCTATGGCATTCAACAACGACAAGGCCATCTACCTGCAGATTGCTGACCGCCTGAGCGACGAGATCCTCGCTGGCACCTACAAGGCCTACGACCGCATACCCAGTGTCCGCGAGTATGCCGCCAGGCTCGGTGTCAACGCCAACACCGCCGTCAAGGCCTACGACCAACTCGCGCAGGAAGGGGTCATCTTCAACAAGCGCGGCCTCGGTTATTTCGTCGCCGAGGATGCCTACCGCCACATCAAGCAGACACGCCGCCAGCTCTTCCTCAAGACCGTACTCCCCGAGCTCCACCGCCAGATGAAGCTCCTCGACATCACCTGGGAAGACCTCAAGCCCTGACACAGCCCGCCTGATAGCGCCTGCCCCGACTATCAGCGCCGGTGGCTGGGTTCTGTAGCCCGCTGCATTGCAGCGGCGCCCCCTCTCCATCAAGTAAAATCAAAACGAATGAAAAACTTTCTCCCCGGCAAGCTCGCCCTAGCCCTCTCTCTCCTCGCCTTCCCCGCGTTGAGAGCCGCCGCTCAGCAGCCATCTCCTCGACAAGTCGTCTTCCAGCCTGCCCTCGCCGACAGCCTCGTCCACGACAGCCTCGACCTACAGGGTGTCGAGGTCGTAGCACAGAAGCCCGTCGTCAGGATGACCACCGACAAAATGACCTACAACGTGGCGCAGGATGCCGACGCCAAGACCATGACGCTCCTCGACATGCTCCGCAAAGTACCCATGGTCAATGTCGACGGACAGGATAACATCACCGTCAAAGGCTCCGCCGACTTCAAAGTATATGTCGACGGCAAACCCAACCAGATGTTCCAGTCCAACCTCTCGCAGATTGCTAAATCCATGCCTGCCTCCATGGTCAAGAGCATTGACGTCATCACCTCCCCTGGGGCAAAATACGACGCCGAGGGCACCACAGGCGTCCTCGACATCAAGATGCAGCGACAGAGCGCACAAGCCTCCGACTGCGACAACTGCTACAACGGCAACATCGAGCTCTCACTCAGCAACCACGGCGAGCGGGCCAGCGCCTACCTCGGCGGACAGCACCGCAAGCTCACCTACACCGCTATGGGACTCTTCCAGTGGCAGGATATGGACGACATCCGCTACACCAACACGCGCCGACAGCTGTCCGCCCTCGGCGTCTCTGAGCAGGTCACCGATGTCGCCACCGAACAGCACCAGCCCTTCTACATGGGCAACATCTCCCTCGGCTATGCCATCGACTCCCTCAGCTCCCTCAACGTCAACGCCGGCCTCACGGGACACTATGAGCACACTGACGGCACGCCCTTCAACAGTTTCTCGGGCGGACCCTACGGCCAAGGCTTCTCCTACCATTACGACATCCGACAGCACAACCGCTTCCTCGGCGTAAACGCCAGCAGCGACTACCAGCGTTGGCTCAATGCCGACCACACCTCGGCCCTGACTATCAGCTACCTCTTCGACTACAACCCCGCCGTGGACCGCACACGCACTACCTACGGCGACATCGCCAGCGTCACCGCCCTCACACTCTCTGACCTCTACTCCGACGCCCACACCTGGGGCACCAGCCACACCGTGCAGGCCGACATCTCTCTCGACCTCGGCAGCGGACAGACCCTGGAGACGGGCTCAAAGTTCATCAGCCGTAGCAGCAGGAGCGACAGCCGACTCTATGATGTCGTCGACGGTAACGATGTCCTCAACGCTGATGCCAGCACACGCTACCGAAACCGCCAGAGCATAGCGGCGGCCTACGCTCAGTACAAACTCACCCGCGAAAACTACAACCTCCGTTTCGGACTGCGCTATGAGCACACCTTCGAGCGCGTCAAAGACCCGCAGCACAGCGAACGTAACTTCCACGACAACTACGGCAACCTCGTGCCATCAGCAAGCATCGGCTGCAACCTCACACCCTCTTCCAACATCGGCCTGACCTACACCATGCGCATCTCGCGCCCAGGTATCAGCCAGCTCAACCCCTACACCGACCGCACCGACCCCACGGCGCTCTCCTACGGCAACCCCACGCTTGACGTCGTCAAGAGCCATAACATCGCGCTGGCCTATAACTTCTTCATGCCAAAGCTCATGTTCAACGTCTCACTCAGCCACGATTATGTCGGCAACGAGATCGAGAGCTACCAGTTCGTCGACGCCGACAACAAATACAACACCACCTATGCCAACAACGGCAAGAGCCGCAACACAGCCCTCGACGCCTTCATAAGATGGGGGCTGAGCAAAGCCACCACGCTCAGTCTCAACGGCAACGTCTCCTACGGTGACTGGAAGGCCACAGCTTTAAGCTATCACAACGCCGGGTGGATGGGACACGCCTACATCGGACTTGAGCAGCAACTCCCTTGGAAAGTGAAAGGCTCCTTCGGACTCTTCGCCAAGAGCCGTGACTACAACCTCATGGGCTACAACGGAGCCATGCAGTTCCTCAACGCCTCACTGACACGCACCTTCTTTCGCGACCGGCTTGAAGTGGGCGCACGCTATGCCTGCCCACTACGCAGCCGCCTCGTCATCAACCAGTATAATGCCGGACCCGACTTCTCCAACCTCACCCACATCTCCATCCCCCTACAGCTCGTCGCACTGACGGTGAAATGGAACTTTGGAAACACAAAGAAAGCTTTCAAGAAATCCGAATCCAAAATTAACAACGACTTCAACGATACAAAACAACAAAACAGCCCGACGGGAGAAATGGGGATGTAAGTAACCAACATTCGCCGCGCATATCTATGGCATATGTCACAGATATGCGTGGCATATGCCATGCTATTCCGTGACATATGCCATGCTATTCCGTAGCATATGCCATGCAACTCTGCGGCAAATGCCGTACATTGCCATACCAGTTGTCAAGCAGCCCATCATCTATCAAGTTTAGCCGCTTTCCCACTCTAATACTATTAAGTTGCGCGCTTGTTATAATGCACAAGCTGTTGAAGGAGAATAAGCCTCCCCTCGCCATGAGCCCGCAAGATTTACCCCGTAGTTTATTTGGGGTTCGCTTAAGTAATTCCAGTAAAGTCCGGCTCAAAAATACTTTATTCTTTTAGTTGTCGGCGGAGGAAGAACCGACGAGTGGCAGCAAAGAAGAGGATGGCGCCTGCTATCTGCATGGCGTCTACCATCCAGAAGGCGGCAGCATAACCTGCAGCCTTGGAGACCAGTCCACCGGCGAGGATGCCGATGCCGAAGCCGAGATCCCAGGAGGTGAGGATAGAGGAGTTGGCAGTGCCGCGCTCGTTGTGGTGTGCCACGGCGATGAACATGTTCAAGAAGGCGGGATACATGTGTCCGTTGCCCAGGCCGATGATGAGTGCCGAGAGATAATAGCACAGCTCATTGGGGCAGGCAGCGAAGAGGGTGTAACCGATGATGGAGATGAGGACGCCCTCACCGCAGTTGCGTGTGATACGCCCTTCACGGAGACCTTTGGCGCCTTGCAGGCGTGAGCAGGCCAGGCCGAGGCTCAGCAGGGCGAAGTAGACACCGGTGCCGTTGGTGATGCCGAGCTGTTGCTGGCTGTAGATGGCTAAGTAGTTGGCCAAGACGCCATAGCAGAAGCCGAAGAGAAGGATGTTCACGGCCAGGAGCCAGCCACGGGTGAGGAAGAAGCGGTCGAGGGAGAGTTTGGACTTGTTCTTCACGATGGTCTTCGTGGGGATGTGGATGGTGGAGGCGAGGAGAAGCCCGAGGAGCGACATGGCAAAGGCTGCCCAGAAGAGGGTGGCGAAGTTGTGGGTGAGCTTATAGAGCCAGATGCCCACCATGGGCCCGAAGGCTAAGGCGAAGTTGGTGCTCAGCCCATAGTAGCCGATACCCTCGTTGCGGCGCGAGGAGGGCAGCACGTCGATGGCCACGGTGCTGTCGGCCACACTCATGGCGCCGAAGGGTCCGCCGTGGAGGGTGCGCACGATGGCGAACATCAGCAGTGAGCCCGCTGCGATATAGCCGCCGAAAAAAAGGAAGAAGAGTGCCAGGCAGACCATGAGGACGCGGCGGCGGTCGTAGCTGTCGATGAGGAAGCCGCTGAAGGGCCGAACAAAGAGCGCCACGAGGGTGTAGCCGGAGAGAACGATACCGATGGTGTCGTTCTCAGCACCGAAATGGTCAGCGAGGTAGAGAGGCAGCAGGGGCGTGAGGATGTAGAAAGCAAAATACATCAGGGCGTTGACGGCCATGATTTTGATGTAGTTGGCATTCCAGAGTTGTTCTTTCATGGCTAAGGTCTGACTACGTCGTTGAAATGAGTCTTTGCCCATCCGATGAGCTCGTCGAGGGCAGGTATGAGGGACTGGCCTACGGGTGTGAGCCAGTACTCTACACGCGGTGGCACCTCGGGGTATACCTTCCGGTCGACGAGGTTGCTCTGCTGCAAGTCCTTGAGGGTCTTGGAGAGCATCTTCTGCGAGCAGTCGCTCATGTGTGAGCGAAGCTCGTTGAAGCGCATCACACCCGTCTCGCTGCTGGCGAGAGTATAGAGAACGAGCATCGACCATTTATCGCCGAAGCGGCTGATAACCTGCCGGATGGGGCAGGTAAGATATTCTGGATTGATTTCCTTGTGCATTGTGGTTCCTTTTAGTAACTTGCAAAGGTAACCAAAAGTTAGCAAAGGAAGATAAGACATGAGAGTTAAGGGGAGTTAAAAGGCTGTTAGGTGTTAGGTGATGGGTGTTAGGTGATGGGTGTTGGGTGTTGGGTGTTAGGTGTTGGGTGTTAATGATATGTCATGCCATTAACACCCAACACCCATCACCTAACAGCCATATCATTAACACCCAACTCCTACCACCTAACACCTATTATTAATACTCCTCCCGGTATTTCTTCTCGTCTTTGTCGCCGAGCATGGAGAGGTAGCTCTGGTAGCGGCTCAGGGCGATGTAGTGATCCTCTACAGCTTTGCGGACGGCACAGCCAGGCTCGTGGGTATGGGTGCAGTTGGAGAAGCGGCAGTCCTTGGCGAAGTGGAAGATGTCGCGGAAATACGAGCTTATCTCCTCGGGCTCCATGTCAAAGGTGCCGAAGCCTTTGATGCCCGGGGTGTCGATGAGCCAGCCACCCTTAGGAAGGGGCAGCATCTCGGAGAATGTCGTTGTGTGCATTCCCGTGTCGTGGGCGTCACTGATGTCGGCCACACGGGCATCGGCTCCAGGGATAAAGCTGTTGACGAGCGATGACTTCCCCACTCCACTGTTGCCACTGAGGAGGGTAATCTTGCCTTGCAGCATTGCACGCAACGCGTCGACGCCGTCACCCGTCAGCGCTGACACCTCGTGGCAGTCGTAGCCGATGGTGCGGTAGAGGTCGACGACCATGCCCTGGTAATGGCGCTCCTCAAAAGTGAGCAGGTCCGTCTTGTTGAAGATGAGGGTCACGGGCACCGAGTAGGCTTCCGCGGAGGCCAAGAAGCGGTCGATGAACGTCGTGGAAGTCTCGGGGTGAGCCACTGTGACGACGAGAAACGCCTGGTCGACATTGGCGGCGATAATGCTGCTCTGCTTGGACAGGTTGGTAGAGCGGCGGATGATATAGTTCTTGCGGTCGTCAATGGCGGTAATAAGTCCCTGCCCCTCGGCATTGACATCGAAGCAGACATGGTCGCCCACGGCGACGGGGTTGGTAGAGCGGATGCCTTTCAGGCGAAACTTGCCCTTGACTTTACACTCCACCTCCCGGCCCTCGTCGGTGAGCACGGTATACCAGAATCCGGTATTCTTGATGACTAAAGCTTTCATGAAAGTTGGCCGTCCACGCCCTTACACGGTCATAATCTCCTTCTGCTTGTTCTGCAGCGTGGCGTCGATGGTCTTAATAAACTTGTCGTGGAGCTTCTGAAGCTCGCTCTCGGCGTCCTTCTCCTGATCCTCGGAGAGACCGTCCTTGATGGCTTTCTTCAGCTTCTCCTTGTACTCAGCACGGATGTTGCGCACCTGCACCTTTGCCGACTCCCCGATTTTGTTGCATTGTTTGACAAGCTCCTTGCGGCGGTCCTCGGTAGGCTGTGGGAAGCGGAGGATGACCATCTCACCGTTGTTCTCCGGTGTGATGCCTACATCGCTGTCCATGATGCCTTTTTCAATATCCTTGATGGCTTTGCGCTCCCACGGACGGATGGTGATGGTGCGGGCGTCAGGGACCTGGAGGGCGGCAACCTGGTTCAAGGGCACGCTCTGGCCGTAGGACATCACACGCACGGTGTCGAGGATAGCGACGTTGGCACGGCCGGCACGGATGCGCGACAACTCGCCTTCAAGAAATTTAGCGCTCTTGGTCATTTTCTCCTCAGCGCTCTTTAATGTTGATTTTATGTCAATCATATATCGTTTAGTTAAAAATATCCGATTTAAGATTTATAGCCACAAATTTAGAGACTTTTTTCCAAAGAAACGAGCAAAAGCACGTATTTTTACCGAAAAAACGACATTTTTGTTGGCAGTTATATTTTTTTTGTCTAAGTTTGCACATAAAATTAACTGATTATCAATGTGTGGACGCCATGCGCGACTGAAAGCGATTGCTGATCTTCAGCAGCGTGGCCATGGAACCTCCGAGTCACAAACTTAAAATGAGTGAAATGATGGACTCTCAAGACAAAGCCCTCGAGCAGGGCGCTGTAGCATCACAGCCGGCCGCTACCCCCGAAGCCGGCACAGTTGAAAACCCTCAGACAGAAAAGAAGATCTACGCTTCCAAGTCGGAAGTCCTGGACCGCCTCAAGGCTTTAGCTTTAGGCGACGACGTCCCCGACCGCGAAGAGGTGGAGCATCTCAAAGCCTCCTTCTACCGCCTCAGCAGCGCCGAGCGCGACAAGCAGCAGCGCGAGTATTTGGCCAACGGCGGTGACCCCGACAAATATCTCTTCACACCCGACGCCGACGAGGAGACTTTCAAGACGACCATGCAGGTTATCAAGGAGAAACGCGCTAAGGCGTTGGAAGAGGCTCAACAGGAGCGTGAGGCTAACCTCCAACACAGGGAACAGATCATAGAGAAGATAAAAGCCATGGCTACGTCACCCGACGAAGCCAACAAGTCATACAACGATTTCAAAGCCCTCCAGCAGGAGTGGAAGACCATAGGCCCCGTGCCCCCCGAGAAGTCGGCGGAGACCTGGCGCAACTACCAACTCTATGTGGAGCAGTTCTACGACCTGCTGAACCTGAACCGTGAGGCCCGCGAATACGACTTCAAGAAGAACCTTGAGGCTAAGACGCGGCTCTGCGAGGAGGCAGAGGCATTGGATAAGGAGCCTGATGTCATCGTAGCCTTCCACAAGCTTCAGGACCTCCACGAGCAGTACCGTGAGATAGGTCCTGTGGCCAAGGATCTGCGCGAGGAGATTTGGACACGCTTCAAGAATGCCAGCACCGTTATCAACAAGAAGCACCAGGAGCATTTCGAGCAGCTGCGCGCTGCCGAGGCTGACAACCTGGTGAAGAAAACGGAACTTTGCGAGAAGACTGAGGCTATTGCCAAGGAAGAGAACAAAACGGCCAGCGACTGGGAACAGCACTCCAAGGACATCATCGCCATACAGCAGGAATGGAAGAAGATAGGCTTTGCTCCGAAGAAGGACAACGAGAAGATCTTCGAGCGCTTCCGTGCTGCCTGCGATGACTTCTTCGGCCGCAAAGCGGAGTATTTTAAAGAGGTGAAGGCACGCCTCAACGAGAATGCCGAGAAGAAAAAGGCCCTCGTCGAGCAGGCCAAAGCTCTCATGGACTCCAAGGACTGGAAGTCGACATCGGACAAGCTCATCGAGTTGCAGAAGCAGTGGAAGACCATCGGCTCTGTGCCCCGAAAGATGAGCGATCAACTGTGGAATGACTTTCTCTCGGCTTGCAACCATTTCTTTGAAGCTCGCAATGCTGCCAACGCCGGCACTCGCAACGAGGAGCGCGACAACCTCAAGCAGAAGCGCGACATCATCGAAGAACTGAAGAAGATTGCTGAGAATGCCACTGAAGACGCCCGTGAAAAGGTGCAGGAGCTGGCGGAGAAATACAACGCCATCGGTCATGTGCCTTACAAGGAGAAGGACAAAATATACAAGGAGTACCATGATGTCATGGACAAGATCTATGGTGAACTGCATATCTCTTCTGCCCGCCGACATCTTGACAACTTCAAGAACAACCTCCGTGGCATGGCCAAGAAGGGTGAGGATGCTGTTGACAGCGAGCGCGCCCGCCTCATGCACCGCTATGAGCAGCTCAAGCAGGAGATTACGACCTATGAGAATAACCTCGGCTTCCTGAATATCTCCAGCAAGAAGGGCAACAGCCTCGTCGACGAGATGAACCGCAAGGTGCAGAAGCTCAAGGACGATGCTCAGATGGTGCGCGAGAAGATCAAGGCCATCGATGAGGAAAGGAAGTAGTAATCCATGGAAACGATTCATAATGACTTTCTCACCGTGGTCGTCTCTGAGCACGGTGCCGAGTTGCTGAGCATCAAGGATGCGGCAGGCAAAGAATATCTGTGGCAGGCCGACGCCCGCTTCTGGGGTCGCCATTCCCCTATTCTCTTCCCCATCGTGGGCACGCTGTGGGAGGGCACCGCGCACTTCGGGCCCCGCGACTACCACATGGGGCGCCACGGCTTTGCCCGCGACATGGACTTCCACCTCATCGCCAAAGGTGACAAGCAGGTCGTCTACGCCCTCCACGACAGTACGGAGACCTTCGACAAATATCCCTTCCGCTTCAACCTTGCCGTGAGCTATAAGCTCGAGGGAAATGTCCTCCATGTGGTGTGGCATGTGGAGAACACCGATGATAAGCCCATTGCCTTCCAGATTGGTGGCCACCCGGCTTTCAATATCCCCGGTATGAAGGTCGGGGAGCCTCTCCATGGCCGTCTGCGCCTCGACAACGCCAGTCCCGTGCGGCGTTTCATCGACGACAAGAGCGGGTGCCTCGACGGCATGCGCCATGAGGAAGTGGCTACGGACAACGGTATCCTGGCCTTCGACGACAGCACCTTTGCCGACGACGCTCTCATCTTCGACCACTGCCAGCTCCATCACGTTGAGCTCCTAGACGCTGACGACAAGACTGTCATCGCTGTTGACTTCAAGTCGCCGGCCGTGGGCATTTGGTCGCCAAAGGGTAAGAATGCGCCCTTCGTCTGCATAGAGCCTTGGTATGGCGTCACCGATATCAATGGCTACGAGGGTGATTTCTTCGACCGTTACCTTATGAATCGCCTCCTCCCCGGCTCCAGTTTCATGAGCGAGTACAAGATAGCCTTAGGAGTTAATTGAAGGAGGAGCTAACACATTGTTCCTATGAAAAACGTGAGGAATTACACATTCTTCATAGGAATAATGTGAGATTCTGCACATTTTCTATAGGAATGTATACGTGAGCCTGCGCAACTTTTTAAAGTACTTTTATGTTGCTCAATTGAGCAACATCTCATTAGCCTTTATTCAAATCCCGCCACTATGGGCAGGTGGTCGCTGATGCCGCCTACGTAGACGGGCCCAAGAAAAGTGCGGTGGGGCTTCACCCCACCGTATTTCTTATCTTCCTCCAAGAGGAAAGGAGCATCGCTGACGCTACACCGCTTCAGGCGTCGGGCTAAGCGTGGAGAGCAGAAGATGTGGTCGAGACTGCCCCAGGAGCCTTGGTAGCGGTAGGTGCCCTTGGCACCATGCATGCCACGGGCATGACGCGAGACTTCTACGAGGCCCTTGCGCTCTAACAGCTTCAGCGAGGCATCACCTGAGAGGTCGTTGAAGTCGCCCGCAATGATGATGAGGGCCTCGTGGCTGACGCGCTCCACGGAGTCCACGGCAAGGGCAAGTTGGCTGGCGACATGCTTGCGATAGCTATCGCTCTCCGTCTTGCCTCCCGCTCTGCTCGGCGCATGGATGCCGAAGACATGGAGGGTGTCACCATCGGCCAACAGCCCCGCAGCATAGAGAATATCGCGCGTCGGTGAGAAGCCACGCAAAGGTGGAATGCGTATACTGTGGTGGGTGAGCAGGCGGAAAGAGAAAGGAGAGTAGAGGAAAGCCACGTCAATGCCGCGCGCATCGGGACTCGACGTCATCACGTATTCGTAGCGCGCCGTACGCAGGATGCTCCGCCGCGTGAGGTCGCGCATGACACTGTCGTTCTCCACCTCAGTGAGGATACCCATGTCCGGCAACAGCCCACCGGCGACCTCCCCGCAGGCGGCAATATCCTGGCCGATACCTTGCAGCTTGCGCCAGTAGCGATAGGGTGTCCAATGATGGGAGGAGGCAGGCAGAAACTCCTCGTCCTGCTTGCCCGCATCGTGCTGAACATCGAAGAGATTCTCGCAGTTGAGCTCGAAAAAAGTGAAGATGACAAGGAGAAGATGAAGCATAGGCGGCAGACGGTTGGTGACCCTACAAAGTTATGAAAATGATATTGTCTTTTTGCAAAACCTTTGCATATATTTGTCCTTAAAGGAAGATTATTCAGTCTTTTTGGCTAAAGTTTATAATAAATGCTTACCTTTGCAAGGTTAAGCTTAGATTCGTGCATGGACAACAAGAAGTTTTCCCTTTTAAGCCAGATACAATATCCCTCGGACTTGCGTCGTCTGTCTGTCGACGCCCTTCCCGAGGTGTGCAGTGAGCTCCGTCAGGACATCATCGATGAGGTGTCGGTCAATCCCGGCCACCTTGCCTCCAGTCTTGGTGTGGTAGAGCTCACGGTGGCCTTGCACTATGTCTTCAACACCCCCGACGACCGCATCGTCTGGGATGTGGGCCACCAAGCCTATGGCCATAAAATCCTTACCGGTCGCCGCGACAGCTTCTGCACCAACCGCAAGCTTGGCGGCATCCGCCCCTTCCCCACTCCTTTGGAGAGCGACTACGACACCTTCACCTGCGGGCATGCCTCCAATAGCATCTCCGCCGCCTTGGGCATGGCCGTGGCAGCGCGCAAGAGCGGCCACGGCAACAGACATGTCGTAGCCGTCATCGGCGATGGTGCTATGAGTGGCGGACTGGCCTTTGAAGGCCTCAACAACGTATCATCGACACCCAACGACATGCTCATCATCCTCAACGACAACGACATGTCTATAGACCGTGCCGTGGGAGGTATGGAGCAGTATCTCATCAACCTCGACACCAACGCCACCTACAACAACCTGCGCTTCAAAGCCTCGCGATGGCTCCATGCCAAAGGCTACCTCAACGACGAGCGCCGCAAAGGCATCATCCGCCTGAACAACGCCATCAAGAGTGCGCTGAGCCATCAGCAGAACATCTTCGAGGGCATGAACATCCGCTATTTCGGGCCCTTCGACGGTCACGACGTCGTCAACGTGGTGCGCATCCTCCGACAGCTCAAGGACATGAAAGGTCCCAAGCTCCTACATCTGCACACTGTCAAAGGCCGTGGCTATGAGCCTGCGGAGAAGAATGCCACGGTGTGGCATGCACCCGGTCGCTTCGACGCCGCTACGGGTGAGCGCATCGTCGACGACAACAGCAACCGCCCACCGAAGTTTCAGGACGTCTTCGGCCAAACCCTCTTGGAGCTCGCTGAGCAGAATCCGAAGATTGTAGGCGTCACCCCAGCCATGCCCACGGGCTGCTCGATGAACATCATGATGAAGGCCATGCCCGACCGTGTCTTCGACGTGGGCATCGCCGAGGGCCATGCTGTGACCTTCTCGGGCGGTATGGCAAAGGACGGCTTGCAGCCTTTCTGCAACATCTACAGCTCTTTTGCCCAGCGCGCCTACGACAATATCATTCATGACTTAGCCATCCTCAACCTGCCCGTCGTGCTCTGCCTCGACCGCGCGGGCTTGGTAGGTCCCGACGGACCCACCCATCATGGCGCCTTCGACATGGCGGCACTGCGGCCCATCCCCAACCTCACCATCGCCTCACCCATGGACGAGGGCGAGCTGCGGCGACTGATGTATACCGCCCAGTTGCCCGGCAACGGCACCTTTGTCATCCGCTACCCTCGCGGACGCGGCCATCAGGTCGACTGGCACTGTCCCTTCGAGGCCATCAAGGTGGGCACAGGACGCTGCATCCGCAAAGGCCACGACTTAGCCGTGCTCACCATCGGGCCCATCGGCTACGACGCTGAGGATGCCATCAAGGAGAGCGGGCGCGACGTGGCTCACTACGATGTCCGTTTCCTCAAGCCCCTCGACGAGCGGCTCCTCCAGGAGGTAGCCGACAACTTCCACACCATCCTCACCATAGAGGACGGCGTGCGCACCGGCGGCATGGGTACGGCCGTACTGGAATGGATGTCAGACCATGGTTATACACCCCGCATCATACGCCTCGGACTCCCCGACGCCTTCGTAGAGCATGGCACCGTGGAGGAGCTGCGCCACATCTGCGGCATCGGCAAAGACGATATCAAAAGAAAGATAGAAGAAGTATTGGACAACAAAGGCGCTGAGCCCACAACACAACCATGAAGATTATTATCACAGGCGCCTACGCCATCGGCACGCATCTCGCCCGCTTGCTCTCTCGCAACCAGGAGGAGATTACCATCATCGACTCTGATGAGGAGCGCCTGGAGCGCATCGGAGCCGACTACGATCTGCTGACCCTCTGCGGTGAGCCGTCGAGTGTGAAGACCCTCCATGAGGCCGGCGCCGAGAACGCCGACCTCTTCATTGCCGTCACCCCCGACGAGAATGAGAATATCAACAGCTGTATCCTGGCTCATGCCCTCCATGCCAAGAAGACGGTGGCCAAGGTCAACGATGCCGAATATGTTGAGGAGGACATCCGAAAGTTTTATAAGAACCTCGGCGTCGACGAGCTCATCTATCCAGAGATTCTTGCCGCCAAGGAGATCAACAACGGACTGAAGATGTCGTGGGTGCGCCAGCGGTGGGATGTTCATGGTGGCGCCCTTGTCATGCTCGCCATCAAGCTGCGTGACAACTGCGAGATTCTCAACCAGCCCCTCAAGGTGCTCTGCGGCCCCGACGACCCCTACCACATCGTGGCCATCAAGCGTCATGGCATGACCATCATCCCCGGTGGCAACGACGAGTTGAAATGCTTCGACCTGGCCTATTTCATGACCACGAAGGAGTATATTCCCTATATCCGTCATATCACGGGCAAGGAGGGCTACGCCGACGTTCATAACGTGATGATTATGGGAGGCGGCATGACAGCCGTCAGAGCCTTGCAGTCGATGCCGGAGTATATGGACGCAAAGATTATCGAGATGGACCACGACCGCTGCGAGGAGCTCAACCAACTCGTCGACGCCAAGACCCTCGTCATCGAGGGTGATGCCCGTGACACCAACCTCCTTGAGGATGAGGGCATCAAGAACACCCAGGCTTTCGTGGCCCTTACAGGCAATGCCGAGACCAATATCTTAGCTTGTCTCACGGCCAAGCGCCTCGGCGTGCGCAAGACCGTGGCCGACGTAGAGAATATGGACTATGCCAGCATGGCCGAGAGTCTCGACATCGGCACCATCATCAACAAGAAAGCCATCGCCGCCAGCCGTATCTACCAGCTCATGCTCGATGCCGACGTCATGAACGTCACCTTCCTCATGTCGGCCAATGCCGACGTGGCCGAGTTCGTGGCAAAGGATGGGGCGAAGGTCACCAAACTCCCCGTCAAGGACCTCAAGCTGCCCACCGATGTCACCATTGGCGGACTCGTCAGACAGGGTGAGGGCATGCTCGTCAACGGCAACACGCGTATCGAGGCCGGCGACCATGTCGTCGTCTTCTGCCATGGCGTGAACATGAAGACGCTGGAGAAGTACTTCAACTCTCCCAAACGCATTGCGGAATTGGGCAAGGAGCTGTTGAGCAAGTTATCACTATGATCAATTACAAAATCATCCTGCGCATCCTCGGTGGGCTTCTCTTCCAGGAAGCCTTCACCATGCTGATATGTATGTTTGTGGCGCTGGGCTATCAGGAAGACGACATCCTCCTCTTCGCCACCTCTGCGGTCTTCACCATCTTAGTGGGCGTGGTGCTGCAGTTCTTCGGCCGCAATGCTGACAACCGTCTCACACGCCGCGACGCCTGCCTCCTGGTGACCCTCATCTGGGTCGTCTACTCTCTCTTTGCCACGCTGCCCTTCCTTTTGGGCGGCTACCTCCACAGCTTCACTAATGCTTATTTCGAGGCCATGTCGGGCTTCACGACAACAGGCGCCACCATCATTGACGATGTCGAGGCCCTGCCCCACGGCATCCTCTTCTGGCGCTCGCTGACGCAGTGGGTAGGCGGCTTGGGCATTGTATTCTCCACCATCGCCCTCATCCCCTCCGTGGCGGGCGGCAGCGGAAGCATCAAAGTCTTCACAGCAGAGGCCACAGGACCCATCAAGTCGAAGCTCACACCCAAACTCTCCACAAGTGTACGCTATATATGGCTCGTCTACCTCGCCATCAGCGTGGCATGTTTCCTAAGCTACATGATCTTCGGCATGAACTGGTTTGAGGCTGCCAACTACGCTATGTCGTCGGCGGCGACGGGCGGATTCTCCGTCAACAACAACTCCACCGAATATTTCAAGTCGCCAGCCTTGGAGTATGTCACCACCTTCTACTGTTTCCTCTCGGGCGTCAACTTCACGTTGCTCTACACCTCCGTCTTCAAGGGGCGGCTGAAGTCGCTCTTCCGCAACAGCGAGTTCCGCTTCTATCTCATCATGGTAGCCATCGCCACAGCGTTCATCATGTCTGAGCTCATCCTACGCAACCACTACCCCATAGAGCATGCCTTCCGCTCCGCCATCTTCCAGGTTGTCTCCTTCATCACCACCACCGGGCTCTTCAACGACAATGCTGGGGCGTGGCCGCATGTGACGTGGGTGGTCTTAGCCATCTGCATGTTTGTCGGCGCCTGCTCGGGCAGTACGAGTGGCGGACTGAAGAGCGTGCGCGGTGTCATGCTCCTCAAGGTGGTGAAGAACGAGCTCTTGCAGCGCCTCCACCCCAACGCCGTGCTACCACTGAAAATAAACGACATCAATGTCCCCGACAAGCAGCGTGTCTCTCTCCTGGCCTTCGTCACAGCTTATCTGCTGCTCTTCTTCATCATGGCCTTCGTAATGATCGCCGCGGGCATCGACAACACCAACGCCATCACCATCTGCCTGTCCTCGCTGAGCAATGTGGGGCCCACCCTCGGCACGGAGATAGGACCCACGATGTCGTGGTCACAGCTACCGGACTTCGTCAAGTGGATGTGTACATTCATGATGCTCATCGGCCGCTTGGAGATTTTCACCGTCCTCGTGGTCCTCACACCATCTTTCTGGACAAAGAACTAAGTAAATCAGCTGTTTCAAACGAATAATATAGAAACAACCCATTTAAGTTTCTTATGAAAGCATTCCGTTTTAAGCCGCTTCTGAAACAAACCCTGTGGGGCGGCGAGAAGATTATACCGTTCAAACACCTTGCTTCCGACCTGACAAATGTCGGTGAGAGCTGGGAGATCTCTGGCGTGCAAGGCTGTGAGACCACCGTCGACGGTGGCGACTACGACGGCAAGCCCCTCAGTGCCGTCGTGGCCGAGTTGCAAGACAAGCTCGTGGGTAAAGCTAACTACGAGCGCTTCGGCAATGAGTTTCCACTGCTCATCAAGTTCATCGATGCCAACAAGCCTCTCTCCATCCAGGTGCACCCCAATGACGAGACAGCGAAGAAGTTCGGGCAGAGCCATGGCAAGACAGAGATGTGGTATGTCATGGATTCAGACCCCGACGCCGACATGCTCGTGGGACTGAAGAAGCGCATCACGCCGGAGCAATACAAAGCCATGGTAGCCGACGACACCATCGTCAATGCCTTAGGCCATTATCAGGTCCGAGAAGACGACTGTTTCTTCCTCCCCGCCGGCCGCATCCACTCCATCGGCAAAGGCTGCTTCCTCTGTGAGATTCAGCAGACCTCCGACATCACCTTTCGCATCTACGACTTCAAACGCCGCGACAAGGACGGCAACTTCCGGCAGCTCCACACCGAGCAGGCCGCGCAGAGCATCGACTTCCGCATTGAGCAGAACTACCGCACGGAGTATGTGCCGCAGAAAGACCGCGGAATATCTCTCATCCAGTGCCCCTATTTCAAGACCTTCGTCTATGACCTGACAAGGCCGATGACAATAGATGTCACCGACCTTGACTCGTTCATCATCACCATCGTTGTCAGGGGCTCCGGCCGTATGACCGATGACGAGGGCAACAACTATGAGGTTGCCGCTGGCGACACCCTCCTTTTCCCCGCCACCACGAAGTTCATCCACACCGATGGTGAGCTCAAATTCCTCGAAACATTCGTATGAATGGCGATGGTGTGGCCTTATTCATGGGTCTACGGCAGACAGTCCTAAGACCCAATAGCCATATCATTAACACCTATCACCTAACACCTACTATTTATGCTCCTTATAGTACTTCGCACCGGCCTGGATATTCTTTATCAGGGCCTTGGTAGAGAAGGTTGCACCGGTGGTGGCATCGACCTTCATCGTGGCAGCTTTGCTCACGCTCTTGCCCTCAAACTTGGCAAGAATGGTCTTGGCCTTGGCGAAGAACTTCGGAGTCTCCTGATTCTGCAGGGGCTCCACCTTCATAATCTTGTTTGACTTGATATACAGCTTCACGGGCACAGGGCCACGGAAGCCACGGATACCCTTTGTCAGCTCTGTAGTGTTGACAACGGTCGTCTTGCCATCTTTGGTCATGATGGCATCACCGGCAAGAGCCGCACTGCTGAGAACCATAACGGCAGCAACAGCTGCCAGAACGTATTTCTTCATTTTTCTTCTTACCTTATTAATTATTAATATCTTGAAAAGATCAGCAAAGTTAATGATAAGTTGCAGAAAAAATGATTATCTTTGCCTTAAAAATACGTAATTATGACCATAAAGCTGCGCCACAACACGATGATGCGGCTCATCACGGGCTCCATCCTCGTCATCGGCCTTCCCGGGCTGTTGTTTCTTCTTCTTTGGCCTTTCACCGGCTGGCAGTGGGCCCTCATTCTGCCCATAGTCTGGGAGCTTGTCATGGCCTACGGCTTCTTCTTCGGCTGGCGGCATATCATCGTCCGCAAAGCCACCTGTACTTCACCACTGCTGCCCCATGCTTTCGACGGTTATAAGGTATTGCAGCTCTCCGACATTCATATCGGCACCTACCTCCGCAATAGGAAATTCATCGACAAGCTCGTCAGACTCGTCAACGAGCAACATGCCGACCTCATCGTCTTCACCGGCGACCTCGTCAACGTCTCCGCCGAAGAGGTCATACCCTTTCAACATGCCTTGGGACAGATCAAAGCCCCTGACGGTGTCTTCTCCATCATGGGCAACCACGACTACTGCGAATACATCCCCGTGAAGACGGACCGCAACATCACCAAGAATCAGAATGTCCTCAAATACCTCGAAGGGAAGATTGGATGGAAGCTTCTCCTCAATGAGCACGCCCTCATCCGGCGCGGCGACAGCACCATTGCCGTCATCGGCGTGGAGAACATCAGCCGTCCACCCTTTCCCGACTATGGCGACCTACACAAAGCCATGGTGGGGCTCCCCGCGGGCATGTTCAAGATTCTCCTAAGCCACGACCCAAGCCACTGGCGCCGTGGCGTGCTCCATCAGACGGACATTGCGCTGACCCTCTCCGGCCACACCCATGCCGGGCAGGTCCGCATCTACCACTGGTCGCCCTCGCGCGCAGCCTATCAGGAATGGGGCGGCAAATACACCGAGGGCGGCTCCATGCTCTATGTCTCCACAGGCATCGGTGGTACCGTGCCCTTCCGACTCGGCGCATGGCCGGAGATCAGCGTCATCACGCTGCGCACCACCATGTCAGACATTTCCTAAATAGACCTTCTCCACTCCTTCCTCGTGGGCGATGGCCTCAGCCCGCCGCATCACAGCCAGCGGTGTCATCTCGGAATCCTGCATCCGGTACATCGGGAAGAAGCGGGAGAGATGCAACGGACAAGCCGACAGCCCGTTCGCCGTCAGCCATCCGAACAGTTCATGGAGCTGGCCGTCGTCGGTGTTGATACCGGGGATGAGGAGTACCGTCACCTCTAAGTGGACACCCATAGCGTGGAGCGTCGTCAGCGTGTTGAGGACGGGCGACAACGAGGCGTGGTTGAAGCGGCGGTAGACAGCGTCGGAGAAGTTCTTCAAGTCGATATTGGCAGCGTCAAGATAAGGCGCCAACTGTCTCAGTGGGGCTTCGTTGACATAGCCTGCGCTGACGAGGACGTTGTAGAGCCCCCTCTGATGCGCCACCTTCGCCGTGTCGAGGACATACTCATACCACGTCAGCGGTTCAGTATAGGTGTATGCAATGGTCGGCAGCCCACGCTGAAGGGCTAAGTCGACGACAGCCTCCGGCGGGCAGTCGTAGGCCGGCACCGCATCGGGCGCCACCTGCGAGATGTCATAGTTCTGGCAGTTCGGACAGCGCAGGTTGCAGCCCGTACAGGCTACGGAGAGGCACCGCGTGCCCGGATGCCACTCTGCCAACGGCTTCTTCTCAATAGGGTCGTCGGCAAGAGCGCAAGGACGGCCATAAGAGAGAGCCACCAACCGACCGCCCATATTCTTCCGCGAACGGCACAGCCCCGACTGCCCATCTGCCATCACACATTCGTGCGGGCAGAGATGGCAACGGCAACGACCATCGGGAAGCGAAGTATAATATAAACACTCCATCTATTTTCCCCTTTCTATATCTTTTCTTAAAGTCCTTCTTCGGTATTCACAGCGCTGTAAGATTGCAAAATTTCTTGTGCAATCTTACAGCTCAGCATTTCTTAAAACTTTTTATGGAATCTCACGGCCTCGTAGGTGTACAGCTCAGCCGTCTTCCATCCGTCCCAGCCTATTCCGGCCTTGTCCTGTGCGCAGTGTCCAAGGAATTCTTCTTTTGTCCAGTTGACTTCCTCGGCGACCTGTGGCAGAAAAGTGCCGCTTCGCCAGCCCTTGCGCATGTAAATGCCCTGCCGGCCATAGTGGAACTCCTTGATGTCGTGGATGCGCTGCAGAGGCGTGAGGACACTAATCTCAATGTCAATACCGTCGAGCTCATCCTCACTGAGAGGCGGGAAGCGTGGATCCTCGAAGGCCGCGGCATGCGCCATCTCCTGCGTGATATCGCCCAACGGTATGTCCTCTCCGAAATGTCCGATGCAGCCCCGCAGCCGCCCGCCTTTGGTGAGTGTGACGAAGACGCCGAGCTTGCGGGCAAAGACTGCCGTCGGCGTTACCACTCTGTGCAAACGTGCGGGGGCGATGGCATTCCACGCCACGTTGAGGAGCTGTTCCTTGTCGGCAGCACTGAGAAAGTCTTTCTGGTCTTTATCCTTATCAGCTGTCTGGCTGCCTCTACCGTCGTGCTGCGAAGAGACCGTTGCCGTGAGAGCGAAGGCATGATAGCCTACGACCTGGTCTTTGCCGCCATAAGGTGAGTCGCCGGAGTTGCAGTAGGTGAGATGGTGCATTGCAAAGGGAGCAGCCAAGGCCCCGGTGCTGTCGGCCGTCAAGAGCAGGAGAACGGCGATGGCACTCTGCCCGCAGGCGCTGGTGTAGAGGTTGGGGATGCGCATGGATTCATTCTTTTGTAAGGCCGCAATAAACTTGTCGAGGCGTCCGGACTCCAAGGCTTCCCCGCTGTTGCCGTCGACAGTGAGGGCATCGGCATAGTCGGGATAGTGGCAGAAGTCGCTGCTGATGACGAAGAGGTTGCGGTCGGTGAAATAAGGTCGGAGAGCATCGGCAATCTCCTTGAGTCTGTCAAGGTGCTGAGTGCCGAGAATGATAGGGACAATGGGCGGCAGGTGGTGCAAGTGCTGTTGCAGAAAGGGCAACTGTACCTCCAGGCAGTGCTCGCGGTCGTGGGCCGAGGGCAGATAGACCAAATGGTCGTTGTCGTGAATGAGCCGGTCACACAGAGCTCTGTCGACGGCAACGGGGCCCAAAGGTGTCTGATAAGCGTCGAAGGCGTTGCAGACGGAAGCTCCGTCGAAGGCGACATGATGTGAGGGTCCCAGCAGAAAGATATGATCGTAACAAGCCTCGGCGGGGATGCTGGAGAAGGCTGTGGCGGCCACAGCACCCGAGAAAACATAGCCGGCATGGGGAACCACGACGGCGCGCACCACAATCTTACCTTGGGCTGCGGCGGTGCGGACTGCCGCAGCACTGTCGGCCGACCGACGGTAGCAGTCGGCAACTTCCTGTCGTAAACTGTCGGCAGCAGCGGGATAGAACTGACCCGCAACAGCTGCCTGTCTGACTTTCTGTACCATAAGCATCATGAATAAGTATCTGCAAAGATAAGCTTTTTCAGCTATTATCGCTCCTTTCAGAAGATTTATTTTGACACACCCGATAAACCATGTAGTTTTAGCGGGCAAATGCCACGGATATCTGTGACAAATGCCACGGACATCTGTGACAAATGCCACGGATATCAGTGACAAATGCCACGGATATCGCTGACAAATGCCACAGAAACTGTCCGTATTTAGCAAGCTTTATCTGACAGTGATAACGCCATTGTCATCACTGACATTCACACCATCAATATCGTTCAGTTGGTTGACAATGACGTTAAGCGGCAGACGGCGCTCGGCTACAAAATGTATGCGTATTGCTGTCTTAGCACTGTTCTCAATGATAATATTGCATCCATACCATCGCCCTATCTCCTTGACGGCATCAAGGAGCGGGGTGTCATGGAAGTAGAAGAGTCCATTACGCCATTGTATAAAAGGATAGGTGTCAACGGCAGCAATGGCCATGTGCCCCTCCGACAACGTAGCTTTCTTGCCCGCACCTACAATGCAGAAAGCACCCGTCGGCAGGTTCGCCTTGATGCGTCCTTCCACGACGACAACCTCAGGCTTAGCACCCTCATAAGCCCTGATATTAAATGCCGTACCAATATCCGTTATGGTCAGCTCACCGGTTTCCACAGAGAAAGGCCGGTGGGCATCGTGATGCACCTCAAAATATCCCTCACCCTTAAGGAATACCTTGCGGTCGCCCGCTGTCGCAGAGAAGGCATAGCGCAACTCGCTGCCCGCATTGAGCCAGACGGTGGTGCCGTCGGGGAGCGTGAACTGTCGGATGGCAGCCTTCGGCGCTGTGAGGGTAACTGGTGTGATGATGTTCTCGATGGGGGTGGAAGACTCTTCAGCTGTTGCCGAAGTTCGGGCAACAGCATGCTGTCCACGAGGTGTCAGCGAGTCGTGCTGCTCCTGAGTAGTGCTGACAGCAACCTTCTGCCTCTCTTTCAGAAACGGGGTGGTAATGACCCAGAAGAGGACGGCCACAGCAGCCACAGCGAGGACGACATGCACCATACGGGTAAAGGGGAACGCCGTCTTGGGATGGACATCAGGGAACAACCGCTCCCATTCGCTGTCCACATCGGGCGGCATCACACTGCGGCGGTTGAGGGCACTGCGGAGCAGGCTCTCCTCATGACCGCTCAGCAGCGGTTCTTCTATGGAGCTATGGTTGTGGTCTGTCATCGCTATAAATACTGCTATAATAATAAAAGGTGGACAATGTGCGGGGTATTTTTAGCATTCATTAAATCTCTCAATGCCGCGATACTGCGATACAGACTCTTCTTCACACCCGCCACACTCATGTTCTTCCTCTGCGCAATGTCTGCCAAGGGAATATGTTGCCTATAGCGCATATCGACGATCTCCCTACTCTTCTCCGAAAGGTGGGTGAGTGCGCGCTGCAGCCGCTCTATCTCCTGCTCGCGCTGCTTCCAGCTTTCATCGACGGCATCGATGTCGGTGGCCAGGTCAATGGGTACCTCAGACACCCGTCCTTGGTGGCGCATCTCGTCAACGCTATGGTTGCGGACAGCGGCATAGAGATAGTTTTTCAATCCCGCCTGCTGCAGGTCACGGTGCTCTTTCCACACGCGTGTGAAGACCTCGCTGACGATGTCGCGAGCCAGCTCGCTGTCACCGACGATGTCGAAAGCATGATAGAAGAGCGGGGTATAGAGACGGCGAAACACCGACTCGAAATCCCTGGCAGAGATGCTGACGGCATCGTTGATGACAATCTCCTCTCTCTCCTTCGTCATAGCCGCCTATCTCATGCTGTTGAGGATGAAATACACTTCCTCTTTCTGGATGCCGGCAGGCAGGAGCGCGATGATGTCGTCCACGGCGGGGTGCTCCGGCAACTGCGCGATGGCATGCCGGATAGCTCTGACATGCTCGGCGGGGAGGATCTTGTCGGCGGGGAGCAGCCCCGCCTTGACGGCAGTCGCCAAGTGTGAGAGCACGGTGCTCACGACCAGTCCCCGCTCCTGGGCTATCTGCTCTGGTTTCATGCCCTTGTTGAACATCTCCAACGTCAGCCTCGAAGAGTCACCCTTCTTCCGCTGCGGAGCTTGGGGCTTCTTCGGTTTGGCAGCGGTGTGGCTGTCGCCATAGGGGTTGTCGGAGGTCTTGCGTCGGCGCGCCTTGCTGTTGCTGCTTCCGGGCTCAACAACGTCCATAGCGTCCAACAGCGTCTCCTGCTTGGCACGGAGATAGGCTGCCACGGAGAAATCGGTGTCGGCCATAGCGTCGAGAAGCTTCTCCTTGGAGAGATAGAGCAGCCAGAACTCCTTATAACGCTCGTCGAGGAGCTCCATGCCGCGCTTGTTGCCGGTCTTGACGAGCTTGGTGCGGTCCAAGAGTCCTGGGATATCCTGCTTCAGCGCCGCGGCGAAATAGTCGGCGGAGCGACGGATGCGCTGCATGCTGACAGCGTCGCTGCCGTCGAGGGGCGACTGGAGGATGACATTGCGCCATTTATAGGAGACGTCGATGACCTTGCTCTTGAGCGTTTCCATCACCTGGCGATAGAGCCCCGTGAGCTTGTCGTAGCTCCGGAAATACTCCACCATGGTGCGGTTCAGATTCTGCAGGGCAGCAAAGAGGGCATTGAAGTTGAAGAGGTCGAGGAGCTGGTTGCGGTAGTATGCCATCTTCAAGTCGGGGAGCATGCGGATGCTCTCCTCGGCCTGCTCCTGCTGATGGGAGATGTAGTCGGTGACCCTCTGGTCGTTGATGATGCTGCTCTGGCCGATGCGGGAGGCCAGGACCAGACCGTCGAGACTCTTGCAGCGGCTCAGCGCCACATAGACCTGTCCGGAGGCAAAGGAGAATCCGGCGTCGATGATAGCATGCTCAAAGGTCAGGCCCTGGCTCTTATGGATGGTGATGGCCCAGGCCAAGCGCAGGGGATATTGCTTGAAGGTGCCGGCAACCTTGGGCTCTATGGTCTTGGTCTCGGCGTTGATGGAGTATTTGGTATTCTCCCACTCATCCGGCTCCACCTTGATAGCGTCTTTGTCGCCCGGACAGAGCACAGCAATGGACTTCTCGTCGATGGCGACGATATGTCCGATACGGCCGTTGTAATACTGGTGCTTGCCTGAGCTGTCGTTTTTGATGAACATCACCTGAGCGCCCTGCTTGAGATAGAGCGTCTCGTCGGCCGGGTAGTTGGCCGCTGGAAAATCACCGTCGACGGTAGCCTTGAAGCTGTAGCGGGGTCCGCGGAGCTTAAGCAGCTCGTTCTCGTTGTAGCTGTCAGCCAGACGGTTGTGCGTTGTCAGGCGGATATAGCCCTCCTCCGGCTTAGGAATAAAGGTGGGATTGCAACGGGCATTGAGCCGGTCGAGGTCGTCGGCGGTGGGTCGGCCGTCGCGGATATGGTTCAGGATATTGATGAAAGCGGCATCCTGCTGGCGATAGACATGAGTGAGCTGGATGGTGACATAGTTCACCTGCCGCAAAGCCTTGCTGCCGAAGAAATAAGGTGTGTCGTAGTATCTTCCCAAGACCTCCTCATCTTGTGGCGTGACGACAGGTGTGAGCTGCTGCAAGTCACCTATCATGAGCAGCTGTACGCCACCGAAAGGCTGTGTAGCATCGCGATAGCGGCGGAGCACAGAGTCGATGGCATCGAGAAGGTCGGCGCGGACCATGGAGATCTCGTCGATAACGACCATATCAAGGGAGGCGATAATGCGCCGCTTGGCCTTGGAGAAGTCGAAGCGGTCACGGATGGTGGCACCCGGGATATAAGGCGTAAAAGGCAACTGAAAGAAGGAGTGGATGGTAACACCCCCGGCGTTGATGGCAGCCACGCCGGTCGGCGCCACGACAATCATGCGTTTAGAGGAGTGCTCCTTGACGGTCTTGAGGAAAGTCGTCTTACCGGTCCCGGCCTTTCCCGTGAGGAAGATGCTCGTACCGGTATGCTCCACAAACTCCCAGGCCTGCCGCAGTTCGGCATTATCCTGGCTTTGAGAGGTGGCTACACTGTTGTTCTGTGGTAAGTCCTGACTGTTCATGGCATGATAGGTAAAGGAGGTGGGAAGTAGAGGCTACGGCTGGCAGAGGAGCTGGCAGACCTTATCCTGGAAGCGTCGGCCATTGCGCCCATGCATGACGCCCTGGTTGATGATGGAGAAGCAGATGCGGTGACCGTTGGCAGCCGCGAGATATCCACAGAGGCTGGAGATGCCCTCCACGGTGCCCGTCTTGGCATGGACATTGCCTCTGGTGAACTGCGAGAGCATGCGTTTCTTCAGCGTGCCGTCGACGCCGGCAATGGGCAGGGCACTGTAGAGGTGGTTGTAGATGCTGCTGTTGTCAGCGGCATAGCGCAGGAAGCGCACTTCAAGCTCCGGTGAGACATAGTTGTAGAGGGAGAGACCAGAGCCGTCGGCTAAGCGATAGGTGGAGGCGTCAAGGCCGAGCTTGTTGATGAGCTGGCGCTCCAGAGCCCGTGCACTCTTGGCCGTAGCTGGACGGTTGCCGGAGGAAGCTGCAATCTGATAATACATCGACTCGGCATAGAGGTTGTCACTCTCCTTGAGCATGCGACCGAGAACCTGGTCGATGGTGTGGAAACGCGAGATGATGCAGTTGGCATCCTGCGGTTTGCGGCGGTCAGCGGTGGTACCGGTGACGACGATGCCGATGCGCTGTAGGGCGTCGAGGAATTTGTCGATGAAGATGTCCTTGCGCTGATAGACGAGGGGCGAGAGCACGGGGTTGTCATCGTCCCAGCACCAGCCTTCGCCAAGGAGGTCCTTGTCCTTCATGGAGCGGTCGGCATAGACATTGCCGCGGATGGTGTCGACGCCCATGCGATGGATGGCTTCGGCAAAGGCACGCATGTCGTCGCTGTTGAAGCGGGGATCGAAGCCGCCGACGACATACACGTCACCGATGAGACTGGTGCTGTCGACATGCCCCGTATAGCAGAGGTCGGTCTTGAACTGATAACTGCCGCCGAGACGGTCGAGGGCGGTAATGGCGGTGATGACCTTCATCGTGGAGGCCGGACGCATGAGCTGGCGCTCGTTGTGACGATAGATGACGGAGTCGGCATCAAGGTCGTAAATCATGATACCCACCTGCGAGGTCTGAAACATCTCACTGCGGAGCAGTTCGTCGATACCGGCCTGCACATTCTTAGGCCATGGCAGCGAGTCGGTATGGACGGTCAGGGTGTTGTCGATAGCGGAGTCAGCAATGGCGGTGGTGTCGCTCTCGTCGAGAAGCGTCTCGTTGTCGGTCTGAGCCGAGAGCGGGAGAAAGAGGAAAAGGAAGAGAAGTGAGAGGATATTACGCATGACGGTCCTCCTTCCCTTCCTGGATACGCGTGCTGAGTACGTCGACGAAGGCGGGCTCGTTGTCGGGCTGCACCGACACGATCTTGTCGTTGCCATAGCCGATGAGCAAGTAGCGGACGAGTCCGAAGACCGTCGTCATGGGCTTGCACGAGTGGATGTCGGCTAAAAGAATATGCTTGCTCTTTGACAAGCGTCCATAGTAAATAATCAATTCTCTATCGTGAAAAATATATCTTGTATGCAAGGATCTCTCGCTGACGCGGACGAGTGCCAAGACGACGAAGAGCCCAAGAATCACGCTCTTTACCCAGAAAGCATATACGGCCAATATCAGCAGGAGGACGATGCCGCAGAGGGCACCGACCGTTATCCGATGATGAAAAGTTCTGTCCATGGGTGCAAAATTACTGATTTTCCACGACATAACTATCTTGTCAGCGAGAATTTTATGCTCAATCCGAAGTCCTGTGTCGTTGTGGGGTAGCTGCTTGAGGAGAGCAACGGGGTGTTGGTCTGTCTGTCAAGATAGAAGCTCATGGAGAGGAGCTTTGAGACGGTGTACTCCGCCGAGAAGGACAGTTTGAAAGCCGTATTGCCCGAAGATGCCGTGGAGAGGACGGTGGCGATGTCGCGCGTGATGGCGGCCTGCTTACGGTAGCTGAGGTCGAGGCGCAGGTTCAGGGCGTGGTTGGTGCCACTGCCCCTGTTAGAGGACGATGCTGACGTTCTGGTGCTCTTCGAGGCGCTGCTTGTGGAACGACTGGAGCGTGTGGCCCGCCGGCCACCGGTGAGTCCGAAGAGGCGGAAGTCGTCGATGCGCCATCCCCAGCCGAAGACCCAGTCCTTGCTCAAAGCCTCATTGAGCTGGATGGAGGTCATGGAGAGGGTCACGGCACGCGTCTGGCGGTATTCCAGCTTCGCCGTCATATTGTTGAGGAAGGTCACGTCGAGCCCCAAGAGAGGGGAGAAAGCCTCGTTGAGGGATACCGTGGAGACATTGAACATCGAGTTGGGGATGGGGTCGCCGGTGGTGGCATTGGTGATGAAGCCCAAGAGCCCGTCGTTGGAGAGGGCTGCAAAGGTGCTGTAGCTCTGATAGGCTCCCACGGCATAGATACTCTTATAGGCGTGGGTGATGTTCACCGACCGGAAGTTGTCGCGGAACCATGGCAGCGAGCCCAAGCCACTATAGCGCAGCGACCAGTTGGGGAGCATCTTCGTCAGCGAGGGGAAGATGTCGAGGCCGTTGCCCGTAGAGGTGTAGGCAGAGAGGAAGGCAGGGACCATGACGTCGGCAGAATACTTGTTGACGCCACCTTTGGCAGCATCGAAAGTCTGACCGGCATAGGTCGTGCCTTGAGGATAGACGGTGCCGGCATAACGGGCCTCAACACGCTGGCGGAAGCCGTCGAGACTGTTGCAGAACTTCTCGAAGGTGGCCGAGTGGAAGCCATTGTTGGCAGAGCCCATGCCCTCAAAGGCCGAGCTGATGGAGATGGTGGTCATCGTGAACGATCCCGTCTGCGTGGTGGGGTTTCCCTGATACATATACTGGATGCTCTTCGACTTTGTCTGCGTGCGCGAGGCCGTGAGGTCTATCTTGAAGTTCTTGAACGGCTCTAAGGTGGCACGGAGCTGGACATCCTCGGTGAGACTTGTCGTGGCGGGTGTGGCCACACTGTCGTTCACCAGCAGCCAGTTGTTGGCCTTGGCTTTCTCAATATAGCTGTCACCGATGAAGCCAAAGGCAAAGTCGAGACCCGGGGAGAGGACGTGGTTGCCGCGCGTCTGACCAAAGGCATCGCCGATGGTGGGCATGAAGCCAGGCAGCGACATGGCATACTGGTTGCGGTAGCTGATGCTGGCCGACCGAACCATCATGGCCACGCGGGAGACGGTCTGCGCCACCTTGTACCATCCCTTCTCCTCCAAAGGCGGAAGGGTGACAACGGAGAGCTTGAGGTGGAGGGTGGTGTCAAGCTTGTTGCGGATGCGGATGCGATTGTCGTCTATCTTCTTAAATTTCAGCTTATAAGCCTTGCCGTCCATGGTCTTCGCCGAGACGACGATGCGTTTCGACCTCTTGTTATGGCTGACGACGAGGGATGTGTCGGGACGCAAGGTAATCTCCCGTTCAAAAGCATTCTTGTTCTTGGGCAATATCTTCTTTTTCGCGGCATCGTCTTTCTGCTTCTGCCGCCATTGCTTCACGGCCGCGTCGGCGTCCTTGCCGTCTTTCTTCGCCTGCTCACGAATGCGCTGTTCTTCCTCCGCCTGCTTTTTCTTCTCATTCTCCTTTTTCTGCTTCTGCTGTCGGCGCTGGCTGTCGCTCATGCGCGCGGGCGTCTTGTCGAAGCGGGCGTTGGCCTTCTTGAGGAAGGGCACAAGATTGTAAAGTTTGACAAGGTCGAAATTGCCGTTGACTTGCAGCTGTCGGTTGTTGGCAATGGTGTTGCCGAGGTCGGTGCCATCTTCAAGTTCTGTGCCCCGCGCCCAGTTATAGGACGAGTTATAGGTAGCATTGGCGTTGACCCAAGAGAAGACGGGGAGAAGGTTGATCGGCACCTGATAGGAGGCTGAGAACGACTGCTGATAGTCGAGAGGTGTGCCCCAGTGCTTGATGCTGGTCCATACCGAGTCCTTCCACGCCGAATATGCGTCGGGGTAGAGGTCTTTGTTAATGGGTGTATAGGGTTCTTCTATCTCAGCATGTGTAGCGCTCTGGAAGTTCATGTGCAGGTTCTTCGTGAGATCCCATCTCAATGAGAACTCACGATTCCACAGGAACTGCTCGGAGAAAGTCAGCGGCAGCTCGCTGTTCTCCGTGGCTTCCATGTCACGCTCTTGCAGCTCATAGTAGTTGCGTGTCATCTCAGAGTTGAAGCCCACGCTCTGCGGCAGCCAGTTGATGCCGAAGCGCCGGGCAATATCGAGCCATTTGCTGCGGTTCTTGAGCTTTTTGAACGGCTCCCACGACTTGTAGACCGGTGACCAGTTATAGTCTATCATTCCCTGCCAGGCGTCCTCATTCTCATAGACAGTGGTCTCACCCTGCGTGTGGGAGTGGGAATGACTGTAGGTGAAGGAGAAGTTGGCGGGGTCGTAGGGCATGGGGTGTCGCTTGGTCTGTATGCCCACACGGGCGTTGGAGACGGAGAAGTTGGTGCTGATCTGCTTCGTCACCGCGATATTCTCGATGGAGTCGCGCTCCTGCTTGGAGGCTGTGGCATCAAGGGCCTCCTTGAGTTCCAAGTCGGTATCGAGGGGATTGTATTTCGGACGTGTCACCTGCTTGGAGACACTGTAATAGACAGGTATGGAGACCTTAGCCTTGTCGGGGAAGAACTTACCGAGCTCCATGCTCGTCGTCAACTGGAAGTTGCTCTGGTCGTCCTGGGCTCTGGCACTGACGCCGTCTTCAAGGCCACCAAAGCCATTGGAGACATATTTGCCCTGCACGTTGACACTACCCATGTCAGAGAGCTGAATGTTGAGGTTGCCGTCGGCCGCCCAGCCACCGTTGTTGTTATATTCCTTCAGGCGCAGCTCGTTGACCCACACCTCACCACTCTTCATATCGCCGGAGAGGTTACGGACACCGATAATCATAGTCTTCACCTCGCCTAAGGTAGGGTTGCCGAGGATGGTAATCTTGTTGTTTGGGTGGTCGGCATCATAAGCCGAGAAGGCACGGGTGAAAGAGGCAGTGCCGAGGGCACGGGCCTTGTTGCGTTCCTTCTTGACGTTGGTGAAGACGGAGAGGGCCACGTCGAGCATGTTGTCGTAGGGCCACACCTGGAGGATGTCGCTGAGGTTGTAGCGGTTGTAGTCAGACCGCGGCGCCGTAATCTTCAGCGGTATCTCATACTCATAGTAGTTGCTCTTATAGTCGGAGCCGAGACGGATGAAGACAGCCAACTGATTGTCCTGCAAGTTCGTGGTATTGACCTCCTCGGCATTGGCATGTACAAACATCTGCAGACGCTTGTACTGGCGCATGTCGAGCGTGGTGTTCTTGTAGATACACTTCGACTCGCCCGGTGAGAGGTTGCTGACATTGATCTGCAAAGCCTGCTCATTCTCCTGCAACTGAGGCTGCGAGGGGTCCTGCTCACGAGTGATGCCGGGAGGGAGGACATAGTTGACAGGAGACTTGTCGTTGTTCTCCTCGATGCTCACCGAAGCCGTGGTGAGGGTTCCCGTCTGTGAGGCGCTGTTGTCGAGGTTCTGTGTATAGACGCGCCAAGTGCCTCTGACCAGGTCGAGGGACGCCAGACGCATGACGACAGGCTTCTCAAAGCCGGTGAGGAACATTCTCATGAAGCGGATACTGGAGAAGTCGCTGATGCCACCCACCTTGCGCTCGTATTCGTCGAGGGGGATGCGGAAGAGATACCATGTCCAGTGACCGGTAGAACCATTGCGGAGGGGGGCCGCCGTCTCGCGCTTGTCGACGATATAGTTGCGACCCACCTGCAAGTCTTCGGGACGGATAGAAACACGATACTGGTAGTAGCGTTCATATTCGTTGAGAGTGTAGTCCTGGTTGAGGTCCTCGACATCGGGGCTGCTCTTGTAAGAGGTGTCGTAGCTCTCGGTGCGGTTGTCGCTGTCCGGGGAGTTGCCCTGCGGGTTATTGATATACTTGTATCGGCGAAGGATGTCGAAGCGCTCGCGGTCGTAGTCGGAGCCGCGGAAATAGTGGTAGTCATCGTGGGCAGGATCGGCCCAGATAGAGTCGAAGACGGCCTGGCTGACCTTGCCTTGAATCTTTGTCAGGAAGTCCTGATAGCTCTCGAAGGTCTGCTCCTCACTGTCACTGAGGCCGTTGAAACCTAAATCCTGCAATGCTCTGGCACCCTTGGAGGTGGCAAAGGCGTAGGTCTGCGTAGTCTGCGTAGGTATCTTACCCCATTGGGTGTAGGAGAAGGTGGAGGAGCCGTCGACGGGGAGTCCGCTCTCATAGAACTTCTTTCCGTCTTTGAGAATATCCTCGGAGACCTCACCGAGGTTGATATAGAAGTCGCCACCCGTTGCCGTCTTTCCACTCTCCTCCTCGTGGATGAAGGGGTCGAGCATCCAGAACTCTACATACTCGATATTGGCAGTCTCGAAGTCGTTGGTGTCGAGCCGCCGCATCATGCCGCCCCAGTGCTGTGTGGGGTTGTTGAGGGTACCGTCGTAGTTGAGGTCAGGATTGAAGTTGTAAGGACCGCGCTCATTAGGATAGTAAGCGATGTTCATACACGACAGCGTTGACGTGGCGCCCATATAGCTGCTCTGGTCCCGATTGGGGTAGAGCTCACGGACGTAGACCTCACGCATGTAAGGATCGGAGAGCATATTGAGATCGCTCTTGATATGCGAGGGGGTCAGTGACGACGAGCGCCGTGTGAAGAGTGGGTCAATGGTATACCATGCCATCTGCGAGCGGTTGAAACCGCTGCGGAGCGTAGCCTTGTCATTATATTCGCTGAACATCGTCGGCGTGGAGGACAGTATCCATGCCGTGGGCTCCATGACGGAGATTTTGTCCGTGGTATTCTCGAAGTCGTCGATATACGACGCATTGTCCTGAGTGCCATGGACCTGTCCGGCAAAGAGCTTGGCAAACTCACCTGTGAAACTGATCTGTGAGGGCTGTGTGAGGTGAAGACCGGGGAGCTTGTCGAGCACGTTGGTCAGCCACTGGCTCTCATGCTTCCAGTTGATATTGAAGCCTACAATCGTGTTGTTGACCGGCTCGGAGCCCATGACGACCTTATTCGTCAGCGACTGCTCGCCAAGGTGCTGCACGGTACCGGAGAGCTGGAAATTCTTTGAGAAGTCATACTCCCAGTTCATGCCCACCATGGTCTTCCGCTCCTGCGCATACATCGACTGACTCTCTAAGGAGACGTTGACGGTGGTTCCGGCATCGATGATGCTCTGGTTGAGGATGGTGACCTCACCGGCGGAATAGTCCACACTGTAGTCAGAGCCCTCGGTGAGGGTGACGCCACCAGCGGTGACGACTACGGATCCCTGCGGAACATTGTAGGCGCCCAAGGAGATGACGTTGGCCTGGGTGCCGCGGTATTGGCCCTGAAGGATGTACTTGTCCTTCTCGGCAATCTGCTTGGCGATGGTCTTGGTGGAGTCGTAGAGTTCGGTGAAGGCATACTTCTTCGCCGTCTCCGCCGCCACGCCATGCTGCACGAGGTAGTTATACATATAGCTGCCGAAAGGCTCGGCGACGGGGAAGAATACACGGCCATTGGAAACGGTGTAGCCCTCCACATAGTCAAAATAGCCGTTGGAGTGGGCTTTGTTGTTATTGTCCAGGCGGTCGGCGCCCAAGTCCTTGATGATGGTCTGACCCTTGACCTGCTGCTCGGGGATATAGCTGAGATAGACGCCGGTGGTGTCGCTCTGATATTTCACGTCAAGGCGGAACTTCTCCTTCTCAATGGAGGAAGCGAGATAGTAGACGTTTTTCATCATCAGCGGCCAGTTGCCCTGCGAGGGGTTGTTGCTCGTATTCTTCAACGACTTGACAAAGAGCGCCTGCGAAGCGTCGGTGATGTCGCTGGAGAACTCGCCGACCTGGTAGGTGCGGCCGCCGTAGGTATATTCATAAGCCACAGCCAGGACTTGGTCGCTCTGCAACGAGGTCTTCAGCGAGACGTAGCCCAAGGCCGTGTTGACGGTATACTCTGAGCTGTTGAGGAGCCGAGCGCTCTGCAGCTTCTCATAGTCGCTACCACCGGTGAGTCCGGCGCCGTCGAGGACAGAATAGGTCTGGTCGATGTCGCGGGCAGCGCTGTAGGTGCTCGTCATCGACTCGTATTCGGTATTGGCTGTGTTGGCAGGGACGGGGGACCCTGTCGTCGTCCACCGTGAGTTGCTGACCTTGCTGTTCTCACCCAAGTCGGTAAGGGCCACGATGTTACGGGTATTGGTCGTCGTACCGCTCTTGTTGGTAACCCATATCTCCACACGGTTGATGGTGACGCCCGTGGTAAGGTTGGGGAGGGTGCGCATAGCAGCGTCGTAGTGGTCATGGAAATACTGCGAGAGGAAGAAATGGCGGTTCTCCTCATAGTCGGCAGCATCCATCTCGAAACTGGTATACTGTTTGCCGCCCTGGGAGGAGACGCTCTTCGAGGTGCTCTTCTTCTGCGAGGCTACCAACTGCAACTTGAGCTTGCCAAACTGCAAATCGGTGCGGAGACCAAAGAGGGAGGTGGCTCCCTGAACAAGGGAGGAGTTGGAGGGGAAAGAGATGTTGCCACCTTCCACAAGTTTGATGATTTCGTCTTCCTTGCCGTCGTACTTGAGTTTCATGTTCTGGGCATCGAAATCAAAGGTGGCGTCGGTGTTGTAGTTAAGGTTCATGTTGACCTTGTCGCCAACCTTACCCGTCATGTTGAAGTTGATTTTCTCGTCGAAGTCGAGCGTCGTCTTCTTCCTGCTTCTCACGGGCAGCGAGGGATTGTCGATATTGGTGTAGGTGCCACCGAACTTCAACTCGGCAGTACCCTGCGTGCGCAGACGGACGCCACCGGGGCCGAAGATCTTCTCTGCCGGACCTAAGTCGAAGTGCATATCGGTGAAGTCAAACTTCTCCTTGCCCTTGGCCTTATAGATTTCACTGTTTTTGCCCCGGAAGAAAGTGTCGCGCCAGTGTTTCTCGCTCCACTTCATATACTCCTCAGGCGTCATCATGATGGGCGCCGAGAGCCAGGTGTCGCCGACTTTGGCACCAATGATATACCGATTGATGGTGTCGTTGTAGGTGACCTCATATTTCAGTCCGTCAGGCCGTGCGAGGTCCATGGCATTCTGTTCGAGGTCGTCGTAGGTGATAGGGGTAGTGCGCTGCACCTTCCACCGTGCTGTCTTCGCAGTATCGGCAGGCGTTCTCACTGGTTCTTCTCCCCGTGGCATTGACGCTTCTGCCTGTGGTGATGAGGAAAACGACTGAGGAACTTGTTCATGAAGGGACACGGCAGCATAGCCGGCCATGGCCATGACCAGCAACAGGAATGCTACGATGTCTTTCTTGCTCAAGTTCATCAGATATCCTCCTCAAAATACACACCTTTACGGCAACGGCCGCTGAAAGGCTATTTGATTCGCTTCAAAGCCTCTTTGACGACCATCTCCACGGCCAGATCGGGCTTCTCAGTAAGAATCTGCGTCACAACCTTTGCCGAGGGCGCCGGAGAGAAGCCAAGCATGGTGAGGGCGGAGACGGCCTCATCCTTGACAGCGGTGTTGACAGCAGGCCCTGCTGTATGCGACTCGGCGACATGGAGCTCGTCGGCAATGCCTGTGGAGACAATCTTGTCCTTGAGGTCTACTATGATGCGCTGCGCCGTCTTCAGTCCGATGCCCTTGACACCCTTGATGAGTTTCTCGTCTCCATTGGCAATAGCATTGCAGAGCTCAGCGGGCGTGAGGCTGGAGAGCATCATGCGCGCTGTGTTGGCACCAACACCAGAGACGGAGATGAGCAGACGGTAGAGCTCCCGCTCCTGCTTCGAGGAGAAACCGTAGAGCATGAAACTGTCGTCGCGCCCTCCCGTGGAGAGTTGCTCATGAACATAGAGTTTGACGGCCTTGCTGCCTTGAATCTTCGTATAAGTCGTCAGCGAGATGTTCAACGCGTAACCAACACCGGCAGCCTCTACAACGGCCAAGGCGGGAGTGAGCTCGGCGAGTTCACCCTTTATATAGTCAATCATAAAAATTCTGTTTTGTGTATATATACATAACGATAACGTAGAATTGGGGCGCAATATTATATCCGGCTATACGAAAAGACGGACTCTGATATAAGAAAAAACGCTAAAAGGGGGTTATTAATCTAAGAAAAGTCTTGCGACTTTGCCAAAGATAGACTAACTTTGCAGGAACTTGCTAAAGTACATTACAACCAAAAAAAAGATAACTATGAAGAAAATCAGAGCAGCCGTAGTCGGTTACGGCAACATCGGTCACTTCACGGTGCAGGCCTTGGAGGCCGCACCCGACTTTGAGATTGCCGGCATCGTCCGTCGCCAGGGTGACGAGGACAAGCCATTGGAGCTGACACCCTATGAGGTCGTTGACGACATTTCTAAACTGAAATATGTCGACGTGGCCATCCTTGCCACTCCCACACGTCTGTGTCCGGAATATGCCGAGAAGATTACCAAGCTCGGTATCAACACCGTTGACAGTTTCGACATCCATACCTCTATCCTCGACTACCGTACCCGTCAGATGGAGAACAACAAGAAGACAGGCACGGTGAGCGTCATCGCCGCCGGTTGGGATCCGGGGTCGGACTCTGTGGTACGCGTGCTGATGCAGGCACTGGCTCCTAAGGGCTTGAGCTACACCAACTTCGGTCCTGGTATGTCAATGGGCCACTCCGTTGTCGCCCGCTCGAAGAAGGGTGTGAAGAATGCGCTCTCCATGACCATTCCATTGGGTGAGGGCATCCACCGCCGCATGGTTTATGTGGAGCTTGAGGATGGTGCCAAGCTTGAAGATGTCACCCACGAGCTGAAGGAAGACGACTACTTTGCCCACGACGAGCTCCACGTCTTTGCCGTGAAGAGCGTTGACGACGTGAAGGATATGGGCCATGGCGTACACATGACACGCAAGGGTGTCAGCGGCAAGACCCAGAACCAGCGCATCTCCTTCGACATGAGCATCAACAACCCAGCTCTCACCGGGCAGGTGCTTGTCGATGTGGCCCGCGCCTCTATGCGTCTGCAGCCAGGATGCTACACAATGCCGGAGATTCCCGTCATTGACCTGCTGCCCGGCACACGCGAGGAAGTGGTGGCCACATTGGTATAAACCATCAGAATGAAGAACGTCAGACCAAAGAAAAATCTCGGTCAGCACTTTCTGACCGACCTTAACATTGCCAAGCGTATCGCTGACACCGTGGACGCCTGTCCCGACATCCCTGTCCTGGAGATAGGGCCCGGGATGGGCGTGCTCACGCAGTATCTCGTGGAGAAGCCAAGACCCGTAAAGGCTGTGGAGATAGACGATGAAAGCGTGAGATACCTCCATGAGAAATTTCCAAAGCTTAGGGATAATATCCTGGGCGAGGACTTCCTGCAGATGGATCTCAGCAAGGTCTTCGACGGCCAGCCTTTCGTGCTCACCGGCAACTATCCCTACGACATCTCATCGCAAATCTTCTTCAAGATGCTCGACAACAAGGACCTCATCCCTTGCTGCACGGGTATGATTCAGCGTGAGGTGGCCTTGCGTATTGCCTCACAACCCGGCAACAAGCAGTATGGCATCCTCAGCGTGATGATACAGGCATGGTACGACACAGAGTATCTCTTCACCGTCGACGAAGGCGTCTTCAATCCACCTCCCAAGGTCAAAAGTGCAGTCATCCGCATGACACGCAACAGCGTTACTGACCTCGGCTGCGATGAAGCACTCTTCAAACGGGTGGTGAAGACAGCCTTCAACCAGCGGCGGAAGATGTTGCGCGGCTCGCTGAAACCTCTCTTTGCAAAAGAAAAAATGCCATCGGCAGACTTCTTCGCCGATGACATGATGACAAAGCGGCCCGAACAACTGTCGGTGGCCGATTTTGTAGCACTGACCAATAAGGTTGCCACGCAATTAGCGCCAAGAGTGTAAGCGCAAAGTGTTGATGCTGGCATCAGAGCGGTGGCGCCTGCTGACTGACGGCAGGCGCCACTGCTGTGTTTACAGCAGGCGTTTGTGGCGCAACACCACCCAGCAGACAGCGCTCACGAAGAACGATATCGCCAGAGTGATGGCAAAGCCCCAGCGGCTCTGCTCAAGTCCGTTCTCAACGTTCATACCGTAGAGAGAAGCGATGAAGGTACCCGACATCATGATGATACTTACTGAGGTCAGTGTACGCATCGTGGTATTCATGTTGTTGTTGATGATACTCGAATAAGTATCCATTGTCGACTCCAAAATATCGGAGTAGATACTTGTCGTCTCGCGGGCCTGCGTCATCTCGATGTTGACATCCTCGATAAGGTCGGCGTCAAGCTCATCAACCTGCAACTTAAACTTCAACTTCTGCAGCAGGGTCTCGTTACCTCGGATGGAGGTGATGAAGTAGGTCAGCGAGTCCTGCAAGCGGCTCAATCCTATCAGACTCTCATTATTGACTTCATGGTCAAGGTTGTGCTTGGCCTTCTCGATGAGGGCATTGATCTGTTTCAGACGCTTCAGATACCACACGGCAGAGGAGAGGAAGAGACGGAAAGTCATATCGACATAGTCGGTGAAGCCGACGCCACGCTTCTGCTGATAACTCACAAAGTCTATCATCATGTTAGTCTCGTAGTAGCACACCGTGATGGTGACATCGCGCTTATGGATGATGCCAAGGGGTACCGTGGTATAAGGCGTCCGTGACCGTATCTCCTTGACATAGGGGATACGCAGGATGATGAGCGTCCAACCGTCGTCATATTCATAACGCGCACGCTCATCGGTATCGCTGATATCGCTTAGGAAATAATCGGGTATGTGGAATTTCTCATCCAACTCTCGCTGGTCATCGTCGGTAGGGCAGGTGACCTGAATCCAGCAGCCGGGCTGCCATTCATTAATAGACTTCAGTTGCTTCTCAATGTTCCAATATGTCCTCATGGTTGCTAATCTCCTAAATTGGTAATTGGTGGGGATTAGCTTTCCGAAGCATAATCCTCACGCCAATGAATTGTAGCTATCCGCGTGATAATCGTCCATAGAATGATTGATATATTTTTTGCGACTGCAAAATTAACCAAAAAAACTGGAGCAACAAACGTTTCTCCAGTTTTTCTTGATTTTTTATGGTAAGAAGTGCCAAGCGTGCAGAATGCCAACGGACATATCATTAACACTTAACACCTAACACTTAACACCTAACACCTAACACTTAACACTTAACACTTAACACCTATTTCTCAGGCACCTGCTCCAGGGCAGCAGTGAGAAGGTTCCAGAAAGGTGCGGCGGTGTCAATCTTGAAACGCTCGTTGGTAGTATGGGGTGAGAGCAGCGTGGGCCCCATGGAGACGACATCCATACCGGGGTACTTACTCAAGATGACCGAGCACTCCAAGCCGGCATGGTCAGCCTGCACGGTAGCCTCCTGCCCCGTCTGATCCTTGTAGATTTTCTTCAACAGATTGAGAATCTCGCTGTCGGGATTGGGATCCCAGCCACCATAGCTGCCACTGAGCTCTGTCTTCATACCCGCCATGGAGAAGCAGCTCTCTATCATCGTGGCGACATACTCCTTCATATCCTCACGGCTGGAGCGCGCCAATATCTTCACCGCAGCCTGTCCAGCCTCAATATCAATGATGGCGAGGTTGGAGGAAGTCTCTACAACGTCAGGGTAGGCGGGAATCATGCGAATCACACCGTTGTGGCAGGCGTAAATGGCATCCACGAGAATATCCTGAATCTCCTGCGGCACGAGCTCAGCGGGACTGTCGACCTCCTCGGTGAAGAACTCCACGCCTTTCTCAATGCCACGGAACTCGTCCTCGATGGCCACACGCTGGGCCTCGACAAGCGCCTTGAGGGCCTCAACATTGTCCTTAGGCAAAGCCAGCACCACCTCAGCCTTGAAAGGAATAGCATTGCGCATATTACCACCATGCCAGGAAGCCAGACGAGCTCCGCACTCAGCGATGGCCTTACGCACAAAGCGTACCATCTCCTTGTTGGCATTGGCACGTCCCTCGTTGATCTCCAGTCCGGAATGACCGCCACGCAGGCCCTTCAGCGTCACCTTGACAGCGGCATCCTGGTCATTGTCAACAGGCTTGTATTCCAATGTAGAAGTGATGTCGATGCCACCTGCCGACCCGATGACGAACTTTCCCCAGAGCTCGGAGTCGAGGTTGATAAGAATGTCGCTGTGCAGCTCGCCCTTGGGCAGGTCGTTGGCACCATACATTCCCGTCTCCTCATCACGCGTTATCAGCGCCTCCACGGGACCATGCTTCAATTCCTTATCCTCCATGACGCCCATGATGGCAGCCACGCCAATGCCGTCGTCAGAGCCTAAGGTTGTGCCCTTTGCATGCACCCATCCGTCCTCGACGTAGGTTTCTATGGGGTCAGTCTCGAAGTTGTGGGTAGAGTCCGGTGCCTTCTGTGGCACCATGTCCATATGCGCCTGCAGAAGCACGCCCTTACGGTTCTCATAGCCCGGTGTGGCAGGCTTGCGCATGACGATGTTGCCGGCGGGGTCCTGGAAGGCCTCTACGCCAACACGCTTGGCAAAGTCGAGAAGAAACTGCTGGACCTTCTCCACATGACCGCTTGGACGGGGTATCTGTGTGAGGTCGTCAAAGTTACGCCAGATAGCGGCAGGTTGTAAATTACGGATTTCGCTCATAAGTGTATGGTTTAACAGTTTGTGTTGACAAAGATACAACTATTTCCCCATAACCTGCAATACTCAGGCTCTCTTTTTGATAAAATTAAGAGCGATGCCACCATAGATGCCCAAGAAGACGACGAGGAGAGTCTGAACGGTATGCACGATGAGCACGAAGTAGAGGGCCTCATTGCTTGCTACGCCATAGAGGATAAGCATCGTCTTCACAGCAAAATGCCAGGGGCCGGCACCATTGGGAGTTGGCACAATAACGGCCACGGAGCCTACGATAAAGGTCACCAAGGCACAAGCGGCGCCAAGGTGGGAGGTAGCGGCGAAGCAGAAGAAAGTGAGGTAATAATGCAGGAAGTAGCACACCCAGATGCCAATGGAGAAGAAGATGAAGAGCGGCACGTTCTTCACATTGCGCACGGAGATGATGCCCGACCACAGTCCGATAAAGGTATCTTTCACCTTATTATATATAGACAACTTCCTAACGATGAGCCACAGCAACACAACGACAGCGATGCCACAGACAGCTGTCACCCACAGTCCTGCCGTGGTGAAATGGGAGAGTATCTCGTCAATGCGAGTACCCGTGCGACTGAAGAAGTTATTGAAGACGGGAAATTGCCATAGAAAAGTTCCCAAAGCGATGACGGTGACGATGACGGAGTCTATGGCCCGCTCGGTAACGACAGTGCCTAAAGCTTTAGGGAAGGAGATGTTGTCCCACCGCTTCAGAATGCCACAACGCGCAAACTCACCGATACGCGGGATGACAAGGCTGGCAGCATAGGAGACGAAGACGCTGAGCACCGCCACCCGGTTGCGCGGATGCTCGCCGACGGGTTCCAGCGACTGGCGCCACCGCCAACCGCGAAGAGCCTGGGCAAGAATGCCGAAGGGAAAGGACAGCACCATCCACGTCCAGTCCATCTCGTGGGACATGACGTAGCTGATACGGCTAAAATCAAAGCCACGGTACATCCAATATAAGATAGCGCCGCCGAGGAAGAGGGACAGCGCTATCTGCAATATGGTGTGAAAAGTCTTCTTTACCTGCATACAACGCGCAAAATTACAAAATTCTTTTCTTCCTCTTTGCAATTTTGCGGAAAAAGTTTACATCCTTACCAGATATGTGCGCGCTTGTTCTTTGGCACAAACATCTTGGCACCCTTCTTCACATTGAAAGCGTCGTACCAAGCGTCTATCATTGGCAGGGCTGCGTTGACACGGGCGTAGTTAGGAGAGTGTACGTCAACGGTGAGCAGGTATTTCACGTATTCGTCAGTCATGTTGCTGGCCCAGACGCGTGCCCAGGCTAAGAAGAAGCGCTGTTCGGGCGTGAATCCATCTTTGACAGGCAGAGGATTCTCCTTCAGTGAGTTTTGCAGGGCACGGAAGGCGATGTTCAGACCGCCATTGTCACCGATATTCTCACCTAAGGTCTGCTGGCCATTGACCTTCACGCCGGGGAGCACCTCGAACTGTGAGAACCAGTCGGCGAGGACCTTTGTGCGCTCGTCGAAGCGCTTCTTGTCCTCGGCTGTCCACCAGTTGCGCTGGTTGCCGTTCTTGTCAAACTGAGCGCCCTGGTCGTCGAAGCCATGACTCATCTCGTGGCCGATGACGCCACCGATAGCGCCATAGTTGGCAGCATCGTCAGCAGAGGGGTCGAAGAAAGGTGGCTGCAGGATGGCAGCGGGGAAGCAGATCTCGTTTGTCGTGGGGTTATAATAGGCGTTGATGGTCTGTGGTGTCATTCCCCATTCTGTCTTATCCACCTTCTTGTTCACGTGGCGGGCAATATAGTCGTCGGTAGCCCAGCGGGAGATACGTCCGAGATTTTCATAGAGGGAGAGGCTGTCGTTGACCTGCAAGCCGCTGTAGTCTTTCCATTTGTCAGGATAGCCTATCTTGATGATGAAGTTGGCAAGTTTATCCTTTGCCTGTGCTTTTGTGGCCGGACTCATCCAAGTCAGGGCGTCAATGCGCTGTCCAAGGGCCGTCTGCAGGTTGTGGACGAGTTGCAGCATACGCTGCTTGCTCGACTCAGGGAAGTATTTCTCCACATAGAGCTTGCCGATGGCCTCACCGAGGGTGCCGCTGACGAGACTCACGGCACGCTTCCAGCGCGGGCGGTCCTGCTTGACACCTGTCAGCACACTATTGAACTCGAAGGACGCCTTGCGGAAATCGTCGCTGAGCTGACTGGAGGCACCGGAGATAACCTTTATCTCGGCATAGGTCTTCAGGTCGTCGAGGGAGGTGTTGGCAAGAATCTTCTCTACCTCATGGATAGGCTCGGGCTGACCGACGTCGACATACTGGAAAGCGGGAAAACCGCTGGCCAGGAAGATGTTGCCCCAGTCGATGCCTGGGAAGGTGGTCACCAGCTCGTTGTAGCTCATCTTATGGTAGTTGGCATCGATGTCGCGAAGTTTGACCTGGTCGTAGCTGGCCTTGGCAATCTCCGTCTCGATGTTGATGACAGCCTGCATCTTCTTCTCTGCCGTAGCCTCATCGGCACCAGTCATAGTGAAGAGCTTCTTCAGGTAGATTTTGTAAGCCTCTAAGACACGCTTGTTCTGGGCGTCGTCAGAGAGATAGTAGTCACGAGTTCCCAGACCGAGACCGCCCTGGCCAATGCTCACAATATTCCATTCTGCATCTTTCTGGTCGGCGTCGGCACCAATACCGAACATCATCGTACCCTCACCATTGCGGTCGAGTTGTGCGGTGACGAGCTGGTATTCGCGCTTGTCCTTGATGGCTGCAATCTTGTCTAAGGTAGGCTTCAGTGGAGCCCATCCCTCGCGGTTCAGACGCACGGAGTCCATCATCAGGTTGTAGAGGGAGCCTATCTTCTGCTCCAGGGTGCCCTGCTTCTGCGGCTTGGAGGCATATTGCAGGATGATGCCCTTGATACGCTTCTGGTTGAGCTCATAGAGATCGGTGAAGGCACCGTTGTCGGTGTGCTCAGCGTCGAGGGGATGGCTCTTCAGCCAGCCACCGGCAGCATAGTGATAGAAGTCGTCACCGGCCTTGACCGATGTGTCGAGGTTCTTCAGGTCAATGCCCGAAGAGAGGTTGGTCTGCGCCATTCCGCTCAGAGCGACCACGGCGAGACTCAACACAAGAACTTTCTTTCTCATTGTTATGACAATTAAAAAATAATATTTCTATTTCAATCCTTTCATCCAACTGCCCCTCGCTATCCTTATCAAGAAGATACACCCTCGGAAGGTGAGCTCCGTAGCCATGGCTATCCACACACCGCGCAGGCCGTAGTGCTGTGCCAAGGCGTAGGCCAACGTGAGGCGTACGCACCACATGGACGCAAGATTCATCACTGCCGGCTTGAAGGTGTCGCCCGCACCGATACATACTCTGAAGGCTACGATGGATGCAGCGAAGAAAGGCTCTGCAAAGGCCTCGATGCGCAGCACCTCGCTGCCCAAGGAGCGTATGGCGGGGACGGGACTGAGGAAGCCTATCATCTCCGGGGCGAAGGCATACATCACAGCGCCCATGACAGCCATAACGCCCATACCCAAACCGATAGTGAGCCAGGCAAAGCTGCGGCAGAGGTCGCGGCGCCCCGCACCGTAAGTCTGGCCCACAAGGGTGGAGGCAGCGTCACCGATGCCATAGCCCGGCATATAGCACAGACTCTCGGCAGTGATGGCAAAGGAGTTGGCAGCAATGGAAACATTACCAAGAGGTGCCACTATCATCGTGGAGACAATCTGCGCGCCGTTCATCAGCACATATTGCAGGGCCATAGGGGCACCGATATTCCAGGCCTCGCGCACATAGCCAGGATTCCAAACAAAGGGGGTGTGGTCCTTGCGCCAAGCCAGTATCGCGTTGCGGCAGACAGTATAGTAGCACAGCAAGACGGCAGTGACGATGTAAGCTAAGGCCGTGCCGATAGCGGCCCCCTCTACTCCCAAGCCGAAACCCGGCATGGTGATGGATAAGCCAAGGATGGTGATGGAGCGCGTTGGGAAGATAAAGAAGAAGTTGAAGATGACGTCGAGGACGCAGGCCAGCACAGCCATAGCGCTGGGCCGCCGCATGTCGCCACTCGACTTCAGCATGGCTGAGGAGAGGTTCTCCAGCATGAAGAAAGGTGCAGCCAAGGAGAAGATAAGGAAGTAGGCGGAAGCATCAGCCCAAATGTCGGCACCGCCACCGAGCCACTTTGGCAGTTGCCCGGAGATGGCGGCTGCCACGGCCATGAGGACGAGAGAGAAGAGCGTGCAGCAGAGGAAGCTGTGTTTCATCACGCGGCGTGCCTGCACAAAGTCGTTGGCACCAATGAAATGAGCCACCTGAACGGCAAACCCCATCGACGCGGCCGCCGTCAGCGAACCAAAGAGCCACGACGCGGGCTCCACAAGACCAATGGCGGCACTGGCCTCGGTACCGAGGGAGCCCACCATAGAGGCATCGATATAGAACATCAACACGCTGGTAATCTGTGCAAGGATAGAAGGAATACTCAACTCCACAATGAGGTTGACTTTCTCCCGCCCCGTCATCTCCTGACCACCACGTATCTTGGCAAGTAATATCTCGCTGCGTTTGCTACTGAACATTGTCGTTATGTTTCTCCATCCTTATTGTCTGCAAAGGTACGCATATTTTGGCAATAATAGATATCCTTTGCCGATATGAAAGAGAATATCTGCGGGGCACCCGCTGGCTGGTCATCAGTTTTATCCTTATAGAGTAGAGAAATAGGCGAAATGGAGAAGTTAATCAAAGCCATTGTTTTCATGCTTTAACTCAAATACGATAAGATAGAAGCCAACTCCTCTCGAAAAAGAATCATTGCGTCACTATTTTCCTTTGTTGATGATGTAAATGCCTATTGTGGCCAGCGCACCGGCAAGGACGTATTTCCAATAGAACACCTCGTGCAGGCAGAGGCAGGAACTGACAGCACCGACGACGGGAATCAGCGAGTTGTAGATGGCCACCTTGCCGATGGGGTTGCAGGTGAGCAGTTTGTTGTAGAGTGTGAAGCCCACCGTGCTGATGCAGATGAGCAGAAACAGCCACAGCAGGCCCAAGACCGTAACCTGAGGCAGCGTGCCACCAAAGAGCAGACCGCAGACGACAAGGATGACGCCACCGATGGCGAGGCTGTAGCCTGTGCCGACAAAGACATTCAACCGCTTGCCCAGGCCGCGCGTCAGCAGCGATGCCGTGGCCCCACAGAGTGCGTTGAGGATGATCATGCCGTCGCCAAGCCAGGTGAAGCGACCACTGTCGGCACCGCCTAAGTTCAGCGACAGAATGCCTGCAAAGCCAATGACGCAGCCCACTACCTTGCGCAGCGTCATGCGGTCGCTCTTGAAGAAGATGCAGGCCAGGATGACCACCGAGAAGACGCTGAGCGAGTTGAGGATGGCTGCCCGTGAGCCCTCGCTATGGGACAGACCAATATAGAAAAAGGTGTAGTGGAGCGTGGTGTTGACAAGACAGAATAAGAGGATGAACCACCAGTCGGCGCGTTGCCTGACGTGGAAGTCCTTGTGGGTGGTGCGTGCCATGGCCAGTACCAGGAGTCCGGCGATGGTAAATCGGATGCCGGCAAAGAGCATCTTGCTGCCCGTCATCACCGGTGTTATCTGAAACTCGGCATAGCCTAACTTGATGAGTGGGTAGGCAAAGCCCCACGCGATGGCTGCCGTAAGGGCAAACAGCGCCACGAACAGCGGACGCTGGAAGATGGATAGCGTATCTCTTGATTTCATTTATCTCTATAAGTCACAAGAATATATCTCCAACCTCATTCAGAATGCAGGAGGATGACAATTGCAAAAATAGTAATTTTAAAGCGTACTTCCAAGATATTGGCATGGTTTTTCTCACCTGTACTTCATTTCTATCCTATTGCAAGTATCGCCAACTTCCGTAATTTGGGTTAGCAACACCACAATATGGATAAGCCGCAAACGAGAAGAATGTTGTACCTTTGCACCTGGAAAATAAAACAAACAGTAGAAGTACATGTATATAGAAAACATCAACAGTCCCAAGGACTTGAAATCACTGACCATAGAACAGCTCGGCGTGGTGGCTGAGGAAGTAAGACAAGGCGTGCTCAACCGTGTGAGCCATCACGGTGGTCACGTAGGACCTAACCTCGGGTTCACCGAGGCTACGGTGGCCCTGCACTATGTCTTCGACGCTCCCGAGGACAAGATCGTCTTCGATGTCTCCCACCAGAGCTATCCCCACAAGATGCTCACCGGGCGCAAGGACGGTTTCCTCAATGTGGACAGCATGGACGGCATCTCGGGATATTCCTCTCCATTGGAGAGCCCCGTGTATGACAACTTTGAGATTGGCCACACCTCTACCTCCATCGCTCTGGCCACTGGACTGCAGAAAGCCCGCGATATTCTCGGCGGCAAGGAGAACGTCATTGCCGTCATCGGCGACGGCTCGCTCTCGGGCGGCGAGGCTTTCGAAGGACTCGACACCGCCGCAGAACTGGGCACAAACATCATCATCATCGTCAACGACAACGAGATGAGCATTGCCGAGAATCATGGCGGGCTGTACCGCAACCTCAAGCGTCTGCGCGAGAGCGGCGGCCAGGCGGAGTGTAACTACTTCCGGGCCCTCGGCTTCGACTACCTCTACGTCGAGCGGGGCAACGATGTAGGCAGTCTCGTGGAAGCTTTCCGCAAGGTCAAAGACATTGACCATCCTGTGGTGGTACACATCCACACCGAGAAGGGCCATGGCTACGCACCTGCCGTAGCCGACAAAGAGCGCTGGCACTGGAGCATGCCCTTCCATCTCGAAGACGGCAGCCCGCTCACCCCGTCGCAGGGTGGCAAGTCGATGAGTATGTTGCTCGGCGACTGGCTCTTCGAAGAGATGCAACGCGACAAGAAGCTCGTGGCCATCACCGCCGCCGTGCCCGCTGCCCTGGGCTTCACCAAAGAGCGTCGTGAAGCCCTCGGGAAGCAGTTCGTCGATGTGGGCATCGCCGAGGAGGAGGCTGTGGCTCTTGCCTCAGGCATGGCCAAGAGAGGCGCACGGCCGGTGTTCAGCACCTACGCCACCTTCCTCCAGCGCACCTACGACCAGTTGGCACAGGACCTCGCCGTCAACGGCAATGCCGCCGTCATCAACGTGCTCGGCGCCAGCGTCTATGGCATGAACGACTTCACACACATCTGCTTCTTCGACATTCCCATGATCAGCCATATCCCCAACCTGGTCTATCTGGCTCCGACCACGTGGGAAGAGTTGCGCGCCATGGAGAGCTGGGCCATCCGGCAGGATAAGCACTCGGTGGCCATCCGTGTGCCTGCCTTCGGAGTGCACCACTCCACAGAGGCCGTAGACAGCGACTACAGCGACTTGAACAAGGCTGTGGTGGCTCATCGTGGCGACCGCGTGGCCATCATCGCCGTGGGCGACTTCTTCCAAAAGGGTGAGGCTGTGAGGCAGCTGTTGGCCGCAAAAGGCATCGACGCCACGCTTATCAATCCGCGTTATCTCTCCGGCCTCGACGAGCAGCTCATGGACGAGCTGAAGGCCGACCACACTGTCGTCGCCACTATCGAGGACGGCAGCATCGACGGCGGCTATGGTGAGACAGTAGCCCGCTTCTATGGCCCGTCGGCCATGCGCGTGCTCAACTTCGGTGTGCGCAAGATGCTCTACGACCGCTATGACGTAGACCAGCTGCTCACCGACAACCATCTGCAAGACCAGCAGATTGCCGACGACATCATGCAGGTCGTCAACAGCATTAGATAGCAGAGTAATAGTTACTTAATCTCATAAAAATGCAGCGGGCACTCCCATGGCGGGGTGCCCGCTGTTTTTGTTTGACCTACAAAAAGCCATTAAATGACATCTTGTGACGACCGTCACACGATGTTATACCAGCTGTCGGGATTGATCTTGTCACTCAGCCTTTATCATTGTCTCATGATCTCAGCGGCTTTGCCCCTGTCTGCAGAGAAATCAAACACCCGGTAGATTTCGACTGCGTTTTGCGGATCTGTGATGCGGTGTGCCATCATACCCAGCGCCTTGGCATCACTGAACGAGAATTGTTTTGTAAATTCGATTTTTATTATTACCTTTGTAGCTGTGGGCTGGTGAAAGCTTTTGTCACCTGCCGCAGATACAATAGTTCGATCAGCGACAACAATAACGTCATGGCCTTTGCCTTTGTCGACAAGAAGCCACTATGACGATGGTAAGTGCTGACACCTTTGTTTCATTTATAAACCCTTCAGTTATGACACATTACCAACAAAAGATACAGCAGCAGATAGTCCTGCCTGTCATGCAGTTTATCAACCAGGAGAAGTCCGGCGGCATCGTCTTAGGACTTGCCGTGGTGCTGGCACTGGCGCTGGCCAACTGCCCGCTAAGAGTTGACTATGCCCACTTCCTCCACCATCATTTCGGCTTTGTCGTGGATGGCCAGCCCTACCTCAACTTCTCGCTGGAGCACTGGATCAACGACGGACTGATGTCCATGTTCTTCTTTGTCGTAGGACTGGAACTCAAGCGGGAGTTCATCGGTGGCGAGCTGCGCGACTTGCGCAAGGTCACACTCCCCGTGGCAGCTGCTGTCATGGGCATGGTCTTCCCAGCCCTGATCTATCTTGTCTTCAACGGCGGCACCCCGGTAGCACACGGATGGGGAATCCCCATGGCAACCGACATTGCCTTTGCCCTGGCCGTGGTCTATCTCTTGGGCGATCGCGTGCCGGTGTCGGCAAAGGTGTTTCTCACCACGCTGGCTATTGTCGACGACTTGGGCTCTGTGCTCGTCATCGCCCTATTCTACACCTCGCAACTCTCTATTGTCAACCTGCTCGTGGGGCTGGCTTTCCTGGCCGTGATGTTTGTGGGCAACAAGATGGGTGTGAAGTCGATCTGGTTCTACGGCATCCTGGGCATTGGTGGTGTGTGGACAGCCTTTCTGCTCTCCGGCATCCATGCCACGATAGCCGCCGTGCTCTCTGCCATGGTCATCCCCGCTGACTCGCAGATCAGTGAGGACTCGTTTGTAGCCCGCATGAGGAAGCTCACCCGCCGCTTCGACGAGGCAGAATCCAACGACGTGAGAACATTAGAGCCCGACCAGGTTGAGATCATCGCCCGCATGAAAACCGATGCCAACCAGGCTCTGCCGCCCTTGCAACGGCTTGAACACAGCCTACACCCCTTCGTCTCCTTCTTCGTCATGCCCGTTTTTGCCTTGGGCAACGCGGGCGTATCGTTTGTCGACATGGATCTGGCACAGCTCTTCGACAACCATATCGCCGTTGGCGTGATGCTCGGTCTGCTTGCCGGCAAGCCCCTTGGCATTCTCTTCTCGGTGTGGCTGATGGAACGGCTGGGACTGGGCCGACGCAGCAAACAACTCACCTGGCGGCGACTCACCGGACTGGGCTTTCTCGCTTCCATAGGATTCACCATGTCGATGTTTGTCACTACGCTGGCCTTCAACTCTGTCGAAGCCTATGGCCAAGCTAAGGTCGGCATCTTTGCCGCATCGATCCTCGGCGGCATCATCGGCTACAGAATACTCTCACGGAGATAATCTACACATTATTATATATATACGCTTTCAGCTATGGAACAGCAGCAACCTAAAACACTGTGGCAAGTCGTGAAAGGTTATTTCAACGTCATGCCCGACAAAGAGGACGAAGCCGACACCGTGAGCCAGATCAGCAATGGCGTCACCTTCCATGGAGCCAACCTTTGGGTGCTCATCTTTGCCATCTTCATTGCCTCGTTAGGACTGAATGTCAACTCTACGGCCGTCATCATCGGTGCCATGCTCATCTCACCGCTCATGGGCCCCATCATCGGCATGGGGCTCGCCGTGGGCATCAGCGACCTGGAACTGCTCAAGCGGTCGGCAAAGAACTATCTTGTCGCCACCGTCATCAGTGTGCTCACGGCTACAGTTTATTTCCTGCTGACGCCCTTGAACGAGGCGCAGTCCGAGCTTCTCGCCCGTACCTCGCCCACGCTCTACGACGTGCTGATTGCGCTTTGCGGCGGTGCTGCCGGTATTCTGGCGCTCTCGACTAAGGGCAAGGGCAATGTCATCCCCGGCGTAGCCATCGCCACGGCCCTCATGCCGCCTCTCTGCACGGCTGGCTATGGACTGGCCATGGGCAAGGCTTCGTTCTTCTTCGGAGCCTTCTATCTGTTTTTCATCAACACGGTGTTCATCTCGCTGGCCACCTATCTCGGAGTGCGCATGATGCATTTCAGGAGAAAGCAATTTGTCAATGCCGAGAGACTGAAGGTCGTCAACCGATATATCCTGGGCGTGGTGGCGCTCACGATGTTGCCTGCCGGATACATGACTGTAGGAATCATTGGAAAGAGTGTCACGGAAAACAACATCCGCAAGTTTGTCAAGAACGAATGTTCGTTCCCCGGTACGCAGATCATCTCGCAGTCGACCAACGAAAAGTCGAAGACGCTCAACTTGGTGGCTGTCGGCAAGTCCATCAGCAGCCAGCAGATCAGCCGTGCAAGGACCATGATGGGTGAATACCAGCTCGACGACTACCGCCTTAACATCATCCAAGGCTCACAATCTGACAGCATACTGCTCAGCCAGGCACTCGCCTCGGCCAACACCACCACGGAAGCCAGCAAACAGAAAATGGTGGAGCAGAGTGCGCGCATACAAGAGTTGGAAAAGCGTCTCGAAGGTTACGAGCTCTATGCTTCCTTAGGAGCAGAGATTGGCAAAGAGACCCGGACAGTATGGCCGGGAGTGACGGCAGTCAGCGTCTCGCGGGTTGCTGACTGGAAAACCGACACGACCAAGGCCTCGCACTATGTCATGGCGGTGGTCAGCACCCAGCGCGTACTCAGTGCCAGTGAGCGCGCCCGCATGCAATCGTGGCTGAAGGAACGCACCCATGCCGACAGTCTGCGGCTGATAGTGACACGATAGCATCCACTTGTTTCATGGTGCCATATAGGCGCGAAGATGGGGAGAACGTAGGTTCGCAACGACCCCATCTTTGCGCCTTTATTGTTGTAATCTTATAGAAAAAGATCGTTTGCTACGCAGGCAATGACCAAAAGCTACGCAGCGAACGATCGCTTGGCAGGCAACAAAATCAAGAGGCAAATCGGATACAACTTTACCTTAAGTCAATCTTAATGAAGTCTTAAGTCTATCTTAAGTAAAATCTATGGGATAGATTGTAACTTTGCCGCCGTAAAATAAATACAACCATATTTTCATTCAGGATAGTCATCATGGTAGATTTACAGCAATACATGAGCGGAAGCATCCGCAACATCATGACCAAGGCATACAAAAATGTGCTGAAGAACCCACGCCAGGCGAAGTTCGCCTTCAAGATGCAACGTGTGTTTGAGAAATCGGAAAAACGACGCAAGAAGATCGAGGAGGTTGAGGGACTGAACGTTCTCGCCCTTCAGCGACAGCAACGTGATGACGCTCGGCGTGAAAGGAGCACTGAAGAGTCCGCTATTCCGTAAGCTGCGCGACGTGCGCCTTGTGGGCGGTGAGCATACCGGAGGCTGCGCGCTGTTTGAGCATCGCGACGAAGTGGAACAATTGGTGAATCAGGAAATACTAAATTAAGGAAAGATAATATCCAAGTTATGAACATAGCAATCAGGTATTACAGCAAGACGGGCCACATGAAAAAGATGGCCGATGTGGTATCAGCGGTTGTCGGTATGCCTGCAAAGACCGTGGACGTGCCTTTGACCGAACCGGTGGACACGCTCTTTCTTGGCAGTGCCGTATATATGGCAGGTATCGATGATCATATCAAGCAATTCATTGATACGCTCGACAGCAGCAAAGTGAAAAACGTGACATGCTTCAGCTCAACAGGCATCCTGAAGTCTTCTTACCCCCAGGTGAAAGCCTTGTTGGAGAAGAAAGGCATCCATGTCGATGAGCGGGAATTTCATTGCAGAGGACAGTTTACATTGATGCATCGTGGACACCCCAACACCGACGACTTACAAAATCTAAAATCGTTTGTGGAAGAACTGGAAATCGCTTGACGCAAGCGACCTTTCGTTGGATTTCATCCTACGTTTTCTCGCCATGGCAGAGACCAGGCAAACTTGTCTCTGCTCATTTGCCTCAGCGAAAACGTTCTAATGTAAGATGTTGATATGGTCAGCCCGGACAACCCAAGTGTTGCCCGGGCTTTTTTCGTGTCAGACGCAACAAGTAAAGGCATTGAAACATAGTCGTATCAAAAGAAAACATTATCTTTGCACGATGGAAGACAACGCTTCCTCGTCCCCTATAAGGATGGCTATGAACTGGTGACGGTAGACGACATCAGCCATATCTGTACCGAATACAAGGACACACGGCTCTATCTGACCTCTGGCCGCTTTTTCAGCATCACCATGACACTGGAAGAGATAGAGAGCCAGCTCAACCCCCGCGACTTCTTTCGTGTCAACCGCCAGACCATCATCAGTATCCATGCCGTGAACGGACTGAAAACATGGTTCGACGGTAAGCTGCGCGTGAGACTCGTCAACTATCCCGATACCGAGGTGCTGTGCAGCCGAGAGAAAGCCTCTGCGCTGAAAGCCTGGTTAGGGAAATAAGTTATGGTCTCCCATCATCTCTGCGGCTTTGTCCTTGTCGGAGAAGAAATCAAACATCCGGTATATTTCGACTGCGTTCTGCGGATCTGTTATGCGACGAGCCATCATGCCCAGCGCCTTTAACTTGGCATTACTGAACGAGAATAGCTTGAGCAAACCGGCCACCTGACTGCAACTGAACCAACAGCCAAGACAAGCTACTTGGATAAGATCAAAGCGGTTGTCGTCAAAGCTGGCGTCCCTCACCTTATTATATAATAATGTGTACGACTCGTCATCGAGACTGTAAGAGTCTGGATTCGGCACGGGCACCGCCGGATAAGCACCGGGACGGCGCCCATAGCCCAAGGGCGTGTTGGACTGATAATCGATAGTTGAGGACTGACAGGCTCTCACCCGATCGTCCCTATCGAAATACACTACGATGCGATTGGTGTAGTTGCTCATAAACGGACTTTTAAAATACTCCCAAGTCTCACCATTCTCATCAAAACTGGTGTTGTCGGGCTGCCCTAAGATGCTCGTCACTTGTTGCTTGGTCATGCCCCGCTCGACGTGGGCTCTTTTTGCCATCATGCTCAAGTTGCCAATCAGCAGCATCAGGCAAATGAGAAAGAAATGTCTGGCTAATCTGGTTTTCATATTCATCGTTTTTATGTTGTTCCAAGACAAAGATAGCCATTTGTGGGGATAATTACTATAGACTTTTCCCTATGGACGGATAGGGAAAAGCCTACAGTAGGCAGAAAGAGGCCAACACGGACATGCAGTAGACAGACCTGAGCAACGAAGGGGGAGCAGACATGGTGGCTCTTGAACTTTTTTTGAGCCACAACCGGACAAATATGAAAAAAAGAACGTATCTTTGTGGCAAAGATAAACTTCAACTCTAAACAATCACGATTATGGACAACGAGGGACTCATTACCTTAACAAAGTGCGACAACACGATTGCTGCCGACGAGATCGCCTCGAAGTTGGCGAGCAATGGTATCACCGCTTCCCTTCATGACGAACTCAACGACCCTGCGTATGGCGCATACGGGCCGAATCCAGGCATTGCGGTAAAGGTGTTCAAGAAAGACTATGAGCAAAGTCTGCGCATCCTTAAGGAGATACGGACGTCTCGCTCAGAACAGTTGCCATGGTGTCCTCGTTGTGGGAGTGACAAGATTAAAGCCCTGCCGAACAAAGAGGGCAAAAAATCAACACCTGCTATCCTCCTTGGCGCTGTACTGATGATTCTTGGCTGTGCGGGACTCATCCTGCCTAATTTCGTGGAGGCTCTTGCGTCTGTCCGGCTATATAGTCTTATCATATCGCCGTTTATACTGCTTGGTGGCGTTTTGCTGGTTTTGCCAAAACAAGGCTACAAGTACTACGAATGCACAGAATGTGGCAAAGTGTTTAAGAAATAATCATCGAAAAAACCGCCTATATAACTAAACAGCTATTCATTGGCTTGGTAGTAGGAGGTGCGGTGTCCTCGCCGCACATTCTTGCGAGGCGAGATGCCATGCTTCCTACTTGTTAGCTACAAAGATAGTGCAAACACGTGGAATGACAAAAGAAAAAGCTGTTTCCTTTTCATTCCCAAGTGCAGGTTATCTTATAGCCAACCTGCATCATTCATGAATATTATATTTCACATGAATGTCCATGAATTGACCACGAATTTCTCATGAATATAATATTTTGTGAATAATTCGTGATTAATTTATAATGATTCAATGTTCAAAATGCAATAGTTGAATGTTCATCTATCATGAAGGCTTAAAAATACAAGATTACGAAAAATCCCACGTAACCGCGATGGTTGCGTGGGATTTCTATTTATATAGGTCTACTTTGTCAAAGCATCACTTAGCTTTCTCAAGCAGATACTAAATTATTTCTCAAAAGAATTGCTTGGTCTTGCCGAGTAACGTCACCAACATATTTTCTTGTGTGACCTTGTAATCTTAGCGATAAATGTATTATCTTTGCAACCAATAGTTTACGAAAACCCGTGAAGCGATGAAGCAGATCGACCTGAACAACGAGATCGTCATCTATCAAAGCGAGGATGGCAAGACCCAACTTGATGTCAAGCTGGAAGGAGAAACCGTGTGGCTGAATCGTCAACAACTTGCTGAACTGTTCGACAGGGATGTCAAGACGATTGGTAAGCACATCAACAATGCCT
>ERZ773245.48-NODE-48-length-158515-cov-6.437776_pt1 | contig 158515 bp, 105 predicted proteins | sample MGYA00580988_ERZ773245 | MGnify/ENA primary metagenome ERZ773245 (study PRJEB29015, sample SAMEA2737792) | human gut metagenome | biome: human gut; feature: human-associated habitat; material: faeces | place: China | collected 2012 ... | reverse complement strand
CTTGCTCCGTACCAAGGCCGTACTTTCTTCGGTCAGAGGTACCTGTGAGTGGAGAAGGTACGGAGCAAGTGCGTCTCAGGTATAATCCGGATAAGTTTTTTTTAGCTATAAATTGGTAATGATGAAACGTGAACGAAAGTTTCTGTAACATTGCTTTTCTTCTTTAAGTGTATGAATCCCTACTTTTGCAATTGAGAAACAGCTACTAAAAATGGAGCGGGAAGAATGATGAAAATAAAACGCAAAAAGATACTATGGATAAGGCTGCTTGTGTATTCGTTGGCTATGGGAGCCGGAACTTTTCTGGTTCATCAAAAATGGGATGAACAAGCACGTGCCACATTTAAAACAGCATTATTGCAGGAGTTGCAGAAAAGAGATACTCTCTCAATTCCCTATATAAGCAATTGGACAGCTATATCTGCTTTAGAGGAGGTAAATCCCGGGGTGGTAGAGATTGCATTGGATTCAGGCAAAAGAAAATATGAAATCCCATGTTTTAAATTTGAGAATAGCCTTGTGAAAGGGGGTATACAGCGCGGACTTCTTACTGCACTTTTGGATGAATCTCCCTTAGATGTGGACTCATTACATGGAACCTGGAACAAGTTGTTGAAAGAATCTGATATATTTCTGAAAACCCATACTCGTATTACTGTTTGGGATTTTCAGGAGCAGCCCTCTTCTGCTTTTTCCAAAAACGTGCAGAAGTTCTCCCAGACTGACAGCCTTCTTTCTTATTATATGGGATTTCGTTGTGAGGTGGAAGCTACCGGTTATGCTTCTTGCGAGTGGTGGTGGCTGCTTAGTGACTGGCGTTTGCTTGCCATAGGAGGCGTTTGTGCAGGTATTGAATTGTTATTTTTCATTTTTGGAAAAATGTATTGCTATAGAAAGAAAAGGCAGCCTGAGGAGGTCGAACAAGAAGGTCTCCCCGTTATAGTGGTGACTGCAGAACAATCACCTGTTTATCAGTTGGGGGAGCATACTTTTTTTGATGCGGAGCGAATGGAATTGATAAAAGAGGAGCAAGTAGTAAAGCTTACTCCCCAAACGGCTGTCTTATTGGAAAAGTTTCTTCAGGCAGAAGGACACACGCTTTCTACGTCACTAATTAGTGAGACTCTATGGCCGAATGGTAGCGGAAGTCAGGAAAGAATACATACGCTTATTCGTCGTTTACGAAAATCACTCGGTGAGTTAACAGCTTTTCAAATAAAGTTCAAAAATGATTCCTATCATCTGATAATCCCCCATTTCATCGGGAAAAATGCTTTGACTAATGCCTAAAAACATGGATAGTATGTGGCTGACAAATTCTGACAGGGACTGACAAATTCTGATAAATGAAGCTTGGTCAGTGTTTGTCAGTCAGATTTGTTGGAGCGGATTTCCTTGATTGCTACCTTTGCCTCCGAGACAGATATGATCTAAATATCTAATACTAATTTTAATATTGTATGAAAAGAAAATCTTGGATGCTTGGTGTATTGTTTGCGTTAATTGCTCTGGTTTCCTATATGGCTAAGCCGGAGAAGGCGCAAAATGACTTACTCTTAATGAATATAGAGGCTTTAACTGCCGGTGAGGATTATGTGCCTATTCAGTGTATAGGCACAGTGGATTGTTCTTTAGGTGGAAAGCAAAATATGCGTGGATTGGGTATAGTCTTGAAGGGTTACACTGATATAGAGCTCATAATATCTCCTTATTGTGTTTTTTAAAGAAAGAAGGCTAAGAAACTGTTTTGATTTTCTTTTTTAAGTTTTATCAGCCCTTTCTAAGTTTATTTTCGGTCTTTTTATCTGTTTTCTGTCGTCACATAGCCCGCTATGCTTTTCTGAAAAACAGATAAAAATCCTCAAAAACAACTCTCGGAAGGAAGCTGAAATAAAATCAAAATAGCTTCTTGATACTCGTTGGCGGAATTAGATGCTGTTCAGCATCCTGTCAGAGCCGTATCAAAGAGAGCCCAATTTCCTGTTTGCTCCGTATCATCCCCGGACAGGGGTACTTTCAACCGAATTTGCTACGGAGTTGGTGCGGATCGGATACTGCTAAATTTCGTTCTTGGTTCCTTTTGGGATATAGGGAGAAAGCCATTAATTCCGCCAACGAATTCTTGATATAATTTAATTATTAACTTAAAAAAAATGATATGATGAGAAAAAATGTTATTGCCTTAGTTATGGTCGTATTTGCAGTTGTTGTAGTAAATGTGATGTTGGCATTAGATGTTAGTTGCTTGGATAATTTTGCAAAAGTTTCACTTGCAACAGTTGAAGCGTATGGCAACTATGAGAATTTTCCAGAAGACCCTTTTCCAGATAGTGGTGGGAAAGCTGAACGAAAAGTGACAAGTAATTATTATGAATATTCATATACGTATGCATATGAAATTGGCTTGACTAAATATTATTATAAGTATAGGGTACCAATGACAGAGATTGATTGTCCAGGGCGTGGAGAAGTTACGTGTACGCGAACGATAGTATCTGGAACTCCGATTTATGATGGTATTACTGAAATGTAATGTATGATATTGTTAAAATGTAATGAAAAACAAAATATCTTTAATTATTATCTTTAGTTTATCATGTTTTATATTCATTGGTTGTGCTACTAATGTATCTACAGTAAAAGATAAAGGTCATACGGTATCCTTATCAGAGATAGAACTATTTTTGGCAGATAGTGTTTTCTTCAAGTCGTCTATAGTAGTTCCTTTGGAAACAAATAGCTCTTCTTTAGTTCAAAAGATAACCCGAATGTGTATAGTTCAAGATACTCTTTTTATTTTAGATTCAGCTTTGAGTAAAGTCTTTATATTTGATATGAAAGGACATTATCTTGGCGGAATTCATGAAATAGGAAATGGACCTCAAGAATATATTCATATAAGTGATATTTGCATAAATCCGATTAGAAAATGCATTGCTCTGTTGTGTGACCAACCTTATAAATTAATGTATTATACTTATTCGGGAGAGTTTATTGAAGAAGCCAGTTATGCAAACTATTATAGTGAGTTGTCTATTAGCGGAGATAGTATTTATTGTTATGATATAGGAAGTAATGGAAAAAGAAAATTCCATATTTTTGAATATCCAATGATAAAAGAAGGTGAAGTGTCCTTTTCTACAGGAAACTATTTTGATGCTGAGGGAGAAGGAGCAACTTACTCTTTTAGTAAGGGTAAGAGAATGACTGTTTCTGATGAAATTATGTTTACGTGGCCATTTGATTTTTCAATCTATAGTCTTGTGGAAGGTGAAGCTTATCAGAAGTATGTAATTGATTTTAAAGAGCATCGAATGCCTGAGAACCTGCTGAAAGATAATTTATCTCCTATGGATTTTATGAACTTATGTGATGAAAAAGATTATGTTTGTACTGTTGAGAATGTAGTTGAAAATTCCGATTATTTGCTCTTTGGAACAAACAAGTATATGTTTATATATGATAAACAAATGGACAAATTGACCGGATATAATTTTATTGAAAATTCAGCTTTAAAGGCAGGAAAAGCTGATTATTTGACATTAAATAGTTCCAATTATATTGCTCAAGTATGGCAATCCAGTGAATTTAAACGGCATATAGACAATAGAAAAGAGCGCGATGGTAACTTGGAGGGATTGGATCGGCAATATTTGCAAATATATGAATCTATGGAAGATGAAGATAATCCTATTCTTTTAATTTATGAATTACCTTGCAATGATGCAGATTAGTATGAGGCGCATAGGGTTATTTGCTGTATTTATAATACTATTTTTTTTGAGTCTTTATCAATATCTTCGATTTGATAAAACGAAGTCTATACTATTGTCTATTATAGAGAAACAAAAAGACGAATTTCATAGGCAGATAGTTAAAAGAGAATCAGCTTATTATGCAATGAAAGAAATTATAGATATGCAATTTCAGAATGAAGGGAGAAGAATGCAACCAGATGATATTGTATGTGAAGATGGGAATAAGTTTTATTGCTTAAAAGATGTGATTCATAGTGAATGTATTGTAGTAAGATTATCTCAGAATAACTGTTCGCCATGCATAAATGCTTTGATGACCATACTTCAGAAACAAAATATGCATAATACTATTTTCTTTGTGAATTATGAAAATGAACAATTTTTGGACGATTTGAAAAAATATAAAGTACAATCCCGTTTTTTTAAAGCGGGATTGTTGCCACTTCCTATTGACAGTTTGAATATCCCTTATTGTTTTGTTGTAGATAAAGCATTGAATATTGATAATATCTTTATTCCTAATAAAGATGTACTAGATCAAACTATTCAATATTTTGAGGTAATGAATAGGCGTTTATTGCATTAATGGTGATTTCAAGTGTTTTGGTGAATAGGCATATAAATAAGTTGGCTATGAGAAAAGTTTGTATTTTATTTGTGGTCTGTATTTTCGTCATATTGGCTTCTTGTACCAACGTTCCCCTTCATTGAAAGATAAGCCAACCTCAAAGACTGTCCTTGACAAGTATAAGGACGACTCCCTGAAATACAGGGTTGCCGTTTTTCTCTTTGACATATTTTCCGGATCAGTATCAAGATGGAGTTTCTGAACAAGTGACAATTGTGTATATTATGAAGTTCAAACAATCTGGATGATGTTGTGTAATACTGAGGAAAAGGTTAGTGTGAAAATATATATAGTGCTTATTGGAAATATTTCTTCAGGCAGAAGGACACACGCTTTCTACGTCACTAATTAGTGGGACTTTATGGCCGAATGGTAGCGGAAGTCAGGAAAGAATACATACGCTTATTCGTCGTTTACGAAAATCACTCGGTGAGTTAACAGCTTTTCAAATAAAGTTCAAAAATGATTCCTATCATCTGATAATCCCCCATTTCATCGGGAAAAATGCTTTGACTAATGCCTAAAAACATGGATAGTATGTGGCTGACAAATTCTGACAGGGACTGACAAATTCTGATAAATGAAGCTTGGTCAGTGTTTGTCAGTCAGATTTGTTGGAGCGGATTTCTTTGATTGCTACCTTCGCTTCCGAGACATGTCTAATTTAAATATCTAATACTAAATTTAATATTGTATGAAAAGAAAATCTTGGATGCTTGGTGTGCTGTTTGTGTTAGTTATTCTGGTTTCCTATATGGCTAAGCCGGAAAAGGTGCAAAGTGACTTACTCTTAATGAATATAGAGGCTTTAGCTGCCGGCGAGGATTATGTGCCAATACAATGTATAGGTACAGGAACGGTGGATTGCCCTTTAGGCGGAAAGACAAAGTTTGTCATGATTGGTTACAGCCTTGAATAGCGTTATTAAATATTCTCTCAGTTCTCTCTTGTTGCATGTACTTCTGTAGCTATGCATGAGGGAACAGCATATATGGATTTCCCGGAAACGAGAAATCTGACCGCATGTATTTTGCCTATGAATACAGTTGTATTTTGGCAAAAAGTGCTTTTATTGGCGGATTTGGTGCAGAAATTAGTATGTACGAGGTTTAGCAGTTCTGTTGTTTGATAGACTTTGTAATGTGTCTGTGCTATAATGCGTATTTGTGTAGTATTCTTATAAAATATTTTGAGATATCTGTTTATGAAAGGAGGTCTATTCGAGTAATATATTTGGTTTAAATGGGCAATGCGTTTGCTTATTCGTTGAAATGATACATACGAAGAATGATAGATGATTGGTGCTTTTATTTTAGATCATGATTCACATTAGTTAATAGAGATTCTGTTTTAAGTTGTAAATGAAAAAATTGAATAATGAAAAAATTAATAATAATATCTTTAGTTATAATGTTTGTTGCAGTTGCAGCTCATGGAGTTTATCTGTCTAAGACTGTTAACTCTTTATCAAATATAGTATTAGCTAATGTAGAAGCATTGGCTTTTAGGGAGGATGACTCTAAGGGTGTTGGGACTATACTTACGCATGATTTGGGAAAAGGGACAAAATGCGAAAATGGTATACTTTATAGTGTATATAAGTATAGTATTGATTGTTTTGGTGAAGGGACATTGCCATGCCAATCAGGAACATATGAGTCCTTTTCTCCAATGGGAAAATGTTATGAAGTCTAATTTAGGTTGAACATAAAGTATGTATTTTGTGAAATCTAATACATTACAACCTTAAACTTACTTTCTTGAGAATCAGATTAAGAATACTTGTTTTTTATATTTGATTCTCAAGGAGGTCGTGATTTATTTATTGGTTTTAATTTTTCGGTATGTAAAATTTGCTGCAAATGTGATGCAGTGGTTTTAATGTTATTCTTATGATATTTGAATTTTGTAAAATTAGACTGAATATTATGCTAAAAAATATTGTGCTATTATTTATATTAATGTTGTCTTCGTGTTCTACGGATAGGAAAGTATCTGATAAAGTGTCAATAATGCTTGATGTGCCCGTAAGCCCTATAAAGACTTATTTTAAAGAGCATTTTGATTTCGAAAGTTTTATCGCTATTGAAACTACAGATTCGTTTCTTGTTTCTGATATAAAAAAAATTGTAAGATCAGATGATAACATACTTTTGCTGTCGGGGAATCGGAGTGTTTTTTTGATAGATGCCCATTCTGGTAAATTAAAGGTTTGTATTGATAAATGTGGAAACGGACCAGGAGAGTCAAAACGTATAATTGACATTGCTTTTAATGAAGAATTAGGTCAGATTCTACTTTATAATGATTTTTATAAATTGTTGGTCTTTGATTTAAAAGGTGACTTTCTTTCGGAGGTAAAAGTTGGTGAAATGTATGAAAATGTCACATGTCGTCGGGGAGAAGTCTTGTTTTATAATAAATTGAATGGATATTCTTGCTATCCATATATGTTGAAAATTTATAATTTGAAGAATAAAATGTGGAGAACAGTTGGAGATGATATTAAAATAGATTTTCCAATTAGAAGTAGAGGACTTCAAATGGTGAATAGTAAGCGGGTATGGTTTAATGCTCCTCTTGACTATAAGCTTTATTGCTTTGAAGATGATACTCCTGTCGCTCATTATCAATTAGATATTTCAATGGCAAAATTGAGTGATGATCTGATAAAGAAATCAATCTCTGATCCACAAACTTTTTTTAATGAGGTGTCAATGGGCAAAATCGTTTATAGTTTAAATTCACTTAGGGAAACGGAGAACTTTCTAATTTTTCATTCGAATCAGACGGGACTTTTTCTTTTTGATAAAAAAGAAAATAAACTTTATGTAGACGAATTTCTTATGGATGACATTTTTTACATTAATTCTGGCGATTATTATCCACACGAGGGGGATGATAATAGTGTTATGTTTTTGCTTACTGCCGATAGGTGGATTAATCATCCAGAGCTTATGTCTGGTTTGCCCACTGAGTGGAGAAATAAGGTAAATGCTTTGAATATTAAGGAAGATGATAACCCTATTTTATTTTTTTTCAAAGAGAAAAATAAATTAGAATGAGTTGAGCCTTTAACGATAATAAAGAGAAAGCTTCAAAAAGTATGTAGCGGTATTTGGATCTTATAAGAATGTATTAGTTTTTATATCTCGTTTCTCTGGTGCACAAAATTGTTTGTGCTTGATATTAATGATTAAATGTATTTTTAAGATTAAAACAATTTGAAAATGAAAGAGTCTTTAAAAATTGCTTTTGTTGTAGTATTTGCAGGGTATGGGGTGTATACTTTACAAAAATCTGATGCTATATCTGATTTGATGCTGGTTAATGCAGATGTATTGGCTAATGGTAAGTCTGGTGGCTCAGGAAAGATATACTGTTGTGGTAATTATGGGGTATGTATGAAGGTTATAGATAGTTCTGGTAAGACTCATGAGATGACTGGAGTTGAATCTTCTGTCCCGTGTGGTTAATTTATTGGTTATTTTTTTTATAATTTATTTATGAACTTATTATTTGAAATTATTTTATAGTTTCTCTGTTTTATACATAAGTATAGGATATTATGAAAAATATCATTTTAATAAGTTTATTGTATAAAACTAAAAAGGGATAGCCCTTATCATCACATTATTTTGTGGTTTAATAATGGGTATATTAGTTTGACATGCTCTTAAAAATAATTTAATAGAAAAAGACTCTAATGAAACAATTGAATAAATTAATTTTTTTATTGTTGAATACGTGTGCATTTATGTCTTGTAACAGTGGTAAGAATCATACTGTTTTAGAAATATTCCCTGAATCTTTACAGTTGTCCCGAAAGGAATGTGGTATTTGTGATGATTCTTTAGCAGTTGTAGAGGGATTAGTTTGTGATAAGGGGGATTTGATAGTTTATGATTTCCATTCGGGTAATAGCTATACTCTTTTTAATGGAAAAAACGGAGATTACATAGCACGTTTTGGAGCTATAGGGCAGGGACCTACTGAAATTTTCGTGGGGTGTTTGGGCAATTTGTCGAAGAGATGTTTTTCTGTATTGAACAGCCAAGCGAGTAACGTGATGAAGTATAGCCTTGACTCTTTAAGTAATGGCAAAATGACCAGTGCTCCTGTACGCTTGACGAAATATGATATTCCTGATATGGAAATTTCAGAACTGATAGCAATAGATGATACTACTTTCTTGTGTGCCGGTACTTACCAATCTCGTTATCAATATCTGCTGTTTGATAACAAAAACAAGATTTTGGATTATGGCGTAGATATATATAATGCTGCAGATAGTGCTTTTAATACCCATACACGATTCCTTGCTAATCAAGGGGATTTGATTATGCATCCTGAAAAGAAGAAATTTGCTTATTCACTTAGGTTCTCTTCCAATTTGGATGTATTTGAAATAGTGGACGGTAAAATAAAGCTAATAAAATCTTTACGCTTGGGAGATCCGAAACTTAAATCCACTGTTGAGAGTGGTATATTCTATTCTGCTAAACTGACAGAGGATACCCAGATTGGATATTTGAATATTTGTGCAACGGAAGACTATATATATGCTTTGTATACTGATAAAAAGGCGTGTGAAAGTGCCAGAAAATCAAATATTGTATTAGTGTTTGATTGGAATGGAAATCCGGTGAGGAAATATTTATTGGACACTGATGTCTATTATATGGCAGTTGATGAATCTTTGCACAGTATGTTTGCAGCTATTAAAAATAGCGAGAAAGGCTGGAGTATAATATGCTATAAAATATGAGATACAATAATGTTGTCTGAAAATTAGAAGCATATAGATATTAATGAAAAGGAGTAGTTTATTTCTGTTTTCCAGAGAAAACTATTATATAAAGTCTGATTTATGACTATAATATGAAGTATATTGTCAATATAAGTACTGTTGTGATGAAAAAATTGTTATGTATACTATTATTTTTCTTTTGTTTGATATCATGTGATGATTCGAGGCAGCAGAAGATTGCATGTTTGCTACAGGAATGGACTGGTAAAGAGATTATATTCCCGAGTAATTCAATAACTATGTTGTTGAAAACCGATACAATTCCATTTTCTAAGCCTAAAACACAATATGTTATTGTTAGTTATATTGACTCTATTGGATGTACGAATTGTAAATTGCGCCTTCCTGTATGGGAAGCATTCATTAATCAATTATATTCTATCTGCCCAGGTAAAGTTTCCACTTTGCTATTTTTGCATCCTAAAGATAGAGAAGAATTAATACATATATTGGAACGGGACAAGTTTAGTTATCCTATTTGCATAGATGAAAAAGATAGTTTTAATAAATTAAATCAGTTTCCTACAGATATGATTTTTCAGACATTTTTATTAGATGAAAATAATAAAGTGTTAGCTATTGGCAGTCCGATTCATAACCCCAAAATTAGAGAACTTTATTTGAATATAATTCAAGGTGCTAAAGTCACTGTTGACGGTAAAGAAAACGCTGTGCAAACAGAAGTAAGTTTAGATAAAACTACTATGCACTTTGGTCGTTTCGATTGGAAAGAAGAACAGAATGATACTTTTATATTGAAGAATGTTGGTAATCATCTTCTGATAATACAGGATGTGACTACTTCATGCGGTTGTACTCAAGTCACCTATTCGAAAGAACCAGTTCTTCCGGGAGATTCAGTATCACTACACGTGACATATAAGGCTGACCATCCCGAACACTTTGATAAAACAATAACAGTATATTGCAATGCGAAACCTTCTCCTGTTATTTTGAGAATAACTGGTGATGCAGAATAAGATAACGCTAATGAAAAAATTATGAGAAAACACAGCCTTCTATTAATCATCTGTATTTTTCAAATATTAGCCTCCTGTACCAAAGTTCCAGTTGGCCCTTCATTGAAAGATATATTATCAGCGAACCCTAAATTGCAGGTCGTCCTTGACAAATATAAGGATGATTCCCTAAAATATAAAGCTGCCGTCTTTCTCATTGAAAACCTGCCTTTTCACTATAGCTATGAAGGTGAACCTTTGAATGACTACCTGAAGCTTTTTGAGCTTCACGGCAAAGGCACCATGTATCCGGATAAAGTGTTGGACTCCATTAAACGTGCTTGTGGCCCTTTCCACATGGACAAACTGGAAGCGAAGAGCGATATCTATATTGATCCGGTCTATTTGATTGAGAATATTGAATGGGCTTTCAAAGTATGGCGTGAACAGCCTTGGGGGAAAAACGTCTCTTTTGAAGACTTTTGTGAATTCGTTCTCCCTTACCGGGTAGGTGATGAAAGACTGGAATCCTGGCGCGAAAGAATCTATAATAAATATAATCCGTTGTTGGATAGCATTCGTGGGCTTCCGGAGGCTGAAGATCCGAAGTACATCTCTCAGATACTAATGGATACCTTGCATAAAGCTCCGGTTTATTTCACTGAACTATTCTCATTCGGCCCTCATTATGGACCTAAAGTTGTGGATTGGCGTTCGGGGAGTTGCGTAAACTTTACCGATCTGCAACTTTATGTTTTTCGTGCATTAGGTTTGCCTTGCAGCGAGGAAATCATGTTGATGCGGGGAAATAAAAATGTTCCCCATTATTGGAATGCTGTTTTTGACAAAGATGGTAACTCTTATCGTTGCTCCATTCTGGACCCTACTTCTGAACTGAATAGCCCTGATAATTATTGGGACCCTAAAGGAAAGGTTTATCGTCGTACGTTCAGCGTTAACCGGGAAATGATCAGGGCTATGGGAAAGAAAGCGGAAGAAAGACATCCCTCTTTCCGTTATCCCTGTTTTCGTGATGTTACTGCTATATATGCGGGGAGCAAGAACCGCACATTAACGGTTGGTCCTGAAAATCTCTACAACCCTTTAAAGAAGGGTGAACCGGTCTATCTCTGTTCCGCCAGCTTTATGGACTGGGCTCCCATCGGGTGGTGTCTCTACGACAAGCGTCTGGGCGCTGTCTTTGAAAATGTGGAGGGACAGGTTGTCTTCCGTTTGGGAACTTATGAAAACGGCAGTATATACCCGCAAAGCGATCCTTTCTTGCTTGATAGGGAAAGCGGTGAAGTACGGTTTTTCCCTTCGGGCGGTAGGGAGGTCGAAGTTACGCTGCTCCATAAATATGAACTTTACTTTGAACCTTTTGTCCGACGAATGGTAGGCGGTGTGTTTGAAGGTAGCAATGACTCTCATTTCAACAGGAAAGATACACTGTTTATCATCAAGGAATTCCCCGAGCGGCTTTGGAATGTTGCACGGGTAAATAGTGCCCGGTCTTACCGTTATGTTCGCTATTATGGTCCTAAAGACAGCTATTGTAATATTTCGGAGGTTGCTTTCTATACATCTTTTGCTGACAGTGTCCCTTTGAAAGGGAAGATTATCGGTACACCGGGATGTAACGGATTGGACGCTTCACATGAGTACACAAACGTGTTTGACGGCGACCCTTATACTTCCTTTGACTATATCCAGCCTACAGGTGGTTGGTCGGGGCTTGATTTGGGTACTCCTCGACGTATTGAAAAGATTGTGTTCACTCCCCGCAACCGTGATAATTTTATTCGTACGGACGATGAGTATGAACTTTTCTATTATAATGATGGGGAATGGGCATCGGCAGGTAGGGTCCGTCCTCATTCCGATTCTTTGCTTTATAAGGTTCCTGAAGGTGCATTGCTCTATTTGAAAGATCATACCCGTGGAAAGGATGAACGTATATTTGAATATAAAGATGGAAAACAACAGTTCTGGTAAGAAAAAGAAAGGGGTGTCTTGGGTTGTTGACAAGTTCCTCAACCTGTTCCTGATAGCTTGTGGAGTAGTGGTGATATGGATACTGCTTCAGGTGACTAGTATCGCTACTTTCAAGATTCCTTCCGACTCAATGGAACCTGCCCTGCTTGCCGGAGATAATATCTTGGTGAATAAATGGGTGATGGGTGGACGCATTTTTAATATTTGGGATGCTCTTGAAGGGAAAGAAGTCAAGATTTCCCGTTTGCCGGGATTGGGAAAGATATGGCGGAATGATGTGTTGGTTTTTAATTTTCCCTATCCCGCACAATGGGACAGTATAGGCCTGAACGTGATGTCTTACTATGTAAAACGATGTGTGGCTTTGCCGGGGGATACGTTTGAGATCAGGAAGGCTCACTACTGGGTGCGTAGTTGTGAAACGTCGTTGGGAAATGTGGACTCACAGGATGCACTGATGCGTATAGTAGCAAATGGCAGAGAAAAAGATTATGGAATAGTGATGAGTGGGTATCCTTATAATGGATTGGTGGACTGGAATATCGTGAACTTCGGCCCCCTCTATCTTCCTGCAAAAGGAGATGAGATAGAGATGAACCCTAAACATGCTGTCCTATATCGGAATGTGATAGAATGGGAACAAAGAAAGAAACTTTTCCTGCATGGTGATACGGTTTTACTGAATGATAGCGCGATTCATGCTTACCGTTTTAAAGAGAACTATTATTTTGTTGCAGGCGATAAGGTGATGAATTCCCAGGATTCCCGTTATTGGGGCTTGCTTCCGGAACCTTTTATTGTGGGTAAGGCTGTCAGGATATGGAAGTCGGTGGATAGGGGAACGGATGAAATTCGGTGGGATAGGACGTTTAAAAGTATAAATAATAAAAATTAAAGAATGGAGGAGGATAATATGTAAAGTAGTATTTTTAATATAGAGTGAGTGGATATATCTGCCTATTCTACGAAAATATCTCTTCGAAAGTGGGATATAAGTATTTATTTAAATTTTAAAAAAAGTATTTATGAGAAAAATTATTTATGTTTTAGTTGTCGTATCTATTGCTATTGTTAATACAGTCTTTACAATACGCAATAGTGATGAAATTGTAGATTTGGTATCTTTAAAATCTGAAGCTTTTGCAAATAATGATGAAATTTCGGGCGGTGCATTGGGACCTCTTCATAAATTTGGATGTGGTATACCTGAGAAGGTTATAGTAGCTTATGATTCTGATAATAATCCGATTTTTGCTGAGATTATTCGTGAAGGGGAATTGGGAGAGTGTGAGGGTAAAACAGGAAGTTGTTCTCCATATCCTTGCACTAGACGTTGGCCGTTCTAATTTTTAGGGACTATCTGATTGAAAGATAGTCCCTAAAAACTTAATCATAAAACATTTATTGAAATGAAAAATATTATTTTGCTTTTTTTGTGTTTGCTTTTTGGGGGATGTTTTTCTTCATCTGATAAGTATGTACCTAATGAAGGTTTAAATGAGATTCTTATAGATCCGGAAGTGGTTGAGGAATATTTAGATTTATCCGAAATACTACAAGACTCAATAGAAATTATACCTTTAGAGACAACGGAACAATGCCTAATATCAGATATTAAACAAATAGAGCTTTATAAAGACAAAATATTCGTGTCTGATAAAGGAAATGCAAAAATATTCGTGTTTACTACAACAGGACACTTTCTTAATAGCCTTGGCAGACAAGGCATGGGACCTGGTGAATACTCTCGTTTGGGGAATTTTACTTTTAAAGGTGATTCCATATTAATTCAGGATCTATATCGTAATAAATATATTGCGTATGATTTATACAGCAATTCGCATAGAGAGATTTCTTATGATGTTTATCATAAAGACATTATATCATTCGATAATATTGCCTATTTAATTTCTAATTATGAGGGATCGGATTATGGGGATTTTAATCTTTTTAAATTTGACTTAGCTACCTCTAGTGTCATATCTTCTGAAATTCCATTTAACAGAAAACAGATTGATAAATCTGGATATGGATTAAGGAAATACGCTAGCAAATACAATAATGAAGCTACACTAATTTACCCTCTAAATGATACGATTTATATCTTGAAAGAGGACACAGTGTGCCCCTTTTATGTTATAAATTACACCTCTAGAAGTCTTCCTGAAGATGTAAATGTTGATAAAGACATGCTTTTTAGATTCGTTCGCAAAAATAGATATTTGAAAGGGTTTGAATATTTACAAAATTCAAAGGATTATTTATTAGGCTACTATTCGGATGATTCTTTCAAATATTTTATATATGACAAACTCAGTACTAATATTCGTGTTGGGAAATGGCTTAGTATAGGTTTGTTTGGGAATATGATATTTCACTATTTTTATACAACAACAAATGGTGAACTTTATATCTTACAAGATGCGGATACTTTCTCTTTTAATTGGAAATCTTTGAGAACTTATTGTACGAATAGCTATTATCGTGAGAAAATAGATTCAATTGTTGGAGAAATAGGTGATGATTCTAATCCAATATTATTTAAGTGTAAATTTAGAGGAATGGCAAAATGAAAAGGAAAGAACTAAATTTGGCTATTATACTTGTTCTCTTTTTATTATTGAGCAATATCTATAGCTATATCCAATATAAGGAGATAAGTGAAGTTCAATCGTTCTTATATGAATTGAAAAAAGATTCGGATATTAAGATTGGACAATTAGAAGCATTGAAAGAATGTAGAGCTAATGAAATACTATTGAATGGAAATGAAATATCGCGTGATTGGGAGATTACAAATTTGCAGGGAGGTAGAGAGACACTTTCAGATATAATGTCTGATAATACATTGGTTTTGCGATATTCAGAAATGCATTGTGATGTTTGTATAGATAGCATAGTCAGTAAATTGAATATTTATCAAGACTCTATTGGTTTACAGAATATTGTACTATTTACTAGTACTAAGAATATGAATTATGTAAAAAAGTTTAAGAGGGTCAATAACATTCATTTTGATATTTATGGCATTAGCAATGCATTGGATTCTGTATTAGTAGATATAGGTATGCCGTATCTGTTTGTTTATTCTTTTGTAGATGAGAGAATAAATAATGTTTTTGTTCCACAGAAGGAAAATGTAAAATTTACATATGAATACTTACATTCCATTCTTTTGAAATATTATACTAAGTGATATTTGTTTAATTATTGGTATTCATAATAATGCAGTACGTAAAACACGGTTTGTTATTTACTACTCTATGCTTACTATTAAGCATGGCGCATGTGGTTACGCCTGAACTTTCAAGTGGGGAAACTATTATTCAATGGGTGTGGTTTGGAAAGGTTTTACCCTTCACGGCTGGTTCTATTATTGCAGTTTGTTTGATGCAGCTATATGAAGGGGTACCTTTGAGAAAGGCATTGGGTTTTCCTTATTTTTTTATCTACTTTTCTTGGAGTTTAATGTTTTTTGGTATGGTAGAAACTGTATGGGGAATGAGGCAACTGTATGGTTTTACGGCTTCGGGACATTCTCATTATGCGTTGACTGGCTCTTTTTTCAATCCTGGTCCTTATGCCGGATATTTGGCAATGATATTACCGATATGCTTATATCATTATTTGAGGGTGCCGGAAAAGTGGAGATATTTATGTAAGTCACTAAAGATAGAAAAAATTACAGCTGCTGTGGCGGGTATGCTTATTCTTTGCGTATTGCCTTCCACTATGAGCCGCTCCGCCTGGATAGCTGCGGCAATAAGCTGTATCTGGGTGGCATATATGCATCGTGACAAACGGAAGTGGAATATATTGTGGCGTCGCTATAAAAAGCGTTATATATTGTGGGGAACCGGGATATTTTTAATTCTGTTGTTGGCTGCTGCGGGAATGTTCTTTTTAAAACCCGATTCAGCATTGGGGCGTCTGTTTATGTGGAAGATGACTTGCCGGGCCATCGCTGCTCATCCGTGGGGATGTCATACCGGATTCGCTTGTGCTTATGGTGGGGCTCAGAGTTTATATTTTGCCTCAGGGAACTATGCTGCTTGGGAAGAACGTGTGGCAGGAAGTCCTGAATATGCATTTAATGAGTATCTGGAGTTTGCCCTGACGTATGGTATTGTTATGTGTATATTGGCGCTGTTTGTAATCTTTGGTTGTCTTTGGATCGGAGTGAGACTCCGTCGCTATGGTGTCTGTGGTGCCCTTATCTCCTTGCTTGTATTTTCTTTTTCTTCCTATCCGCTGCATCTTCCGGCTTTCATTGTCGCTGGTATATGTTTGCTTCTTGCCTGTGGGATAGGTGATGTAATTGGTAAGTATCTTATTCTGTGTGTTTGTCTGGTGGTGTGGCTCGGAGGCTATACGGAAAAATGGACGCAAGAAAAAGACGCTTGCCGGGACTGGATGAATGCGAGAATACTCTATCGCTCGGGGGCTTACGAAGCTGCCAACAGGGCTTATGAAAAGCTTTATCCGTCTTTGAGGAATAAAGGAACATTCTTGTTTGAATATGGACATAGCTTGCACAAATCCGGTCGTTATGACGAATCTTTTGAGTGTTTGGATCGGGCACGGTTGTATAGTAATGATCCGATGATATTGAATATTATGGGTAAAAATTGCCAGGCGTTGCATGAATATAAATGTGCCGAGGCTTTTTTTCTTATTTCTGTCAGTCGCCTGCCGGGCAGAATCTATCCTTACTATCTACTGGCTAAACTCTATTCTGAACCGAATTATCGGGATAAAGACAAGTTTGAGGATATGAAATGGAATGTGCTGAACCGGACGCCCAAGGTTCATTCCACGGCCATTGAGGAGATGCGTCAAGAAGTGGAGGAGATGGCGAAAAATTGGAATACGGATTATATGGAACATTAAAAGAACGAGAAATAGAATATGGAAACTTATCATGATAACTGGAATGCTTGTTTGTTATTCCGCAATAAGCAACTGACTAAACAACTGAAAGAGTACCAGAATGCTTCGGTACTGGCTGAATGTTCTTCTTCCTTACTTGTGTCTTTGGGACAGTTGCTTCGCCTTCATCAGAACCCCTCCTATGGCATAATCCGGGAGGAAACTGAATGGACGAATCTGTTCACTGTTATTGATATGTTTTATGGCGGTTGCCTGTCAGAGCAGTTATCTTCATACGGGTTGAGTATGCAGGAGTTAAAGGTATGCTATCTGATTCGTGCACGGTTAGGAAATAAGGCTATTGCAGTTCTTTTTAATATTACTCCCTGTTCAGTGTTGAAGGCAAAGCAACGTATAAAAGGGAAATTGACTTTATCGGCTGCGGATTGTTTGGATAAGTATATTCAAATTGGGTAGTCGGAATGCTTTATTACAGATTTTCATCTGTAATTTCCGAAAAAGGAATAAATTTGCCCCGGATTAATCTTTCTTATCTTATGCTATGATGAATACAAAAGTAAAATTATTACTGACCATAATATGGTGCCATCTGCTTCCTGTACTGTCTGCACAAGAGATGATCAACGTACGACATTATTCAATAGAAGATGGCTTGTCACAAAATATTGTGCAGGATATGCTTCAGGATAATGATGGGTATATTTGGTTGGCTACATGGAATGGACTGGAAAAGTTTGACGGATATACTTTTAAGAATTATAAGTCGTATCCTACAGATGATACTAAACTAAAATACAATAGATTAGTAAGCATTGTCAAAGGAGCCGATGATGCTTTGTGGTGTCATACATACGATGATAAGGTCTATCTATTTGATGTGCGCCAGGAAAAATTCAATGATATTTTTGTTTATCATCCACAGATAGAGGAATGCAAGTTGGTAGAGAAAATGATTCCATTGACAAATGGGATCATATGGATAATAGCTTCTGACGGTAATTTGTGGCGTATTGATGAAGCCCTGTATAAAAAAGATAAAGGGGTTATGTTCCTTCCTTCCGGTTCTGTTCCGCAACATGGTAACCGTGTTTATTTAGTCGTACGTGATGCTCATGATAATGAATGGGTATTGACTGATAAGGGATGCTTTGTCTATGGAAAACGGGAATTATCGGATAGCCGGAATTTTAATAATGCAATATGTATCGATCATATCCTTTATATGTCTTCTCCGGATGGAGAACTGGTGACGTATACACCGGAAGAAGGAATAAAAGAGGTATCTATAAAAGAAACTGATTACGGTATCATAGACTTGTTGGAACTACCCAATGCGAAAATGGGTATTATGACTAATCGGGGTATAATCATCTACGATACTCAAAACAACCATGTAGAAAGCATTTTGGTGAATGAGAATCATCCTGATATACAACCATCTTATCATTTACTTTCAAACAATGGCATACTGTGGATGATTAACGGAAAGGAAAATGTTATCCGGTGTGATTTAAAGCAGAAAAGCATTAGCTTTATAAATTATCCTTTGAGCCAAAAGGAAAAAGCGAATATTTTTATCCATGAGGATAATTACGGACGTATATGGATATTGGCTCCAAATGGCGAATTTTCATTTTACAATCCTATAACAAATGTTTTTGAGCAAGGCTATACGTACATAAATGGAGAACATACATATTATCATGCAACCGGGAGGAAATTTCTGATAGATAATCAGCAAAATATATGGTTAAGCTGTGATTCCGGTGTTGATCAGCTGACCTTCTTAAATGAAAGTTACAGCTATTTCTCTACAGGGCACAATGATAAGATACGCGGGCTGTTTGTTGATTCCAAACAGAGAATATGGGTGGCTGATAAAAGTGAAAGAATAGAAATCTACAATGATAATCATGATTATTGCGGTAATCTTAGCCGGGATGGGCATTTGGTAAAAGACAAGCAACTTGTTTTTGGTGCGGATATCTATTGCTTTTTTGAGGATGAGCAGCACAGGATATGGATGGGGAGCAGGACAGGAGGAATCTATGTAGCAGTTCCGGAAGCGGGAAAGTTCCGGATTTATCATTTCAAGCATAATGAGAAAGATAAAAATTCATTGAGTTCTGATGCTATTTTCTCTATTTGTCAGGATACAAAAGGAAATATTTGGGTTGGAACGTATGGGGGAGGACTGAATGTAGTGGAGGGGAGCTTTCCCAATCTGAAATTTACGCATTACCAAAATGGGCTGGAACTCTATCCCAAGAACAAATATCTAAGGGTGCGAAGTCTGCTTTGTACTTCAGCAGGAATTATGCTGGCAGGAACCACTGATGGGCTGCTGACTTTTTCAACAAATGCGGATCAATGGGAAAAAATACAGTTTAATCTGAATCAATGCGAAACAAAACGTGCCAATAGTCTTAGTAATAATGATGTAGTATATGTATTTGAAAGTCGCAAAGGAGATATTTATGTGGTTACTCATAGCAGTGGACTAAATCTGGTTAGCTCTAAAGATCTTCTATGTGATCATATAGAATTTATTCATTTGAATAAATTAAACGGCTTGCCTTCCGATCTGGCTTATGCAATTTTAGAAGGAAAGGATAATGAGTTGTGGATTAATTTTGAGAATCATATCTGTAAATATAATCCGGTTGAGAATACTATAGATACTTATGATCGCTTTTATTTCCATTCTCACCTGGCCGTGTCCGAAATACCATTCATCAGGGATAAAAACAATGGTATGTATGTAGCCTTGAATAGGGAAGTTTTATACTTGAATTTGGATAAACTTAAAAAAAGCCAGTTTGCTCCACATATTGTTTTCACAGATGTGAGGACCCGAAAGAATTATAAACAGGAAAGATCTTCTCCTGTTACCAATCGGGAATTAACGCTGGAAAAGGATGAGCGTAATGTCTCAATTACTTTTGCTGCTTTGGATTTTACAGGTTCGGGGCATTTGCAATATGCTTATCGGCTGAAAAATATAGATGAAGAATGGAACTATATAGGAAATAGCCGTACGGCAAGTTTGGTGAATCTGCCGGCGGGAGACTTTATTTTAGAAGTGAAATCAACGAATGGAGATGGGCTTTGGGTGGAAAATACGGCACAGCTGGCTATTCATGTGAAACCTATCTTCTGGGAGACAGGCTGGGCATGGCTGTTATATATAGTGTTAATAGTAGTGGTAATTCTGGCTATCTCGGCTACTTTTGCTTACATATTTAATTTGAGACGGAAAGTGGACTTTGAACAGCAACTTACCAACTTGAAACTTCGCTTCTTTACTGACATATCTCATGAATTACGCACTCCTCTAACTTTAATTGCAAGCCCTATAGAAGAGATTATTAATCGGGAGGAATTAAGTGAGGAGGGACAGGAAAACATACAGCTTGCAAAGAAGAACACTGATCGTATGTTGCGTCTTATTAATCAATTGCTTGATTTCAGGAAGATACAGAACAACAAAATGAAGTTGTATATTGAGCAGGCGGACGTCGTAACACTGTCTAAAAAAATCTATGATAACTTTACGGGCTTGGCTCATCAGCGGAATATCGGTTTCCATTTTGTTTGTTCTTATGATAATTATACTCTTTACACAGATATAGATAAACTGGAAAAAATATTGTTTAATCTACTGTCAAATGCCTTTAAATATACTCCGGATGGGAAGAATATTGATTTAATTCTTGAATTTAAAGAAAAGAACCTGCTCATTAAGGTTAAAGATGAGGGAAATGGAATTGAATTGCATAAAATAGATATGTTATTTAAACGTTTCGAGACCTTGGGACAGACAGACGCTAACTTATCAAGCGGTATCGGGCTTTCTTTGGTAAAAGAATGGGTTGATATGCTGCATGGGACGATTACGGTAGATAGTAAACTGGGGTATGGAAGTACTTTCTCTATTTCCCTGCCGGGAGAACATGAGATTTTTGAGTCCGATAAAAATGTCGAGTTCATTTTAAGTGATTCCGAATCTTCAATGCCGATGGATTCCGGTATAACGCAAAATAATGAAGAAGCAGAAGGGATATCGGTTTTAGTAGTGGAAGATAATGAGGAACTGAGACATTTTATGGTGAATATACTTCGGAAAGATTATCATGTGATTGAAGCAGAAAATGGGAAAACAGGGCTGGAGAAAATCAAGTTGAAAATTCCGGATTTGGTTATCAGTGATATTATGATGCCTTGTCTGGATGGTATAGAATTACTGGAAGAAGTAAAGAAGGACTATAATGTAAGCCATATTCCTTTTGTTTTGTTATCAGCGAAAGCTACGTTGGATGACCGTATAAAGGGGCTGGAATATGGGGCGGATGATTATATAACAAAGCCATTCAGTTCCGGGTATTTACGTGCGCGCATCTCCTCATTATTAAAGCAACGCAGCATATTGCGTGAACATTTTATGAAAGAAGTATTACCTGTTGCCGGTAAAGAGCCTGTTGCTATTCAAGGTGATGCTTTGGAGAACTTATCTCCGTCGGTACCGCAAATAACTTCTTATGATGAAGAATTCATTCATAAAATCATTCAGGCTGTGGAAGAAAGGCTGCAAGATTCTGATTTCAAAATTGAAGACTTGGCTGATAGTATGAATATTGGACGTTCTGTTTTCTATAAGAAGGTAAAATCTATTTTGGGGGTATCTCCCATTGAGCTTGTAAAAGATATGAGAATAAAGAGAGCTATACAATTATTGGAAACAGGAAATTACAATATATCCCAAATAGCATACATGAGTGGTTTCTCTTCTTCTCAATATTTTAGTCGGGTATTCAAAGAGTTGAAAAATTGTACTCCGAGTGAATATAAGATAAAGAACTAAAATAAATAGTGCACAGAATCACATAAATAATGCACAGGTGTCTATTCCACCTGCGCTACCTTTGCCCACAAAGCAATACGAGCTTAGTGGGCATTTTTTTATAACAATATTTTAAATGAAAGTACTATGAGAATATTTTTTCTTTGCTGTGTAGCTGTTTTTTCTTTTTTAAGCTGTAAAACAGAAATCAATGATGTTGGTAATGTTCCGGAACGGGGATTTCATAGCAATCGTCCGGCTAATATTTGGGAAGAATCGTTGGTTACCGGAAACGGTGTGATGGGAGCTATGGTAATGGGAGACCCATACAGGGAATCTATTGTTCTTAACCATGCTTTGCTTTATTTGCCTATTCATTCTCCGAGAAAGCCTGTCAGCCAGGGAAAGAACCTGGAGAAGATTCAGCAAATGATGCTGGATGGTAAATATACGGAGGCTTCTAAGTTTATTGTAGACTTAGCTAATTCCGAGGGATACCAAGGTAAACACGCAACAGACCTTTTCGTTCCGGCATTTCAATTCAACATTTCAAGTGATACTTCTTCTGTGAAGGAGTATAATAGGACTGTGGATTTTACTACGGGCGAAGTAGAGGTTAAATGGGAGGATAATAATGGAATCTATTCGCGTAAACTATTTATTTCCAGAGCGGACAATGTGGTTGCCCTACAGTTATCTTCAAAAAAAGGCTCTATCCATACAACATTGAATCTTTCACAGATAATGAGGCATGATGCAGGACGTAAGAAGAAATTTACATTAAGTGAGAAGAACTGCATTGATAAAGTTGAATCCGGTGTAATGGAAAACGGACTTTATTTTAAAGCATGGTACGAAAGGCCTTGGGAATTTGAATCCAGAAAAAGCTTTAAGGGATACGAAGGGGTAGTGAAAGTCGTGAACATGGACGGTGATATAGAGATGAACTCGGATCAAATAGTCATAAATGGTGCTACGGATGTGCTGATATTAGCTCGTGTTGAACCTTCTGACAATATGGAAATATCGAAAGTACCTGATATGATGAAAGACCTCAGTTTATATCCTACTAATTATGCGGAATTACTGGATGCGCATAAAAAAATCCATAAAGAATTATTTGAGCGTGTATCGATTGATTTGGGTGTCTCTAAAGAAGACCGTATGAAATCTTCCGAAGAACTATTGGAAGCAGGTGGTTCCAATCCGGCTTTAATAGAGAAGATTTTCGATGCTGCACGTTATAATGTTATTTGTGCCACAGGCATTAACCCTCCTAATCTTCAAGGTATCTGGGGAGCTACTATGACTCCTCCCTGGTCTGGTGACTATACGACTAATGGAAATCTGCCGGTTGTCATTTCCCATTATTTGCAGGCTAATACTCCGGAGCTGATGTTGCCACTGTTTGACAGGCTGGAAGCATATATGGAAGATTTTAAGGTGAATGCACGTGAGCTTTATAACTGCCGTGGTATTCATGTTCCGTCACGTTTTAGTTCACATGGCTTAAATAATCATTTTGATGCTACCTGGCCGATGACTTTCTGGGTGACCGGAGCGGCATGGTACTCACTCTTCTATTATGACTATTATATGTATACCCTGGACAAAGAGTTTTTGCAGAAACGGGCACTTCCATTCATGGAACAGGCCGCCTTGTTTTATGAAGACTTTCTGAAAGAAGGGGCTGATGGGAAGTATGTTTTTAATCCTTCATATTCTCCTGAAAATCATCCGGCAAATCATCCCAGCCAGGCTTGTATAAATGCCACGATGGATGTGATGGCAGCTAATGCTTTGTTGCGCTCAGTTATAGAAGCCAGTCAGGTTTTGGGTGTCAATCAGGATAAAATTCCGGTATGGGAGTCTATGCAGGCCAAAATGCCTTCTTATATGCTGAATGAGAATGGAGAAATCAGAGAATGGATGTGGAAGGACTTGCAGGACAATCATAAACATCGCCACGCTTCTCACTTATTCGGACTGTATGATTTTCATGATCCCCTTATTATGAAAGATAAGGATTTGCTAGAAGGATGTAAGCGGGCCGTTAATCGTAGGATGGAAATACGCCGGCAAGACAATGGCGGAATCATGGCGTTCGGTATGATTCAACTGGCTTTCTCTGCGTGTGCTTTAGGTGAATCTGAGACGGCTTATGATATGCTGACCTGGTTGGGAAACAGTTATTGGAATAATAATATGGTTTCAACCCACGATCCTAAAAAGACATTCAATCTGGACATCTGCGGAGGATACCCGTCTTTAGTGATGAAAATGTTGGTTTACTCGGAACCGGGTCTGATATCCCTTTTACCATGTAAGCCTCAGCAATGGCGCAGTGGGCATATAAACGGAGTAGCCTTGAGAGGTGGAATTATAGTGCAAGAGCTGTCATGGAATGAAAAGGAAGTGAAAGTCACTTTATTATCTAAAATAGATCAGAACGTAAAAATTCAATTGCGGGAAGCGGAAATGCAGGAAATAGTGTTAAAAGCAGATACTCCTGCTACCTTCAACTTTGCATATGAATAGAAAAACAAATACCTTATTTACTAATTTTAAAAGCACTTTTTTATGAATCAGAATGTATTTATTCGAAGGGCATGTATGTCTTTGATGTTTAGCATGCTTTGCTTGTTGTCTCTGGCTCAGACACATCAAGTTTCCGGTATTGTGAAAGATGTTACCGGAGAGCCGGTGATTGGAGTCAATGTATCTGTGCAAGGAACCGGTAACGGTTCTATTACGGATTTGGATGGTAAATTTGCAATTCCGAATGTGAAGGAGAAAGATGTTTTAATTGTCTCTTACATCGGTTATCTGACCCAGTCTATACCGGTTGGAAAACAGACTTCATTTACTATTACCTTGAAAGAAGATGCACAGGCTTTGGATGAAGTTGTTGTTGTAGGCTATGGTGTACAGAAAAAGAGGGACTTGTCGGGTGCTGTGTCTTCCGTAAAGTCACGGGATATCACAGCTATACCGACAACCAATGCTTTGGAAGCTTTACAGGGAAAGGTTGCAGGATTGGACCTGACTTCTTCTTCAGGTAAGGCAGGAGCTGATCTGAGTTTCACTATTCGTGGAGAGAGATCATTAAAAGCCAGTAATAAACCTCTGATCTTGGTTGATGGAGTAGATTATGGTACGACCCTGGATATTAATCCTTCGGATATCGAATCTATTGAAGTCTTAAAAGATGCATCTTCAACCGCCATTTACGGAACACGTGGTGCAAATGGTATTATCATCGTGACTACTAAGAAAGGAAAAACAGGAAAATCAAAAGTTTCTCTGAATGCTTTTGCTTCTGTTAATATGATTTCTTCTTATCCATCTATCATGAATGGAGCTGAATATGCACAGTTAAAACGTGAAGCATACCGTGACCAGACAACTAATGAATATTTGCCGGATGATCAGGTCTTTACAGTGGCGCAGGAATTGGAATATGTTAGAGAAGGAGTGTCTACTGACTATCGTGACTTAATGATGAGCAATGGTTTCAATCAGAATTATGAACTATCCATATCGGGAGGTACAGACAAGACACAACATAATATCTCCTTGGGATATAGAGGTGAGAATGGGCTTTTCAAAAATGATAATTATAAACGATTGAATGCCAGGGTAGCATTGGATCATGAATTACTGAAAACCCTGAAGATAGGTACAAGCATTACGTATACTTATAAGGATCAAAACACACGTCGTGATCCGTTGAATATGTGTAATAAGATTGTTCCATTATCAAAACCTTATGATGAAAATGGAGAAGTGGTAAGATTCCCGGCACCGGGATACAATTCTCAGACCAATCCATTGGTGGATGATGTGGAGGGGGCAATAAAGGATAACACGAAAGGCACCCGTTTCTTTGGCAGCTTGTATGCGAACTGGAATATCACAAAAGATCTTCTTTTCAGAACAACATTAGGGGTTGATGCTCAGAATTCAAGAAGAGGGTATTATTGCTCGGCAAACTCTTTGGACGGAGAAGGCAAAGACAGTAAATCATTGAAAGAACATACTATTCAATCGGGTATTACCTGGGAAAACATCCTGACCTATTCGAAGATATTGGGAGAGCATGATTTTCAGATAATGGGTGGTACCAGTACGATTTATAAGAGTAAAGAATATACATTGGCTTCAGGTAAAGGGCAGACTTATGGAGGCAATATCTATCATAATCTGGCATCAAACACCAAAGAAGTTATGATTGACAGTTATTTACAAGAAGAGAATTTGGCTTCTTTCTTCGGACGTGTAAATTATAAGTTTATGGACCGTTATATTCTTACAGCTTCTTTACGTGCAGACGGCTCTTCACTACTTGCCAGTGGACATAAGTGGGGATATTTTCCATCTGTAGCATTAGCGTGGAGAATGAATGAAGAAGCTTTTCTGAAGAACATTGATAATTTATCCAACTTGAAACTTCGTTTAAGCTGGGGAGAATCTGGTCAATCGGCCATTGATCCTTATCAAACGATAGGTCTTTTGGGCTCTTCTACTTATTCATTCAATAATGAGCTGGCCAGTGGTCTGTATCCTAAGACTATGTCGAATAAGAATCTGACGTGGGAAACAACTTCTGTATTCGATTTGGGAGTGGATTTCGGACTCTTCAATAATCGTCTGTCAGGTTCTCTGGACATTTATAAATCATATACGAGGAATGTTCTTATGAATCGCAAGATCCCATCAACTAATGGTTACTCTGATGTGATGGAAAATATTGGTAAGACGGAAAACTTTGGTATTGATATAACGCTAAACTCAGTAAATATACAAAAGAAGAATTTTACCTGGACCACAGATTTTACGCTTTCTCATAACAAAGAGAAAATAAAAGAACTGGCATCGGGAGCACTGAGAGATGAGGCTAACTCGTGGTTTGTGGGTGAAGCGTTTCAGGTGTTTTACGATTATAAGAAAATTGGTATCTGGCAATTAGATGAAGCGGAAGAAGCTGCTAAGAACGGGCAGATTCCTGGTGACATAAAGATACAGGATACGAATGATGACGGGGAAATTACTCCCGAAGACCGTGTTATTTACAGTAAACGTCCGAAAGTGACTTTTGGTATCAATAATGCTTTTACCATTCATGATTTTGAATTTTCGTTTTTCATTTACAGCCGTTTAGGTCAGTGGATCGATTATGAATTTAATAGAGGATATAAACCTGACGGATTGGAAAACAGTTCGAATGTAGACTACTGGACTCCTGAAAATCCCACAAACGATTTTCCACGTCCTAACCGTTTTTACGGATTCGGAAAAACCAGATATTCTTCAACCTTGAAATATGAAAAAGGCTCGTTTGTGAAAATCAGAGATATAACTTTAGCTTATAATCTTCCAGCAAAAGCACTGAAGAATATAGGACTGGACCGCGTACGCATTTATGCAACAGCTAAAAACTTCTTCACTTTCAGTAGTATTGAGAATTATGATCCGGAACGTGGAGGAGGTATTTCATTCCCTATGACCAAGCAACTTGTGTTTGGTGTCAATTTGGATTTTTGATAAACGATTCAGTATTTAAAGGAATAACATTATGAAAAAAAGTATATTATTAGTAGCATCGTTGATGCTGTTTCTGGGAAGTGGTTGTGATAGTTTCTTAGATGAAACCAATTATAGTGATGTAACTTCCGAAGGGGGATATTATGATACGGAAGAAGGGTTGAATGCCATCGTGAATGCATGTTATACCCCATTGCGCTTTTGGGCAGGTAAAGAAGATGCCATTGGATTGAGTGAAACTGGAACGGATATTATAGCAGCAGCTTCCGGATGTGTGGATAATAATATGGCGGCATATACGCAGTCGCTTGATGGTACCAATTCTGCATGTACCTTTTATTTTGACCGATTCTATGCAGCTATAAACTGGTGCAACACCGCAATCTATCATGCGGAAACTGTACCTAACCCATCGAAAGATGAAACATTGGCTACAACATTGAATAAGCGTGAGGCGGAAGCCAGAGTACTGCGTGCATTTTATTATTGGATATTGACTGAAACATTTGGAGATACCTATTACATAGATGTGCCTTCAAGTAGTATCGTAATGAATCCGGTTAAAACATCGGTAAGTGATATTTATCAGCATATGTTTAGTGATCTGGACTGGGCTATTACAAGTAAATTATCTACTCAGCAGAATGACGGTGGTCGAGTTACGGTATGGACTGCCAAAGCACTTAAAGCCAGACTACTGTTAACGCGGGCTAGTGTAACGAAGGATGCAAAGATGTATGAACAGGCTTATAATTTGGCCAAAGACGTGATAGACAATGGTCCTTTTGAGTTGGCTAAAGATTTTGCTTCTATCTGGGATATGAAGAACAGTGATGGAAATTCCAATAATGAAGTAATATGGTATGTCGATTATTCAACAAATCAGCTGTATAATTCGGAATTGGATGATAAACCGGTTATCAGAAATGGAGGAAATAATGCGCATCTGCTTTTCTGCATGAAATATGATGATCAACCGGGTATGACACGTTCCATAGAGTATGGACGTCCGTTTAACCGTTACATGCCAACCCGTTATTTGATTGACTTGTTTGATGAGGAAAGAGATCAACGTTATGGTGGCAGTTTCCGCCATCTATGGATCATGAATAATGAGAAAGGAAAAGGTAAGTACACGGCAATGGCTGATACGGCTATTTATATAATTAAAGGGGAAGCAACTGCTGCGCAACGTGCCTGGGCGGAAAACCGTTACCAGCTGTTTGACAGAAATGATATTTATAATGCAGATGGTTCTACTAAAAACATGAAGCAATCTTTAGAGTTATGTAAGTTTGCAGACCCTGCACGTGCTTCTAAAGATGAAGATAGAAGTACGCGGGACGGTTTTATGATTCGTATCGCTGAAATGTATCTGATTGTAGCAGAAGCTGGGGCTCAAACGGATAAATCTGATGCTTTGGATTATATGAATAAGTTACGTATGACCCGTGCAGTTGCCGGTTATGAGGAGGATATGTGTGTCAACCTGTCGCAGATTCAAGATATTGATTTTATTTTGGATGAACGTGCGAGAGAATTGGCAGGGGAACAACTGAGGTGGTTTGATTTAAAGCGTTTTGGTAAAGAGCAGTTTGTAAAAAGAATAAAGAAATGTAATCCTAATGCGGCTAATGTTGATGAACACCATTGGGTACGTCCATTTCCGCAGACATTTTTGGATGCAATTGAAAATAAAACAGAGTTCACTCAGAATACAGGTTATAAATAATTAAGTATTGTTTTATATGTACCCGGCTATGGAAAATGCTTTTTTCCATAGCCGTTTTTTTGAAAAACAGTCTTCAAAATATAAAGAAAAGACTTGTACTTCTTGCTCTTTCTCTTGTGAATATAATGACATTTATCCTACCTTTTGGGTATCTTCCTGAATAAATACTAAATAAAAGTTCTTTGGAAAAGCAAATTGACAGAATAGAATTTGCAATTTGTCATGGTTTCTATAAAATAGCCATTATCCAATTGTAATTTTTTATGGCAGTTTATAGAGTGGATAAACTGAGTTTTTATATCTTTGGACATCATTAAACCACAATGAACAATGGATGAAACATTAAGGAAACAAATTGATGCTTGGACAGAAACTGACGAGCATGGTAGAATTGTTGATATGTTAGGACAGATTTCGCCTGAAGAAAGAGATTCTGAAGCTACAGGTTTGCTGGCACGTGCATATAACAACCTGGGTGAATATGAAAAAGCTTTGGAGTTACTTGATTCCATCGAGGAGGAAGAAGCCGGAGATACTAATTGGAACTTTCGGAAAGGGTATGCACTTTACTTTCTCGACAGATACAAGGAAGCTTTGGCTTGCTTTAAGAAGGCGGACGAACTGACTCCGGAAGATGAAGATACGATTGAGTTCATCCGTAGTTGCAACAGTCACCTGCCTTTCCGGAAGCGGGTGAAGGACTTTTGGAAGTGGTTTACCGATAACGAGGAGGAGCTCTCCCGGATTGTTGAGAACCGCGGGCAGCTTGACGGTGGTGATGCTGTTGAGTTTGTTACCGCCGGTACGAATTTGATAGATGAGGATGTGCATTTTAATCTGGGTGGAGACTATGAATTCACATTCTCCGTAGAGGGCAATACACATTTGTTCTATCTCTATCCCTACATTGTGTCGCAAATGCCTGCACAATTCAAGGATAAATGGCACTTTTTTCCTTTCAATCAGGGGACGGATGCAAGTTTCTCTTTCGGCATGTATGGGGCGAATGTAGATATGGCTCAGGTGCAGGTATCTGCTGCTTATCAGGAAGATATCAATGCTTTCAATATCCATTTCTATGAAGAACAGTTATGCTCTCTGGAAGAAGCACAAAGCTATAATGCTTATTATATCATGATGGAGATTATGCTGGGTGAGGGACTTTCTTACCAGTATCTTGCCAGTGTGGAGCGTGCAGATGCTCCATTGGAGAATATGATAAAGCTTCCTGAACTCAGAGCCTACATTACAGATACATTAAAGGCTCATGGTAAGGAGATATTTGATAATCCGCAGCAAGTCTATACCAGCTATCGTTTTGAGCCTCAGGAGAACGAGGAATTACGTTTTGACGTCATGGCAGGCAGCTCCTGCTTCCAGCCTTTGGTGGCCAATTATTATAATGGTTCCACAGAACTGTTCGACCGTTTGAATGGATTTGGTGCGCAGGCTGTATTTATCGCTTTCCCCTATGAAAATAAGGAAGAAGGTGATGGGAAGAAAGTACTGGATTTCCGTTATGAACTGGAAGACCGCCTGGCGGCGGAATTGCTTGAACCGGAAGGTTTGGGACTTTTATTAGGGGGAGCTATCGGTACCGGTACCTGCTATATTGATCTTCTTTTGTTTGATGAGTTGGCATTTATGGAAAAGATTGTTCCATTTCTGAAAGACTATCCCCAATATCACTTCTATCTTTCCGACTTCCGTCAGGGTAGTGACTTGTGCAGACTGTATGAAACGGAGGATGACGAGTCTGAGGAATAAAATGAATCTATAATTATAAATATATCACAACCATGAGTATAGGTTTCAGATTAACAACGAAATGCAAAAGTATTTCTTCATTCCAGAAATTGTTGGATGTAGTTGCTGCCCGGCACGAGGCATCTGTCAGTCATACAGAAGATTATTCTGAATTATCAGTCTGCCGTTTAGGAAATATATTCTTCAATTATGAACAGGAAGAAGATGATATAGCTGTCATAGGTGATTGTCAGACTAACCTGTTGGGAGCAGGTTTTCATAAGGCTGCGATAGATATCGTTGACGAGTTGGTAGAACTGAGAGACTTCTCTACTGAGGTGGAGGACGATACGGAATATTATGAGCATAGGGACTTTGAACGGATGCGTTCCGAACATTTCTATCGTTGGTTGAACGCCATCGTAGAACTCTGCCGTGAACGTATGAAGGAGAATTGCAGCATGTCTGCCATTTGTTGGGATTGCAATAAGTACATGCCCCGTGGGATAGAAGGAACGGTGGTATCTCCTTTCGGAAGAATATGTCCGGAGCACTTAGTCGAACGGATAAAAGATGAAGGTATCGAGAGGTTGGCAAGCGAATTTTTCATGTGGAATAATGAAGAGCGTGATGCATTATTCTATCGGAATACGGCTTTGAGTGCCTTGTGGGAAGATTGCTATTTTATGCCTTCCGCGCGTAGCGAAGAAGATATGGAAATCAATTCGTTTATTATAGAAAACTTGGAGAAGGCTGCCGCAATGGATACGTCTCTTGCTTTCCCGAAAGAAGACTATCTGTTGCTTTGTCGTTTGGCGGAAAAAGAGTCGGTAGATGTTTCTGCATTGCCGGATTTCATAAGTGAATTTCCGATTGGTTATCGCAAGGACAAAGTGACCTATACATTAGGAAATCTGAAGTTTGATCTTCCGGGTAATTACCTTTATTTTGAAGAGGATGATTCTCGCGGGTATTATGATGGAGAAGACGAGAATTGGCATGTAGTGCGGATGTTGGCGTATTCTATGCCCGATGACGAAGCGGACTATCTGGAAGACGATGAGAATGTGCTGATTGAAGAGAAGTTTTTTGAAAACGGTAAGTGCAGGCTTTATGATCTGGGTGGAGAAGAAGACAGTGATGAATATGTGTGCCAGTGCCAGATTATCACTGAACATCAGTTCACCCTGTTTACTCTTTCGTGCGAGGGAAAGGATGAAGCAATGGGCTTTTCAGCTGACTTTATTGATCATCTGATTGCTACCAAAACGAACAAGCATGATAAGTTGCTTCAGCAAATAGAACAATGGAACGCGGACGATGAAGAACAGAAGATAATTGACGCTATTCTGAAAGTTCCTGAAGAGGAGAGAACTGCGGAATTGACGGGGCTTCTGGCGCGCTCATACAATAATCAGGGGAATTATAATGAAGCCATTGAACAGCTTCTTTCAGTAAAGGAAGAATGTAAGGAAGATGCGCTTTGGTTCTATCGACTGGGTTATGCTTATTATTATCTGAACCAACTGGATAAGGCGCAGAAAGCCTTTGAACGTTCATTGGAATTGGATCCCAGCGATGAAGATGCGAAGGAATACATTGAAAATTGTAAGAATGGTGTTTTGCCTCATAATCCTGAGATGTACGAAGAGGAGGAATTGGATGCTCTTGAAGCGCATATTGACAAGTTCTTCGGTCATTCGGATCATGTGTTCCATGAGATCGCCTCACCGGATATCCATGTGGATATCTTTATTGTCGAGCCGACGGCTGAAAGGAATTATTACACGCTGGTCACATCGGGCATGGGTGCCCATCGGATGAATGTACCTAAGGAACTGGCTGAGTATAAGCTGGAGCGTGCGGAGATAGTGGTATATTTACCTGCCGACTGGAATATTTCTGACCATGAAGAAAAGAATTACTGGCCGCTACGTTGGCTGAAGATACTTGCCCGTCTGCCATTGGAAGAGGACTCCTGGTTAGGTTGGGGACATTCTGTACCCAACGGGAAACCGTTTGCAGAGAATACTCAGCTTTCCAGTGTATTATTGATCAATCCGGAGAATGTGGAAGAAGGAGCTGCTGTTTGCCAATTGCCTAATGGGGAAGAAGTGAATTTCTATCAGATGATTCCATTGTACGAAGAAGAAGTCAATTTCAAGATTCAGAATGGTGCGGAAACATTGTTAGGGAAGATGGGAGAAATAAGTGCAGTGGTAGATATTCATCGTTTGAATGTCTGCGAGGGATTTGGGCAGCCGAAAGAATAGGGATTTCACCACAGAGTAACACAGAGGTTCACAGAGTTTTATTTTCTTGATTTAGAAATTATTGAACTCTGTGAACCTCTGTGTTACTCTGTGGTGAAATCTCTTAATCCTGAGAAACAAAAGTGATAACGGAACGTGCAGGAATTACTGCTATCTGTTCGTTTTTCAGTTTCTTAATGGGTAGAAGATCTTCACCTGCTTCATCTGAGGTGCGGTAGCCTTGCCATGACTTTACTTTGGAACCATCCACTTTGAAAGTGAAATTTTTCTCCTGATCAGCGTAGTTGATAACTACCATTACCCATTGTCCGTTTGTATTCTGATAAGCAGAACACATGAGTCCTTGGGGATCAGTATCTCCTTCCGGGATTACCTGTCCGGATTTGTCTGTTGCCTTAATAGACATGCGTACAGCTCCCGGGCGTATAAAGCGGCTGTAATTACCTAATATCCATAATAATTTGGAGTCTTCCACTTTACCGTCATGAAGATCGGGATCAGTGTATTCGCGTAGCAATCCGTCTTTGTAGTCACCTCCTATGGCACGCCACCACTGCCAGCTACGTGCTCCTGCATAAACAATGTCGTGATGAATGATACGGGCCACATAGAGGGCTGTTTTCATTGTATGATCAAATCCACCGCCTCCGCCAATTTCTTCATCGTTCCCCATAATGCAGGTTTCCGTTTGCCAGAAGTCAACTTTGTACTTGTCCAATGTATCACGTAACTGACGACGGTAATCTCTCAGACTTTCTAAAGGTGTATTGGTCCAATAGCTGTGCCCTGCAATGAGATGGGGGACATTCGGGGTGTTTCCCAGATAAGTATCTACACTGTCGGGGCAGAAGAAAGATTGTATTTCGTATCCACGTTCATGGTTTGTCATATGTGTGGAGAACATACAACGATAGTCTGACGCTTCGCAGATGGTGATTTCCGTATCAATACCCTCTTTCACAAACTCTTTGCTGATGAGGCGTACGGCACGGGCAATTTCTTTCTTTGTTGCCGGGGTACCTTCTTGTTTGGGACCTATCCAATTCCAGTGTCCGTCCGGTTCGTTGAAAGGGGAGAGGTAATCGAACTTAATGCCGTCTTTCTTTTCAACTCCTTTTATCACATTTGCCAGAAAACGGGCGAAGTCTTCATAATGTTCCGCTTTCAGATTCAGGGTGCCGTCACGTCCGGTGTTGGTGGCAAGTCCGTTTTGAGTGAAGTAAACGGGTGGAGAGTTTAGGAAAGCAAGGAATTTATTGACTCCACGTTCCTTTGCTAATCGGAGGAAATTACGCTGTCCCTGTTGTTTGTCCCAATCATAACTTCCGTCCGGTTGCAGGAAACATTCGGTACGCATCCAAGGGGAGCCTATCTGACTGGCTTCGCCCTGTTCCGTACTTCCTGCACCTACATTGAAGCGCCACAGAGAAAGCCCGATTCCTTTGGGCTTTCCGTTAGTGTCATTGTCAGTACTGAACAACCAGTCAGCTACTTGGTCCTGTTTCTCCTGAGGCCATTTGCCTATGATGTGCATGCTCCAGGCATCCGAAGCACTGAAATGATCCATGGTTTGCTGAGGCTGTTCGGGAATAATCTGATAGTTTATATCTGCTTGTGGTGAACACGAAGTAGTTATTGCGGCGAGGGCGAGTAATAATACTTTGTATTTCATATAAATATTTGTTTTTAGAGGATTATTTAGCATTCAAGACAATCTCTGTTCCTTGTAAAAGTGGTGAAGTAAACTTTACGCGAATCTGACCTTTCTCACCCGTGGTCTGTATGTAGGTAAGTAGACGTCCGTGGAAGGCACGATGGCGATTATCGGTGTAGTCACTCATGTCGCTGTTATCGGAACCTTCGAGCCCCAGTAAATGTGCCGGACCTTCGATGGTACAAGTAATGTCATTATCGCCTAATTTCACTACGACACCCTTTTCATCTATCACTTCTACAATGAGATGCGCTGTAGCGCGGTTGCAAGATAGATTGGTACGATCGGCACTTACACGGAGAGCGTAGGGGCGACCGGAGGTTTTGATGGAATAGCTGGACAATATATTTCCGTCTTTATCGCAACCTTCGGCTTTCAATTCACCCGCCCGATAGGGAATATCCCAGTAGATGATACCTGTCTTTTCATCATAGGGTTTCATCTCACCTAGCACTTTTCCATCAAGTAACAGACGTGCTTGTGGAGCATTGGTATAGCAGACTACACGTATTTCCTGACCGGGATCATAGTTCCATATATCCCATGCATCGAGTGACAGGAAGGTACGCCGGGAGTTTTTGAAACGATCCGGTATGGGATAAGTACCCACATAAGTAACCGGTTTTTCGCACCATAAGGAAGCACGGAAGTGACCGCGGGGTTTGGGGAAACTACCAAAGTCGAGCAATCCGGTATATAGTCCGCGTGAGGGCCATGCACCCGATTCACCAAGGTAGTCGGTACCCGTCCAGATGAATTGTCCGAAGATGAATTCTTTATCCTTTACGGCATACCAGGCTTCAAGACCGGAACCGTTTTCGCTACCATAAATGACACGGTTGGGATAGGTGGCATGATCTTCATCATAGCGGTTTTCAGTATAGTTGTATCCTACTACATCGATGGATTCGGGATATTCTGTTTGATTGGACATAACAACTCCTGCCAGTGCTCCCGTTACGGGGCGTGACGTATCGACAGCACGGACGCATGCAGCCAGTCGTTTGGCTATCTTTCCGATACGCATGGCATCAGGAGCATCCGGTTTGTAACCGCCAAACATGGGTTGATTGATGGTTGATCCGTCAAGAATAGGATGCGAGTAAGGATCATTCGGATAATCTACTTCATTACCAATACTCCACATGAAAATGGAAGGATGATTGCGGTCGCGACGTACCATATCGGTTACATCCTGTTCAATCCATTCTTCGAAGAAATCGAAAGAACCGTCATAGGCGGGTTCCCCCTTATTCCAGCCTTTCACCCATTTACGTTTCGGGAATTCCCATTCATCGGATGCTTCATCCATGATGAGAAGTCCCAGTCGGTCGCATAGATCATATACAACGGGAGCCTGTGGATTGTGGCTCATGCGGATAGCATTTACACCTATTTCTTTCAGATTGTTTAAACGGCGCTCCCATACTTCCGGAGGTACTACAGCACCGAGTACACCGGCATCATGATGCAGGCATACACCCTTGACCTTCATCCAGTTGTCATTGAGCGCAAATCCTTTATTAGGGTCAAACTTCAGTGTACGGAGTCCTACTTTAGTCTCACATCCATCGATACGTTGTCCATTGCTGAGCAATTCCGTTTTTAGTGTATAAAGGTAAGGATCGTCCAGATTCCAACGGTGAGGGTTAGTTATTTTCAGTGTGAGATTTTCTTTAGTAATACCTTCTTTACCGTCAGAAACACGAGTGCGGCGTTGCGCTACTTGTTTGCCGGCAGCATCGTATAGTGTAGCTGAAAGTTCAAGTCTGTCGTTGGTTGCTATGTGTTTCTGTACTTCCATATCGACGGCTATGGTAGCCTGTCGGTTGGTCAGAGAAGTGGCATGCCAACCTGTGCCCCATTGTGCCAGGCGTATTTCAGGAGCGGCAATTAGCCATACGTCACGATATATGCCCGATCCTGTATACCAACGGGAATCAGTATAGCGGCTATGGTCCACACGTACACTTAACACGTTGTCCCCCTCTTTCAGATAAGGAGTCATGTCGTAGAGAAATGAGATATAACCGTTAGGGCGTTTGCCAAGCAGATGTCCGTTTAAATAGACTTCACTGCGATTGTATACTCCTTCGAAATAGATATAATGGCGTGGAGCGTCATCCGTGATCTTGAAATGTTTGCGATACCAGCCGATTCCGCCAGGTAAATAGCCGGTGCAGCTTGCTAAAGAAGGTGAAAGTTGTCCTTCAATAGACCAATCATGCGGCAATCTGAGTTTGCGCCATTCGCTGTCATTGAAGGCGGGATTTACAATGGTTGAGTCATCGGTCAGCCGGAAGAGCCAATCTTCATTGAATTTGGTGGCATTACCAAATGAAACCTGCGCCTGTGCCGGAAGGCCGGTGAGCAGGGCTGTCATGAATACAGTCAGCGTGAATATAGCGTTTTTCATTTTGGATGATTATTTTAGATTATACACTACTGTGGTTACACTTTCCGCTTCCAAAAGTACAGATTCTCCGGCAGATACGATGGCTTCTGTCAGTTTTTTGCTATTGGTAGTGGTGTAGGTCCGGATTGACGTAGCTTCGTTGCTCCATCCTTCATGAGTTTCGCTTAGGCGGACATTCTTGCTGGACATATTGGTGAAGACGGCTACTATTTTATCTCCTTGCGGGGATAGCCATGCTGATCCAAAGAAGTTGAGCGATTCGGTCAGCTGCATGTTGATACGTTGGTATCCGGGGCGGATGAACAGACTGTAATTACCCAATACCCAAAGGGTGGCAGTGGGTTGGAAGGTACCTTCTTTTTCTATGTTGTCATTGTTGTCGTTGATTCCTCCACCGGGTACGAGGGATATCAGAAGAAAACGGTTTTTATGTCCCCAACGGGCTACGTCCATGGAAGTCCAGTAGCTCCATGAAGATACTCCTGCTACGGTAAGGTCATTGTGTATCACTCTCGACATATAAAATGCGATATCCATTTCTGTAGCATTGTCATATCCTACAAATTCTGTGTTGCTGTAGTTGTCTCCCAGCATGCTCCATTCACTTTGCCATACATCTACACCATATTGCGTTGCTGCTTGTGCCACTTGCTTACGTACGCTGCGCATACCGTCCCAAGTACCATCGGTCCAATAGCTATGACCGCAGATTAGTTTCTTTACATGATTTAAGTTACCTACATAAGCTGACGAGCCGGGGGTGAAAAAGGCAGACATAACGTTACTGCGATTGGCATCGTCTTTGGTCTTATATAAGTATTCCCAATCGCCCGATTCACCGAGCAGGATATCGGTAGACAAATTACGTTCGGTTAAGGCATCATCCAGTTCGCGGGCCAATCTGGCAACTTCGTCATTGGTCCAGCCGCTTCCTTCTTGTCCTCCATCCCAGTTGTATTGCGGTTCGTTGACCGGTGAGATGTGCGTCACAGGATAACCTTTATCTATGTAGTATTGAGCTACATCGCCCATGTAAGCGGCAAAGTCATCGTAGCAATCGTTTTTCAGGTTTGATACTCCTCCTTGGTTGGAGAAACCTTTGCCGTTCTGTGTATATTGTACGGGTGGTGTATTGCTGAAAAGGACGATACTTTCGCAACCGAACTCTTTAGCACGGTTCAGGAAATAACGTTGCCCTTCGCAACGATTCCAGTCAAGGGTCAAGTCGTTTGTCAGGTATGACTCTGCGCGACGGGATTTATCGGTAATGCCGCTTGCATCGCCTTGTTCAGCAGTTCCACCGCCCAGGTTTACACGCCACATGGAGAGACCGATACCTTTGGGGCTTCCTGCCTGGATTTCGGAAGAGAAGAGTAATTCGGTGATTTTGTCACGGCTGTTGGTCCAGTATTTACCTACATAGGAAGGATTCCAGCAGTCTGATGCACCGAATCCTGTGATAGTCTGATAGGTTTTTCCGGCATTAATGGTGACTAGTTTCTCTACACTATTCGGTACATCCGGTTGATCGGGGGTATCGGGTGTAGAAGGAGAATCGTCACTGCAAGCCATAAAGGAAAGCAGGGACAGCAGAGTGAAATAATATTTTAGTTTCATAAATATTCGATGGTTTAAAAAAGACTGTCGCGGATAATCTATTATGAAACTATCCGCGACAGAGTATAAAGACCTATTGAAGAATTCTATTTAGACATTCACCGGGGTTAATTCCAACCCGGATTCTGAACGATAGAACCATTAGACATTGTGATTTCATACAAAGGAATGGGGAATACCATGTCGCGGTTTTCATCAAAGCCAGCACCTTTATTACTTGCTTCGCCCTGGTTCTCCCATTCATAGAGGTCGCGGGTAGCGGCATCTGTGTTATACTTAACGAAAGTACCATTGGTTCCCAGCAGATTGGAAATCACCTTCTTGCCATTGTCGTCGGTCCAGCGGCGGATGTCATACAAGCGATTTTGCTCCCATGCTAATTCCAGGCGACGTTCCAGACGGATATCTTTGCGGAGATCGTTGCCGCTTGATTTTACATCCTCCAGGTTTACGCGGTTACGTACTTCATTGAGGTATTTACGTGCTGTAGCGTCATCACCCAGTTCGTTGCAGGCTTCGGCATACATCAGCAATACATCGGCATAGCGCAAGATGCGGTGATCCAAAGGAATCTTGTCTGTATTGTACACTTCCGGACGCTTTTCGATAGGTACGAAATATTTGCGGACGATACGTGCCGATTTATGTTGTGCAGGGTCAATTATATAGCAATCCGGATCCCAACCATACTTCTCGATATAAGTCTTGTAATTAGCCATGTCTTTGCTATTTTCAATGAACTTATCGAAGTTATCTTCACCGGCAATCTCGGTACATCCGGTTTTGATGATAGTCCAGCGAAGGCGTTCGGTATCACCTGCGTCAATGTAAGCCTGTTCGAGGTTGGCAGTAGGCTGACCCCAAGACCATCCGTCGCCGGGACCATTACGTGCACCGGTGATTATTGTCAGTGAACCACCTAATGAATAAGTACCGTCGTACATATACTGTACTTCAAACAGACTCTCTTTACTGTTGTTGTGATCAACACTCCATACGTCACCGAAGTTATCAAGCAGTTCGTACTCTTTGCTGTCGATAACGGTTTCCAATACATCATGTGCTTCTTGCCACTTTTCCTGATAAAGGTAAACTTTACCTAGCAGGCCTAAGGCTGCACCACTGGTAGCACGCCCCATATCGGTGGCAGCATATTCACTACGTTTTGGCAACGCGTCGGCGGCAGCTTTCAGATCATCTTCGATGAACTTATATACATCTTCGGCAGAAGCGCGGGTAATGCCTTGTATCTCCTCGGGCAACAGGAAGCTTGTAACGAGAGGTACACCGCCGAAGTTTCTTACCAGTTCGAAGTAGAAATATCCACGCAGGAAGCGGGCTTCGCCTATCAGGCGGTTCTTCATGTCTTCGTCCGAGAATTCGGATTGTGAGATGCGTTCTACGGCTACGTTGCAGCGTAAGATGCCTTTATAACGGTATTGCCAGAAGTTTGAGATGGCTCCGTTGCTCTGTCCTGTACCCTGATAATGTGCTAAAGAGATATAATCACTCTGGCTTTGGGTTGTATTTCCCATCCAACCGTCATCGCTGCACATTTCGGAAAGTAACCATACCGTATTGATGTTCCACCAACCACCGAAAGTGATGGCCTGGTAGCAACCGGTGATGAATGACTCGGCTTCCTCTACACTTTGGAAATAGGTGTCGAGATTTTGTTGCCCACGCACTTCCTCGGTCAGGAAGTCCTCGCAAGAGGTGAATGTCAGCGAGGCAATCAATGTCAATATTGCTAATATCTGTTTCATTGTTATCAAGGATTAAAATTTAAAGTCAATACCAAACAAGAATGTACGTGGGTTGGGATAGGCAATGCCATCGATACCTGTTTCGATTACACTTCCATCATTACCAATCTGCGGACGTTCGGGATCCATACCTGAATAACCGGTGATAGTGAACGGATTCTGTGCTGAGAATGAAAGACGCAACTCTGTTCCGCGCAGCAGCTTCTTGGGAAGAGTATAACCTACCTGAAGCAGTTTGCATCGCATGTACGAACCGTCTTCTACAAAGAAGCTGGATACGCGTGTATAGTTCTGGTTCAGGTCGTTGTATGACAAGCGTGGAATGTCATTGCTGGTACCTTCGCCATGCCATGCTTTTTCCAGCGTACCTGCCCATACGTTCTGCCCGCTTACCCCGGAATATAATCCTTTGGTTTTATTAAAGATATCGTTGCCGAGTGTTCCGTAGAAGTTGGCTGTGAAGTCGAAGTTCTTGTAATTGAAGCCCAGATTCAAACCTACCATAAGGTCTGGATAAGGGTTACCGATCCATGTCTTATCGTTCTCGTCCAGTACACCGTCATGATTCAAGTCCTTGAAGCGGATATCACCTGGCTGTGCTTTATCCTGTATCAGTTTTCCATGCTCGTTGGTATGAGCATATACCTCGCTCCAGTTTTGGAAGATACCATCTGCCACGTATCCGTAGAACCGTGAAATTAAACCACCGTCTTCGTTACGGATGATCTGATCACTATTGAACCCACCAGTCTGAATAGGTCCGTCTCCAGAGAATTTGATAGCTCTGTTTTTCACAGCTGAAAGGTTTACACCTACATTGTAAGAGAAATCAGATACTTTATCCTGCCAGTTCAGGCTTAATTCCCAACCGCTGGCTTTCATACTACCGATGTTCATCCATACAGTGCTGTTCCAATCGGGATAACCGATAGCGAAGATATTCTGTTTCTGATAGAGCATGTTGCTGGATTTCTTTTGGAAATATTCAAAAGTTACACCTAGGCGGGAGTTTAGGAATGACATGTCCACACCTACGTTCCAATCTTCCACTGTTTCCCATTGCAGTTGATTGTTTCCTACGCCTGATATCATGGTACCGGGTACACGGACGGGAGTTGAACCAAATACATAGTCAGCTTGTCCCAGTAGGGTAAGAGTAGCATCGTTATCGATGTTCTGGTTACCTACACGACCCCAACCACCACGTAGTTTCAGATTGCTGAATACCTTCTGGTCTTGCATAAAGCTTTCGCTGATGATGCGCCATGAAGCAGATACCGCGGGGAAGATAGCATATTTGTTTCCTTTGGGGAAGCGGGAAGAACCATCGGCACGGATAGATGCTGTCACATAGTAACGGTTGTCATAGTTATACATGATACGTCCCAAGTATGATATCAACGTGTTGTAGGTGGTAGTACCGTCACCTTTCTGATTCTGTGTACCGGCATTTACTTCCTGCATGATGTCCATATTGTTGGGCACATCGTCGCGTGAAGCCTTGGTCTGGAACCATGCAAAACGTTCTGCTGTGAAACCACCCATTATATTGAGGTTATGCTTTGAAGCAAAAGTGTCAGAATAAGTTGCAGTATTGGTCCAGTTCCAGTCGAGCCATTCTTGCATCTCACGGGAAACATTACTCAATGTAGATTGTTCCAAAGCGTCGATATAGAATTCGGGTGTGAATCCATCCGAGCGACGGAAGTGGGCATTAGCTCCGAATTGTGTACGTAAGGTAAGCTTTTCAATCGGATTTACTTGTAAATAGGTGTTTACAATGGCACCCATTTCACGTGAATGTCCATTCTGGCGTGACAACGAACCGGCTGGGTTCCATTCCTGATTGTTGTAAGAACGCTGATAGTTGTTAAACTCATTGTCCACCCATTGATCTTGTGGTTTAAATACAGGAGTTGTCGGATCCATGGACATAGCAGCTGAGAAAAGGTTGGGAGTATCATCCCATGATTCTACGCGCGGTGCAATGTCAAAACCCATTTTTACGTATTTGTTGAAGGTATATTCCGTATTGAGACGTGCATTGATTTTATCCCAGTATCCGTAGTCGTATTGTGAATTATTACGGAAATAACCTAAGCTAAGATTATAAACCAATTTGTCATTACCACCGGAGATGTTGAGTGAGTAATTCTGTACTAAAGCAGTCTTATTGATTACCTCATCCCACCAGTCAGTACCATTCGGATTGGTAGTGGCACCGGTGTCATTCCAGATAGAGGTACCTCCATCATTTGTATAGCGGGTATTGAACACTTCTTTGTATTCGGCAGCATTGGCCATCTTGGGTTTAGCCAACGTTTGGAAACCTGCCGATGCACTGAAACTGATATTTGTTTTTCCGGCAATACCTTTCTTGGTAGTAATCAGGATCACACCGTTAGAGGCACGCGTACCGTAGATAGCAGCCGCAGAAGCATCCTTTAGAACTTCCATGGACTGGATATCATTACTGTTTAGGAAGTTGATGTTCGTACCTACCGGCATACCATCTACTACGTAGAGCGGATCGGTTCCGTTAACTGTAGTTACACCACGGATCAATACTTTAGGTTGTGTACCCGGGCCACCACCGCTGGTTACCTGTACACCGTTAATCTTACCTTGCAAGGCGTCCATAGCATTACCGGTTACAGTTTCGGTGATTTCATCGCCTTTCACTGTAGCGATGGAACTGGTCAGGTCGCTCTTTTTCACGGCACCATATCCGATAACCACCACTTCGTCCAGTAGTTCGGCAGATTCCGACAACACAACGTTGATGGTGGTCTGTCCGTTTACTTTGATTTCTTGTGTCTGGTAACCGATGGTAGAATACACAAGTATAGCGTTTGCAGGAACATTCATCAGTGTATAATCACCATCGATGCCTGTGATGGTACCTGTTCCACTGCCTTTCACTTGAATTGTAGCTCCGATTAAGGGTTCCTTATCCGTAGCTGAAGTCACTATACCTTTTACTGTTATCTGTTGTGCATAGCTGCATATTGACAGTAACAAAAGACATGCAATTAATAGTTGCTTTCTCATTTGTCAGACTATTATTAGGTTAATTTACTCGTACTAATTTCGCTCTACCCAGGTGGGAATCAAACCAGAATTGATAGGTGCCGGTTACAGTCACTTTGGGTTTAGACCATACATCTTGTGTTGTAGTGGGACCGGTGTAATTGGAATTTTTAAATGCACTTCCGGTGTAATAGCCGAATATTTCAGGCTCTTCTTCAGTATCGCTGCACCAGCGGACAAAGTTCCACCATTGGTCTGTGTGATAGTTGTGAATAATGAAGTTCATTGATTCTCCTGCTGTCAGTGACATAGGCTCATTGTAGAACAAGTGCGGGTTAGTGGCATCTTGTTTGAAAGAGACTACTCCGGTAGGATTGTCAGATGTCAGACCGAACGTAAAGTCCATCATCTCACCGCTGTTGTTGTTCCATTTATCCATGGTAGGTAAGCCGTATTTCATGCTTGCAGGCCATGGGTCTACAGCTTCTGCAAGTGAATAAGTTTCCATTTCATACGTCTTCAGCAAGATATTGATATTGATTTTATAGTATACATTAGCTTCTGTCAGTACAATTGGTTTAGCCAGTGCCGGATCATCGGTCAGCATGGCTTCATCTGTTGGATCAATACCATAACAAACAGGAGAAAAACTTGTCTTTTGCGGTAAGAAGAAGATTTCCGTATTAGCTTTCTGGCAATAATAGAGAGCTTGATATTGGAATTCGCCCACATGGTCTATGCGCATCGGTACGCCGAATACATCGCTGTTTAGTTCTGCTTCGGTAGCTACGTCTGCCAGATACATCTTTTCGAAATCCTGCACATCGGTTACAGATACGGTACATTCTATCATTGTGCTTTTTCCTGTCTTGTCGACAGCAGTAAGTGTCATCGGATAGTCCTTCTTTTCATTAGGCATTGTGATGTTGAATGAGTGCTCAAAAGCTTTTTCACCATCAGCATCTATTTTCAGGTTTTCATATCCTTCGATGCCTTCGATATTTACCAATAGATAATCCAGTCCGCGGTCGTCAGTTATCGAGATATTCATGTTGAGTGTAGGGATTTCACCTTCTCTCAGCAATACGGTGACCATACCACCCTTTTCGGGTGCAATAACGAATACTGGATCTTCAAAGTCTCCGTCCAATGTTACAAGTACATCTTGTGAAACAGTACGTCCGCCTACGTCGGTTACGGTAACTTTTACGGTGAACTGCTCACCGATTTCATCTGGTTGAATTTTGAAGTCGTAGCTCAATTCGTAAGTTTCGAGAGGTTTCTCATAAATCTCGATCAAATCGATTGTTTTGTTGAGGTTCAGGTCGGCACATTGCAGTTGAATGGTTGAAATACCATCAGCATCTTTAATCGTTCCTTCCAGTGTAAATGTGCGACCATTTGCAGTCTGAATGTGTTCAAGTGTCATTTCTATGGAAGGTGCCTGTCCGTCCACATCAGGATAGCCATCATCGTCGCTACATCCTGTAGTCCATAAAGTCAGTGATAAGAATGCCCAGAGTAGGGCGGCATTGAATAAATGCTTCTTCTTCATACATATTACTTTTAAAGTTAAACAATTAGATACATTTTTTACTAGAATATCACTTTTAGATAATGCAAATGTAAGCTATCTTAGGTTTCTTGAACTGCATAAATCTTGCAGTGAGGGGATGTAAATCTTGCAATGAACGATTTGTGTATCTGAAATAAAGAATTTATTTATACTTTTGGATTGCAATAGAAAATTGATGTCATGAAAAGCAGATTATTACTTTACTTACTGTTGTTACCTGCCCTTCTGACGGCACAACCCTATGCTGTCAGGCAATTGGGAATTGAGAAGGGATTATCCAATAACTATGTGGTTAGTATAGCCCAGGACAAAGAGGGCTTTTTATGGTTTGCGACTGAAGAGGGCTTGAATAAGTTCGATGGAACGCGCTTCATTACTTACTATAAGAATGAAACAAAGAATGGCTATGGTATTACGGGGAATGAACTGAACTGCCTGCTGGATGATCCGAAGGATTCCATCTTATGGATTGGCACACAGAGGGCGGGGTTGAATGCTTATAATTATGTAAAGGACACCTTTACATTCTACCGGCATAATGAGGCTGTGCCTGAAAGTATCATTACGGATGACGTAACCAATGTTATTGCCGCTGCTGATGGAAATCTGTGGGTGACAACTTATTGGAAAGGAATTGAATATTTCGATAAAGAAACCGGTCACTTTTCTCATTATAATACGGCAAATATACCGGGGCTTGTCAGTGATAACATCTGGACTGTTGCTGATGGGGGGAATGGTAAGTTATATGTAGGTCATGTCCATAATGGTTTTAGTATTCTTTCCATTAAAGATAAAAGGGCGAAGAACTTCGTGCATGATCCGAGTGATCGGCACAGCTTGCCGGGTAATGAAGTGAGATGCGTATATAAGGATCTGAATAATAATATCTGGGTAGGGACAAACAAAGGTCTGGCATTGTTTAATCCTGAATCAGAGAATTTCATCCAGTTTAATTCAGACGGGAATCTTTCGCACTACATCTACGACATTAAGCAGCTTGACGGGAATAAGTTGTGGATAGCTATGGAATTTGGCGGAATAGCCATAATGGATTTATCGCAGCGTTTGTTCCTGCTACCCGAACAGACTCAATTTCATTATATCAGGGAAGGAGATGACGGATACAGTCTCTCTAATTCAAGTACGAGGTGCATTTTTCAGGATTCATTCAAGAATATCTGGACGGGTGTATGGGGTGGTGGCATAAATTTCTTAAGCTATGAGCCACCTTTGTTTGGCGGTTATTACTATTCTCCCAATCAGAATTCAATGAGTCGCCTGAATAATAAAACAGCAAGCAGCGTTTGTGTGGATAGCCAAGGTAAATTGTGGATTGGAACAGATGGGGGAGGAATCAATGTCTTTGATCAAGGTAAACGGGTATCCGTTTATCAGGAAGAGATTGAAGATATGAGTGGAAACTCTGTGCTGGCCTCACTGCGCGACTCGGAAGATAATCTGTGGTTCGGCTTATTTATGGGTGGAGTGAATTATTACGATTCGAAGAGAAAGATATTCCACCGGAACTTCCTTAAAGAATTAGAGCACGAGGATATCCGTTCGTTCTATGAAGACAATCGGCATATTCTGTGGATTGGCACCAGTCGTGGTGTCTACAAAGTTAGTCTGGCTGATAAGAAGATCGTGGGACATTATGAGTTTGAGAACAATCTGGTGCGGTGCGTTATGAAGGACTCTCAGGGACGTCTGTGGATCGGTTCTTTTGGGAGTGGCCTGGGGATAGGAGATGATGAGTTGCAGGATATCAAGCTCTTTAATATGGAGAACCTGTTCCCTTCCAATACCATCAATGCAATTTATGAAGACAGCAGGAAGAATGTATGGGTCGGGACAGGAGAAGGTTTGGTGTGTTTCTCCTCGCCATCCGATTGGGAATATAAGGTTTATCGCCGTGAAGAAGGCTTAACCAATACACATATACGTGCTATAACGGAAGATGCGAATCATAATATCTGGGTGAGCACCAATAAGGGAATCAGTTGTCTGTTGCGGGATAAGGATGTTTTCTATAACTATGACCATTGGGATAATGTGCCGATGGGAAATTTTATGAGTGGCAGTGTAGCTAAGGATCAGAATGGAGAGATTTATTTCGGTTCCATCAATGGACTTTGCCACTTCAATCCGGATTTTGTTCTGACAAAGCGTGAGTCTCCTGCGGCTGTCATCACGGAAATGAAGATATTTGCTCCTTTGGGTAATATGGGAGACAATGAAGAAGTGGTCAGTATTGACGGTCAGTCGAAAGTAAGGCTGAAGTATATGCAGAATAGCTTTAATATTACTTTTAATATACGGAACTATGCATTGGTCAACCAGGTGGAGTATGCCTATATGCTGAAAGGACTGGAAGATGCATGGTATACGGTGACAGACCCCAATAGCGTAACCTTCCGTAATGTGCCTCCCGGTGATTATCATTTCATGGTAAAAACCCGTATCAAGAACCAGGAATGGTCGGATGAGGTTACAACTTTGGATATCCATATTGTTCCGCCTTTGTGGCTTACCTGGTGGGCGAAATGCAGCTATGTGTTGTTGAGTGGAGCCATCCTGTTCTTCATTCTTTATGCTTACAAGAAGAAGCTTGATATGGAAGTTCTGTACGATCTGGAAAGAAAGAATCATGTGCAAGAGCAGGAACTGAATCAGGAGCGTCTGCGTTTTTATACCAACATCACGCATGAACTTCGTACACCGCTGACATTGATACTGGGCCCACTGGAAGATATGCAGAAGAGTAATTCGCTTTCTAACAAGGATGCCCAGAAGATATCAGTCATCCATCAAAGTGCCATACGATTATTGAATTTGATCAACCAGATACTGGAATTCAGAAAGACGGAAACACAGAATAAGAAGCTTTGTGTGGCTCATGACAATATTGCCAATCTGGTATACGAAATAGGACTTAAATATAAAGAACTGAATCGTAAGCCGGATATTGAGTTTCGCATCGAACTGGAAAAAGAGGATATGCTTCTATACTTTGATAAAGAGATAGTGACTATTATCCTGGATAATCTGATCTCTAATGCTATTAAATATACCGAGAAGGGTTCTATTACCCTGGGATTGCACAATGTGGTACGGAATAATATCAGCTATACTGAAATAAAAGTAAGTGATACCGGTTTTGGCATTACTCCTGAGGCATTACCCCATATCTTTAATCGTTATTATCAGGAAGGAGGCGATCATCAGGCTTCGGGTACCGGTATCGGCCTGGCACTGGTGAAAAATCTGGTGACGTTGCATGAGGGGGAAATAAAGGTGGAGAGTACCTTAGGCACAGGTAGTACCTTCTATTTCAGTCTATTGACTGATAATACTTATCCTCATGTATTACATGCCGATTCACCGGAAAGAACCGTAGATGAAAAGGAAGAAAAAGAAGAGATTCCTGAGTCAGCTTCCGGTGGAAAGCGTATTATGTTGATAGTGGAAGATAATCAGGACATCTGCAATTATATTGCTGAATCCTTCTCTGATGATTTTGAAGTGAAAACAGCGGCGAATGGCGAACAGGGGATGGAGCAGGCATTAAATAGTATTCCTGATATCATTGTGAGTGATATCATGATGCCTGTGATGAATGGAATTATGATGTGTAAAATATTGAAAGAAGATGTGCGCACCAGTCACATTCCCATTATTCTGTTGACTGCTAAAGATTCGTTGCAGGATAAAGAAGAGGGATATCAGGTGGGAGCCGATTCTTATCTGACGAAACCTTTCAGTGCTACTCTCCTGCATAGTCGTATCAACAATTTGCTTGAATCCCGCAAGCGGCTGACAGAGCGTTTTAATACCAGTACTCCACATCATAATATGGATGAGAAACGTGCTTTATTGGCAGAGTCTTTGAATAAACTGGATAATGAGTTTATTGAGAAGATAAATCAGCTGATAGAAGCCCGGTTGTCATCCGAGAAGATTGACATAGGTTATCTGGCTGATAATATGTGTATGAGTAAGTCTACGCTGTATCGCAAGATGAAAGCTTTGACAGGCTTGTCTACCAATGAATATGTTCGTAAGATAAAAATGCAGCATGCTGAACGGTTGCTTCTGGAAGGCAGGTATAATATCTCCGAAGTTGCTTTCAGGGTAGGTATAAACAGCGTGGTTTATTTCCGGCAATGCTTTAAGGAAGAGTTTGGGGTATTGCCCTCAGAGTATTTGAAACAATAGTGCTTTGTCGCACCTCTATTTGTTCTATTTTGTTTCTTCCTATTGAAACAAAAGTGCCTTGCCTATGGAACAAAAGTTTCACAGGCAAGAAACAAAAGTTTCTCAGGTAAGAAACGAAAGTTTCACAGATAAGAAACAAAAGTCTCACAGGTAAGAAATGATGGCTGATCAATAATGCTTGTAGTTATCATTAAATATTCGTGCTTAATTATCTGATACTATCTGTCATCCTGAGCTTATCGAAGGATCTCATTCTCTTCATCATTTCAAGAGAGGAGATACTTCGACTACGCTTAGCATGACAGATACTCCCAAAGCATAAACTAATTATGCTCACTTGCTTATCATTTCATTGAAGAAATTTATTTCTCTTCGAATGTATTGAAAGAGTGCGGTTGAAGTTCAATGTTCAGGTAACGGTCCCGCAACTTCACGGTTACTTTTTTAGCCTCATCATTAAAGTTTCCGGCTATCACTACCTTTTTCTTTTCTGGAGTTTCCACTACCAAGACCGGTGTTCTTCCTTCTGTTGAAGGCTTGTAGGCTATAACGCGTGAACCGGGTGTTACGAACTGGCTATAATGTCTTACAGCATAATACTCCGGTGTAAGAGTTGCCGTACGGGATTTTGAATCAACATGTATCAAAGCATTCTGTTTCCAACCCCAGGGACTTTCACCGTTATCGCAGAGGGTATTGTTCCAGAAGGTGTACTCTTCGCAGCCATTACCCAGATAGTGATTAATCAGATGGAAGGTGTGTTCGCCCGCTCTCCAGTCGAAGGTGCCCCCACCGCATTCGCTTTCTGTCTGCATATACTTGTACTGGGGGTATTTGGCACGTATTTTAGGCAGTATCTGTCCTCCTTCCCACTGAAAGCCAACTCCCTGAACGCTTTGCGGCATGCGTGGATCGGAAAGTATTTCATCAACATAATCATAGCGGTTGGTATTGAAAGTACCAAGGTAGAGAGCTACTTCCGGATGATGTTTCTTTAATGTGGGCGCCAGATACTCTACGTTGAAACGTACGGTACCCTCAGCTGTCCAGGCACAACCGGGATACGGGGTATAACTGTATGCTTCATTCTGATACATGATCATATCGATGGGAATTCCTTGTTCTTTATAAGCATCAATGAACTTACAGAAGTAGTTGGCATAAGTTTGCAGATAGCGTGGGTCCTGAATCATGTGGTCATTCACTGCGAGTTGTCGGGGGAAGACGTTATCGCGTGTCTCCGTATTATCCTCATAGAGTACTACATCAGACAGAGGCGACATCTTATTAGTCCTGTCACTGCGAACCGGATAGTCATTGTTAATTTTCATCCAGCTGGGAGGTGACCAGGGAGACATCCAGAAAGTCATACCCGGATTATACTTTTGCGCTGCACGGACAAAGGGGATAATAGCCAGTTTATCACGGTTGATATTGAAATACTTCAGTTGGAAGTCGCCTGATACTTCGTCGCAGCTATACCAGTCACGGGCATAGTCATTGGCATTCATCGAAATACGGCCTCTGTTGAAACGAAGTTCTCCTTCAGGGGAAAACATTTTCTTCAACAGGTCGTCCTGTTCATCACGGGTGAGCATGTTCAAGGCATCCCAGCACAGTTCGTTGAAGGTGGTTCCCCATGCTTTGAATGTGGTGCCTTCTTCCGTTCCGCTGATATCTAAAAGCGGGGTTTGGCTGGCGCTCGATTGTAATTTCACTTTTGATTGTTTCCAAGTGTTGCCTTCTGTACTGCTGACCCAGTTGAAATTCTGGGCATAGGTATTAACAGCCAAAGCGGTGAGACAACACAAGAACACTCTTTTGATGTTTTTTTCTCTCATGATAATAGTTCATTTATGTAATTAATAATTCACCACGGATTACACTGATACTCACAGATTGTTTATATTGAAGAAGCAAGTATCTGTTTTTATCTGTATAATCTGTGGTGGTTTTTAATATATCCTTTCCGGTTACGATTATTCTTCGCTTGCTGTTGCCGATATTAAATAGGCTTCCACTTCATTCCCATTCACCCTGCATGTAAAACTGAATGTTTTGTTTTGAGGATCGTAGCTTCCGCTTCCTTCTGTAACATCCAGGTTCTTCCATCCGGCAAGGCTGAGTGTGTTATCTTCGTTCACTGTAATGGTGAGTCCGGTATCTTTCGCTCTTGCCAGTTCCTCAGTGCCTGTATAATAAATACGAATTGTGTTCTTGTTTACGGCAACGGCATTACGAATCAAACTAAAGGAAGCTCCGTTGTTGGTACCGATGTAATTGTAGTATCCCGAGTAGTTGTTGTAGGTCTTTATAGCGAACAGAACCACTGTTTCAGCTTGTGCAACAGGGTACTCTTTGCAAGATTCCATTTTCAGCGGAAGGGCGTATAAGGAATCACAATGTAATCCTTCCGGGTGGATGGCAACAGGTATGCGGGCATAAGATTCTCCGGCACGGATCACTGCATTCATTGAAGATATGTTGTAATTGGCCGCAGGAAGTGCCTGATATTGGATTTCCGTACTCGATTTATATTTTTGATTGTAAGAAGTGATGCCTGAGGGATCTTCAATCAATGTACAGTGAATGTCCCCATCCGGATTCAATGAGCCGCTGGTGCCTACCGATACGAAAGTTTCTGCACTTTCGTCCGCATAGTTGACGTTGCGGGTCACTAATGCTCCTTCTTCTCCGATACCTACGAGATAGGCTTGTTTTATATACTGTTCCTCTTCCCAAACATTGGTGTTCTCACATCCGGTGAGTACAAAGAGCGAACCTATTGCTAATGAAAATAAAATATGCTTTTTCATAATTGTCTTAATATTAAAGTTAATTACCAGCCTGGATTCTGAACCAGTTTTGCATTATGATCCAACGTTGTCTGTGGGATGGGGAAGAAGTACATCTTCTGTGTAAATACACGCTTCTGTATTCTCTCTGAATCCCATATTGTACGGGTGTAGAATCCGGTACGGTTATTTACTCTGGCTTTGGTGTTCCAGCCGATAATCTTTGTATTATAAGCTGCGTCCGCATCGCCCCAACGGCGTAAATCATGGTAGCGAAGTCCTTCGAGGGCAAACTCCACTTTACGTTCCTGCTTAATAGCTTCACGCATATCGTCTCTACTGTTCAGTTCGGCATCGGTAATGCCCGGCATACCGGCACGATAACGTATCATATTGAAATACTTCTTTATTTCTTCTGTATTACGGGTCACGGTGATACCTGTGGCTTCATCCGTATAACTTCCTTCCAATTCATTTAATGCCTCTACATAATTGAGGAGGATTTCCGCATAGCGGAATACGGCAAATGTTTTGGCACGGCAGGAACCTTTCATGTTATCTTCCTGATTGATGTATTTACGGAGAGTATAGCCTGTACGGTTGTAATTGTCCGGGTATTCGGGAAGCGGGCCTGCATTACCATCAGAGTAATAAGTCACTTCTACATTGGTCACCGGGTCATTGCCTACATAAGAAGTTCCAGGCCAGATACAATGATTATATCCTATGGTTGCGTAAAAGCGAGGTTCACGGTAAGCATCTACTTTGGCTACATTGCCATTCACGGTATAGCCGTCAGATACCCTGTAAGCAATATCTATCGGATCACCTGCATGAGAGGCATCAGGGTAAGGATAGTTTGCGCTGGAATGGTGGATGTCATATCCATCTATCATTTTATAGGAATCAATCAAATCCATACAGAGGTTTATACCGTTGGCACCTCCCAGAGCGGTAGGGGTCGCCAGCCATTGAGGAGAGTTCTCTTTCACTATGGCATTGCAATAATAAATATATTCCGGAACTAACTCTGCATTCACAGAACCATCGAACAGGCTCTTGTAAGATGCGTAAGGATCGATATTACCGGCCCCGTCAGGGAAACCGGCCTGTGAAATATTGGACGGGAGTTCCTGTGTTCTTTCTGTACGGGCAGTTGTAAAGAGTGCGTATTTTCCCATATCAATGATTCGTTTGGCAGCTACAGCGGCTACACCCCATTTAGAGTTATCATTGTTTTGAGAAATGAAATTCCGCCCATCGGCTGTTTTCCAGTCCGCATAGCGGGTATTTCCGTTGTACCATGGACTTGCCGCATAAAGGCGTAAGCGAGACATTACCGCTAATGCTGCACCTTTGCTTGCAATATACTGGAATTGTTGTGTACGGGAATCCGGGAGGAACTCCGCTGCCTTTTCCATATCACTACAGATGTAGTCTATGCACTCATCGTATGTGCTTCGTTCGATAGAGGCTTCGTCGGATGGGGTATCGGCATCGAAAGGCTTGTCGGGAACGATAGGCACCGGTCCGTATTGGCGCAGCAAACTGAAATAGAAATATCCGCGCAAGAAGTAAGTGCGTCCTGTATAGTCACGGCGTTCCATATCTGACAAATCTTTGCATTCGCTGATGCGGGTCAACACGATGTTGGCTTTGCGGATACCTTTATAAAAGCTTCCCCAGTTATTATAGTTCGCGCTTTGGGGAGTTTCATCTCCCAGCAACAGAGCCATTGCGGCATGTCTGTAAGGGTCTTTCTCATTTTTCCCATAATCGTCCGCCCACGATGCGAAGCATTCGTCGGAACCCATGCCGAACGGGAAATAAGAGGAGGTGAACAGTTTACTTTCATCCGGCAGTATGGTGGCAATGCCGTTAATGTATTCATTGACGCGAACTTTACTTTGAAAGATTGAATCAATATTTGTCTGGTCGTAGAAGTAAGAATCCACATCCAGATAAGACTCGCATGAGGTTAATCCGAGACTCATCCCTGCCCAGATGGATATGCCGCAAAGAAGAGCTTTAAATGTATATTTGGTATTCATAATTATATCGTTTTTTAGGTTTAGAACTGAAGATTTGCCTGTATGGTAAATACACGTTGCAGCGGGTATACCGCACCGTTGTCGGATGCTTGTGCCGGATCCCATAGTTTGATCTTGTCCCAGCAGTGAAGATTATCACCGATCAAGCTGATCTGGCAACCTTGCAAGCCGATCTTCTTGAAGCATGGCAGAGTGATGTCATACATAATCTGTACATTCTTCAAGCGTACATAAGATCCGTCTGCAATCCAGAATGTGGATGCCTGATTATTGTTTTTGTTTTCTCCGTAGGTGAGACGCGGAAAACGGGCATTCGGATTCTCCGTGTCTTTGGTTCCGGAATAAGAAGCTGGTGTCCAGCGATTGCTGGCATCCGCTACAATGCTGAGCACGTTTCCTGTTTGCCCACCATTGAAAGGGTGAAAACCACTGCCTCCATACAGAAAGTTCACTTGGCCTACTCCTTCAAGCAGGGCACTTACAGTCAGTCTTTTCCAATGGAATTCCAGACCGAAACCGTATTGCAGACGTGGAACATTGGAGTAGCAGATAGGTACTTCATCGTAACTGTCAATTTTACCATCGCCATTGATATCTTTGTATTTGATATCACCCGGCATTACACTGGTTACGAAGGTTTGTTTGGGGCTTGAATCAATATCTGCCTGGTCTTTGAATAGTCCTAAGGCAACTAATCCGCGTTGAGTTCCCCAAGGTGTTCCTTTCCATGCTTGGTAGGGATATTTAATTCCGCTTTGTTCGTATTCAAGCAGTTTATTGTTAGAGTAAGTGAAGTTGGCGCGTCCTGTCAGGCTCATATCATTTTTGAACCGGTAAGTGTATGAGATGTTACCATCCGCTCCCCAACTTTTCATTTCGCCTACGTTTGCCCAAGGCAGCGTAGCCAATCCCATTTCATCGGGAATACTTGCACGTTGCTGGAAAATTCCCGTACGGCGTTCACTGAAAAAGTCGACTGTAAACTCCACACTACTATTAAATAGTTGTCCGTCAATACCTATATCGAACTTCTTTGCTTTTTCCCAGCGTAAGTTTTGGGACGCCTCCTGGCTTTCTGCTATATTCTTGCCACTTCCCCAGATACCGGCTCCACTACCTTCGGTCATGGTAGAAAGGAACGGAAAACGTGTGTCGTTACCAAGTCGGTCGTTACCTACGATACCATACGAAGCTCTGATCTTGAAGAAATTGATAAAAGACAAGTTCTTCTGCACCCATTCATATTGTGTAGGTACCCAACCTGCTGAGATGGCTGGAAATACGCCGAACTTCTGTCCTTTCTCAAATGCTTCTGAACCGGTATAGCCGATGTTACCTTCCAGGAAATAGGTATCCTTGTAAGAGTAGGTTGCACGCCCAGCCAAACCTGTATACCGTTTTGGGATAGATGCGATAAGTGTTTGCGCTTCACCGGTTATGAAGTCTTCCATATAAAAATCGGCTAATCCGGTTACGCGATGATCATTATTGAACAGGCGGTTATAGTTAACACGGGCGTCAAAATAGATTTTCCGTGTAGACAGATTGGTGGACTCGTATTTATCATCTGTTTTGGCTACTTTTTCTATCAGATTTAAGGAGCCGTCTTTGTTTCTTCCTTGTGCATAGTAGAGCGCCGGAGTTTTTGTTTGAGACTGTGTTAAGGCTGAGTAATTATTGATTGACATGGTGGCTTCTGCCTTCAGACCTTTTATCCATTGGTCAAAATCTTGTTCAAGGCGTAGGCGGATACTACTTGTCGTTTCATTTTTCTTCTTATAACCTGTATAGTTTAGTAAGATATATGGGTTCTGTTGGTCAGCACTGGCACCGTAGGCTGGAAGCGAACCATCCGAATAAAGTACCGGAACGGTCACAGGGGTCAGGTTGGCTTGTGTTTGCCACAAGGCTTTCGTATCATTGGCATATCCGGGGAAAGAATTGGTTACAATCTCTGTTGATAAGCCCAACTCAATAATAGTACTTTTGGTTAGGTTAGCATCGATATTTGCGCGAAAATTGTATTTATTATAACCTACACTGTTATCATAGTTTTTAATTCCTTTATCTTGCTTATAGATGGCATCCTTATGTTGAAGACCCACACTCATGTAGTAACGTGCATTTGTTCCACCACCATTGATACTAATGTGATGCTGATTGTTCCATACATAATCTTTCAGCATAACATCACGCCAGTTTACATTGGGATATAAATCCGGGTCCAGTCCTGTTTCTATCAGATTTAACTCGGCATTACTGTATACGGGACGTCCACCTCGTACGACGGAGGCTTCGTTGGCTAGTTGTGCGTACGTATATCCGTCCACATATTCGGGATTGCGTGCAGAATAGGAAAGCCCGACATTACTTTTCACACTGATATTCAGTTTACCCGATTTACCGCGCTTTGTTGTAACGAGTACCACACCGTTGGCACCGCGTACACCATATACAGCTGTAGAGGAAGCATCTTTCAGGATGGTGAAGCTTTCAATATCGGCAGGATCAAGTATATTCAGGTCGCCTTCCACACCGTCAATCAACACTAAAGCGGATGCACCTGCACCGAAAGTACTGATACCACGAATCCAGAATTCAGAAAAGTCATTGCCAGGCTCGCCGCTTCGGGTTACGGCAATGATGCCCGGTACACGACCTCCCAGCATGTTTGTTACCGAGGATGAAGGAACTTGTAAATCAGATGCCTTTACGTTAGTTACCGCACCTACTACCGAGATTTTACGTTGAGTACCGCGACCTACAATCACTACCTCATCGGTTTCATTTACAATTTCTTTCAGTGCAATCTTTTGCTTGGTTTTATTTCCGTTTACCACCAGTTCCTGGGGTGCATAACCTATGTAGGTAAACACCAATACTGTATTGGCGGGAACATTGTCCATGCGGAAATTACCATCAACATCCGTGATAGCTCCTTTGGAGGGATTGTTTTTATATTGAATCGTAACACCGGGTAATTCTTCACCTTGCTCCGTCATCACAATACCGGATACGGTGAAACCATTCTGTGCGGCAAGTGGAAACACACTTGCAAGCAATAGGAATGAAAGTATAAGGAAAAATCTATTTTTCATATATTAGTTTATTTATTGATTTACGGGAAGGAGTTTATTCTATAGCGAGTTTACGCACATTCAATCCTGCACCTCCGGCTATATAGAAGTTTTCTTCAGAATCCATAGCTATATCTTTGGGATATAGGAATGTACATTCCAGTGGAAGTCCGTCTGTTTCTGTCTCGCCCGACATGGTGCCGCCGGCAGCAATTGTTACGTAGCCATCCGGGTAGGATATCTTTCGGATGGATTGTCCGCCTGCGTTTACTACATATATGTTGCCTTCATTGTCAACAGTTACTCCATTTGGCCAGGCAAACTGTATGTCTTCCCGATAACCTTCCGTATTGGTCTGGTTAGGCCAGCCGTTTCCGGCATATCTTTCGTCCGACCATGTGCCGTCAGCGTTCTGCTTAATCCGGTATACAGCATGTGTCCTGTCTTCTGCAAAATAGAAGCAATCTTCTACACGGCTATAAGCCAGATAGCTACAATGGTCGGAAACCCAAGCTTCAAAGTCCCAGCGGTGTTCAAGGAGTTTTTCTACTTTGTACTGTCCGCTATCATCTTTTTCTGTCAGATTGATACGTACGAAGATCCCCAGGTGATTTCTTGTATAGAGGTATTTTTCTTCATCGTCAATAATGCAGGACCAGGTTTCACCATTGTTGGCGGATAATTCGGTGATACCTTCGCGCAATAGCTCCGGCTGCCAGCTATTTTCACGGCGCAGGATATATACTTTAGCTGATTTGACATCAATAAAGTACATTTTATCACGGGTTTTATTGATTGCAGGTTTACCTGCTTTGAATCCGCTTATCAGGGTTGTAACCAGGTTCTCGCTCTCTGAAATCAGGCGTACCCGTTGCTTGTCCGACTCTACTGCTACAATGTTATCTCCTGCCACTATACCGACAGCAAATACATTATTGAATAGTGCATCGTAGATGTTTCCATCGGTATCTCCTCTTTTATTGTAGGTTCCGCAAACTGTAGAAACTTTCTGTACCTGCGTGTAGGCAAATGTCTTGTCGATGGTAAGCTCTTTATCGTCTACAACGACTTTAACAGAATTATTACCGCCCGGTTGTTTAGGTACGGTACAGTAAATAGAAGTTCCGTCACTTGATATGATGTTAGCCTCTTTGGTATCGGCAAAGATCACCTTCATCTTGGACAGGTCTGTACCGAAGTTTCCCTGAACAATGATTTTGTCACCTATTCCTCCTTTTTCCGGGATAAAGCCGGTCAGTACCTGAGGCTTTGAGGGATCATACTTGTTGGTGATGACGGGATGTTTCACGATGTCTTCATTGCTACAACTGCTGATGAAGAACAGGGCCAGCAACAGCCAGCTTTTTCTTTGGATTGATTTAAGAAATTTGTCTTTCATATATATTATTATTAAAAGGATTGGTCACTGAAACTCTTTATCCTTGTTATTGGTTTGCGGTCTTCAAGGCCGATGCAAATAAATATAAAAAAGAACAGGGAGGAGTACTCAAATGGAGCAGAAAGGGGTACAGAGCGGGGAATGCGTTATTTGTATACCTTAACTGCGTCAAAAATACACTTAAAAGTAGATGGTAAATATGCCTGATTCAGGTATGGTTTCGAAATGGATTGATATGAGGGATTTATTTTGTGAGAATCCGTGTGTTTTTTTATATGTATTCATTGTATTCCATGAATAAATGATATCTTTGGAAGTTTAAAATTTGTAATTTATATAGGACTATGAGTGACTTGGGAGACATTGACAAAACATTGCGCTCTGGTGATGCGGATCATGATATGACTCTCCGCCCAGCAGATAGTGCGGATAAGACCCTGCGTACCGAACAGCAAAAAGATATTGAGATTATCGCCCGTCAACGTGATATGGAGTATTCAATTGGTGGGCTGAACTACAAAGTGATAGATATTCTTTCAGAAGGGACGGGAGAAGCACAGATATTTTTGGTGGAAAATAAGGGTAAAGAATATGTCTTGAAGCTCTATTATGCTGGTATTGAACCTCCCCCTAATCATCATATTCTGGAAATTATCAGACAAACTCCACATTCCGGTTTATTGGTAGATATTATAGATCACGGCCAGTGGAATAATCCATATGTTTCCGATGAATTGAGACATTATGAAATAATGACCTATTGTAGCGGCGGGTCTTTGGATAAGATAAACTTGAAGGGAGATGAAAGGAAGCTTTGTGAAATAGCTAAACAGGCAGCTGCTGCCATTGATTTTTGCCATAAGCATGGGTTCATTCATCGTGACATCAAGCCGGGTAACTTCTTTTTTGCCGATGAAAGTCAAACACAAGTGTTACTGGGAGACTTTGGTATATCAGTAAGATGTGATCAGGATGGAGTGGCCTGTACTGACCAAGCACGTACTCGTATCTATGCTGCTCCTGAAATGTATTATACGGTTCCCGGTGAGAACAGAGTGGAGATTGATACGAAGAGTGATTTCTACTCTCTTGGCATGGTGTTACTCTGCTTGTGGATGGGGGAGAAAGAATTTAAAGAGAGAGAATTTGAATTGATGCAGCGTAAACGTACGGGGGATTTACCTTTTCCAACGGACTTGTCAGAACATACGTTACAATTGATAAGAGCATTGACTGCACCGCAGCCGGAAAAACGTTATGGTTTTGCTGAAATTGGTCGTTGGGCCCAGGGAGAAAGTGTATTCGAGAATTTTGTGGGACAGAGAGGTAAACGCTTTTTCAGTATTCTTTTTAATGCGGCAGAAGGGCAGACTGCACATTCACCTGAACAATTAGCTGATTTTATGCGGCAGGACCAATATCTTGCTATTAAATATCTCTATACAGGAAAACTTACTAAATGGTTGAGTGACAATCAACGACCTGAATTGGCTTCGGAAATAGAAGAGATTGTAGAAAAACGCTATCCGAAAGATCAGACTGCCGGATTGTATGCTGCTTGCTACACTCTTGATGCGGATATGCCCTATTATGATATTGACGGATGTCCGCAGTCTACAGTTGAGGGAATAGTTCAATCTCTTATTAAGAATTTTAGTGCCTATCAGACGACATTGGTAAATTCCGATGATTCCCTTTTTCTTTTTTTCAATGCTCACGGCTTGAATCAGCTTACAGATAAAGTTACGCCGTTGTTCAATGAGGAGGGGCGACAACGGGAAGCCTTGTGGCGTTTGATCTATACCCTTGATCCTTCGCGCTCTTATGAATTGACCGATGAAAAGGGAAATTCGGGACGTTGTAATACTCCAGGGGAGATTCTTTATTATGTTTCTAATAACATTCTGAGCTCTGATTCGTGGAATGACCTGGCAGAAGAATCATTCCTGATCTGGCTTTTTGCCCGTGACAAAGAATTGGTAGAAAAGATACGCACTCAATTGGAAGGCTTCAGTACATCCAATGCTGCCATGACTTATGGTGTACTTTATAACTTAAATCCCAAAGTTTCCTTCACCCTGCAAATGGATGAAACCGCGAGTGATTATTATTTCACGTATACGCAAATAGCCCAATTCATCAATCAACAGTTGATGGTTTATAAGGATACATCTGAGAATGATGTGGACCACGAATCTGTTGATAATATCCTCAGAATGTTTTCAGGTATGAAAGGTTCGCGGCTTTATTTCTATCTGAAATCTAAGGAAGTGTATGAAGATAAGGTTGAGTGGATAAGTTACTGCTTTGAACTGGAATCTAAAGATAATCTTCGAAAAGCGGGACCTTATAACTGGATCATCGCTACTTTCAAGATGATTAAGGGGTTGGGAGCTTTGCCTTATTATTATTTCAAGGATAGCGATAAATATGTAACTGATCTGGAGGATTTGAAGGCTATTCCATGGAAAGAACTCAGGAATGAACTGGAAAACGGATATCTGAAGGACTGGTTGACTGTCTTTTTTCAGGAAGACCCTTTTAAGGACCTCTCTCCCAAATTTACTTATGAGCAGGAAACTGTAAAATACCTCGAATTCATCGAAAAAATAGATAGTAAAGATGCGGCTGTCTCTGGCTTTCGCGTTGCTACGGATTTTTTAAATACGAACCTTCGGGATATACGTATGCATCACAGAATACTTGCATCTGTGCCTGTTTTGCTGGCAATATTCTGTATTATTCCTGTTTTAATCTCTGTATTTACATTAGTCGTGTATGGGCTTCCGTTTACGGAGAATCCGTTGCCCGTTTGTTCTGTTGAAACGATTGTAACGATATCCGTCATTTTTATTATTCTGATTTATTTTGTGGCCAATGCAGCCTTGATTGGAAGTATCGTTATGGGTTCTCTTTTGGGAGCAATGATTTATTATATCGTATATTTTATATTGGAAGCATTTCTGCCTCAGGCGCCTTACTTATTAGCAGGGATATTGCTTATTCCTACTTATTTTCTGATAAAAAGCTGTTATTTCACTTTCCCTGTCAAGCGGAAAAAGTATAACTACTTGTTAAACCTTACTTTGGAGGAGAAGGTTGTTGAACCTTTGTATTTTGCTTTCAGAACAGATATGGAGGCGAAATTTGAATCTTCTATTGGCAGTGAATTGACGCAATATAACAGATATCTGAAAGATTGCGCCTTTGAATTCTCTTTTTATACAACTATTTCTCTGTGGCTTGTAGGCTGGTTGGCATTTATGTCTTATTCATAAGACACCTTTCAAAGTATCTACATTGAAGATTTATCTTCTTCCTTTTTCTGATACTCAGTGGGAGTCATATCAAATTCGTTTTTGAAGCATTTTGTGAAGTATTTAGGATTGGAGAAACCTACGGCATAGGCCACTTCGGATATATTCACAAAAGGCTTTTTTAGTATTGTACAGGCATGTTTAAGTCTGATATTCCGGATAAACTCAACAGGTGAAAGCCCAGTCATAACTTTCATCTTCCTGTTTAGGGTGGATTTGGAGACATTAAGTTCTGAAGCGAAAGCATCTATATCAAAATCTGATTCAACCAGATACTTCTCAACACATTCGATGGCTTTTTCCAGGAACTGCTCGTCAGTACTCTGATATTCTAGTGCTACAACATTGATTTCCGTATCGACTCTGAACTTCTCTTGTCGCTTCTGGTTAGATTTCATCAGATTGTCAATGCGTGCATTCAGCATCTTCATTTCAAATGGTTTCGTCAGGTAGCCGTTTGCTCCTGCATTGAAACATTTCACCTGGTCTTCTACAGAATTCTTTGCCGTAAGCATCAGCACCGGTATATGGCTGGTGTTGATATCCTGTTTCATTGTTGCACAGAGCTCGATTCCATCCATTTCGGGCATCATATAGTCGCTGACCATCAGGTCTACGTCTTCGCTTCTTACAATTTCCAATGCTTTTTTCCCATTCGTAGCAGTGAGTATATTGTAGTGTGTTGCCAACTTTCTTTTCATCAATAGCAGGAACTCTTCATTGTCATCTGCCAGTAATATCGTACCTTCTTTCTCTTCTGTATCTTCTGTTGCTTTATTCGGTACTGTTGACGGTATTTCACTGGTTTCGATAATGTCCTTTATTTCCGGATAATAATTCCGGTCGATAGGGATTAGAACAGTGAATCTGGAACCTTCTCCGATGCTGCTTTCTACCTGGATGTCTCCTTTATGCAAGGTCACCAGTTTCTTGGTTAATGAAAGCCCTACACCGTTTGATTGAGGTGCATAAGCTGTTTTGTTCACATAGAATGGAGTGAATATCTTGGATATTTCTTTCTGGTCTATGCCGATTCCTTCATCCTGCACCTCTATCCGGAGGAATCGGGAATTATCCTTTTGCAGAGTCGATACATTCAGCTCTACTTTTTTATCGGCAGGTGTATATTTGGCCGCATTCGAGAGTATATTGTACAGAACCTTGTCTATTTTGTCAAAGTCCATATATCCCCAAATGTCTTTTTCTTCCAGATGAAGACTGAAATGAAGGTTTTTCTTTTCAATGATCGGCCGTATGCCTGTATGGTAGATTTCACGGATGAAGCTGCTGATATTGCCATAGGTAGGGGTGAGTACAAACGAGTCGTTTTCTACTTTCCGAAAATCTAGCACTTGCTGGATTAAGCGTTTTAAGCGGAGCACATTACTTTTCAATATATGTACATCTTCCTGTGGAGATGCCTTTGTTTCTTCCAAATCATCTGCTACGCAGCTGATGGTAGTGAGCGGGGTGAGCAGTTCATGGCTTATATGGGTGAAATATTCCAGTTTAGTCTTGGTCAGTTCTTTCTGGAATCTAACCTGGTCGGACCGTCTTACCCTGTGCAGGTAATAGAACATGATGGAATAAAGGATCAGAATGATGAGAGCTATATAGGTACCGTATGCCCACCATGTTTCGTACCAAGCCGGCTTTTTATAGATACGTAGTTCTGTGACGTCGTCTTTCCAGTAGCCGTATTCATCTGTAGAGCGTACCTTGAAAGTATGATATCCTTTAGGAATTTTATTGTAGAAAGCCGACCGATTACCGGTTTCGGTGTATACCCACTCTTTGTCCACACCATCCATTTTGTAGGCGTATCTTATTCTCGATGTTGCTGTAAATTGAAGAGCGGAGAAGAAGATTTCAAGATTGTTATCTTCGGGCTCCAACCAGATGCTTCGGGTTGATAAATCATTCGACTGGCGCTGGGGATTGAAGAAGAAAGAATGATTGGATACTTTGATATCTGTTATGATGACCGGATTGGAATTGATCTTCTTAGATGGGAATTTTGAGGAAGCCATCGATACAAAGCCACCATGCCCACCAGCATAAAGCTTGCCGTTGAACAAGTCTATGACGTCCTTCTTGAATGAGTTTATCTGAACGGATTCGTCTGAATTTGAATAATGAATGTATCTATCTGACTGGATATCATAGGCAGTCAATTGTCGGTTTGTTAGTATCCAAAGGGTATTCCTGTCATGTTTCATCCCTAAAATAGACTGTCCGGTCATTCCGCATGAGTTGCTGAAGTCCTTCATTATCTCTGAGTTGAGATCCATTTGCAGGATGGAACCTTGAGTAGTGGCAATCCATAAATGGTTTTCCTGGATCACTATCTTGTCAATATTGTTACTGGGTAAGGATGAATTTTGGGTTGAGTATTGTTTAATCGGTTTCAGTTTATCCCCTAAAGAAACCTCATGTAAACCGGAATCTTCGGTTGCCAACCAGATGTTACCGTGTCCGTCTTCTGCAATAGATGTAATGTTGGGCAGAGAGAATTCGGGGATGATAAAGTCTTTGCCGTCCGGTTTTAGATAGAGCTGTCCGGTGGTAGCTACCCATAAATTCCCCTTACTGTCTTCATACATGGATGTAATGTTGCCAGTAGTCCCCTTTGGTGTATATAAGTCCTTTGCCAGTAAGTACTCAATTTCTCTTTTACTGTTTAGTTTTGCTTTGTAGAGGGTGGGTTGGTCTCTGCATCCCAGCCAGAATTCTCCCGGCTGTTTCGAACGGAGGATATATCCTATATTATGCACTCCGGAATTTGTATTCGAGTAGTCATAGAATTTATCTTGTTCTATGTCATACCAGCAGAGTCCCCAACGTTCCTGATTGAACCAGAGCCCGTTGTTGGGATCAATACCCAGAGTGGTTATATTCGTGTCGAAACCTACATGTCTTTTCAGTTTGGGCAAGAAGTTATTAGCTATGGCAGGATTTCCCATTAGCAAGTGATACCCGCTGTCATAGGCCCCGGCCCAAAGGTTGCCTTCCCTGTCTTTGATGATCTGGCTGAACATTTTGTTATAATCGAACATATACGAGCTGAGGTCCACTTTTTCCAGATGTCCGTCCGCCACTTTGAAAGCATAAAGTTCGTGGTAGCCGAATATCCATATATAGCCGTAAACATCATCTTGTACTACACTGAAGAAGGCGGTTTCAGGCTGGTGCAGTTTTTCATTGAAGATTTCTTGATGCGTGTACATTCTATCCTCTGTTGCATCCGGATGAAAACGGTAGATACCGTCTCCCCAAGTCAATATCCAATATTGGTCATCTTTGTCCTGAAATATTTTAAACGGATTATTATTCGCTCCGAGTGTAGGGAAACTCATAAATGTATCTGTATTCTTGAGATACTTATATAAACCTCCTCCCCATGTGCATACCCATATATTGCCGAAATGATCTTCATATATTGAGTTTATACCATTATTGGGAACCGCCGGGATCAAATTTCCGTAGCGCTTCTTCAATGAATAGTCTGAATAATAGTGAGAAACCTGATTACGGGTACATATCCATAGTTCTTTCCGGCTATCTACCAACATGAAGTTTATCCATGTATTCTGGATTTCTGTATCTGGGAATGGCCGTATCTGATAGTTGCTTTTATCCACCAAATTAACCCCCTGTCTTGTTCCTACCAGCAGGCAATTATCATCTTCAGCAAAACACCAGATGAAGTCATCGGTTAATAAATGAGGCTGGTTAAAGTCTGATTTGAAAGTCTGGAGTTGGTATCCGTCATATCGTCCTAAGCCGTTTTTAGTTCCTAACCAGATGAACCCATTCTGATCCTGATGTAAGTCTATTACTTCATTGGAAGGCAACTGCTCCAGAAAAGGCATTTGTTTGGCTATTATTTGCTGTGCATATGAGGAAATGCTCATTAATAGGAAGATGACAATGAGAAAGGGGGATACATATATCTGAATTTCTGTACGATGAATTCTGTTTTCCATAATGTTACAAGGTATTTTCTTTGGTGGCGATTGCAAAAATAGGGTATTATTGGCAATACTTCAATCAAAATGGCATTTTTGTGAACCTCCCTGTAAAGTATGGGCATAAAAAAAGGAGTACCGCTGTACTCCAACCTTTGTTAACCTTAAATCTAATACTATGAAAAACACAGTGCAAAGATACGTACTTCTGGGATATCTGCAAATAAAACAAATAAAAAAGAGTGTTTTATAACATGTTTTAGTAAAAGTGTTGTTTTTGTTAAGGCTTACTAAGGATTTGAGTCCCCCCAGTACTTGTTTTCTAAAAAAGAATTATCTTTGCATGGCTGCGAAAATAGCTGCACTTTTGCATATTAATAAATTTATAAAGAACAACTACTGTGAGCGAAGAAGATATTGTCCTTACCCCGATGATGAAACAGTTCTTGGACCTGAAAGCCAAGCATCCTGATGCCGTTATGCTGTTTCGTTGCGGCGACTTCTATGAAACTTATTCTACTGATGCTGTTGTTGCAGCCGAAATCCTGGGAATTACCCTGACTAAGCGTGCCAATGGTAAAGGAAAGACTGTTGAAATGGCGGGATTCCCTCATCATGCACTGGATACGTATCTGCCTAAACTGGTACGTGCCGGGAAGCGTGTAGCCATCTGTGACCAGTTGGAAGACCCGAAAATGACTAAGAAACTGGTGAAGCGGGGTATTACGGAACTGGTAACTCCCGGTGTTTCCATCAATGATAATATACTGAATTACCGGGAGAATAACTTCCTGGCAGCCGTACATTTTGGTAAGGGAACGTGCGGTGTGGCATTTCTCGATATATCTACGGGTGAGTTTCTTACAGCAGAAGGGCCTTTTGACTATGTAGACAAGCTATTGAATAACTTCGCGCCCAAAGAAGTACTTTTTGAACGTGGTAAGCGGGGGATGTTCGAGGGAAATTTCGGAAGTAAGTTCTTTACTTTCGAACTGGACGACTGGGTATTTACAGAGACCACCGCCCGGGAGAAACTTCTGAAGCATTTTGAAACGAAGAATCTGAAAGGTTTTGGTGTAGAGCATCTCAAGAATGGTATCATCGCTTCGGGAGCCATCCTGCAATATCTCATCATGACGCAGCATACCCAAATCGGGCATATCACTTCTTTGGCACGTATTGAAGAAGATAAATACGTCCGTCTGGATAAATTCACGGTCCGTAGCCTTGAACTGATAGGCAGCATGAATGATGGAGGCAGCAGCTTGCTGAACGTGATTGATAAAACGATCAGCCCGATGGGAGCCCGCTTGCTGAAACGTTGGTTGGTGTTTCCACTGAAAGATGTATTGCCTATTAATGAACGCCTGAATGTAGTGGAATACTTCTTCCGCCAACCGGATTTCAAAGAACTGATCGAAGAGCAGTTGCATTTGATAGGCGATCTGGAACGTATCATCTCTAAAGTGGCTGTAGGACGTGTTTCTCCTCGTGAAGTAGTTGCATTAAAGGTAGCTTTGCAGGCTATTGAGCCTATTAAGGAAGCTTGTCTGGAGGCGGATAATGCTAGTCTGAACCGTATCGGTGAACAACTGAATATCTGTAAGTCCATTCGCGACCGCATTGAAAAAGAGATTAATAATGATCCTCCGTTGCTGATAAACAAAGGTGGTGTTATGAAGTCAGGCGTCAATGCCGAATTGGATGAATTACGCCAGATAGCTTATTCCGGTAAAGATTATCTGCTACAGATACAGCAACGGGAAAGTGAACTGACTGAAATTCCCAGTCTGAAAATCGGTTACAACAATGTATTCGGTTACTATATTGAAGTGCGCAATACACATAAGGATAAGGTACCACAGGAGTGGATACGTAAGCAGACCTTGGCCAATGCCGAACGTTACATTACACAAGAGCTGAAAGAGTACGAAGAGAAAATTCTCGGCGCCGAAGATAAGATATTGATACTGGAAACCCAGCTCTACATGGAATTGGTGCAGGCTCTAAGTGAGTTTATTCCTGCCATTCAGGTGAATGCAAACCAGATCGCGCGTCTGGACTGTTTGCTGTCTTTTGCCAATGTGGCACGTGAGAATAACTATATACGTCCTGTCATCGAAGATAACGATGTTCTGGATATCCGCCAGGGACGACATCCGGTTATCGAGAAGCAACTTCCCATAGGAGAGAAGTACATTGCCAATGATGTGGTGCTGGATAGTAGCTCGCAACAGATCATCATCATTACCGGTCCGAACATGGCGGGTAAGTCTGCATTGCTGAGACAGACGGCGTTGATAACGCTACTGGCGCAGATTGGCAGCTTCGTACCTGCCGAGAGTGCACATATCGGTTTGGTAGATAAGATATTTACCCGTGTAGGTGCCAGTGATAATATCTCTGTCGGAGAGTCTACTTTCATGGTGGAAATGAACGAGGCGGCTGATATTTTGAATAACCTTTCTTCGCGCAGTCTGGTGCTTTTTGACGAGTTGGGACGAGGTACGTCTACGTACGACGGTATTTCTATTGCCTGGGCAATTGTAGAGCATATCCATGAACACCCTAAAGCAAAGGCACGTACGTTGTTTGCTACGCACTATCACGAGTTGAACGAGATGGAGAAAAGCTTCAAGCGTATCAAGAACTACAATGTTTCCGTTAAGGAGGTGGATAATAAGGTCATTTTCCTGCGTAAACTGGAACGTGGCGGTAGTGAACACTCCTTTGGTATCCATGTGGCAAAGATGGCAGGTATGCCGAAAAGTATCGTAAAACGTGCGAATGACATTCTGAAACAGCTTGAGGCGGACAATCGTCAGCAAGGTATTGCAAGTAAGCCGATGGCGGAAGTAGGAGAGACGCGTGGCGGCATGCAACTTAGCTTTTTCCAGTTAGAAGATCCTGTGCTCTGCCAGATACGTGACGAGATTTTGAATCTGGATGTGAATAATCTGACTCCGCTGGAGGCATTGAATAAATTGAATGATATTAAGAGGATTGTAAAAGGGAAGTAAAGCTTCCCTTTTTTATTCTTATCCGGTGACGCTATTCGTTGATAGAATCCATATCTGTCAATTCTTTCTTCACACTATCTTTCTGCTGTTCCCTATATTGGCGTGGTGGCATACCGAAACGCTGGGAGAATAACTTATAGAACGTTCCGCGGTTATTGAAACCTGTCTTGTCCATAATTTCCTCAATGGTATAGTTCTTTGTCAGCAACAGTCGCTCGGCCATTGTGAGGCGATATTCTTTGATGATATCAGCAGGAGATTTGTCTGTTATAGGTTTTAATTTACGGTAGAACTGACGGGTGCTATAGCCCAGGTCACTGCTCAATAGTTCAACGGATAAGTCAGGGTTTGTGATATTCTTTTCTATGGTTTCTATCACCTTATCCAGGAATTCCTGATCTTCTTTGTGGATACAGTTCCCGTTTTCCACTTTGAATGAACTGAATATGGAACTATAATATTCTTTCAGGTCCGATTCTCTTTTAATCAATCGGTAGACTACTTTCTCTAAGTATTTTACATTGAAAGGTTTCGTCACATACACTTCTGCACCAGCCTCAATGCCTTTCACCTGATCGTCTTCGTGATGAAGGGCAGACAGTAGAATGAGTGGAATATGGCTCCATAACTTGTTTTGCTTGATTTTCTGGGCAAAGGAAAGCCCGTCTATTTCAGGCATCATCACATCTGAAATAATCAGATCCGGCTGCTTCAGTTCCAGGCTGGCCAAAGCTTCTGCAGCGTTATTGAAAGATAATACATTGTATTTATCTACAAATATTTCCGAGACGAACCATAACATAGAAGGATCGTCGTCAATGATCATAACCGTGTGCTTGGAAGTGTCAAAATTAACAGTGGTCTGTTCCAGTTCCATGGGCTCCGTATTTGTATTCAGAGGTCCTGTTGCATACACTTTTTGGGGTGTTTCTGCTTCCTGTGCAGTGGGCGATAGTTCCGGTAAAGTGACTGTAAATGTAGTTATCTCATTCTGAATACTGCTAACATTGATTTCACCGTTCAACAGAGTAACCATATTCTTACAAATAGCCAATCCCAGCCCATTCCGTGAATTCTTGCCATTCATTTCAAAAGAATCCAATATCTTATAGCGATCGAATATCTTTGCAAGATTCTCTTTCGCTATCCCCTTTCCTGAGTTGGATATATTAAGGGTTAGAAGCTGGTTTTCTACTTTCAGACCGATGGTGATATTCCCTTCTTCCGGAGTATATTTAAAAGCATTTGAGATCAGGTTATTGACGATCTTACTGAAACAACTGATATCCGTATTCCATTCAATGTCCGGTTCAATATCCAACCGATAGTTCAGATTCTTATTTTCAGCCAATTCACAGAAGGATTCCGCTATGTTCCGGAGTTTGTCTGATACGGATAATCTTTGGATAGAAAGCACCTTATGACCGGTTTCCAGCCTGCGGAATTCCAGCAGTTCCAGAATCAAGCCATTCAGTTTTTCTGTATTCTGCTGTATCATCTTCCCGTATTTGCGGATGTACGAATCAGATTGCGGGTAGGCAAGTATCTTTTCGCACGGACCATAAATCAGCGTCAGTGGCGTACAGAATTCATGAGTGATGTTGGTAAAGAAGCGCAGCTTGGATTCATAGACTTCTTCTTTCTTTTCCCGGTTCAATTTCTCAATCATGCGGTGCTGCTTCCGGCGGTATTGATGAACTATCCTGTAAACAGCAAGAATGCAGAACAAAGCGATTAATATGAAATAGAGAATATATGCCCAATTACTTAAATACCAGGGAGGAGTAATCTGAATCAGAAGTTTCTGCGGTTCGCACTCTTTTCCATTCATGTTATTCTTGTATTTCACTAACAAAGTATATTGTCCGGGTGCAAGATTGGAGAAGATGGCGCTGGCCGATGTTCCACTTTCTATCCATTGGCTGCTTACTTCGTCCAATTTGTAAGAATAAGAGTAATTGTTACCATTTATATAATCTATTGCCATAAAGTCGATGCAGAAGAAGTTCCGGCTATAATCCAGCTGAAGTATCTTCTTTCCTTTTTTGTCGTGGAGAAAATCATGAATATTGTATTCTTTTCCGAAGATAGATAATCCCTTCAGGTTTATTTGAGGCATATAGTCTGCCATAATATAAGCATTAGGCTTGACGGTAACAAATCCGTTTGTCCCTCCGAAGAACAAAGTTTCGGTCCGCGAGTCTTTATAGAAAGCTCCATCACTGAATTCAGTGACTTCCAGTCCGTTTTCCCGGTCGTAAGTCTGCCCGGTATTGGTTTTAGGATTGAACCTTACCAGTCCTTGATTCGTGCTGATCCAAAGGTTATTTTGCTGGTCTTCCAAAATGCCATGTACTGTGTTGTTTGAGAAAAGGTCAGCCCTGTCATGATAATGTGAGTAATCTTCATTGAAGTGAAGTAGTCCGGAACTGGTTCCCAGCCAATATCCTTTCTCATTTTTATAAATGGCGAAAATATCATTGGCCGTCTGACTGTTCACTACATTATCAAACCTGTATGGAGTTAGCTGTTCGGTTTCGACATTGAGCCGGTAGGCTCCATAGCCACGATTACCGAACCAAAGGATAGAATCATTCTCCTGGAAGGAGGTAAAGAAATAATTGGAAGCCATACGCCCGTCATCCAGAACAATTCTGGTAGCCGATTTAACGGAAGGAGAGCTACCGGCTTTATCCAAAATAACTTTTACGATACCTTCACCTACAGTGGATACCCATAAAGTGGTATCATTTAATTCGTTGATGGAGTGTACATATTTCACCTTCTTTCCATCGGCTATCACTGTAAACGCTTTCAGCTGTTTATTCTGGTATGAATAGTAGTTAAGCCCGTTTTCCGTTCCAATCCATAGCCTGTTCACAGAACCGGGGGCAAAGCAATAGACGGTGTTGTCGGTTAAGGTACTGTTGCTGATGGAAATCCGGTCGAAAGAAACTGCTGCATTGGTTTCCGGAGAATAATTCCTGATACGCAATATACCTCCTCCTTTGGTTCCTATCCATAAGGTTTGTTCCTCGTCGTAGTAAACGGTACGTACGGGGTTGTTTATCTGGTATACAGGAGTATCCAGCAGTGTATTGGTAATGGAGAAAGTATCATTGAAATACATGTATACCCCTTGTCCGTCTGTTCCTATCCAAACAATATCCTGATATTTGTCCTTCATCAGACAGAAGATGCCGGAATGGATTTCTGTATCTTGCATCTGGTATTTTATTTTCTGATCGGACATATATTTCAATACGATCAATCCGCTGCTTTTGAAGCCAATGTAATAGTCGTTTTGTTGTTTGATGATGGAAGAAACTTCTCCGCGTGTTTCGACTTCTGCTTTGAGATCTGCAATAAAGTATTGCTGTTGATTTCCGAAGTCATATTCATAGAGTGAGTAGGTCTTATCGATGAAATAGACCAGGTCTTCTTCTGTGAATGCCCATAATAACTGTTCGGAATGTTTGAAAAGATTGTTGGGGGTGAGGGCTATCTCTTCTTTATTCTTGATTATCTGATAGCTGCGGGTGTCATTATTCGAAGTGAATACCCATAGAATATTGTTTTTGTCGATGATAGTGGATAATACGTGTCCGAATGCTATTTGAGGTATTTCCAACTTTTGGAAGAGTTGTTTTTCCGGTTGATAGTAATAGATATATCCGTCGTCTTTTACAATGAAAAGGTCATTATCCCTGCTTTTTGCCATATAGTTCTTGTCTTTGAACTCCGTAAAGCTTTTGGATGTCTGGAGTTTAGTATCCAGACGGTCCAGTCCATAGTTGGTCTGTATCCATAATACATCCTTTTCAGTCTCCATGATGTCGTTAATCAGGTTTCCGGATAATGGGGCTTTCGTCGGGTTGACAGGATTATATACATGGATATTGGTGCCGTCGAAAATATTCAGACCATCACATGAACCGATCCAGATGACTCCCTGATGATCCTGGTAAAGGGATAAGATAGCACTGTTGGATAAGCCGTTTTTGTTTGAAAATTGCCGTAGACTGTATGCATGAATCAAATGCGGAAAGCAGCATAAGATGCAGATAAGCAGTGAAACTTGAGGGAAGTAGTGTTTGTTTTTCATATCTGTATATCGGACTAATTAGGTATTGCAAAGATAGAGATTTATGGTAGGATATGGTTGGGAAGCATAGAAAAAAGAGTAATACTTTTCTGACTTTTTTGTGCGTTTTACAGCCATAGCCATGTAATTACACTTTTATGGCATAAATATAGGTATGCTTTTAGGCAAGTGCCGCTATTTTTGCGATTGATAAATATCTGTATTATTCACAATAGAATATTTTACTATGAAATTACCAGTTATCCTATTAGCATCTGCGCTGCTTTGTTCAGGTAGTATGCATGCACAGAGTGCAAAACCGGAGAAAAAAGCGAAAGCTTATATGGTGGCAGATGCCCACCTGGATACTCAATGGAATTGGGATGTCCAAACCACCATCAAAGAGTATGTTTGGAATACCTTGTCCCGTAATCTGTTTTTGTTGAAGAAGTATCCCGATTATATCTTCAATTTTGAAGGAGGTGTCAAATATGCTTGGATGAAAGAATACTTTCCCAGTGAATATGAGCAACTCAAAGCATTTGTGCGTTCAGGTCGCTGGCATATCAGTGGCAGTAGTTGGGAAGCATCGGATGTGCTGGTACCCTCTGTTGAGTCTTCCATTCGTAACATCCTGCTTGGACAGGAATATTACAGAAAAGAGTTCGGGACAGAAAGTACGGATATTTTCTTGCCCGACTGTTTTGGCTTTGGCTGGACGTTGCCTACTATTGCCAAACATTGCGGTCTCATCGGCTTTTCTTCACAGAAACTCGACTGGCGTAACCATCCTTTTTATGGAGAGAGCAAACATCCTTTTATGCTTGGATTGTGGAAGGGGATTGACGGTTCTTCTATTATGCTTGCTCATGGCTATGATTATGGTAAGCGCTGGAATAACATTGACCTGTCGGAAGATAAAGAATTGTTGGGACTGACTAAGCGCACTCCATTGAATACGGTTTATCGCTATTATGGTACGGGTGATACGGGTGGTTCTCCCTCAATAGGCTCTGTCAGTTCTGTAGAGAAAGGTATCAAGGGGAACGGTCCGTTAGAAATAATCAGCGCAACGAGCGATCAGTTATTCAAGGATTATCTTCCTTATGAAAAACATTCGGAATTGCCCGTTTTCAACGGTGAATTGCTGATGGATGTACATGGAACCGGATGTTATACTTCGCAAGCTGCCATGAAGCTTTATAACCGTCAGAATGAACTTTTGGGAGATGCTGCCGAAAGAGCGGCCGTAGCAGCGGATTGGTTGGGTATAGCCGGTTATCCGGGTGAAAGTCTGACAGAAGCATGGAAGCGTTTCATTTTCCACCAATTCCATGATGACCTTACCGGTACCAGTATCCCACGTGCTTATGAGTTTTCGTGGAATGATGAATTGCTTTCATTAAAGCAATTTTCAGGTGTTCTGACAGCTTCGGTAGGGGCTGTTTCTGAGAAAATGGATACTCGCGTCAAGGGGATTCCGGTTGTGTTCTACAATGCACTCGGATTTCCGGTTACGGATGTAGCGGAGGTAGCGATTGAAGCTCCCAAATTCCCTAAAGGTGTCAGTGTTTATAATGCGGAAGGCAAGCAAGTTGCTTCCCAATTACTTTCTTACCGGAATGGAACTGTGTATTTATTGATAGAAGCAACTGTACCTGCTACAGGATATGCCGTGTATGATGTCCGACTTTCCGGAAGCCAGAAGCTGGCAGATTCTTTTGTTTCAGAAACAACAGTGGAGAACTCTGTCTATAAAATCTCATTGGATAAGCAGGGAGATATAATCTCGCTTTACGATAAGAAAAATAATAAAGAACTTGTTAAGGACGGCAAATCTATTCGTTTGGCTCTTTTTACTGAGAATGAATCATATAATTGGCCAGCTTGGGAGATTCTGAAAAAGACTATTGACCGTGCACCTGTTTCTATTACTGAAGACGTGAAAATGAATCTGTGTGAGAATGGTGCCCTGCGCAAGACTTTGTGTATAGAAAAGCGCCATGGCAAATCGTTGTTCCGTCAGTATATCCGGCTTTACGAGGGAGAATTGGCTGACCGTATAGACTTTTACAATGAGATAAACTGGCAGTCAACGAATGCACTGCTGAAAGCAGAATTCCCCTTGAATGTTGATAACGAAAAGGCGACCTACGATCTGGGTATAGGCAGCGTTCAGAGAGGTAATAATATATTGACCGCTTATGAAGTATATGCCCAATATTGGGCGGATTTAACTGATAGTGACGGCAGTTATGGTGTTTCTATTATGAATGACAGTAAATATGGCTGGGATAAACCTGATAATCATACACTCCGCCTGACATTGCTTCATACACCCGAGACTAAGAACAACTATCCGTATCAGGACCGTCAGGACCTGGGATATCATACTTTCACTTATAGTTTGGTAGGGCATGCCGGCGGTTTGGACAAGGCGCAGGTCGTTAAGGAGTCTGAAGTATTGAATCAGCGTCTGAAGGCTTTTGCTGCCGAGAAACATTCCGGAACATTGGGCAAAGCCTTCTCTTTCGCATCTTCGGACAATAGTAACGTTGTCATCAAAGCTTTGAAGAAAGCGGAAAGTTCGGACGAATATGTGGTGCGTGTGTACGAAACGGGTGGCAAAGCTCCCCAAAATGCAGTGCTGACATTTGCAGGAGCTATTATAAGTGCTGTTGAAGCAGATGGTACGGAGAAGAGTATAGGAAGTGCGGACTTCAGTGCTAATCAGCTGGAAGTCTCCATACAGCCCAACAGCATTAGGACCTATAAAGTCCGTTTCAATGATAATAAGAAGGAAGAATTGCGATGCGAACAACTGCCTCTCAATTATGACCGTAAATGTTTCAGCTGGAACGAATTTCGTTGGGAGGCTAATTTCGAAGCCGGTTATTCTTATGCCGCTGAATTAATACCTGCCGATATAACTGTTAATCGTGTTCCTTTCCATCTGGAAACAAAAGAAGAAATGAATGGTATGTTATGTAGCGGAAATACCTTGCAGCTGCCTGCCGGACATTCCTATAACCGTTTGTATATACTGGCTGCTGCGGCAACTGCTGAAGAAGATGTTAGAGGCGTATTCCAGGCAGGGAAGAATTTGCAGGAGATTGTCGTTCCTTCTTATACCGGTTTCATCGGACAATGGGGACATACAGGCCATACACAAGGCTATTTGAAAGATGCAGAAGTGGCCTATGTCGGTACACACCGCCATTCCGCTGAGGGAGATCATGCTTATGAGTTTACTTATATGTTCAAGTTTGCCATCGACATCCCTGCTAAAGCAACTGAGGTTATTTTGCCCAATAATAAAGATATTGTTATTTTTGCTGCTACATTGGTTGAAGAACCATATGCACCTGTTAAAGCACTATCTACTTTATTCCAGACTGCCAATGAAGATGATACCAGCTTGCAGAAGACAGCAGAACTGAAGATCAATCTGTTGAAACCGGAACATATCGTTGCTTGGTCGGGATATACCAACGACAATGAGAAACCTGCATTTCTCATTGATGGAAACGAGAATACTAAATGGTGCGATACCTCTATGCTTCCTAACTATATTGATTTTGATTTGGGAATGGAAAAGGAAATAAGCGGTTGGAAGATGGTGAATGCTGCTCAGGAAAGCTATTCTTATATCACTGGCAGCTGCTTCTTGCAAGGCCGGAATAACCCGAATGAAGCATGGCGCACATTGGACTTTGTAACCGGAAACAAGCAGAATGTTATCAACCGTTCTTTGGGTAAGACTGAGAAGGTACGCTATCTGCGTCTGTTGGTTACTCAACCGGTACAGGCCGCTAATGGCAAGGACACACGTATTTATGAGTTTGCAGTTTTTTAATAACTCGTTGACGGAATTAATGTCTTTCTGTAAGGTTATGAATTAATTCACCACAGAGTCTCACAGAGTTTTTACCAACTATCCGTTCTGAATAAATCACCCATGCATAAAAAAGGACATCTAACTTAATAGATGTCCTTTTCAAATAATGTATATGATGTGTTACTTCTTGGAATAATGAAATCTCATAGAGAAGATGTGAACCTCAATTATATCATCATTCACAGAGTAGACAAGACGATGTTCAACACTGATTCGTCTTGACCATTTACCTGCCAATTCATATTTTAGCGGCTCTGGCTTTCCTAATCCTGTGTAGGGATGTTCTGCAATGTCATTCAGCAAAGCTGCGATTTTATTCAGAATGGCTTTATTACCACTTTGTGAGAAGTAAAGATATTCCTTTCGTGCTTGTTCTGACAATGTTATTCTGTACATGACACCCTATTTAAGAAATCGTCTATGCTTTCTCCTTCATTTTGTGATATGAAATTGCCATTCTTTATGTCTTCCTCGCCTTTGCGTATGGCCTCCATCATTTCAGGTGAGGACATGATATATTCAGTTTCTCTCAAAGAGTTATATTCATCCAGAGAAATCATCACTACTCCCTTCCCATTTCCGCGATTAATAATTACTGTATCGCAATCGTCAACTACTGCGTCAATGTACCCTTTAAGGTTCGCTCTTAAATCTGTATAATTAGCTGTTCTCATAATTCTTCCTTTTTATGATTATGCAAATATATGTACTTATATGCGTACCTGCAAGTTTAATTAGTTAATATTTAAAGTCATTGATGGGCTTACTCCGTTCACTAATGAAGCGTCAGGATCAGCCCCCCAATTTTCCATAAACAATTTGATATTTATCCTATTATCCATTTACTGCCCGGTATAAATGAGATGATCTTTGCTGTTACGAAACAGCAAATGAATGTACTCACTGCAATACAAGGTATAGCCGCAACGGTAGGCAGTGCCAGAGTGTGCTTGAATACTGTTACCCACAACCCGAGCCAGAATATATGCATGAGATACATGCCATAGCTGAGTTTTGATGCTTCTGTTAGAATTCGTGGGGGATTTGGACGATTGATGCATGTGAAAATAAGGAATGTACCCGTTGTAAGAAGCACACAATTGATTGTACAGAAAGCCCATCCTATTTCTATTACAGGTGTGGAAAGAATTTCTCCGGGCACAGCCTGGATATAGAATGAATAAATGGTCCATACAGCTCCGATAATCATTAGAATACCTCCTACGGTGAGACGTTTGGAACGGTTCCATGTAAGGTGAACACGTATGTAATGTGCCAATACGAGGTATCCCAGATAGCCTGAGAAATACCATAGCATGTGGTACTCATTCCAGAAACATTGCCCCCATACTTCACCACACCAGCGGTTGAGATACGGCATACATGTTGATAACAGGAATAGCCCAATGAAGAAACGCTCTTCTTTCTTTGTGGCTTTACTCAGCCACGGTGATATGATGGGTATGAACAAATAAAGACTGATCAAAGGATACATAAACCATAAGTGTCCGGCCTGTGATGGGAAGTTCAGTAATATTCGCGACATATCGTTCAATGATGTCTCTCCATTGATCGCTCCCCACAACATTGGTAAGGTACTATAGAGTATCATGAAAATAAAAAATGGTGGCAGGATGCGTAAGCAGCGCTGGCGGTAAAATTGCCATGTGGTCTGTTCTTTTTTCATCGGTGCAAGGAGGAAGGCGGAAACAATCATGAATAGTGGTACTGCCATGCGTGAGAAACCGTCGTAAACTGCTACCCATAGCCGGTCTGTTTCACTGGCCAAATAAGACTGAGGTCCTACCATATCTGTAGATCCGGCAGCGCCATAAAAGTTTTCACTGGCGTGGACCAAAATGACAAGGAAACATGCGAATACACGTACATAATCTAAAAAAACAATACGTTTCATTTTTTATTTGAGTATTTCTGTTAATAATTTTGTGTTAAAGTAATTCTCAGGGGGAGGAGATTCAAAAAACTTCTCCGGATTAACTGTTAGATTATTCAATTACAGCTGCAAAACCACCATTGCGTGCCAGACTTATAGTTAACTTATCTCCCTTTCTAAGTGTACGCTCTTTCATACGATAATCCATAGCTTGGCGGTTAGCGTTTATTCCGTCTTCAAAAGAGGTCATACGGTAGGTTTGTCCTTCTTTCAGGAAGTTCAGGTTTAGTTCAAAGTCTCGTTGTTGCTCTCTATTATTGGTCATGCCACCGATATACCATTTATCTCCTTTGCGTTTGGCTACGATAGCGTATTCGCCAACTTTGGCTTTCAGAGCAATGGTTTCATCCCAAGTTTGTGGCACTTGGGTGATGAAGCGTGTACATTCGTCATTACGGTAGTAGAGAGTTGGATTGTCTGCCATCATTTGAATTCCGCTTTCGAATATAATGAATAATCCCATCTGATAAGCGCGTGTACCGATACTGGCTGAATTGGGACGCTCGGAACGATAGATCTCCGGTTGCATACTCAGCATAGCGCCCGGAGTATAATCCATCGGGCCTACTGCATTTCTCATGAAAGGCAGATAAACGCTATTGTCCGGTTGGCATCCACCCATTTGCTCCATACCTCTTACTCCTTCATAAGAAAGGACATTGGGGTATTTGTATTCCAGACCTGCCGGTTTAAATGATCCGTGGAAATCGACGAACAGATGATGTTCGGCTGCTTCTTTGGCAACTCTTTCATAATAGTTTACCATCCATTGGTCGCTTCTGTCCATAAAATCAATTTTGACACCTTTCACACCCCATTTTTCAAATGTCTCGAACAAACCGAAGTTCTTTTCTACCGTTAACCATGTCAGCCAAAGTACAATTCCTACATTCTTTTCTTTACCGTAGCGGATAAGTTCATGAACATCCACTGTTGGATTGGGAGTATAAGGATCTCTTGTGGACATGGCCCAGCCTTCATCCATGATGATATAAGGTATTCCATAGTGGGCGGCAAAGTCGATGAAGTATTTATAAGTATCCAGATTACAGCCTGCTACAAAGTCTACATCCGCTCCGTAAGGGGTGGCACCATTCCACCATTCCCAGCTTGCCAATCCCGGTTTAATCCAAGAAGTATCCTTCAATACATTTTTTTGTGCGAGCTGATAGGTCATGGTATTCTCTATTAATTGTTCGTCGTTTGTGCTGATGACAAAGTAGCGCCAGGGGAAACTGCGTTTTCCATTGGTTCGGGCAATGTAGCTTGCTTCTTTCTCTATTTTGAGGCTACGGTCTCCGTCTTCACCGAATTCCAGAGGAACTTTGGGAAATATAGAAGACATGTTGTTATCGCCATTACTTTTAAAAAACAAAGCCGGATAGTCTGTCAAATCTGATTCACTGATCAGGATTTTATATTCTTTCCGTGTATCTATAAGTACAGGTAGGAGTATCATTGGATCTGACGTTTTCCATTCATTACTTTGTATGTGGCGGTACTCTTCTTCATAAGCTGTTTTAAAACCGCCCGGTTGCTGCACATGAAGCAGATAATTCTCCGGGAAGTTTATCTGAAGAGTTTCGCTGTTCACATCGATTATTCCTTTCTTGTCTGTAATGAAACGATAGGCGACTCCGTCATTGAATGCACGGAATTCAATAGAATAATCTCCTTTGAATTTTAGTAGTAGTTGATTGTATGTGTTGGATACGATGGAATATTTTAGTGGAATTACCGGTGTAAGAGATTCGTTTATGCTTTTTCTGCTTACTTTTGTGAGTTTAGGATTGCTTCCCAATTGTTGGTTACCTACTTCCAATCGAAGAGCACATTGTTGCAGCAATATGTCGTTCCTGTACATCACGTCGTACTGAATCTTATCTGAAAGGTTAATGACTATCCGGAGGTTACCATCCGGTGATTGAAGTTCGTGTGCTTTTTGTCCGTACATGCACAGGATTGTGCAAAAACTTAGTAATAAAAATGATAGTTTTTTCATGATAATAGTCTTTGATTTCCTATTTGCAAAGGTAGCGTGTGACATGAATAATTAGTTATAGATTTGTGACATTATAGTACGTTTCCAGTCTTGTTAGATCTTTAGCGTTACTTAACACCACCAAGCAGTACAAACTGATGAACAGTTCCAATATCAATCGCCTAAGATGTCTTACCTGCCATAACAGCTTTGCAAATTACGGACTGAAAGTATACTTTTTTCTAGAAAAGAAAAATGCATTGCAACAATTAATGCTTAAGGCATTCGTTATAACATCAAGGAACAGATATGATTACTCTATTTTAGTGCGCATGTATTGTGCAGGAGTCATTCCTGAAATCTTTACAAAAGCTCGATAGAATGTGCTACGGCTATTGAAATTAGCCTCTTCGGCAATCGCGTCAACAGAAAGATAAGGTTTTTCTTTCATCAGTTTAATGGAATACTCTATTTTCAGACCATTCAGATAATCGTTGAAATTGTCAGAGCCCGCATATCTCCGCAACAGGGGGCTGAGATCATTCTTGTTGATATCGGTGACACGTATCAAGTCGTCACGCCCGAATCCGGGTTTCAAAAAAAGCTTTTGTTCGATAAGTTGGCTTTCCATCTTCATGAACTTAGCATAATTTTCATCACTATTTGTCCCCGGACCTGCCACATCTGTTTTTGTAGTGGCTGTTAATGTCTCTTCCTCAGGCAGGGATGAACCAGTTCTGATTTCTTTCGTTGTTTCATGAGTATTTCTTGTTTGTGTAAACACCTTACGCAATTCTTCACGTTGCGCCAACAGTTCATCTATCTGTTTGGCTGCGATACGGTTCCGCATCTTTGTTTTTTGCAAATTCACAAAAGTCGTCCAAAGGATGATAATGAGCAGAACCGTCAGAACACACGAGCCTGCCAACAGAAGCATACGCCGTTCGGACAAAGCGTGAGATTTGGCCAACTGCAACTCTTTTTCTTTCAGCTCGAATTTAGAAGCGTACTCTTGTGCCTTACTTTTGCTCTCGCGGGTATAAATGCTATCTTGCACCACCCAGCCACGTTGGGTGAAGACATCGGCTAAGTCAAAACGTTTCATTCCACGGCTGGCTCGCGCACGATAGTTGAGCAAAATCAGATATTCATAGCTTACGGTATCATTTGTAAAAGCAGAAATGCATGTATCGCTCAGAGCTGCCGCTTCCGCATATTGATTGATATTCAGCAAATAAGGTACACTATACTGTTTGCCGATAAGAGTTTTTGAAAAGCTGGTAGATTGGTATTTCCTGAATATTTCTGTTGCCTCTTCTTTCTTACCTTCATCGTGCAACAGCACAGCCATTTTGGCATAAAGGAAGCCATATTGCTGGTCAATATATCCTGGAGGAGGTCCGGGGAGCCCGCTCATACGCTGTATGACGGTTTCACGGCGGTAACCTATTTCAATTGCTTCCGCCATCCGGTTCCGATTGATATAGAAGGACATGTATTCACCATAAATAGTCGAGAGACGAGACATTTCACGCACATCATCTGTTCCTTCCAGCAGCTTCACCGCCCGCTGGAAATACTCCTGTGCCATTTCGTCATTTGTCATACCTATGCAGACGCGTGCCATTACGGAGTACATATCTGATTCTTCTTTTTTACATGCCAGATTGCGTGCCAGATCAATACCTTCATGGCACACACCGATGCTTTCCTCATATCTGTTCTGTCTTTCCAAGATATTTGCCAGCATCGCTATAGATGAAAGTTTACGCTCCGGTACCAAACGTATTGAGTCGTTCTGCAACGCACGGCGCACACAGATTTCCTTGGCAGTCAGGTCGTGCTTGATTTCATAACACATCGCTCGCAATAGATCAATCCGAAAGGGAATGATACCGGAAGCCGGACTTTTTTCCGCTTCGTCCAACAGTCGTAAAGCGCTATCCGGATAGTTTACATAAATAGAACGGATCGTACGTTCGGTCAGCAGGCTATCGGGAACCGTGGCACTCGTACGAAAAGAATTAACCACCCAAAGGAGGAAGAATGCCAAGAAACAACTCAATTTCATTTTTATTATATTTAAAACATTGGCAAATGTAATAAACCGTCTTGATTAAGCCAAAAGATCATCTCTTCAACCTTGTAGTTTTCGCTATGTTTTCCAGTTTACACCCACATTGAGTAGGCATCATAACAAATTATATATCAACGTGTATAGACAATTTGAGATATACTAGGACAATTTGCGACATACACTCTCGAACAGTTCACTTATTTTTGCCCAGGTTAAAAAAACATCCCGAGTCATTATGAAACGAAGTAAATTACCATTCTTTTCTATAAACACAGATATTGTGTTCATTATTCAAATAGTCACGACGATAATCTCATTGGTAATTGTGGTGGTGTCTATTATTTTTTTAGTGATCGGATAATGTGCGGGAATGATACGAGAACAATAAAACAACAAGAAGTAAAACAAATATTAATCAAAAAAAGGATCAAAATGAGAATACATAATTTATGGAAAAATGTGTCTGCCTTGCTGGTGGCAGGTTGTATCTGTTGTACCATGCCGTTGTGCAACAACGACGAAGCACCGGCAACCATGCAGGTACAGCACTGAGTTCATTAGCTAATAAACGGAATGAAGCAGGCGAGGCAACCTTGAAATAACCGTTTGATATTAAGTAATAAGAATAAAAGATAGATTTCATCATGGCAAAAAACAAGACAAGAATTGCAGATGCGACACGATGTCTGATGTGTTATCAGCCTATTTGTGACATAGCTTGTCAGAAAAAGGTTTTCCCGGCCGGAATTATACATGCTTTACATTTGAAGAATGAGGCTGGAGCATACTTGCGGTCAGCAGAAAATGTTTCCTGCCTCCATTGTGATGATGCAAAGTGTGAAAAAGCCTGCGCACGCGGACGGGTAGATTCTCCAATCCGAATACAGGAAATTTGCAGATATGTATCCCAAATGGAAAACATATCACGAGAGAGCACACAAGCAGAGTTGTCGGTCAACTTTTGTGGCATCAGATGTGAAAATCCGTTTTTCCTTGCTTCATCGCCAGTGGCTTCGTCGTTCGAGATGTGTTGCCATGCTTTTGATGCCGGATGGGCAGGAGTATCATATAAGACAATCAGTTTCTATCAGAGCCGGGAAGTTTCTCCCCGCTTTGATGCGCTTCCCGGAGAACATCCCTTTTCATTCTGCGGATTCAAAAACCTGGAGCAGCTGTCGCCTCACTCCGCCGAAGAGAATTTCGAGATTATCCGCTGTTTAAAGGAACGTTACCCGGAAAAGGTCATTATCGCTTCCATTATGGGTAGAAATTGCGACGAATGGACTGTCCTTGCACGCATGGCAGAAGAAGCCGGTGCAGACTTGATAGAATGCAATTTCTCTTGTCCTCAGATGGCCAAGCAGGGGTTGGGAAGCGACATCGGACAAGATCAGGATCTTATTGCGCTCTATACCCGGGCTACACGCAAAGGAAGCCGTTTACCTATCATAGCCAAGATGACACCCAACATAGGCAATATGGAACTTCCGGCGATGACTGCGATTGCCAATGGAGCAAACTCTTTGGCCGCTATCAATACGGTGAAGAGCATTACGCGCATCAATACTGAAAATTTTTCTTCCTATCCTGATATAGGCGGACAATCAGCTGTTGGAGGTTACTCCGGGCAGGCGGTGAAACCGATAGCCCTCCGTTTCATTCGTGACCTGGCCTCCTATCCACCGCTCAAAGGTATCCCTCTGTTTGGTATTGGAGGAATAACAACCTGGCAAGATGCTTTGGATTTCATTTTGCTGGGGTGTACGGCATTGCAGGTGTGCACATCAGTGATGGAATATGGTTATCGCATCATCGATCATTTGAAGGAAGGGCTTTCTATTTATATGAAACAGCACGACATCGCTTCGCTTGACGAGTTGCGCGGATTGGCTTTGCCCAACTTAGTTCAGCCGGAGCAGTTAGACAGAGAACGCAAACTTCATTGCGAGATCGACAGCCGACGGTGCATACATTGCGGGCGTTGTTACATCTCGTGCCTTGACGGCGGACATCAAGCCATCGGATGGGAAAAACGTACTCCGATGATTGACAAATCGCTTTGCGTGGGTTGCGGGCTTTGTACGTTAGTCTGTCCGACCGAGGCCATTTCATTAGTAAACAGTTTATAAACAACGATTAACGCTCATTGTCCCAATAGTTGTTCCGGTCATTTCATTGGTAGTTGAGCCATGTGCATGGAAAAGCATGAAGACAATAGCACAAAGAAATAATATCATACTAACTAAAATAAGAATCAGAATGAGAATATGTAATTTATGGAGAAATGTGTCTGTCTTGCTGGTGGCAGGTTGTATCTGTTGCGCCATGCCGTCGTGCAGCGATGATGATGCACCGGCAGTCATTGAAGCCGCACAGCCGTGTGCATCCGCTTACGAACTGAATGAAGTGGGTGATGTCGCCTTGGAATTTGAAGTAATCCCCGAAAACGCCCAAGTGAACGAGGTAAAAATCATAGGAGAAAACAGAGCGTTCGAGGCGCAAGGCTTCACATCCAAAGGAGGAGGCAAATGGCTGTTGAATGCCAAGGTAACCGACTTCACGCAGATCAAGCAGGAGAATACAGTCATTCTATCCGTTAGACAGACCGGCGGAGCTGCCAGTGAAGTTGAGCTTGTCGTAACCGACCCGTACACTATAGAAAACAAGTTCACCCTTGCCAATCCCAAAGGATTCAACTACTACAGTGCTGATAAGGAAAACCTGTATGAAACCGGTCTGCCGGTAGTCATCGCAGCAGAGAAACAGGAAGACCTTGCCTTGATCGACAGCAAAAACATCAAGGTGGTTGACGGAGCAGTGTCCCATAAAGTGGGAGCCGTCCACTTCAATATAATTCCCATGACGGAAGAAACCGGCTTTACGCTGAATGTGAACCCCGAGAAGCTGGAAGAGGTACAGGAAGCCATCCCGACATACAGTACGTTAGACTTCAACGTGCAGCTGACCTCCAAGAACAGCCGAGTAGCCAGCCTGCCACTGACAGTTACCGCCTGTGCACCGCAGGCAACCGTGGAAGATGATGCGCTGACCTTGTCGCGATCCGACTTGGGCAACCCTGACTTTGAAAAAGGCTTCGACATTGATGTAACCCATAAACTCAGACAAATGGGCATATTGGAAAAGAGTGGATTCAAAGTAAAAAGTCTTGGTCTGTTGGACGAAAACGGGAAATCGGTGGACGATGGGCCTTTCATCGAGACACAGCTCGAAATCATGGATGCCGAAGGCAACACCAAATGCAGTGTGAGCCTGACAGGAGATGCCCGATACAACTATGCCCCGGGCACCTACTACTACGTACTGCGTTGCCGCCAGCCGTGGGAATACAATGGCAAGACATACAATCCTTCTTGTGCCAATCTGAAATTCAAAATCGTAATTAAATAAACAGACGGGCAGGCGATGAAACAGTTTTTTGATAAGGATTTTTGGAAGAACACGGCCGGGTGTACCGTAGGCACCTTGATCGGTATCCTGCTGACTTTTGGTACGAGTTCCTATTTGGAAAACCGGAACAAAACCGAAATGGCACGGAAAACCGTGATGCTTACTTTGCACAACCTGGATGCATCCACCCGAAATATGCAGACACTTTTGGATGAATTGCAACAGTACGATACGCTTTTCACACGGGCCGCTTCCCTTATGCCCGACCGGCTCGGCCAGATGGGGAGTGACTCGCTGCAAATGTTCGTCAATGCATTCGGCTCACGCCGGTTGCTGATGACGGACCATACCACAAGCAGCATTTTCTCCAACAGTTTCGAAGTGTGGCAATGTCTGGACGACGAAAAGGTAATCGGACGGATAGGCAACTGCTATAGTGTCCTGGATGTATGCCGCGAAGAGTACCTCAGAATGGAAGAACTGCGCCAAAAGGCCTATCAAGCCTATTGGCACGAATGTCCGCCCATGGATTACCCCGATGCCGAAAAGGCTGCAAAGGCACTCCTCGAACGGTACGACGTGCGTTATGTATTGTCCATACATTCCAACGTCATCCAAATGCTGAAACATACGCACGGTATTGTCTGCCAGCTGAATGAACGTAACAAACAGGTGCTTCACATCACACAGGAAGAATTGGATGAAGTAGGGAAACTCTTGGAGCAAAACTCCTACAACATCAAATCGGACGATATGCAGACACCGGAAAACAATTTGAATGAAAACGAAGTAAATGAATAGAATTAATGCTTATGAAACGAATGATTTGTACCACCAAATTTATATCGGTTCTTGTCTTCATCGCCCTCATGCTGGCCGCTTGCAACAAAGACGAGTGGAAAGACGACGTGGATGCGCTCAAGCAACCGATGCCCACGGGTATCGTCATCATGGACGCCGTGTCAGTCACGGCGGTGAAAGGAACCTCATTTCAGCTGCGTTTCCGGGTGAACCCTTCAGGCGTGGCAGTTACGGAAGGTAATCTTGAACTCGACTTGCAGAACAGCGACACCTACCTGCTCGTACCACCTACTCGAAGTGCCTTCTCTGCCCAGTCGCGGGCCTCTTACGTCACCCCGTCCGACTGTTATAAAATCACCGGAGTGGAACCCGACCGCAACGGTAGCGGCGAGATTCTCGACGGCCAGTGGATTGTGACCATCAAGACCCAGGGTGAAGGGAATTTCCGCAACGTTTCGGACCTCTACCTCGTCATGAACTATACCGATGCAGCGGGCGTGGCTCATAAAGTCAGCTCGCCGGTTTTGCCCGTGCAGATTGTCCCCACGGCGGACGAAGGGGTGGAGTTTCGCTACTCGCTGGTGCAGACCCTACGAACCGCGCATGGGGAGCTTAATCCCTACATACTCTACACGGACGTAAACACTTATCGTAATGCCTTGGGCGGGGAGTGGGTCTACGATATCAGCTTCATCACGAAGGCTGAGTCTCAGGGCGAGGCGATGACCCTCGATTGGCTCACCCTGCACGAGAAACAATACGTGTCGCTGATTCCCAAGGAAGGCCATGAGTTGTGGACCTCGCTCGAAGAGGGCAAAGAGAAGAAGGTGAGCACTGCGTCACAAGTGGCGATCACCGACTTCGGCGGCACGCAGAAGATTATCGACCTGCCCATCACCTACTGTCCGCGCACGGTTATTATTCGCCGGGACATGCCGATTGCAGAGCTGAACGCCAACCGCGATGACATCGATTACGTCATCGACCTGAGTGCCGAAGCTGCCGAATACGGGCTGACGGCGGACATGGCTTCGCATCTGACGCGCAGGCCGACAAGCATCGACTTCCACGGTGTTTTCATCGACAACTTTGGGATAGACGAGATCAACACGGTGGGCGAGGACAACACGTTCGTCCTCCAGGCGAGTCCCTTCATTCCAGACGAACTGACAGCCGGTTTCATAACGGCTGACGCTGATGCCGCCATTGCGAACTATATCCTGCATAGCTTTCCTCAGTATGGCAATCCCTTGGACAAGGACACGTTCCAGTTCCTGCTCGACATGGAGATCCGTATCCTGATCAACGGTGTGGAATAGACCGAAAGAAAGGATGACTATATGAAATGAAATACTCACAAAAAGCATTGAAAACTTATAAAATGTACAGATATCTCAAAAAGCAAACAATAATGTTTATGAAACGAATGACTTATACTACCAAATTTATGTCGGCTTTCGCCATCGTTACCCTACTGGCGTTGCTGACTGCCTGCCGCGACGAGGCAGACGACGTGATACAGCCCGGCGTACTTACTGCCGACAAGTCCCTGACCGAACAGTTTGATGCAATCTGGCACGGAATCAACCAGAACTACGTGTTTTGGGAGGCAGACCCGACCGATTGGGATGCCGTCTACAGCCAATACCGTCCGCGCTTCGTGGAGCTGGACAAGCAGGAAGCGGTTCCTACCGCCGACTTGCAGAAACTGTATGAAGAGATATGCGGTTCGTTTATTGACCATCACATGTTAGTCCAGTTGAGGAATGTGAAGGCAGGTCCGGAAGAAACGGAGCAGCTCTTCTATGTCCAACCCGGCGCAATGGAGGTGAAGAAAAGGGAAGACTACCAGGAGTATATCCCCCGCGAAGGCTTCCAGGTATATCGTGACAAACTGAAGAAGGAGGGACGCATCACGCACGACCGGGAGTTCGTCGATAATAACCCCAATCCCGACTTGGACCACATGTTCACCTACGTTATTGACAATGACATCCTCTACCTAAGATTCAGCAACTTCAGCATCATTGCCCAGTTGGGGAACCATAATAAATCGGGCGAAGAGGTGGCGCAGGCTGCCGCCGCGGTCTATCGCGAATACGCCAACCAACTCTTGTTCAACCCGAACATCAAGGGAGTCATCATTGACGTTCGCAGCAACGGGGGAGGTTATTTGTGGGACATGTTCACCGTATTGGGACCGCTGTTGAAAGAAGACATACACGTGTTCGACACAAGAACCAAGATGGGAGTGGGACGGCTGGACTACGGCGAATGGGTTCCTTTCCGGGCGCAAGTCATCACGCAACGGAAATTAGGCGAACTGCTCGAAATGGAGGAACCACTGCCCGAAACCGACTGTATCGGTGACCGCCAAGTGGTAGTGCTGACAGACAGTTGGTCAGTGAGCATGTCGGAAATGACAGCAGAGCCGGTCAAGAAATTGCCCTATGCCACGGTGATAGGCACACGCACGTTCGGAGGTCATGGTCCCTTGACTTCTGAAACACACTTCTCCTTCTCCGGGCAGTTTGGCGACCCGGATTGTGCAAGTGTAAGCTATTATGTTTATACCAGTACATCGATGTCACGTACATCCGAAGGCGAAATACTGGAAGGCAAAGGGATAACACCTGACATCACGGTACCACTGGATGTGGAACAATTTACCGGCCAGCACATAGACAACCAACTGGAATACGCCATCGACTTCCTGCATGGCAAAAAATGAGACAATAACAAGATTAAGACATAAAAATAAACAAGAAAAAAGATATGAAACAAAATAAATGGATAGTAACCAGCCTGCTGCTTCTGGCAGGATGCCTGTTGCCCGACCGGGCAGCAGCGCAGTGGAAAGTGGGAGTGAGCGCCGGTTATGCTTACAACCAGTACAGCATCGATACCCAATATGCATACGACTTCAACTTCGACGGGCGCGGCGGGCTGACCGTGGGCATTCCCGTGGAATACGGCATCCTGGACTGGCTGGCGGTACGTGCCGACTTTGTATATCTGCAAAAGGGCTACTCAATGCAACGTGCCTATGACCAAGGCTTCCGCGACCGCCGCGACCACTACCTCTCGTTGCCCGTAATGGCACGCTTCTCTTTCGGCGGTGAAAAGTTACGCGGCTTCCTCCATGCCGGCGGTTACATGGGCTATTGGGCGGATAGCCGGGTGAAGGGTACAGAAATATCCTGGGATAATCTGATAGATGATTTTTTAGCCGACAATGAGTCGTTTGTCTTTGCACCTTACGACCGCCGGTATGAATTCATCTCCAAACGCGACAACCGTTTCGATGCCGGACTGGTGGGCGGCGTGGGCGTGTGCTACCGTATCCACCCCCATATCGAGCTGGAAGCGGAAGGCCGTTGCTACTATGCACTGACCTCCACGACCAAGGATTATATGAAACATACCAAACAACCGCAATACAACACCACCTTCACAATACAGGCTGGGGTAAAGTATTGTTTTTGACAAACATATTCTTTAATCACTCAAATTCTCATTCACAATGAAGAAAACAACTACATTCACCTTCGCACATCTCCTGCTGTGGTTAGTGTGCGCCACCCTGCCGCTCGGCTTCACCGCCTGCAGCGACGATGAAGACCCCACCACCGAACAGAGCGCCGAACCGGAACCGGAGCCGGAACCTGACGCCGACTACACCGTCATGCTCTACGGATGCGGCGGCGGAAACTTGGATGATGCCCTCATCTACAACCTCTCGCAAGTGGAAGGCTACGGCTATTCGGACAAGGTGCAGTTCACCGGACTGGTGAAATTCTCAGTCCCCTATCAAACGGGCGATGATGCTCAGTTCCAAGGCACGCGGCTCTACAGCCTCACGCCCACAGGTATGGAAAACGAGCGCATAGCCGATGCCGACTACCGTCTGGACAATCCCGACCACCTGGCCTCGTTCATCAGCGACGCGGCAGAGCGGATGCCCGCTAAGCGGTATGTCCTCGTGCTGTGGAACCACGGCTCGGAGTTCACGCCTGTCTATGACCAGCCCAGCAACTGGCCCGGCAGCAGCACACGCGGCGTGGTGTTCGACGACAACGTTAAGGAAGCCGGCGTGGACAGCCATCTCTCCATCTTCGAGCTGGAAGAAGGGCTGAAGCGGTCGGGGGTGCACTTCGACCTCATCTATATGGACGTGTGCCTGATGAACATGATGGAGAACATCTGCCAGATAGCCGACTACACGGACTACATCCTCAGCGCCTCGCACATCACCCCCGGCTACGGCGGTCATTACGGCCGGCTGATGGACAAACTGGAGCAACACAGCGAAGTGCTGCCCGCCATGCAGGAATATGTTCCGCTGACGGTGGAGTTGTGGAAAAGTCTGGATACCAACAACTCGTACGACCTGTCGCTGACCGACACCCGCATGTTGCAACCCGTGCTCGACGAGATGCGCCTCTTCACCGACGCGCTCATCGAAGAACGCAACAGCTGCCAGAATGACGCCGAGTCCTTGGAGCTGTTCGATTATTACCAACTCTATTCCATCTACCAATTCGACCAGTATCCCGGCAGTTACTCCATCGACCTCGACTATTATGCCAACCACATCGCCAACTACTGCATGAACGGGACGCTTTCCACCCAAGCCTACCTGCTGTCCAACGCTTTGCAGAAAATGCAGCCCGTGCGTGCAAGTCACCATAACGAAGGCATCATACCCGAATTTACCGTAGGCATCACTTGGATGCCCGCCGAATACTACAACAGGAACGACTTCGTGATAGAGGACGCAAACGGACAACAGTATGAATATGCCGACTATGCCGTCCTCTACCCGATACTGAAGTTCCACCGGCAAACAGGATGGGGCAATTTCCTTAGTATCAACGAGTTCCAACCGAAATCAGAGAACCCATAAAAGAATTCAAGTATGGCAGAAGACATCAAGTACCAGATTAACGGCCTGCCGGCCGACAACATCGTGAACATCATCGGAAGTGATGCCGGAAGAAGAAGCGGCAAAGGCGCTTGGCATGTGGATGAAGAAAGACGATAAAATAGAATCTTAAATAATACATTGTTTACATTAAAAGAATGAACAACATGAACAAATACCTGAATTATCTCGTCGCCTACCTCCTTTCATTGGCGGCCTTGTCATCCTGCAGCGATGACAACGAACCGACACCCGTTCCCGTGCCAGACCCCACACCGAGCGGCTATTGCCTCATGTTCTACATGTCGGGCGGTGACCCCGAACACGACATTCTCCTGATGGAAAGCGCACGCCAGGCTGCCGAGGCCACGGGCGACGATGTGGCGGTTACCATCCTGATGAAAGCCTCCGGCAAAGGAGAAGGCGAAGCGCACAACGGCACGTGCCGCTACACCGCACAGGACGGGGTGCTGACACAAGATACCGAATTCGGCTCCGTCGATGACTTCGCCGTCACCGATCCCGCCAACCTTGCCGAATTCATCCGCTGGTCAGCAGAGCAATACCCCTGCCGGCGCTATCTCCTTGCCTTCGGCGGGCACGGCATCACTTTCTCGCCCGAAACCGACTTGCCCGATCCGGCGGATGACACCCGTGCCGACCGGCCCAGCACCCGCGCCTCGCTGTCGGACAACGGCAATCTCATGACCGCTGCCCAGCTGGGCAATGCCATCCGCCAATCGGGCGTGGACCTCGAAGCCCTTATTGCCCACTCCTGTCAGCAGGGAAGCATTGAGATGCTGGCCGAGTGGGAGGGCACGGCCGACTACCTGCTCGGATCGCCTTTCTCCATACCCGACTATGCCTATGATTATAACTCCCTCATCAACGACCTCCGGGAAGGCTGCTCCGTGGAAGAGACCCTGAAGCGTACAGCCCATCGCGCCATCAACCTGTGGCAGGAGTTCCACAATCAGGGCGTCAGCGGCATGGTGATGGAAGTGACCCGTCTGCGCGACCTCAGTCCCCTGTGGGACGTGTTGCGGCAGACCCTCGACCTGATGCACGAATCAATGGACGAGGTGAACCTCACGACCGACGCGCCGGCCGTTTACGGTGAGACCTACGGCAAAGGCTACATGCGTGCCTTGGTTGACAAGTATGAGAGGGACCATTCCGACTTTTTCCAGAACACACGGGCTTTTTACGCTGTTGATCTGCCGGGCTACCTGCATGCCGCCTTCGTACATAGCGGCAACATGAGCCTTGCCTCCTACATCAATCGGCTGGACAAGGTGCTGGCCGACATCGTGGTCACCCACCGGCAAACCGACGGGAAGTACGACTTCCTCTACAATGTCTACACCAACCTTTCCAACTACAGCAGCAGTGAAGAGGCGCGCGAACGCTATCACGACTGTCGTTTCGACCAACTGACGGGTTGGGGCACTTTCTACGAAGATCTCATGGACTATGTGAACCAATTGCCGGACGAGCCGGGTCGTATCCTGACCCCCATTGCCGATCACCTCACAGGCAAATGGAAAGTTACGAAGCTTTTCTATAAGGAGTATGGCGAGTGGGTACCCGAAAAGCTGCCCGTAGGCTCTGCACAGACCTTCACGCTGCGCGCCAACGGCGAGTTGTTCAGGACTCGTACTTCTGCCTACTGGACCGACTTATACCTATCGGACTGGGGAGACACGGACGATACCGACTTTACGTTCCGGATGGACAAAAGCCTCTGCAAAATCCACCGCCTCACCAAGAACAAGCTGGAGCTTACCGAAGAAGGCTTTCCCCAATACAAGATGCGTCTCCGCCGTGTCAGCGACGAAGACGAGAAGACCCTGGCCGAGCGCATGGTGGGCAAGTGGATCCTGTCCAAACGCTACCAGAAGGTGGACGGAGCATGGGTGGAAGTGACGGACGACCTGCCTCTGGAATGCTGGAGTGAGTATACCGAAGCCGGTAAGTTCACCACTTATACGCGCTGGGCCGACGAAGAACACCTGAACGAGGACATGACGTGGAGAGTACACGAACTGACCGGAGTAATAACCTATTGGCCATCAGAAGAAGCCTCGCTTGCCTACTTCCGGATTGCCTTGGAAGACGACGACACGCTGGTCATGAACTACGCCGAGAACTACAACCCGACCCAGGAAGAACAAGTTAACACAGAGTATAAGGACATATTGGTAAGAAACTGAGTTTACGAAACGACATAATTTATGAATCTCAAATTTCAAGAAACAATGAAGAAATATCTCAACCATATACTGGCGCTGTTTATTGCGCTAACGGCTCTGTCATCCTGCAGCGATGACAACGAACCTTCTCCGGTTCCGGAACCGGATCCCACACCGAGTGGCTACTGTCTCATGTTCTACATGTCGGGCGACGACAAAATACATGACATTACTTTAATGGAGAGTGCCCGGCAAGCAGCAGCAGTATCGGATGACAACGTTGCCGTTACGGTACTGCATAAAAACTCCGGTGAAGGAGAAGGCGAAGCGCACAACGGTACGCACCGTTACACCGCGCAGAATGGCGTTTTGACCGAAGACCCGACATTCGATCCCGGTGAGGATTTTGCCATTACCGACCCCAAGGAACTGACGGATTTTATCCGCTGGTCGGTAGAGAAATACCCCAACCGCCATTATCTGCTTGTAATTGGCGGACACGGTAAAGCGTTTGTTCCATATGAAGATGAGGATGCGACCTCCACTAAAACGCGTGCGACACTCTATGATGACCACAAATATATGTCGTCCGCACAATTGGGAAATGCAATCCGCCAATCGGGTCAGAATCTTGACGCTCTTATATTCAACTCTTGTCAGCAAGGAAATATTGAAATGCTTGCGGAATGGGAAGGTACTGCCGACTATCTGCTCAGTACTCCTTTTATGTTGCCAGACTTTGGCTATGACTACGCTTCGCTTATCGGTGACCTGCAACAGGGACGCTCTGTAGAAGAGGCTCTTGCACGTACCGCCCACCGCGCAATCAATCTTTGGCAGGAATTTCACAACCAAGAAGAATGCGGGATGGTGACACAAGTTTCCCGAATCCGTGACCTCACTCCCCTGTGGGAGACAATGCGGCAGATTATCGGCGCGATGAATAAATCCATAGAAGATAGAAACTTCACTACCGATGCCCCGGCCGTGTATGGACAACCTTATGGACAAGGCTATGCAAGAGCGCTTGTCTCCAAATATGTCGGCAATGAAGACGATTTTTTTGAATATAATCGCCCAACTTTCGCATTGGATATTGTGGGATTCTTTCATGCAGCTTATGTGCAAAGCGGCAACATGAGTCTCGCTCCATATATAAATCGTCTCGATGAGATTCTTGCTGATGTAATTGTGACCCATCGACAGACTAACGGAAAGCATGATTTCATTTATCTTGTTTTCAATGCCTTGTCAATTTATGATAAGGAGTTAGATGGACAACTTTATCGTAAATGCCGGTTCGACAAACTCACGGGTTGGCGTGATTTCTATGATAGCCTAACGGATTTTGTCTATAACTATGAGGAGGAATGTGAGATTCTCACTCCCATTTCCGAACACATCATTGGGAGATGGGATGTAAAAGAAATGTTACGTAAGCGATTCAATGAATGGATACCTGCGGGAAATGAAGCGAGCGATTTGGGTGTCATGATTTTTCGGCCTAATAATGAAATTGTCAAGGTAAATAAAGCTGGAGGATATACACGATTGGGCATTAACCATTGGATTATAACAGAAGGGAATAAAATTAAGCTTACTGATTTTGATGTTGATGCTGAAACAGATATACTTCAACTTACCGAAAATGATTTAGTCCTCATGGAAACAGTCTCATATAGTAAAATGAAGGTACATTTCCAAAGGGCAAATGATATGGACAAGACGATAGCTGAAAGGATGGTAGGCAAGTGGTCGCTTTCCAAACGCTATGAGAAAGTAAATGGCGAATGGGTTGAAGTGGAGAATCTACCCGTTGAGTGTTGGGCCGAATTTTTAGAATCAGGATTATCAAACAGTTATACCCGTTTGTCCACCACCTCTGAAGGAGTTAAAAACGATAACATGCCTTGGCGGGTTCATGAAGAAACCGGAACTGTCATGTACATAAACCCTGCCGATCGAGTTCCGAGATTTTTCCGGATAGCGTTGGAAGACAACGACAATACAATGATTATGAACTATTCGGAAAACTTCAACCCGGAGTTGGAAGAACAGACAAGTACCGAGTATAAAGACATTCTGATTAGAAATTGAATTGGATTATATATTTTTTAATTCTAAAACCCAAAAACAGTGAAGAAATATCTCAATCATATACTGGCGTTGATTATTACGCTGTCGGGATTGTCATCTTGTTCCGACAAAGACGAACCGTCACCTATACCAGAAGAGCCGGAGGTGAACGGATACTGTCTGATGATGTATATATCGGGCGGCGACATGGAGCATGACCTTATTTTCGCCGAGAGTATCCGTCAGGCAACCGATGCTACCGGTGATGATGTGTCGGCAACTGTGTTGTTCAAAGCTTCCGGAAAAGGGGAAGGAGACCAACACAACGGTGTTCGCAGATATACCGCTCAGGACGGAGTCATGACAGAAGACGGGACATTCACCCCTGGCGATGACTTTGCCATCTATAACCCCGGAGAACTGACGGAATTTATCCGCTGGTCGGCAGAGAAATATCCCAACCGCCATTACATTCTTGTTATCGGCGGTCATGGTAGCCACTTTTCTCCCTATAATGATTTGAAAGAACAAGAAACTCCACCCTCAACCAGAGCCACTCTGTACGACAGCTACCATAGAATGACGTCCGCCCAGTTGGGGGACGCATTACGCCAATCAGGTCAGCATATGGATGCCGTGATATTCAACTCCTGCGAGCAAGGAAATATCGAACTGCTTGCTGAATTGGAGGGAACGGCCGACCTAATGCTCGGCTCCCCCTTCGTCATACCCGACCTCGCCTACGATTACACCTCACTTGTCAACGACCTGAGACAAGGGCGCTCGGTGGAGGAGACCCTGACCCTGACCGCACACCGCGCCATGAATCTGTGGCAGGAGTTTCACAATCAGGAAGTTGTTGGTCTTGCGGTTGTGGTTAGCAGGATTGGAAATTTGACACCTTTATGGGAAGTTCTGCGTGAGACGATTGACAAGATGAGCAACTCAATGCAGGATGTCAATTATACCACAGACGCTCCGGCAAAATATGGCCAGACCTATGGAGAAGGTTATTTAAGAGCCTTGCATTCAAAGGTGAGTCATGATTTGGATGACTTCTTTCAGACGATGCGACCCTATTACAGTTTGGATCTTGTGGATTTCCTCCACGCCGCCTACGTCGAGAGCGGGAACATGCGTCTCGCGTCCTATATAAACCGTCTCGATGAAGTGCTTTCAGACATTGTGGTGACTCATCGACAAACCAACGGCAAACATGATTTTCTCTATACTGCCTACACCAATACATCCGACTACCAGGCTGATGTACGGGAGCAATATCGCAAATGCCGATTTGAACAGCTTACCGGATGGTGCGACTTCTATGAAAAACCTCATGTCGTATGGACATGAGTTGTCTGACGGAAGGGGGCTTGTGCTGACGCCTATTGCCGAGCGCATCATTGGCGATTGGGAACTTATTGAATCATTCAGAAAGGAAGGAGGAAAATGGGTCTTAAACGACAATGATGACGATTATATCTTAAAATATTCATTGAGGCCTAATGGCGATTTTTTCATGGTTTCCTCCATTGATGATGAAACAGACCTCTCGCTCAATAAATGGGGCGATGTAAATGACGATGAACATACCTTAAAAATTCTTGATGAAGAATTGGAAGTATATCAACTTACCGAAAACATCATGGTACTTGTCAACACATTACCGAATATGAAGTACAAGATGCGTTTTCAACGTATCGCCACAGATGAAAAAACTCTCGCGGAGCGGATGGTCGGCAAATGGTCGCTTTCCAAGCGCTATGCCAAAGCCAATGGAGTATGGACTGAAACAATCGGCGATTATCCATTGGAGTGTTGGAGTGACTTTACCGAAAGCGGGGTTTTCACTACCTATACGCGCTGGCCTGCTGAGGAATGGAAAAACGACAATATGAGGTGGTCTGTCAATGAATCAACCGGAGTCGTCACTTACTATGTTCCCGGAGAGCGGAAAGAGAGATATTACCGCATATCATTGGAAAACAATGACAACACGATGGTGATGTATTACTCCGAAGACTTCAACCCGGAGTTGGAAGAACAGACAACCACCGAATACAAGGACGTGCTGGTGAGAGAGAACTAACTAATAATTAACAAAAGAATAATAAAAGGAACAGACTATGAAGAGACAATTACCAGCCCTCCTGCTCCTCGCCGCAGCGATTGTGGGAGCGGCAACCCTCTGCGGATGCAGCGACAGTGACAACCCTATCAAGAAACCCATCGCCGAACACATCTTAGGCAAGTGGGAACAGGTGGAGACCTACACGAAGATAGACGGCGAATGGGTAAAAGACAAATCACCCGAGGGGTTTGCCGAGAATGACCATTACCGGTTTCTGCCCGGCGGGAAGTTGATAAGAAGTATCGAAGACATCAAGAGAAGTATGGTATATCTGATGAACAACGAGTGGAGCGTAAACGAGTCCAACCACACAATGACAGTAAACGAATACGAATATACCATACTCCGGCTGACGGACGAGGAATGGGAGTTCAGCTATGAACCCAGCATTGACAAGGAAACCGGTGAGGTGGTGGAACAAGAGGGGAAAGCCATCTACCGCCGCATTGGCGAATCGAAGAAGTGTCTCGTCGAGAAGATGGTGGGCAAATGGAAACTCTCCAAACGCTACGTGAGGAAAGATGGTGAGTGGGTGGAAGACACCCAAGACCTGCCCGATGAATGCTGGCGCGAATATACGGAAGAAGGCACATCCATCCACTATTCACGCATGGGCAGCGAGGAGAAAAAGACTGATTACAAGGCATGGTACATCTTCCTGTACGCAAGAACAGGAGGCATCTTTGGCTTGGGTACCGACATGATATACCACCTTCACGAGGACAAGCAACTGATAACCTTTGATGGCTTCCAGATGGACGATGACAATACCTTCTCCATCACCTATAGCAACTCCTTTGATTTTGATGAGGAAGGACTGAAGGAGAACGGTGGTAGTAAGGAGGTGTTCGTCAGAGAATAACAGCCAGGGTGCCGTCACCTTCACCGTGGGTGAATGAAGAATGAAGAATAACAAATATAGAATAAAGATGAAGAGAAGATTTAGAACTATGTCAGCACTGCTGACAATGGTGTTGGCTGCGATGTTTTGCGCCTTCACCTTCACTGCTTGCAGCGACGATGAAGACACTGACAACGAAGTGACTTACACCTACGGATTCGCCGAAATGTCGGCCTCACACCCCGATTTTCTCAAAGAGATGGGGAAGATAGAATCGGCCTTCAAGTCGGCCCTCGGCATCACCGGAAGTCCCTTTACAAAGCAGGGCACGGTGGAAGAGTGCGACAAGCAGGTCTATGCCGCCTGCCAGAAAGCCTACCAGTCACTCCAAGACGAAGGGTGGCAGGGCGACTACCTCTTCGAGGTGACAAACACCCTCACGGGAGAGGTTTAAAACAAATAATAGAATGAGACAGCTTATATATATTATGATTACTATGGCACTTTTGTCGTCATGCCAACAGAAAGGAGACAAGAATATGACAAGTGAAGAACTTATGCGGAAAGCCATCGTGCTTGCCGAAGAAAATGTGGACAATGGCGGTGGTCCTTTCGGCGCTGTGATTGCACGCAACGGAGAGATTATCGCGACCGGGGTGAACCGGGTTACTGCCGAGCACGACCCCACCGCCCATGCCGAGGTAAGCGCCATCCGTGCAGCCTGCAAAAAACTGGGCACATTTGATTTGTCCGGTTGCGAGATATATACTTCATGTGAGCCTTGTCCTATGTGTCTGGGCGCAATCTATTGGGCTCATATCGACAAGATGTACTATGGTAACGACAAAGCCGATGCCAAGCGTATCGGTTTTGACGATTCATTCATTTATGAAGAAATCGCTCTTTCGCCTGAAAGCAGAAGACTGTCTTCTGAGAGGGTGTTGAAGGACGAAGCTGTCAAGGCTTTTGATATGTGGATGAAGAAAGACGATAAAATAGAATATTAATTAAGAAATACTTTATGGGAAAGAACTTTTTAACGATAGTGTATATCGCAATGATGGGAATGGTCGCATTTACAGCTTGCGGCAACAAGGAGAATAAAGAGGAAGCCATCGGCAAATCTATGGCCGAGAACCTTCCCGGCAAGTGGACAATAACCAAGAGCTATGAGAAAAAGGATGGCGAGTGGAAAGAAGTGATCGAGCCGGAAGGCAGCGGCACAACCTATCTTTTCCGCACCGACGGCTCCATGATGTCCGCCGTTACCTACGCCAATCACGACACCTATCTGAGATCTCGGACTTGGGCGGTAGAAGACCATGACAGTACATTGAAAATCAATTATAAAACATATCCGGTGGAGTACACCCTGATGCGCCTCACTGCCGACGAACTGGAATTCGGCTACGACAAGGCAACCGATATGACCACCGGCGCCACGCAAGAGGGAGAATTCAAATGGCTCTTCCGCCGCATAGACGAGGGGCAGAAGAACTTTGCCGAACGCCTTGTGGGGCGCTGGCATTTCAGCAAGAGCTATGAGAAAAAGAATGGAGAGTGGAAGGAGATCACCTATGGCATCCCCGATGAGGGGTGGCACGAATATACCGAGCAAGGCACTTTTAGCACCTACTCGCGCCAAGGCGACAACGAGCATACCACCGGCCCGATGCAGTGGAAAGCGAATGCCGTCACCGACACAGTCTCCTACAAGCCCCTCGACAGCGACAAGGTGTCCCGAGTGCGCATCACCTTGGAGGATGACCGCACGATGTACGTGTTCTATTCCGTGAATTTCGACCCTGCTACAGGAGAAATGCGCGAGGGTGAGTATCGAGACCTTCTTCTGAAAGAATAACCACTAAAAATATTGACAGATATGAAAACAATCAGACGCTACTTCTTCTTGTTACCCGTCCTCATCGGACTGGCAGTTATTGCCACGTCCTGCGATGACAACGATTCTCCCGAAGATCCCATCCTGCGCCCCTTGGAACAGCATATTCAAGGTGTCTGGCAGGAATGGAAAAACTACGAGGTGAAAGATGGCAAGTATATTGAAACGCCAAACCCTGAAGGCTACATGCTGGAGCATGACCTGCGGCCCGGCGGTGAAATGATAATCAGCTACAGTTTCTGGTATTCGACCATCTATGCTGGTACATGGTCGGTAAACGAAAAAGAAAACCTGCTTATCCGGGATAATTTTTCCTTTCGCATTTATCGCCTGACTGCCGATGAAATGGAGATAGGCGCAAACATAGCCACAGATGTCGAGACGGGAGAGACACTACACGGCGAATTCCGCTGGATTCTCCGTCGCTTCGACCGTCTGCATGACACATACGCCACAAGACTGTTGGGTAAGTGGAAACTCCTTCATCGTTATGAAATTAAAGATAAGCAGTGGGTAGAGACTTCTTTGGGAGCGGACGATGAGGGATGGCGCGAATTCCGCGATATAGGCACGAGCACCTACTACGAACGTATAGGCGGAAAAGAATTGCGTATCGATTATGACTACTGGGGAGCCAGAGATTACGAAGGTTGGGAGAATGTATTCCAATCATATGAAGGTATCGACGGAGAGTCATACAACGACTACAGCGCTTTCACTTTAAACCCGGATGGCACTCTGACCGCCTATTCGCTCGACTTCTTCGACGCTGGTGGCGAAGGTGTGGCAGACGTGGGACGCAAGGATATATTGGTGCGTGAATAAATCAGGTGAAATAACCATTTACAATATCAAATACAGAAATTAAAAAAAATAATTAAAAATGAAACAGAAAATTTTAACGATCATGTTTGCTTCAGTGATGGCAATGCTTGCTTTCACTGCTTGCAGCAACGACGATGAGCCACAAGGACCGTCTGGAGAAAAAATGTTGGAGAATATCGACAAGATAATAGTCGACCAGGCTGATGCCGGAAATCTCTATCAGAAAAAGGATGATGCTGCTTGGTTTATATTGGTAGCAGACTCAAAGGAGGTTGCCCATGGAGTGTGTGAGAAGTTCATTCTCGATCAGTGGGACGGAAAGCAACGCACTGTCAAACTCCCTGACAACTGCGGCAGAATCTCACTCACACCCGGTTCGGACGAAAGTATATTTTACACCGTTTCGTTCAATGCTCTCAAGAATTTCAAAGAACCGGATATGACAGTCGTAATTGTTCCAGAGGAATACATGGACGGGGATAATCTTGCTATAGACCAATACTTCCCGGCAAGATGGACTGAAAAATGTCCCAATTGTGGTCATAAGTGGAAAACATTTGCATCCGGACCATATACATGCTCCAAATGTGGTCATAAGTTTGATTAGTATGCACAATACTTTCCGCACTATCTTGGCTATGACAACGTTCCTGGTAACAGGAGCGTTGTCATCCTGCAATCATGCCGATGAGTTGGAGCCGGTTTCTCTGGCACCACAGATTGTTTTTCTTTTTTCTCCAAGCGGATTGGGCGACATGAGCTATAACGACTGCATCCTTGAAGGCGTTCAGAAATTCAAAATGGAACATAAAGAGATTGACATTTATATCTATTCGCCCGAATCATTGCTTGAAGCCGAGAAAATCTTCTCCGACTGGCTCAAACGACCGGAAAGCGAAATTCCGGTGTTGTTTGTTTTGGGTAGCAGCGATTATGAGCCAATGGCAGAACTTCATCTGGCGGAGCACGACTTGACACCCAACAAAAGTATCCTGCTTTTTGAAAGCCGGAAACAATATAAAGCCGAGAACATTCATACATTCCAGATTTCAATGTTCGGAGCTTCATACCTCGCAGGAGTATGTGCAAAACAATGTTCAGAGATGACACCTCTGATTTTGCTTGCTAATAATACCGACAGTCCCATCAACATAGCCAAAGACGGTTTTATTGCAGGCTACGGCAGTGACTGCAATGTGGAGTATCTTGCGGATGATTGGACGGGATATGTGTCGGCTTCGCTCGCTTACCGGAAAATGAGTGATTGGGTGGTTGATTACGACTTCATTTTCCCAGTGGCAGGTGGCTCTAATGCCGGTATATACCGCTATTCCCGGGAATTTGAGTACTCACCATTTCTGGTGGGCATGGATATCGACCAGTCAAGTCTCTCCAACCGAATCACTGGCTCGGTTATTAAGCATATCGACCAATTGATTTACAGGTATCTGACGGAATGGGTAGTCACGGGGATTATGCCGGAGAACCAACTTTACGGTCTTGAAAGCGGGTATGCCGACTGGCTGGTCGCCCCCCGATACGTGAATGATTTCAGCAGCTTAGTCAATGGAATGCGTCACCAGGCTATTCTTTTTGAGAAAGAGTATTATGAAACGAGTGGTTATTAAACTTATTGCGCCGCTCCTCTGCCTGATCGGTCTGTGGAGCTGCTCGGACGATGAGCCTTCTTATTCTCCTGACAACAAGCAGTGGACAGAGAAGGTTGTTGCCGTGGTGCTTCCCATGGAGAAAGGGCTTGATGTACATTGGAAAAGGACATTGGGAATGTTTACAACCAACTTTGAGCGTGCATTCAAAAACCACGAAGCAGGTATAAGGTTAAAGTTTGAATACTACGATGAGGCAAAGGTCGATGTGCAAGAACTTGCCCAATCGCTGGCATTCAACGATGAGGTGTATGCCGTAATCGGTGGGCTGTATTCATCCAACGCGGCAATCCTCGCGGCAGAACTGACTCTTGTGGGCAAAACATTCTTCACTCTCGCCACCGCCGAACAACTGGTTCGTGCATACGCATCGACAGGCTATCTCTGGGCGATGACCGAGACCGACATTACGCAATGTGAGGTGCTTCTCTCCAAGGTGATTAACTATGAGGGTGAAAGCGTGGCGCTTTTGGCCAAGGAGAACGACAATTACGGACAAACGTTCATTGACTGGTTCGCATTTCAGGCACGCGAACTCGGACTGAAAAACATGGGATGCTATGCTTACACCTTCGAAAATGTAGCTGATGTGTCTCGCCAAGCCATGCAGTCAGGTGCAGAATATGTGATATGCATTCCCTCTGAAATAGAAGAGATGGGACCGATGCTTGAAGCGCATAAAACACAAAGCCTGAACGGGTGTAGTGTACCGAGAATGCTGTTTTCGGATACTGCCTACGGTGCGGATGTGCTCAAGATTCACGGTGATGCAGCCGAAGGTATAGAGGGAGTCGCATTTGGTGCCGATCCTGAATCGGGATTTGACGTGAGTTACAAGACGTTTTTCAATGCCACACCTACTCTTGGTGAGTCACAGCTCTACGATGCTGCAATGCTCATCGGCTATGCCGCATGGTACCAGCAGTTCAAACCGGAGTTGTCGTTACAAAAATCATTAAGGGCCGTTGTTTCGGGTGAAGGCTTGAACATGGGTAGCTGGACAGGTGAGGATATGGGGCTTGTGGTGGATGCGCTTGCTGCCGGAAAGTCACCATATGTTCGGGGAGCTTCAGGGCATTTAAGGTTCGATGCTAAGGTGTTTACCAATGTACTTGCTACCACCTACTATAATTTCAAGGTTTACAACGGACAGTATATCATCCTTGACTATAATACCAGCGACGGAGGGAACCGCACGGATGCGACACTTGCCGGTTGGAACTGGAAAGCCTCGCAGATGCAGGATTTCAACAATTCAGGGGAATTCAATTACCCTGCACATACCGGCAACTGGGCACTCCTTGTTGCTTCCTCCAAGGAATGGACCAATTACCGCCATCAGGCAGATGTGCTCGCTATCTATCAGCAGCTCAGACAGGCCGGATATACCGACGACCGTATCATTCTCATTGTCGAGGATGACATAGCCGATAATGTCTCAAATCCCAACAAAGGAGTTATACAGGTGACTATTGGGGGAAACAATGTGTATGAGAATGTAGAGATTGATTATCGTATGTCATCGTTGAAGGCAAAAGATATACTTGCCATTCTGAATGGCGAAAAAAGCGAAACTTTGCCCACAGTGATCGAATCTACTGAAAACGACAACCTGTTCGTTTTCTGGAGCGGACACGGTGTACCGGGAGCCATGTGCTGGGATGAGGAGCCTTACGCCATGACAGGCGATGACCTGTCCACTGTTTTTAAGGATATGAACCTCAAAAGGCGTTACCGTAAACTTCTCATGATGGTGGAGGCCTGTTTTTCGGGTGGTGTGATGGAGCAGTGCGAGGGCATCCCCGGAATGCTGTTCATCACTGCGGCCAACGGTGACGAAACATCCAAGGCTGATGTCTTCAACGGAGAGATGAAAGTGTGGATGAGCAACCGTTTCACCTCCACTTTTATCGAACAAATAACCGATAACAAGGATGTAGCTATGCGCGACCTCTATTATCGGCTGTTCATCAATACTGTCGGAAGTCATGTAATGGTTTATAATGCCGAAAACTATGGTAATCTTTATTCAGCCAATATGTCAGAATTTATAAATTTCAAAAACGATAAATCAAAATGAAAAGATCAATCAAAAAAATGTCAGCACTGCTGACGATGATGGCGATAGCCATCCTTACTTTCACCTTCACCGCGTGCAGTGACGATGACGATCCTGTGACAGAAGTGACTTACACATACGGCTTCTCCAACATGTCGGCATCGCATCCCGATTTCCTTGCCGAGATGAGCAAGATAGAGAAAGGCTTCCAGACTGCACTCGGCATCACAGGCAAACCATTCACCAAGAAGGGTTCTGTAGAAGAATGTGACAAACAGGTTTACGAGGCTTGCCAGAAAGCATTCGATTTGCTCAAAGGCGAGGCATGGCAGGGGGATTACACCTTTCAGGTTACGAACGTAGGAACGGAAGAGGTTGTGTGCACAGCAATATTTAGTGCAGATAACGAAAACTTCATTGGTGGGCAGATTTCCCCTATCGGCAATAAAGCGATGGAGGATGCCGATACAGGCGACTTCTACTTTTCCGACGGCTCCTTTGCCGACAAATCTACCGAATTGGCATCCTGGCAGAAAGCCGTCTGTATAGGGGTTGTGCTGAAAAAAGGCCGCGACGATTCAGGTGACTGGGCTGACAATGGCAACTATACATTGAAAGACGGTACGACTCTGATGCAGAAAGTCCACGGTTATGTGCTTGCTCTCCATGATGCCAATGTCGGCAACTCATGCCAATGGGGTAGTTATGGAACAGAGGTAGGTTGCGACAGAAATAACAATTCCGGTTTCAATGGCTACAGTAGCACGCAGACCATTGTAGCATTCAATAAAGACAAAAACTGGAATCTTTCAGATGCATTCCCTGCCGTCTATCATGCCGTGAATTATGAAACTGTATGTCCTGCGCCATCCCAAACCAGCGGTTGGTTTCTTCCTTCCGGCGGACAATGCCGGTATTGGCTCGAAAACAGGGATGTCATATTGAGGAGTATCCAAAATGTCGGAGGTGACGGATGGAAAGACGAGTATTGGTCGAGTTCAGAGGACCGTTACGATCCTGCATACTTTGCTTACGGCTTGTACATGCGCTACGGCGACATAGTAGACTACGGCAATAAGGACCAGCGCGGTTACGCAGTTCGCTCGTGCTTAGCTTTCTGACCTATTTAACAAGAATACGATGCAATAAATAATGAAAATCAAAATGAAAAGTTCAATCAAAAAAATATCAGCACTGCTGACGATGATGGCTGTCGCCATTCTTGCTTTCACCTTCACCGGTTGCAGTGACGAAGCGACACCCGAATCTGATGATAAAATCCTGAAACCCGTCGCCGAGAATGTTATCGGCAAGTGGAGCATGAAGGAGAGCTACAAAAAGCTGGATGGCAAGTGGGTGGAAGATCCCATCCCCGAAGGTCAGGGACAAACCTATACTATCCGCACGGACGGCACAGTGCTGAGCGCTTTTACGGCACCCGATGGCTATACGAAGCTCAACCTAGGCGAATGGAAGACAGACGAAGCCGCCAACAAACTGACACTCGGAACAATGACCGTAGATGTACTCAGCCTGAATGCCACTTCATTTGAAATGGGGTACGGCGAGGCTCTCGATGCGGAGACTGGCGAATTGATGGATGGTGAGTTCAGATGGAAATACTCCCGCATGGATGAAACACAGAAGACGCTTGCCGAGAAACTCATAGGCAAATGGAATTACTCTAAGAGCTACGAAAAGATAAATGGTGAGTGGGTGGAGATTCACTCCGGAATGCAAGATGAAGGTTGGTTTTTGGCCGAAACAGCCTTTCTGTTTTGTGAGGACGGTTCATCTACCGCATACGGACGCTCCGGTGAGCATGAAATAACGCTCAACATGTACTGGTACGTGAACAATGCTACCGGTGAACTGCGCATGGTGACTAAAGACGGACAGACTACGGAATTAAATGTAGCGATAGGAGTAGACGGAACACTCTCGGTATTCTATAACATTGAACTTTCTACGGGACAGACTAGAGAGTTTAAGGATGTATTAATTCGCTGAAATCAGAAAAAATATAAATATAAATCATCATTTTATTATGAAGCAACTATTTTATATCGTCAGTATTGTCTTGATGACAACAATTGCATTTGTATCATGCAAAGGAACAACAAACAAAACAAATCCCACAGAATCCGGAATGCCGGATTTCGTTGGCACATGGCATTATGAAACCGTGACTCAAGCCGTGCTGGGAGCCGTTTCCGATACCGTAGTTTTCGACTACATCAATAACCCGCATGAACAGCAATTCTACGAAGTCTATACTCCGGACAGTATGATGACCTACTATGTCATCCAAAACGACACGCTGTTGAATAAGCTACGGTTTCGATATGCTTTCCGCAACGATACCCTCTATATGTCAGACCCCAATAAGCCGATACAAACCGTACATGTAAAGAGCTTTACAGACAGCACTGTGACCATAGACTACATTCGCACTTACCGCGACACTCTCTTCTACTGTACCTCCACTACTCGTCGCAGCGAACTGCCGATGTGGAAATTTGAGAAGTAAAGACAAATAATAAGTACATTAACAAATATGACAAGAAGAAAATACCTGCTGCTCTTTGTCATGTCCTTCACCTTACTCTTGGTTGGATGTGACAACGACCTCGGACATCAAAGTCCTAACGATGAGTGGATAGCCGAAACTTTGGTGTCCGAAGTTGACGTAGAACACTCCGGTGTGGATGCCTGGTTCTATTCGGAAGCTATCAGCGACCAGATATTCAGCCGCATGTGGCTCAAGTCATGGAAAGAGGACTGTCCTTTGAATCGGTCCGAACTGCGTTATCTAAAAGTATTGCATCGCAACGCTGACGGCAACCCCCAACGGGGTGAGATGGTGGTGAACGCCGCCATTGCCGATAAAGCGATCGACATATTTCGACAGCTCTACCTGGCGGACTACCGCATTGAGCGGATGGTGCTCATTGACAACTACGATGCCGACGATGAAAGTTCTATGCGTGCCAACAACTCCTCATCGTTCAACTTCCGCTTCATGACCGGCTCCACTACCAAGATTTCCAAGCACGGACTTGGCCTTGCCATCGACATTAATACGCTTTACAATCCATACGTCAAGGAAAAAGCTGACGGCTCCTGGCACATAGAACCCGCTACCGGTGAACCATACGCTTTCGACCGTGATAACAGGACGGATATACCGTACAAGATAGATCACAACGACCTGGCATACCGGCTCTTTACGGAAGCCGGATTTGAATGGGGAGGAGACTGGATCTCATTGAAGGATTACCAGCATTTTGAGATTGACCTATAACAATTGTATGTCGAGATACCATTGTTGCTGAAGGTGTGGGACTGGAGAAAGTTGCTATTTTCCTTTTCATATTGTTTGATATCATGATTATTTCTCTTTATCTGAGAAAGAATAGGGGAAGCTATCCGGTTCTGTTCCGCGTTTATAGTTGGGTTGGCTGTCCATGTCGAACCTGATTTTGGCACCTTTTATCAATAAGGAGTGGTTCAGATAATTCTTGTCATACTTCTTGCCATTGTATCGTACATCGCTGATATAGCGGTTTTCATCGCTGTTTAGGGGCGCAGAAATCTCAATAGTTTTGCCATTTTCCAGATGTATCTTGGCATTTCTAAAGAGTGGTGCGCCCAACACGTATTCGTCCGTACCCGGGCAGACGGAATAAAAACCTAATGCCGACATGACATACCAGGCTGAAGTCTGTCCGTTATCTTCGTCTCCGCAATATCCGTCAGGGGTTGGCTGGTAAAGACGGTTCATCACTTCGCGTACCCAATACTGTGTTTTCCAGGGTTGCCCGGCGTAGTTATAGAGATAAATCATGTGTTGTATAGGCTGGTTGCCATGTGCGTATTGCCCCATGTCAATGACCTGCATTTCGCGCATTTCGTGTATCAGGCTTTGCCGGGTATTAGTGTTTGCGCCGAATACGGGCGGCGTAGTAAATACAGAGTCGAGCATAGCAACAAAGTTCTTGTCACCTCCCATCAGGTTAATTAAGCCCCGCATATCATGGAATACGGACCAGGAATAATGCCAGCTGTTTCCTTCAGTGAAAGGTCCCCACCATTCCACCGGATCGAAGTGCTGCGGGAAGTTGCCGTTGCGGTCTTTGCCGCTCATCAGGCGGTAAGGAGCATAGAACAGGTTCTTATAGTTCTGGCTGCGTTTCTTGTAGATGTCCAGTTCCGATGCGGGTCTGCCCAGTTTTTTCCCCATCTGATAGATACACCAGTCATTGTAGGCGTATTCAAGGGTACGGGCGGCACTTTGACCGATATCGGAAGGTACATATCCCAATTCATTGTATTCCTTGTAGCCCATGCGGCCGGAAGAAGGAACCGTGGGATGCTGGTTGTTTGCTCCATGCAACAAACCTTCATACATTTTCTCGGCATTCTGTTTGATGTTGCCTTTCACATAGGCATCTGCCACTACTGATGCGGAATTATTGCCTACCATGCAGTCGCGATGTCCCGGACTGGCCCATTCCGGGAAGAAACCACTCTCCAGATAGGCATTCAGGAAACCTTCTTCCATTTGTCGGCTCATGGAAGGGTATATCAGGTTAATCATTGGGAGTTCTCCGCGGAAGGAATCCCAAAAACCGGTATCTGTAAAGAAGCGTCCGGGCATCACCTTGCCGGTGTGCGGGCTATAATGCAGGATGTTTCCCGCCGCATCAATCTCATGGAACGTCCGGGGAAATAAAACGCTGCGGTATAAACAGGAGTAGAAGGTGCGAAGTTGATCTTCGCTGTCCGATTCAACCTCTATTCGGCCGAGTACTTCGTTCCAGCGTTCTTTACCTTTCAACTTTAGTTCTTCCAGATTCATTGAACCGAGTTCTTTCAGATTCTGTTCAGCCTGTTCGGGACTGATGAAGGAAGATGCGATCCGGGCACATACTTTTTCTCCCTTGCGGGTGGCGAATCCGATAATGGCGCCGGCATGATTTTCTTTAACGTCTGGTTGGCCTACTTTGATTTCACCATTGCTTACGGTTGCCGAGTAAGTGAAGGGCTTGTCGAAAGTAATGGTGAAGTAGTTCTTAAAGTTGGCTGGTACGCCACCGCTGTTTTTGGTCGTGTAGCCGATGATCTTATTCTCGGCCGGAATAACTTTCACATACGAACCATTGTCGAATGCATCAATTACTACATAAGAATCCTTGCTCTCGGGAAAGGTAAAGCGGAATATGGCTGCCCGCTCCGTAGGTACAATTTCTGTTGTAATATTGTGATCGGAGAGGAATGCGCAGTAGTAATAGGGTGTAGATACCTCAGATTTATGATTGAACCAGCTTGCACGCTTGTCCTGGTCGAATACGGGCTCACCTGTAATGGGCATGATGGCGAACTGTCCGTAGTCGTTTATCCAAGGGCTGGGTTGATGTGTTTGTTTGAAACCTCTGATACGGTTAGATGCATAGGTATAAGTCCATCCTTCTCCCATCTTTCCGGTTTGTGGGGTCCAGAAGTTCATCCCCCAGGGCATTGCGATGGCAGGATAGGTATTACCATTGGATAATTCGAAACTGGAGTCTGTCCCTACTAGTGGGTTTACATAGTCTACTATATCTTTCTTGCTTTGGGAGAATAAGAGAGAACTGGCTCCCAATAAGAATGATAAGAAAAGAATCTTTTGTTTCATGTTATTGGATTTATTGATATAATATTTCCTGCAAATATGGTGGTTTATAGTGATTTGCGTGTTATACATTTGTGACGTATATGTCTTCTTTCGTGACAATTAAAAAGAACTTTGCAGATAATTCAGTACGCACTGATTATCTGCAAAGTTCTTTCATCTTTCATTGTTGTCTCATTCATTGGCTTTTCCGCTGAAACTGCCGTCTGAAGGATGGGGAAGTGCTTTCAGGAAGATTACATTACTTCCTCGCACACCCGCATTTCCATCCCTTTATATACCACTACAATCTTGTGCAGTTGGGTGTGGCCGATGGCACGTTTCACTGTGTCCGTGTCGGCGTAGCGGTTGGCTTGGACAATGGCTTCTTGGCGTAATTCTTCCACGCGTGTTTCGGGGTCTTTATACTTGGCATACTTCAGTTCCACGATGTAACTGTGCGTCATGTCGGAGTAAATCTCCAGCATCGGACAGAGGAAGATGTCGACATATCCAGCCTGCGTGTCCTGTTCGGAAATGGGACGATAGAAGCGGTTCTGAGCAGTCATGGCGAGGGTGAAACCGTGGACGAAGAATTCGCCCTTTTGCTTGTCGCGCTGTGAGGCATAACGTTTCAGGCAGTCGGCGATGTAGTCGAAGTAAGCTTTCCAATCACCCCGATAGGCTAATGCGCTGGATAGTTCGCTCTTTTCATAGCTGCTGAAGCTCAGGTCGGCATCGTTGTAGGTATTCAGCAGATAGGTGTAGAGTTGTTCCTGTACCACCATGTTGGGGATGGTCAGTTTGGTTTTTCCTTCGTGCATGCCGCTGATGGTGAGCATCCCGAAATAGTAGAGCAAGCTCACGAAATTATCAGGATTGGTGATACTGGCGGCAGGGAAGCCGTCTTTCAGATCACCGGTGATAAATCCCTGGCTCACTAAAGTCTGAATGATGGAAGCGTCATGGGCAAATTCCTTGTCCTTGCGGATAAGCATGCGCAACTTCTCGTAGTCGATGCGGATATTGCTTTCTATCATGTTTTGCGGTGCTTTACCGCGTATAATGTAGTTTTTGACGAAGTAGAGCACCATATTGGAATTGTACATTGTGGTTTCACCGTAACAATCCTGCGCAAAACAGTAATTGTCGTACCATGGTTTCATCATTTCTATCAACTCGTCAACGGTATGATGGAAAGGGCTGGTGGTAGAATAATAAGTCAGCATTTCGCGTACTTCCTCTTCCGTGAAACCCATCATTTGATTGAAATCCGGTGAGAGTGAGTAGTTAGTACCGATGTTGAATCCGCTGGTCAGGTCGTCCATCGTCACGGGGCTTACACCGGTGATGAAGCAACGCTCGATACTGGAATAGGTGCCTGCTTTCACCTTGTTGAATAGATTCCGCAAATAACCTTCGCCATGCGTCTCGTCAGTGTATCGGCGTAAACTTTCGGGATTGGAAAGGATAGCATTGGTGAAGTGGTCGTATTCATCGATGAAGAGATACATTTTCTGTCCGGCACGCTCGCATGCCTGATAGATGAACTCCAGTTGCGCTACAGCTCCGCTTTTGGTGTGCAGTTCTTCCCAGGTGTCCGGGGGGAGGAGGTCGGCATATTTCTTACAAAAACTCTCGATGGTAGTACCGCAGTGTTCATCCAACCCTTTGCGGTAATCATTCAGCTCGCCGCTGATGCCGGAAAAGTTGAGATAGAGCACGAGGTAGCTATTTCGGTTCGGTGTGGGGTGTTCACCAATGTAGAGGCCACCAAAGAGGTCATCGAACTTATCGCGGGTGTTTACATCGTAGTAGTGTTGCAATATGTTCAGTGTCAGGCTCTTGCCGAAGCGTCGCGGACGGATGAAGAAAAAGAAACGATCCGCCTGTTCTATCAGGGGGATAAAGCGGGTTTTGTCTACATAATAATAGTCTTCGCGGCGAATAACCGCAAAGTTCATCATTCCGTAGGGAAGTCTCTTTCTGTTCGGTACTATATATTCCAATGGATCCATTTTCTGTCCTCCTACTATTGTTTTTTAATCTGTTGCTTTGTAGCATAACGACACAAAGATAACAAAAGTTCTTATAGCGACGATGCGTTTTCTTTCACTTATTTTGAAGGGAAGTGTTTCTAACTTTATCTCTTGAGTTCCGCATCCCTCGACATACCGTAATATCCCGGCATGGGGCGATAGATCGGCTGTGCACGTCTTCCTACATTTGTCAGTTTGCCCTCTTTTTGCAATCGTTGCAGATGGTTGTTGGCGGTGGTGCGTGCCATGCCGCATAATTCCTGGAAATCGATGCGAAGCAGCAGTTCATGTTCCGCGAAATACTCTTTCAAGCGCATATCTATCTCTACTTCGGAGAGTCGCAGGGAGTGGCGCGTGTATTTACTTTGGGTGGCTGTAACACCTGCCAATGCGGCTTTCAGACGAATGTCCGGGCGAAAACTAACACCTTTCAAGCGTAGTTTCAAATGCTTGTTCTTGGTCTTGCGGGTCACTTTCTGTGTGGCTTCCAAAGTGGGGGAAAAATAGCCCAATCCCTCGATGTGCACCTCCCGACCTTCGCGTAGCTCTTCTCCGCAAAGCTGAGTTAAAGTGTCTATTGCGCTTTTTGCATCACCCACGCTGAGCGAACTGCGTTCGTGTACCCGATAATATAATTGCTCCATGCTCACTTTGCCGTTGAGCAACGGACGGGGGTGCAGCCCTCTTTCTTCCGATTCCCCTTCCGCGTTGGGGTTCTCGTACCAATCGTAAACTATTGCCATAATGCTTGTTTCTTAATGCTTTAAATGTATATACTTGTTGACTCGAAGGTGCTGTCTTGAAAGTGAACCACTGGAGTCGGTCGAGTGAATGACTGGAGTTGGTAGAATGAGTGACTGGAGTTGGTCGAGTGAACAACTGGAGTGGGCCGTTTATAAGTCAGCATACAAAGATAGTGATATTAGTAAGATTTACCTATGAAAGTCCTTACTTTCTTTCTAACTGTGTTCTCTGAAAAATAGTTGGTGGAATGCTTGCAAAGCGCTTTCTCGTTGTAGTAAATTCGTAGCGTTGGTACTGACAAAACGAAACCTGTTTACTATTAAAATGAAAAGAAGTTATGAAAAAGAAATTAATGACATTGGAACAACGTCGCTTGTTGCGCGAGGCACAACAGTTGTTGGCTTTATCGGAAAGGCAGAAAGCGAAAAAGAAAACATCGGAGGTGTCGGAATCCGGAGACAACACGAATACAACGGTTCGCCTGACGAGACAGGTTATGGATTTTCTGACGAAACGTTATGATTTCCGTTATAATCTGTTGACGGAAGAGACCGAATTCCGTCCTGCCGGGCAGCGTGATTTCGCTTTCCTGCCTGTCGGTAAGCGAAACCTGAACGCTTTCTGTATTGAGGCTCATGCTGAGGGTATCCCTTGCTGGGACAAGGATTTGAGTCGCTACATCTATTCTACTTACATTCCCGATTATCACCCCTTTCAGCTCTATATGGAGGAATTGCCGCAATGGGACGGCGTTGACCGGCTGACACAGCTCGCCTTGCGGGTTTCCGACTGTCCGCATTGGGTGCAGGGATTTCACATCTGGATGCTGGGGCTTGCCGCGCAGTGGTCGGGGCTGGCAGGCATACATGCCAACAGTGTGGCACCTATTCTTGTAAGTCAAGAGCAGGGACGGCAGAAATCCACATTTTGCAAGTCATTGATGCCGATGGTTCTGCGGCGATATTATGTGGATAATTTGAAGCTTACTTCGCAAGGGCAGGCGGAACGCCTTTTGGCGGAAATGGGCTTGCTGAATATGGACGAGTTTGATAAGTATGCCGAAAGCAAAATGCCGTTGCTGAAGAACCTGATGCAAATGTCTGACTTGAATATTCGTAAGGCCTATCAGCAGAGCTTCCGCCAACTGCCTCGTGTCGCCTCTTTTATTGGTACCAGTAACCGTTTCGACTTACTTACCGACCCTACGGGAAGCCACCGTTTTCTTTGCGTGGAAGTGGAGCGGGTGATCGATTGTACCCATATAGAACATGACCAGATTTATGCACAACTGAAGGCGGAACTGCTTGCGGGGAGGCGTGATTGGTTCACCAAAGAAGAGGAGCAGGTGTTGCAGGTGCAGAATGAGGCGTTCTACCGTGTTTGTCCCGCAGAGGATGTTTTTCATAGTTATTTTCGTGTGGCGAATTTCGGTGAGAAGTGTATCGGTCTTACGGCTGCCCAGATTTTCAGGGAACTTCAGCAAAAGAATTCCGCTGCCATGCGCAGCGTCAATCCTATGCGCTTCGGCCAAGTGCTGCTGAAAGCGGGGGTGGTGCGTCGGCACACAGAGTATGGAAATGTGTATCAAGTGGTAAGGAGGCAGTGCGACTGATGAATGTTTCTGCGGTTGTGGTGACGGCTGAAAGCTGAAAGTATCCCCTAAAGGGATGCTTTCAGCGTAAAGGTCGATAAATAAGGGAGATAGGATTATGAAAGCTATATGAAGCTGAATTTATTTACTTGATCTTACGTGCTCCTTTTAGAAAGCGATTGGTCAGCCATTTGCGTACCGGTTCGTCATAGAGCTTCAGGCAGGCATAAGCAAGAACGAAAGCTCCGACAAAGGTCAGTATCATATAAGGAAGACCTTCGGTGATGGTCGCATTATTATTGCATGCCCAGGCTGTATATGTGTATATCAGCGGATAATGAGTGATATAAACGGGATATGAGATATCGCCCAGGAACTTACAGATACCTACAGAGCGTTTTCCCGTTACTTTGCCACCGGCTCCCATCGAAACAATGACTGGGAAGATAAAGATAATGCAAAGTGCCTCGTAGAGTCCGTTCATCCAGAAGCCATCTTCACCGCCAATACGGGGAACGGAAAGAACTATTACAATCATCAGGCTACACCACCAGAATGCACGTTTCTTTACTCGTATGAGCCAGCCCAGACGTGAAAGCAGCAAACCTGCAAAGAACGGATAGAGCAAACGGACAAAGCCCACATACTGCTGTTCCCAATTCAATGCCCATCCGCCCACGATATCACCATTGGGCGCCGTAAGACAGAGATGCAAAGTGGCACAAGCTGCCAGAAAAACAAGGATGGACAAGGCAACCTTGTTGAGCTTACGGACAAACAGTGCGTACAGGATATTGCCGATATATTCATAATAGAGCGACCATGCCGGCCCGTTCAACGGGTGCATTTCCGTCCACCCGCGAATGTCCCACTTCAAAGGAAGGGGAAGCAACGTACAGCCATAGAGCATGATTATCAGAACCGTTCCGACCGATACATTATCCATATTGGGAAAACAGGGGGATTTCTGTAGGAAAAAGAAAAGGGCACCGATAATGCTACCCATAATTACCATAGGATGCAGGCGGATGACACGACGTTTGAAGAAAGTGCCGATACTCATCCGGTTCCAACGGTCATCATAGGCATAACCGATTACAAAGCCCGAAAGCATAAAGAAGAAGTCGACGGCAAGATAGCCGTGGTTAATGATTTGTGCGAGATGGTTGCCACCCGAATGTGCTTCAAGAAGATGGAAGGCTACGACCATAACAGCTGCCACGCCACGCAATCCATCCAGGATTTCATAATGCGGCTTAGAGGCGAGATAAGTTGTCTGCGTGTTCATTAGGATATCAGATATAATTAATTTGGATGCAAAAGTAGGATAAAATGTGGAATTAACTATACAGTTGTAGTACAGAAAATGCAGAAATCAAAAGGATTATGAAAGAGTAATCTCAACTACTCTTTCTATAACTCCTCACCGCCCACAAATTAAAGAACACCGCAAAGGCCGTCAATGCTCCCAACTGTGGAAGTAACTCCACAATGCCACCACCCCGCAGGTAAATGATACGCATCACCTCTACAAAGTATTTCAGCGGATTGAGTGCGGCAATCAGTTGTGCCCACTCCGGCATACTGTGTACGGGAGTGAACAAACCGCTCATCAACATCAGTATCAGCATAAAGAACCACATGACGAACATGGCCTGCTGCAACGTAGCGGAATGATTGGAAATCACCAGACCGAATCCGGAGACAACAAACAGGAAGACCACTGCAAAAAGGTATATCGTCACGAAATGCCCCACAGGAAGAATACCATAGAGCAACCATGCCAGAAAGAAACATATCGTAAGCACAATGAAACCTATCAGCCAATAAGGTATCAGCTTGGCAAGAATAAACGTCAGTTTGGAGACAGGCGTTACATTGATCTGCTCGATAGTACCCACTTCTTTCTCGCCTACCACATTGAGCGCCGGAAGAAAACCACAAATCATTGTCAGCAACATCACCATCAATGCCGGAACCATAAAGAGCTTATAGTTCAGGTTCGGGTTATACAGATTCTGCGTTGAAATGCCAATCCGGGGCAATCCCATCCCGGCAGAGATTGCCTTTGCCGGTGATTCCGATTGCAACTCACGGGTATAGTCATTAATGATGGAAGACAGGTACGAGCCGCCCAATCCTCCCTTTGTACCGTTCACCGCATTGACGGCAACCAGCAGGCGGGGGCTTTTGCCCGTCACCCAGTTCTTCTCAAAATCTCGGGGAATCTCCAGGATAATATCTGCCGAACCGATTTCGATGGAGCGCAATCCTTCATTGTAGGTATCAGGAAGGGCCGTTGTACGGAAATAGGTGGATGCACCGATCTTATCCACAAGGCGGCGCGAAAGGACGCTGTGGTCATTATCCACAATGTTCAGGTTAATGTTCTTTATCTCCAAGTTTGCCGCCCAAGGCATCAGTATCATAATCATGCAAGGGAAGATAAGAATCATCTTCGGCAGGAACGAGTTACGGAGCAACTGCTTGAATTCTTTTTCTATCAGAAACTTTATCATACCACCACTCTCCTATTCTAATCGGTTCTTAAACTTCTTGAAACTAACCGTAATCAGTGCAACCGCCATTACAGCAAGAATACTGACTTCCGTCAATACCAGTGAAATGTCCACTCCTTCGATCATCAGCTTCCGCACAGCCTGAATGTACCAGCGGGCAGGAAGTACAGCCGAAATGCCTTGGAGCAGCAAGGGCATGCTCTCTATAGGGAATATCATACCGGAGAGCAGCATAGTAGGCATCATCAGTATCAATCCCGATGCAAGCATGGCAGCAACCTGCGTCCGCGTCACCGAGGATATCAGCAAGCCTAAGGCCAGGGAAACGAAGATAAAAAGCAGTGATACCACAATCAGCCAGAACAAGCTACCCGCCACGGGAACATCGAGCACATAGACCGAGAGCAGCAAAATCGTTGTCAGGTTGACAAACGAAAGCACAAAGTAAGGAACTGCCTTGGCAAGAATAATGAATAGCGGCTTCACCGGAGAAACCAACAATATCTCCATCGTTCCCGTCTCCTTCTCCCGGACAATGGATATGGAAGTCATCATGGCACAAATCAACATCAGGATCAGTCCCATCACACCCGGCACAAAGTTGTAGGCGCTCTTCATCTGTGGATTATAAAGCAGCTTCACTTCGGGAACAATAGTGGAAACCTGCATTCCCGCCGGAAGCATTTCGCGTCCGGCAGAGGATATGATATTGGCGGCATAACCGGTCTGTGTGGTTGCCGTATTGGGGTCGGTAGCATCGGCCACCAACTGTACACAAGCATCTCCGGTATAAACATGATTCGCGAATTGCTCGCTGAAGATGACTGCCAAGTCAATATCTCCCCGTCTGAAAGACTTCTCAACCTCGTCCGGAGTATGCAGATTCGTGGTGACGGAGAAATATTCACTCGCATCCAGACGGTCGATAATGCGCCGGGTGACAACATCGTTCGACGGGTCGAGAATGGCGACACGGACATTCTTCACTTCCGTGGTTATGGCAAAGCCGAAAAGGATAATCTGCACCACAGGCATACCCAGCAATATCAGCATGGTTCGCCTGTCGCGGAAGATATGGAAGAATTCCTTTCGGACAAAAGCTATAAATTGTTTCATTGTTCTTACTAATTATGTTATGAATCGGCTAATCCGCCGTACGCACCGCCTCCCGTGCCAACTGCTGGAAAACATCATCCATCGTAGCAACTTTAAATTGCCGTTTCAGTTCATCGGGCGTATCGAGAGCACGGATCACGCCATCTACCATGATAGAGATACGGTCGCAATACTCGGCCTCATCCATGAAGTGGGTGGTGACAAAGACAGTGATTCCCCGGTCGGCAGCCTGATAAATAAGCTCCCAGAACTGGCGACGGGTAGCAGGATCTACCCCACCCGTCGGCTCATCCAGAAAGACGATCTTCGGTTCGTGAAAGATGGAAACGGAGAAAGCAAGTTTCTGTTTCCAGCCCAGCGGCAGACTTTTTACCAGCGTATCACGTTCGGCACTCAGCCCGATACGTTCCAGAAGTTCATCGGTCTTGCGGGCTATTTCATCTTCTGCCATGCCGTAAATCCCGGCAAACAGCCGGATATTCTCCCACACTTTCAAGTCTTCGTAAAGAGAAAACTTCTGGCTCATATAGCCGATATTCTTTTTCACATCCTCCGTCCGTGTGGCAACATCGAAACCGGCTACGCGGGCCGTGCCTCCTGTGGGATGGCTCAACCCGGTAAGCATGCGCATTGCCGTAGTCTTTCCGGCACCGTTGGCACCCAGGAAGCCGAATATCTCGCCACGATGGACTTTGAAAGAGATATGATCCACTGCCGTGAAATTGCCGAAACGTTTGGTGAGCTTATCCACTTCGATGACATACTCATCTTTCTGTTCCACCTTGCCATGTTCCAGTCCCGGCGGACAGAGAATGCTTGCGAATTGGTTCAGAATACGTTCCGGAGTATCTATCCCATGTATCTGCCCCTCATTGATAAAGGCAATGCGGTCACATTGGCGTGCCTCATCAATAATAGGCGTAGAGGCTATGATGGTGATGCCCTGTTCCTTCAACCGGCGAAGCATCCCCCAAAACTCCTTGCGGGAAACAGGATCGACTCCTGTTGTCGGCTCGTCGAGGAAAAGCACATCCGGTTTATGGATAAGCGCACAACTCAACGCCAGTTTCTGCTTCATACCTCCGGACAAAGCTCCGGCACGGCGTTTGCGGAAAGGCTCTATCTGCTGGTAGATATCCTTCACCAATTCATAATTCTCCTCAATGGTGGTATGGAAAACAGTAGCAAAGAAGTTCAGGTTTTCTTCTACCGTCAAGTCCTGATAGAGGGAGAAGCGTCCCGGCATATAGCCTACGCGACGACGAATTTCTTTATAATCCTTCGCTATATCCAGACCGCACACCGAAGCATTTCCACTATCGGGAAGCAGCAAGGTGGTGAGGATACGGAAAAGAGAAGTCTTCCCCGCCCCGTCAGGCCCGATAATGCCGAACAACTCTCCGGAAGGAACCGTCAAGGAAACACCCTTCAACGCCTCCACCGCCCCATATTTCTTGGTAACGTTATCTACAACAACCGCATGTTCCATAAATTAATCACTAATCACTAACCGTTAATCACTAAACTCCACTCCCCCGTACATGCCTATCTTCAACAGCCCGTCATTGTGCACGGCAATCTTCACGGCATACACCAGGTTGGCACGTTCATTCTTAGTCAGGATAGTTTTCGGGGTAAATTCCGAGGTATCCGAAATCCAAGTAACTACGCCCGGATACTGCTTGTGCTCATCGGTGCCGTAATCGGAGAAGACGGTTACTTTCTGTCCCAGTTTTACCTGCGACAGTTGTTCGGAGGTGATGTAAGCACGAAGGTACATCTGTTCCGTATCGGCCACTTTGAAAAGCGGAGTGCCCATAGCTGTCAGTTCTCCCGCTTCGGCGTACTTTGCCAGTACAGTGCCGGTTATCGGAGAGGTGATGTGGCACTTCTTCAACTGGTCTTCCACCTGTGCCACCTGAATACCGACGGATGAACTTTGCCACGTCAGGCTCTGGTGACTGTTGGACAAGGTAGAGTTCTGCGCAACAAGTTGCTTGCGGAGCACTTCAAGCTGGTCTTCCGCATCATCCAGTTGTTTCTGGTTTGCCGCACCTACCTTTAGTAAGTTTGCCACACGGTTCCGTTCGCGTTGGGCGGCAGATATTTGTTCTTTGGTGGCGGCTACCTGTTTCAGGATATCAGGACGCTGTTCTTCGACGGATTTAATGCTTGCCTCCAGTTGCAGCTTCTTCAGGTAGAGCTGTACGGTATCTACTACGCCGACTTCTTCACCGGCCTTCAGCAACATTCCTTCTTCGATATCGAAATAAAGCAGGCGGCCCGAAGCTTCGGCAGATACAAGCACTTCCGTAGTCTCAAACGTTCCTGTTGCATCATATTTCGGGGCACCGTTTCCACAAGCGGAAAAGAGGGCCAATAGGGAACAAAGTCCCAGTAAATTCCTTGATTTCATAATGATCTATATTTTTATGCCTTTAATTATTCAATGTATATTTCAGATTCCAGATGTTCATCAGTAACTGCACCTCATGCAAAGCCTTGGTTTGACGTGCCAGATTCTCGGCTGTGATTTCACGAAGCATATCGGTTACGGTCAGCGTACCGTTCTCCACTTTAGCCTCGGCAGCCTTACGGATATTGACACGCAAACGGATAATCTCATCATCATCCACCATCTGCCGGCGCATGGACTGGATGGCCGAGCTTTGTTGGGTAGATTGCAGGTTGGTATTGAACAGGAACACATCGCGGCTGGTCTCCAACTTACGGCGGTTGTTATCTATCAGCCTCCGATCATTGCGCAACGTGTAGAGACTACCGAAGTTCCACGACATACGGACTCCCGCTACATAGAATGCGGAGAAATCATCTTTCAGCATATTCAATCCCGGATTTCCGTAAGCTCCCTGCACGAACAGCCCGAAGCGGGGACGGAAGCGCGTCTTCAATGAAGACTCCTGCACGTTCAATTGTCCGCCTTGGGCATCGAACCAGCGAAGTTCCGGACGGTTGTTCACCAATGAAGTGGATTCAAAAGTATCAGCAGGCTTCTCCAATGTAGTTCCGGAAGCGATTTCCTTTCCTATAAAGATAGAGAGCATACTCAGATAGGCCTGTCGCGAAGATTCCAGTTCAATGCGTTTCTGCTTCGTGTTCAATATCTCTACGCTTACGGCATCCAGATCGCTCTGATTGGCAATGCCGTTTGCCATATAGTTGGATACTTGCTGATGAGTGCGTCCCAAGTCTTCCTGCAAAAGCTGATTTTGCCTTAACTGTTCGTCCAGCAACAGGATACCGAAATATAGCTGATTCACACGATCATTCAGTGCATACATATCCACTTCCTGCTTCCCACGGTCTATCTCCGAAGTAGCCCGGGTCAGTTGTTTCTTGGAACGGATATCTCCACCGTCCCAGATGTTCTGCGACACTTCCAGCATCACCTGATACTGATCTTTGGGCATACTTTTTATATCGATTCCCGGAACGTCCACCGGCAGCTTTGTAACATCACTTTGATAGGTTGCTTTTCCCGAAAGGGTGAATTGTGGCAGATAGCCTTTTCCGGCATTCTCCAGGTTATACTCCCGGGCTTTCTCTATCAGACCGTATTGCCGCACCAGCGGATAATTAGTCTGTGCCGAGTGTTGGCATCCCTCCAGCGTGAGCTGCGCATGTGCCAGCATTGCCGCAAGAACAAAGGAAAAAGAGAGAATAGTTCGTTTTACTTCCATATACATTTCTTGTTTATTTCTTGTTATGTTTATAGGACGCAAAGATAGAGCTTAAAAGTATATGGATACATTCTATTTGTGCGTTATGATGTTCCATTTATCCGATCATCAGTATAAAAAGATAAGAAAACCCATTGTTTTCTTATCTTTGCCACAGATATAGATAAGTTAAAGGAGGAAAAGGATATGGAAAAGAGCAAACCTATGGAGCTTGGACTTGGCGAGCTGCTGAGCAATCAAAACATCGTAAACAACAACAGTTTCCGTTTTATCAACCGTGACCTCGGCATTGTCATCAGCTTTGCCCAAATGGAAAGTATCCTCTTTAGTACAGGGAAACCCTACCGCACCAGAGAAAGTCGGATCATCCGGATACTGAAAGGTGAAGGACGGATTTCCATCAATCTGATAGAATATAAGGTAAAGGAACCAATGATTATTATCAGTCCTTGCAATTCACTGATAGAAATTCTGGAAATCAGCGAGGATTATGACTTTCAGGTCATTGTTCCCGACAATAACTTTCTGCCCATCGCACAAGGAAGTGCACTGACGGATTCGTACACAAAGCATGGCATTTTCATTTCGCCCACAGAGGAAGAATTACAGCAAATCGATGCTTTCTTTTCAATGATATGGGATACCGTGCACAAAGTTCCGTTCCGCCGGGAAGTAGCGCAACACTTGATTATAGCATTGCTCTATAATATAAGGTATATACATGTAAAGAACGAAGAGTCCGCCCCATTGCAGCTCTCACGCCAAGAAGAAGTATTCCGCCGCTTCATCGGATTGGTTAATGAACACAGCAAACGTGAACGTAACATCAGTTTCTATGCAGATAAACTGTGTCTGACTCCTCATTATCTGAGTACGGTTATTCGTGAAGTAAGCGGACAGACGGTAATGCAGTGGATTAACCAAGCCATTATTCTTGAAGCAAAAGTGCTGCTGAAACACAGTGACTTGTTGGTATTCCAAATCTCGGATGAACTGGGATTTCCCAATCCGTCATTCTTCAGCAAATTCTTTAAACGGATGACGGGGATGACACCGGCGGAATATCAAAAGAATACATAAGAAAAAATGTGCAAAAACACATTTGTAGGGATTATGCCCCATAACGAATCCTCAAAAGCCCCGACAACACCTACAAAGGCGATTCATCCCTTGCGAACCCTACATTTGTGCGTTTTCATACATCAATAATTATATGTAACTTCGTTGCATATTTGAGAACGAATGAAAACTAAAAAATAACCAACTCATTAAACATGAAAAAATTTGCATGCTTTAAACACTACCTGGCGAACGACAAAAAGTTATCCGTACTCATCGGCCACGAAGGAAAAAAAGGCTCCGGAATGGCACGAAAACACCACCGGATTTGCCGGACAATTGGCAAGAAACTGATAGAGAACTACCAAACAACTGCTAAAGAACTACCAAACAACTTGGAAACTCTTTGCAAAAACGAAGAGAAAGGAAACAACGATAAACATCTTAATATCAGCAATAAAGAAAGAAAACTCACCCTCGCGCGCGTAAGAGTAGATAAGATAAGAGTAGATAAGATGAGAATAGAAAAAACGACTTCGTCGTTAAAAAGAACGACGACGACGGCGAAGTACAAGCTATGCGAAATGCCATGCCGCCTTTCCTGCAACCCAAGCCTCCAAATGCCACACCCGGGCGGAGCCGATGCCACATCTGAACGAGGCAAATGCCACACCTGGACGAGCGTGAAGTGTGGCATCGGCCCTGCTCAGATGTGGCATTTGTTCCGCTCGAGTGTGGCATCGCGAACGCTGAACCCTGTTATAGCAAGACGATATGTTTCTGCATAATATCCATCAACTGCGACTTCAGCAACCTGGCATTGATAGGCTTGGGCATATATCCGTCGAATCCGCTTTCCATCACCTTCTGTTCATCCGAAGCATAGGCAAAGGCTGTAACGGCAATGATAGGAATCTTTGCAGAATACTTGCGAATCTCACGGGCAGCCTCGTAGCCGTTCATTACAGGCATATTAATATCCATCAATACAATCTGAGGATTATGTTCCCGAAACATCTCTACGGCCTCCATACCGTCCCAAGCATGAAGCAAATGATAGTCATGCTTCAGGATGGATTCAAAAAGCTTATAATTGCTTGCATTATCTTCTGCAACCAGTATGGTCAGTTTGTTTCTTTCTATCGAAACGGGTTGAATGTCCTTGGGCATCTGTTTCTTGTCTTCCTTCACAGCCGGTTTGTAGGGAAGCGTAAACCAGAAAGTAGAGCCTTTGCCCTCTTCCGATTCCACACCGATTCTACCCCCCATATGATCCATCAATGTCTTACAGATAGAAAGTCCCAACCCGGTTCCCTGAGCAAAAGAGTTCAGCTTGACAAAACGCCCGAAAATGTTTTGCTGCTTATCCTTCGGTATTCCGCATCCGGTATCGGTTACATAGAAATACAACTCATTCTCCCGCATTTCATAGCCAAAACGAATGCTTCCTTTCTCGGTAAACTTAATGGCGTTTGTCACAAGGTTAATCATCAGTTGAGACAAACGGTTCTTTTCCGTATAGGCCATACAGGGTTCGGCAGGTTCCACAAACTCCAGTTTCACCGCGGCCGTCTTCACTCTCAACAAGAAACCGCGCTCCAGTTCCCTCATCAGTTCATTCAGTTCGATATTAGAGTAATTCAACTCCAACGTTCCTGCCTCAATCTTCGACAAATCAAGAATGTCACTGATGAGTTGCAGCAACAAGGTATTATTGTTCTCGATGATGCTGACATATTCCTGCTTTTCCTGTTCTTCCTCGGTAGCTGCCAATATCCCCGAGAAACCGACGATAGCATTCAACGGGGTACGGATTTCATGGCTCATATTGGCCAGGAAGGCCGACTTCAAACGATTGGATTCTTCGGCACGGTCTTTAGCTGTCGTAAGTTCTTGTTCCATCTTCTTCCGGTTGGTGATGACAAGAGACGAGCCTACCAAGGTCAACGGCTTTCCATCTTCATCACGGGCTTCTACGGCAGCCTGCGCTTCCACCCACTCCACCTTGTGCAGGTTGTTTTTGTGCACATTGACGATACGGTATTCTTCTTTCACTTTTTCCGCCCGTCCTTCTATCAAGTCCCGGTAAGCCTGTTTCACCCGTTCACGGTCTTCCTTGAAGATTTTAGAGAAGTACTGCGAATCGGGCACAGACAGTTGCGAATCTTCCACCTCCTGTTCGCCGGTGCTCAGTTCAATCGGTCTGTTGATATCACACAGGATTGTTTTGCTCTTCAGGTCCCACTTCCAGGGCACGATGTTGGCAACATCAAGGGCCATGGCCAGCTTGCTGTTGGTGGCACTCAGCTTTTGCTGCGCTTTGTGCAGTTCCGTGCTGTTCAGGCAGAAGACATCAATCATATTTCCCTGATGGGTTCCTTTCAATACCACATCGTAAAAAGTATCGATGGCTTTAAAGTAGTAAGGAAATGTGATAGCTCTTTTCTCGGTCAACGCCATCTTGGTGAAGTGCAGGAATTCGGGCATGGATTCCGGGAATATCTCACTCCCTTTTCGGCCTATGACTTCTTCCTTGCGATAGAAATGTTTCTCAAATTCCGAATTTACATTCCGGTAAATCAATTCGACGGGATTACCGTTCTTATCGGTCACCAGCTCCTCCTGCATATAGAGCAAGGGCATATTGTTCACCAGCATCTTGTAGGTAGCCATTGCATCTATCTCATTCTGCTGTGCTTTCTTCAACGCATTCAGATTGCGAATACGATACAGGAAAAGGAGCGTAAGAAGCAGAATAGAGAAAAGAGTTCCCAAGATGAAATATCGGTAATGTTCCCAAAATGTAGGCGGTTTATTCAAGAAGCGGGTATTGGCAGGGCATGCGGAAAGAGAAAGTCCGTCGCGCGCCAGTATTTCATAATTAATGACGGGCGCCCCATCTGCGGGGATATAGCAGGGAACGTGACGCGCCTGCTTGTCTTTCAATACATCCGAAATGGTTTGAATCAATGCCGCATCATAACGCTCCTGATTGTAAGTATATCCTCCCAACATACCTTCTTTTCCACTTGTTATGTTTACCATACTCAGAGAAAAGATAGGAACGGAAGTGGCAGCTATAAGCTTGTGAGAATTAGTGGCCAACATACTATTACCGGCAAATGTGTATTTGTAGAACCATGAGGCGAACAGAACCCCCGTCGTTTTAGTGTCTACAAAATACAGGGAGTCCAACAACTGATTGGTCGTCATATTTTCAGCAGACCAAAATCTATACTTGATATCCGGATATTTCGTTTTCAGTTCTTGCCGGATAAGTGCGGAATTGTCTTGATTGACTTTGCGCCCGTCGCCTATAAATATAAACTCTTTCATTCCGGGAATCATCTGTTTCATCAGGCGAATGTTTTCCGGGATATACAAATCAGCGTACAGATAAACTAAATTGTAGGGGTCAACCAAATAAGAAAGAGGAGTTCGTTCTTCAGGCGTAGAAGGCTGCCTGTGGATATAAGCCTCATAGGAATCTAAATAATCTTCCTGTGCACAAAGCACAATGGGAATATCTCCCCAAACTTTTCTATATTCATCCCGCAACAACAATGCCGAATTTCCCAGTAATAACAGCATGCGTGGAGAACGACCTTTGTATTTATCGAATATATTGCGCTTGGATTCTTCCAAAATGGAATCATTTTCAACCAGCAGCATATTCAGATGCTCTACGTAGAGAGTGACCCCAGGATCTTTTTGGACGAATTCCGTAACGTTGGAAATGAGTCGGCTACTCCAAGGAGATGATTCCGTATATGAGTTTATACAAAGGATATAACTTTTACCATCTATCGCATCTTTTTGTGCAAAAGCCGAATTTACAGACAAGAGGTAGAAAAACAGAAGTAGAAGACATTTTTTCATCTGTACCAGAAGAATTTTATGTTATGCGAAATATTTGCTTGTTTCATTTTGCAATGCAAAAGTAGCAAAAAAAGAAGAAATACAACTATATAAATAAAAAAGAGAACCTTTTTTATTCTATAAAAGGTTCTCCATCATCAAGTTCAGAAGTATCTATAATTACTTTCTCATTTTTTCCCTGCAATAGGACCGGTGGCCATAAATCACAATCACCACAAAACAGATGAACGGAAGGATGAATGACAAGTTCACAGCAGGCATACCCAGCAATGTACCACAGTCTATAATGCTTGCCTGAACCGGAGGTAATACCGAACCTCCGAGAATCGCCATAATCAATCCGGCAGCACCGAATTTGGCATCATCACCCAATCCCTGCAATGCTATACCGTAGATTGTGGGGAACATCAGAGACATACAAGCAGATACTCCTACGAGGCAGTACATTCCCCAGATATCCTGGAAACCAATCACCCCGGCCGTGAAGAAGCAAGCTGCAATAGCCAGTACTTTCAACAACAGCCCCGGACTGAGATACCTCAGGATAAACGTACAGATGAAGCGGCTGGCACAGAAGATAATCATAGCCACAATGTTATATTGCTGTGAAAGCACTTCCGCAGCTTTCTCTTCCATTCCTTCCGACATGAAATAGCGCGTACCATATTGAATGATAAATGTCCAGCACATAATCTGCGCACCTACATAGAAGAACTGTGCGATCACTCCTTCGCGGTAATGGTGTATACCGAATATACGTTTCAATGTAGGCAGGAAGTTGATGTTATGAGACTGATCGCCATTTTTCGGCATCTTCACCATACGGATCACGATCAGCATAGCCAGAATGACAAGCCCGATAATCAGATAAGGCGCAATCAGTACCATCAGGTCTGAATCACGTACCGCAGCAAATTCTGTATCCGAAAGCTGGCTACGCTCCATCGTATCCATCGGGTTCAAGCGATTCTGAATAAAGTTCATCGCCACGTACATACCTAATAACGAGCCCATCGGATTGAAAGACTGTGCAAGGTTCAGTCGGCGTGTGGATGTAGCTTCATCACCCATAGAAAGGATATAGGGATTACAGCTGGTTTCCAGAAACGAGAGTCCGCATGTCAGTATAAAGTAGGCTATAAGGAAAGGATAGTAATTACCCGTCAGCATGGCGGGATAGAACAGGAATGCACCGATAGCATACAATCCCAGTCCCAGCAGTACTCCTGCTTTATATGAAAAGCGGCGGATAAAAATAGCTGCGGGGAATGCCATGGCAAAATATCCGCCATAGAAAGCCACCTGCACCAGTGCCCCGTCGGTAACACTCATACGGAAAATCTTGGAAAAGGCTTTCACCATCGGATTCGTGATATCGTTGGCAAAGCCCCACAAGGCAAAGCAACTGGTGATAAGAATGAACGGAATGAGGTAGCTTACTCCGTCTTTACTGATAATGCTGTTTTTCTTAGTGTTGTTCTTCATGGTAGTTATTTCTTTGGCTGGGATTAGTCATAAAGGTGGAAAATACGCTCCATCGGTTGCCATTTCTCGGCGGCTGTGGAACCGGGTTTCACAAGCTGGAAGATGGCCATATAGTCTTCCCACTCCTGTTGTCGGGGCAAGGAAGCGAGGCGCTCCATAGCTGCATCCCAGTCAAACCCTACAGGCACTTCAACTATCATAAACAGGCGGGTGTCCAAAAGATATATTTCCATTTCCAGAATACCGGCTTCACGGATACCGGCAGGTATTTCGGGCCAGATAGCCCCTTGGCTGTGCCGGCGACGATATTCGGCTATCAACTGCGGATCGTCACGGAGTTCCAGTGTCCGGCAGATACGCTCCACCGGCTGATGATGCTCTTTGGCGGGATAACGTTTGATTGATGTGTCCATAGTAAATCAATATTGAAACGCAAATAAACACAGATTTTAGCAGATTAAAAAGTGATACGATAATTATCTACGCAAAGCAGTGTCTATCTGCGTTCCGGCTAAGTTATTAAATAAATTCTTTGATTTCTTCACGGCTGCCGATCTCTCCTTTGGCAATGGCTTGCACCAGAATATTACCGATAGCGGTTGCCTCTACAGGTCCGGCATAGACGGGAATACCCAAAGCCTCGGCCGTCAGGCGGTTCAGCAGTGAATTACGGCATCCGCCACCGATGATATTGAGCTGTTCTACCGGAGCGGGAAGCAGACGATTCAGTTGGTCTATTCCTTGCTTATAGCGCAGGGCGAGTGATTGAAGTACACAACGCACTACCTCACCGTAAGTTTCCGGTATAGGCTGTCCGTGCGCTTCGCAATACTCCGCAATGGCATCCTCCATATCCACAGGGTTCTGGAATATTTTATCATCTACGTCAATGACGGATGGAATATCCGCAGATTCAGCGGCAGAAAGCAAGAAATCGTATTCACATCGCTCTCCTCTTTCTTTCCATTGTGCCATAAGACGTTGCAAGATCCAAAGCCCGGTGATATTCTGAAGAAAACGAATCTTACCGCCTACCCCGCCCTCATTGGTGAAGCCGGCCCGGCAAGCTTCTTCCGTGAGGATAGGCTCATCCAGTTCAACACCCAGCAGAGACCACGTACCGGAACTGAGGAAGGCACAACGGGATTTATCCACCTGTGTCGAAGGAATCGCATAAACAGCACTTGCCGTATCGTGCGAACCGACAGCTATGACATCCACTTCATCCGTCAGGCCAATTTCTTCGGCAATCTCCCGTTTCAGTTTGCCACGTACCGTACCGGGCATCACAATGTCTCCAAAGAGATGTGCAGGTACTCCCAAACGATGAATGAGTGGCTGATTCCAAGTCCGGCTATGTGCATCAAGCAGTTCGGAAGTGGATGCAATGCAGTATTCATTATTTGCCACCCCTGTGAGGAAGTAACTGAAAAGATCGGGCATAAACAGAAGACGGTCTGCAACTTCCAATTGCGTATCACCACTTTTCTTCATGCTATAAAGCTGGAAAAGTGTATTGATGGACATCACTTGTATGCCGGCTTCGGAATAATGCCGAACAAAGTTGCCGCCGAAAAACTCCTCCGGCAAACCATCCGTTCGGGGATCACGATAACACACAGGGTTTCCCAGCAAATTACCGTTACGGTCTATCAATCCAAAGTCCACACCCCAGGTATCAATGCCAATGCTCCTGATATGATATCCCTTGCGCACCGCTTGCCGGAGTCCGTTCTTCATCTCATCAAACAGAGCCAGAAAATCCCAGTACACATGGTTTCCCATCCGCACCTGGCGGTTTGGAAAGCGGTACACCTCTTCCAGTTTCAGCGTGCCCTGGCAGATGGAACCGGCCATAACACGACCGCTTCCACCTCCAAAATCTACTGCCAGATAGGTATTCATCATTTAGTCTTCTTTCCTAAAATGTATGTTTCAAGATCGTTGATCTCTTCAGGAGTAAGTACTGTGTAGTCTCCTCCGGACTGGATCATGATGCGGCATGCCATTTCAAAGAACATAGCGCGTTCAAAAGCCTGGTCGAAGTCCTTGCCACACACCACCTGCCCATGTTTCAGCAAGAGGACGGAATTATGGTCTTTCAAAGCATCAATCACCCCCTGGGCCAATTCTTTCGATCCCGGACGATAATAAGGAACTACCGGAATCTCACTTCCCACATGGCAGGGAATCTCCGCTGTTACGTTGAAGTTCGTAGGACGATTCTTCATACATGCCACAGCCGTGGCATAGTGTGACTGGAAATGCAGAACTACATTCACATCAGGACGCTCACGGAGCACTCCCAGATGGAAACCGCTTTCCATAGAGGGTTTCACTCCATTCAATACTTCTCCTGTAGAAAAGCGGCAGACAGCTACTTTTTCTTTAGGTAGAGAAGGTACCCATGAACCTGTTCCGGAAAGCAGGACTTCGTCACCAATGCGCCAGGAGATATTGCCGCTACTGCATATTGTCAATCCGGCATCTCCTACCCGATGCGCCTGGGCAATGAATTGTTCTATGTGTTCGTTTGTTATCATGTCTATTTCTATTTGTTATTTATAGATAGGTCCGTACGTTGTGCAAGCTCTGTAATCAGCTCCTTCTTTATCCATACCGAATGCATTCCAGGCAGCAGGGCGGAATATCTTCTTCTCATCCACATTGTGCATACAAACAGGAATACGAAGCATGGAAGCCAGCGTAATCAAATCCTGGCCGATATGTCCATAACTGATAGCACCATGATTGGCTCCCCAGTTATTCATTACCGAGTACACATCTTCAAATGCCGGTTTATCGCAAAGACGGGGTACAAACCAAGTAGTAGGCCAAGTACGGTCCGTACGTTCATCCAGCAGCTTGTGAACTTCCGGATCAATCTCTACCGTCCATCCCTCAGCAATCTGAAGCACAGGGCCAAGGCCTTTTACCAGATTCAGACGGGTCATAGTTACAGGCATTCCACCCTTCGACAGGAAGTTGGAAGAGAAACCACCACCACGGAAATAATCACGGTTAGCGGGATACCAGGTGGTAGCTTCAAGACATTTCTCCATTTCAGCCTCGGAAATTTCCCAATGAGGTTTCATGACAGGTTCACCCTGTGCATTTGTTTGCTGGCCTGTACCGTCCAGAGTGGTAGCACCGGAGTTAATCAGATGGATAATACCATTAGCTGCCAAACCGGTCAATTCTTTACCCGTAACACGTTTCACAGCTTCAGGACTCCAATATGTACGTACGTCAGAAAATATCTGTGCACGGTTTGTCAGCAAATGACCAAAGAGCATGGCTACACCGTTGCAGGCATCATTTTCAGTAGCTACTACGTATGCTTCACGAATACCGTTCCAGTCAAAAGAAGTATTCAGCAGAGCTTCTGAGTAGTCACCATTCGGATAAAAATCCGTCCACTGGCGTTGTCCCTGGAACCCGGCGGCAATGGCATTGTGTCCAAGTGCTTCTTCCTTGAATCCCATTTCGCGAAGTTTCGGATTACCTTGTATAAGATCGCGCATGATGAGGGTCATTTTCACAATAAACTCCCAATCTTCGTCTTTTTGCTCACGGGTCTTGGTCTTTGCGGGGAGATTGAAATCCTTGCCCTCATTCTTCTTGCAATATTTCTCTGTCCATGCCATGGCTTTAGCGAACTCTTCCTTATCATAAATACCTTCAGTCATACGACGGATAATTTCGGTCAGGTCTACAGATTCGCAACGGATGCCCAGATATTCCTGGAAGAAATCCGGATTCACAATAGAACCGGCAATACCCATGGATACGCTACCCATCGACAGATAAGATTTTCCGCGCATGGTCGCTACTGCCTGTGCAGCACGTGCAAAACGAAGCAGTTTTTCTGCAACGTCGGCAGGGATGGAATTGTCATCCAGATCCTGCACATCACGTCCGTAAATGCCAAAAGCAGGTAATCCTTTTTGTGCATGTCCTGCCAATACAGCTGCCAGATATACAGCTCCCGGACGTTCCGTACCGTTAAATCCCCAAACAGCTTTCGGATAATACGGATTCATGTCCATAGTCTCGGCACCGTAGCACCAGCAAGAGGTCACTGTGATAGTAGAACCCACGCCTTCGCGTTCAAACTTCTCGGCACAAGCCGCGCTTTCGGCTACGCGACCGATGGTACTGTCTGAAATCACACACTCCACCGGACTTCCGTCACCATTCTTCAAGTTACTGGTGATCAACTCGGCTACTGCTTTAGCCAGGTTCATTGTCTTTTCTTCAAGGCTTTCACGTACGCCACCCTGGCGGCCGTCGATAGTGGGACGAATCCCGATTTTCGGATACTTTTTCATGCTATCATTTATTTGGTTAATAAAACATCATCTATGCTGAACTGTGCTGAAATTAGTTTGTAAAAAAAGGCTATAAAGAGCCTCTTAAATTTACTTCCGTCGGCAGACAAACCTGTATGGGTTTGCCACTCAAGATGAAATCTGCCGTCAGGATTCCCATCTTTTGCCAATCAACACTCATCACTGTTATTCCCTTATCAATCACTTCATAAGCCGGCGTATCATTATAGGCTATCAAGCCGAAATCAATACCACACGTCAAACCTGCCGCACGGCTCTTCTTCACAATCTCCACCACATCCACCTGACGGATGGCAATATAGGCTTCACCGGAATGCACTTCCCTGTCGTCCAAAGTCTCTATTATCTCACATTCCAATTGATGATCTGCACAATACTTCCTGAAATAATCGCACGTCTCCTTGGGATGCTTACTTTCCCGTGCCAGAAACAGGATAAGCTTGCGATAGTTCTGCAACCTATCTGACAATTGAGCCATAGCTGCGTAAAAGGCTTCACCGAAGTCCTGGCAGATGTATGAGTACTCCCGCTTGTCAAACTGCCCGAAATCAAGCAGCAACAGGCGGGAAGAGTCTATCTTATAGAGATAAGGAGAAATCTTTTCATTATCGAAGTTCATTACCACGTATTTATTATAGCGGCCAATGGAATCGCGAAGAATAGCATTGAACAATGCTTCGTTATACTGATGAAACCACAGGTCTACCTTATAACGCGTGGAAAGGCGGCGGATGATACTGTTATACAATGTATCTTTAAAGGGTGAATATTCATCGAGCAGCAGCAGGATATTTTTCTGGCGGTTCACCACATAGTAACCTTTACCAGGAGTAGAATCGATAATCCCCCGCTCCTTCAGATCAATAAAAGCTTTAAAAACCGTATCGCGGGAAACTTTATAATCGTGGCTCAGCTGATTGATGGAAGGCAGGGCGGTATCCGTCTTGTAACGTCCCATGGAAATGTCCTGGCTGATCAAATCGGCCAGTTGTTTTACCTTCGTCGTTTGTTGCCCGAAAATTGTTTTCATATTGCGTATACAGGTTTAATCAAAGTAAGGATGACACAGGCAACTATGCTGAACTGTGCTGGTGCAAAGAAAGATTATTTATTCTGAATCAGCAAGAAATAGTGATATGTTTTGCAGCATATAAAAAGCAAAAGCCCCGTTACATCTTTGCAATGCAACGAGACCCGCTATTTCTAAAGTTATCAAAACAAGTCCGAATGTGTTCCAGTATTAAGCAGCAATAAAGTCAATTCTTTATCATTCTGCTCCCATATCAACAACCAATCCGGCTTTATATGACATTCCCAATATCCTGAAAATTGTCCCGACAATATATGAGGTTTATATTCAGCCGGCAAAGAACCGTTTTCTTGTAAAAGAGTTATCACTTTATGCAAAAGTTCAATATCTAATCCTCGTTTCTGGCAACGCTTTAAATCTTTCTTAAACTGTCCGGTATATATCAAGGTATATGCCATCAGCCTAATATTTGCTTAAATAACTCATCTGCATCTTTTGCTTTATACACGCGCCCGGTCTTCACATCCTCCATAGCCTTTTCTATACCCGACTTTTTGTCAGTAATAGTCCAGCCCATCTTCTTTGCCAATTCTTTGAATAACTTTAAGTCAGCTTTCGGCAACTCAAATGAAATGGTTTCCATCGTTGTATCCATAATATACTCTCCTATATTTTTATAGTTGTAAATGCAAAGTTAAACCATTCTCTTTGACTAACAAATGTTTTTCTCACTTTGTTATACAGAGATTATTTATACTCCGCCCACGATTTAATTGCCAGATCATCCAGTGTCATCGTACAGAAAGCATTGATGAAAGCACTTGCCAGGCGGGCATTCGTAATCAGCGGAACATTCAGGTCGATAGCGGCACGACGAATCTTATATCCGTTGCTCAACTCACCCGCAGTGAGGTTCTTCGGAATATTCACCACCATGTCGATCTCCTTTTTGTGCAGCATATCCAACGCTTGCGGCTGTTGGTTAGTCTCACTGGGCCAATACACCTGCGTATTCTCCACCCCATTCTCCGTAAGGAACTTACTGGTACCTCCCGTTGCAAAGAGCTTATACCCTTTTTGCTGAAGCAGGCGGGCAGCGGAAAGCATTTCCACCTTCTGTTTCGGTGTACCGGTAGAAAGCAGGATATTTTTCTTCGGTATGCGGTAGCCTACAGAAAGCATAGCCTTCAGCACGGCACAGGAGGTATCACTTCCGATACAGCCTACCTCACCTGTAGATGCCATATCCACACCCAACACCGGGTCGGCCTTTTGCAAGCGATTGAAAGAGAACTGACTGGCCTTAATGCCTACATAGTCCAGTTCAAAGAGATTCTTATTCGGCTTCTCTACCGGAAGCCCTAACATCACCTTCGTAGCCAATTCGATAAGATTAATCTTCAGCACCTTGCTGACGAACGGGAAACTACGGGATGCACGTAGGTTACATTCAATCACCTTAATGTCATTCTCACGGGCCAGATACTGGATATTGAACGGACCGGAGATATTCAGTTCGCGTGCAATCTCACGACTGATACGCTTAATGCGGCGTACCGTCTCCACATAAAGCTTCTGCGGCGGAAATTGAATCGTAGCATCGCCCGAATGCACTCCGGCAAACTCAATATGTTCAGAGATAGCGTATGCCACAATTTCTCCGTTCTGTGCCACTGCATCCATCTCCACCTCCTTGGCATGTTCGATGAATTGGCTGACAACCACCGGATGCTTCTTCGATACATTGGCCGCAAGTTGCAGGAAGCGCTCCAGTTCTTCCTGATTGGAACAAACGTTCATTGCAGCACCTGAAAGCACGTATGACGGACGCACAAGTACCGGGAAACCTACTTCTTCCACAAACTCGTTGATGTCGTCCATGCTCGTAAGCTCGCGCCAGCGAGGCTGGTCTACGCCGATACGATCCAGCATGGCAGAGAACTTCTCACGGTCTTCGGCATTGTCAATGCTTTTGGCGGAAGTACCGAGTATAGGCACCTTCTGCGCATCCAGACGCAGGGCAAGATTATTCGGTATCTGACCACCGGTAGAAACAATCACCCCGTGCGGATTTTCCAGTTCAAGGATATCCATTACCCGTTCGAAGGTAAGTTCATCGAAGTAGAGACGGTCGCACATATCATAGTCCGTAGATACGGTTTCGGGATTATAGTTGATCATAACGCTGCGATACCCTTCTTTACGGATGGTATTCAGTGCTTGTACACCGCACCAGTCAAACTCTACGGAAGACCCGATACGATACGCACCGGAACCGAGTACAACGATGGATTTACGGTCGCCAAGGTAATGAACATCATTAGCGATGCCACTATACGTCAGATACAGGTAATTAGTCTGTGCAGGATATTCGGCAGCAAGAGTGTCTATTTGCTTCACTACAGGGACAATGCCGACGCTCTTACGATGATTGCGCACATAGAGGATACCGTCTTCCATGTCTCCTTCATAACCGATGGCACGGGCTATCTGGAAATCGGAGAAACCTTGTACCTTGGCTTTTTTCAGCAATTCCAAAGGCAGATCGGCTATCTGTTTGTGGTTCTTGCTCCACTGTTCCAACTCTTTGCTGGTGTTCATGATGTTCATCAGCTTCTCCAGGAACCACCTATCGATCTTCGTCAGTTCGTGCACCTGATCAACGGTATATCCGGCACGGAAAGCTTTGGATATTACGAAGATACGCTTGTCCGTCGGTTCACGGAGCGCCTTGTCTATATCAGAGATAACAAGTTCCTTATTTTCCACGAAACCATGCATCCCCTGTCCTATCATACGCAGACCTTTCTGAATGGCTTCTTCAAAAGTACGGCCGATAGCCATCACCTCGCCTACTGACTTCATGCTGGAACCCAGTTCCTTATCTACACCATGGAACTTACCCAAGTCCCAACGGGGTATTTTACAGACCACATAATCCAATGCAGGTTCAAAGAAAGCACTTGTGGTTTTCGTTACAGAATTCTTCAGGTCGAACAATCCGTAGCCAAGACCGAGTTTTGCAGCAACGAAAGCAAGCGGATACCCCGTAGCTTTAGAAGCCAGAGCAGAAGAACGGCTCAAGCGGGCATTTACTTCAATCACTCTATAATCTTCACTTTCAGGATCATAAGCATACTGCACATTACATTCTCCTACAATACCGATATGGCGAATGATACGGATAGCAAGTTCGCGCAACTTATGATAATCGGAGTTACTGAGCGTCTGAGACGGAGCGATAACAATGGACTCTCCCGTATGGATACCCAGCGGGTCGAAGTTCTCCATGTTACAAACGGTGATACAGTTGTCAAAGCGGTCGCGCACCACCTCATACTCCACTTCTTTCCATCCACGCAAGGATTTTTCCACAAGCACCTGCGGGGAAAAGGAGAAAGCTTTCTCAACCAGCACATCCAGTTCTTCTTCATTGTCACAGAAGCCGGAACCCAGTCCGCCAAGCGCGTATGCAGCGCGGACAATCACCGGATAACCCAATTCGGCAGCAGCACGACGGGCATCAATGGCATTTTCTACGGCTTCGCTTTTAATAGTCTTTACATTGATTTCATTCAGCTTATGCACGAAAATCTCACGGTCTTCCGTATCGATAATGGCTTGTACGGGAGTACCGAGAACTTTTACACCATATTTCTCAAAAACTCCGTCTTTGTAGAGGGCAACACCACAGTTCAATGCCGTTTGTCCACCAAAGGCAAGCATAACGCCATCCGGACGTTCTTTTTCGATGACTTTCTCTACAAAATAAGGAGTGACAGGCAGGAAGTAAATCTGGTCGGCAACGCCTTCCGAAGTCTGCACAGTAGCGATGTTCGGGTTGATAAGAACGGTGTAGATACCTTCTTCTTTCAAGGCTTTGAGTGCCTGGCTGCCGGAGTAGTCGAACTCACCTGCCTCGCCGATTTTCAGTGCACCGGAACCGAGTAGCAGGACTTTCTTTATATTGTTTTCTTTCATTTGTTGTACGTTTATAGGTGATTACAGCAGTTTCACGAACTCATCAAACAAAAACTCCGTATCCGTCGGCCCACTGGCAGCTTCCGGATGGAATTGTGCAGAGAACCAGGGATTCCGTTTATGCTTAATGCCCTCATTAGACCCGTCATTCATATTGATGAACAGCGGTTCCCAATCTTCCGTCAGCGTAGTGTTGTCCACTGCATAACCATGATTCTGCGAAGTGATGAAGCAACGCTCCGTGCCCACCATACGCACCGGTTGGTTGTGACTGCGATGACCATATTTCAGCTTGTATATCTTTGCTCCTCCTGCCTTGCTCAGTAACTGATTTCCCATGCAGATACCGAAGATAGGTAGTTTTTCATTCTTCATTGCCCGGCGGATATTCTGCACCGCAGCATCACAGGTATCCGGATCACCCGGGCCGTTACTGATGAAAAGTCCGTCGAACTCCAGTTCATTATAATTATAATCATAATCCCAAGGCACACGGATGACTTCCACATCACGCTTCAGCAGACAGCGAAGAATATTAGTCTTCACTCCACAATCCACCAGGACTACTTTCTTCTTACCCGCACCTTCGTTGTACCGGATTATCTCCTTGCAACTCACCTTATCCACATAGTTCACCCCCGCATACACGGCATCGGGCACATTCTCCGGTTCATCGTCAAAGACGATCTTCCCCATCATCACGCCATGTTCGCGGAGCACCTTTGTCAGCTCACGCGTATCGATACCTGTGATGCCCGGCACCTGTTCGCGCTTCAGCCAATCAGCAAGGCTTTCCACAGCGTTCCAATGGCTAAAGTCTTCACTATAATCACTTACAATGATGGCTTCCGCATGGATACGTTCACTTTCCATAAAGGTAGCCAGTCCATTCGGTTCGATAGTGAAAGGCGGCACACCATAATTGCCCACCAACGGATAAGTGAGCGTCATCAACTGTCCGGCATACGAGGGGTCAGTCAAGCTCTCGGGATACCCCGTCATAGCTGTGTTGAAAACCACCTCTCCCGCTACCGGCTTTTCGTAGCCAAACGACTTGCCGTGGAAGCGGCTCCCGTCGTCGAGGATAAGAGTTACATTTCTCATGTTAGTTAGTGATTAGTGTTTAGTGATAAGTGATTAACGTTAATCACTTATCACTAAACACTATTTCGTTAAAATTGATATACTTGTTCTATATAGTCAATAAAGGCATTATTCAGCATCTTCACCCCGCCCGGCGTAGGATAATCACCGCTGAAATACCAGTCTCCCCGATGATTGGGACAAGCCTCATGCAGCCCCTCCAACGGTTGGTATACGATTTCCACTTTCGCCTTTGTTCCGGCAGGTGTCAGCAGTTCCACCATCTTGGCGGAGATTTCCTCGTCAGTGAAAGGTGCATAGATATCCTTCACATAGTTCACCATTTGCTCCTTCGGCAGTCCTACCTGGTCTTTCGATTTGCGGTAGGCAGCGGCAATCACATCTTTCATATCCCGGTCTTTCAGCAACTCGATGGCTGCTTTAAAAGCAATGAATTCACTCATCTTTGCCATGTCGATGCCGTAATAATCAGGATAACGTACCTGCGGGGAAGAAGAAACAATCACAATCTTCTTGGGGCCCAGACGGTCGAGAATACCGATAATACTCTGTTTCAGAGTGGTTCCGCGTACAATGGAGTCGTCGATAATGACAAGATTGTCCACACCCGGCACCAGACTGCCATAGGTGATATCATACACGTGCGCAGCCAAGTCATTGCGGCTGTTTCCTTCTGCAATAAACGTGCGCAGTTTGATATCCTTGATGGCTACCTTTTCGCTACGGATACGGCGAGAAAGTATCTGTTCCAGTTCCTCCAGACTGGGACTATGTCCCAAGGAAGCGATCTGTTGCACTTTCTCTTCATTCAGATAATCATCCAATCCCTGCAACATGCCGTAGAAAGCAACTTCCGCTGTATTCGGGATGAAGGAAAACACAGTATGGTCAAGGTCTTTATTAATGGCTTTCAAGATGTTAGGTGTCAGTTTCTCACCCAATAGTTTACGTTCCCTGTAAATATCCACATCACTGCCTCGTGAGAAATAAATACGTTCGAAAGAACAGGGTTTCACCTCGCGTACTTTATTGATTTGGGTGGTGCGCAGCTTGCCTGTCTTGTTAATCAGCAAGGCTTGTCCGGGCATCAATTCCTTAATGCTGGCTGCCGGCACATTGAAAGCGGTTTGTATCACAGGACGTTCGCTGGCAAGCACTGCCACTTCATCATCCTGATACCAGAATGCGGGGCGGATTCCCCACGGATCGCGCACGGCAAACGATTCACCGCTTCCCGTCAGTCCGCATATCACATAGCCCCCGTCCCACTCCTTGCTCGAAGTACGCAGCACGTTTGCCAGGTCCATATGATCTTCTATATAGTGAGTCACGCCCATGCCTGTCAATCCTTCCGCTTCGGCAAGATTGAAGAGGCGCTCCACTTCACGGTCGAGACGGTGCCCCACTTGTTCCAGCATGATGTACGTATCGGCATACTTCCGTGGATGCTGGCCGATAGCAGTGATACGTGCAAAAATCTCATCCACGTTCGTCATGTTGAAATTGCCGCAAAGAGCGAGATTCTTAGCCCGCCAGTTGTTACGCCTCAGGAAAGGATGCACATAGGAAATGCCGCTCTTTCCGGTAGTGGAATAGCGCAAGTGCCCCATGTAAGCCTCGCCCGCAAAAGGGAGGTATTTCTTAGCGTAATCCGCATCATGAAGCTGCTCTTTTGTCAGATCCTTAAAGTTGCTTTGCACCGTACCGAATATCTCGGTAATGGCGCCCGAACCGAGTGCACGCTCACGGAACATATACTCTTCACCGGGATTTGCTTCCAGCTTTACACAAGCCATACCGGCGCCCTCTTGTCCGCGGTTGTGCTGCTTCTCCATCAGAAGATAGAGTTTGTTCAAACCGTACATCCATGTGCCGTACTTCTGTTCATAATATTCCAGAGGTTTCAGCAGGCGTATCATGGCAACGCCACATTCATGCTTCAGTTCTTCCATCAGTTCATTTACAATTTACAATGTACAAAGTACAATTTATCGTTTACTATTTATTTCGTATTACCCTCTTTATTCCACTGTGACGCTCTTCGCCAAGTTTCTCGGCTGATCCACATCCATCCCTTTGCATACTGCGATATGATAGGCCAGTAACTGCAACGGTACTGTAGTAATTAACGGGTCGAGGCACTCGATTGTTTCCGGCAACTCGATACAAGTATCGGCAATCTTGCTGATAACCGTATCCCCTTTTGTCACCAGGGCAATCACTTTGCCCTTACGCGCCTTGATTTCCTGTATATTGCTCAATACTTTCTCATAAAGCCCGTTCTGTGTAGCAATCACTACCACCGGCATTTCAGCATCTACCAATGCGATAGGCCCGTGCTTCATTTCAGCAGCCGGATAACCTTCGGCATGGATATAAGAGATTTCTTTCAACTTCAACGCACCTTCCAGGGCTACGGGATACGAATATCCGCGTCCCAGATAGATAAAGTTATGCGCATACGTGAAGATTTTGGAAAGCTCTGCAATGCTGCCATTCAGCTTCAGCACTTCTTTCATCTTATCAGGAATGCGGTTCAGCTCCTGCACAATGGCAAGGAATTGCCCCTCATCTATCGTATTCTTCTCCTTGGCAAGCGTCAGCGCCAGCATGGTGAGCACTGTCACCTGTCCCGTAAACGCTTTAGTGGAAGCCACTCCGATTTCGGGACCTACGTGGATATAAGAACCCGTATGCGTAGCCCTCGGAATAGACGAACCAATCGCATTACAGATGCCATAGATAAATGCCCCACGACTCCGCGCCAGTTCCACAGCTGCCAGTGTATCCGCCGTCTCGCCACTTTGCGAAATCGCAATCACCACATCCTTACTGTCTATCACCGGATCACGGTAACGGAATTCCGAAGCATACTCCACTTCCACCGGAATGCGGCAAAGACTTTCTATCAGATGCTTTCCGATAAGAGCCGCATGCCAGGAAGTACCGCACGCCACGATGATGAAACGTTTGGCTGCCAGCAGGCGGTCTTTGTTATCAATCACTGCGGAAAGCACCACATTTGTACTTTCTACATTGATACGTCCGCGCATACAGTCGTGAATGCAATCGGGCTGTTCAAAAATCTCTTTCAGCATGAAGTGCGGATAACCACCCTTTTCCAACTGTCCCAGGTTCAGTGCCACCGTCTTCACTTCGTGCGGACATTCCACATTTTTCAGGTTCACCACCTTCAGTTTCTCTCCGCGGCGGATGACGGCGATCTCTTCATCTTCCAAATATACGACTTTATCTGTATATTCCACAATCGGCGTAGCATCCGAAGCCAGGAAAAACTCATCTTCACCGATACCTACCACCAACGGACTACTCTTGCGGGCTGCTATAATCTCATCCGGATTGTCCTTATCCAGCACGGCAATGGCATAAGCACCGATTACTTCACGCAACGCTAATTGCACAGCAGTCAGCAAATCTGTATTTTTGGATTTCTGGATGAATTCTATCAGTTGCACCAGTACTTCGGTGTCTGTACTGCTTTTGAATGAATAGCCTTTGGCCTGAAGTTTTTCTTTAAGGACGGCGTAGTTTTCGATGATGCCGTTGTGGATGAGAGCGAGATGTTCGGAAGAGGAATAATGAGGATGGGCGTTAGCGGAGCAAGGTTCCCCGTGCGTAGCCCAACGGGTATGGGCAATTCCGATGTTACCGGAAATATCTTTTTGAGTAACGAAAGTTTCCAGTTCCGAAACCTTACCTTTCGTTTTGTAAACGTTCAACTGTCGGTTATCACTGATTAATGCTACCCCTGCACTATCATATCCGCGATACTCTAATCGCTTCAATCCTTTGATAAGAATGGGGTAGGCTTTCTTTTGACCAATATAGCCTACTATTCCACACATACTAATTAATATTTGATTTTGCGCTGCAAAGATATAAAAACCTGAGAACATAAAGTTAATGTTTTGCTTATTTATTTATCAAAAGAATAGAAAAAAGTTATTTTCTTGTCAAAAAGTTAAAGAAAACAAACTTATTAAAGCAAAAGGAGTAATTTTATAAATTCAAAGTAAGCAATGGAATTTTAGTTTTATATTGAAAGGAGATAGTGGAAAAATCTTCCAATCCGATAAAGAGTGTCGTTTTTCAAGGTTGCCAAATTGCCAAAAAGTCAAATTGCTAAGATGAAAGGAAATGGCCAATTAAAATAAAGAGAACTTGTTGGCGGAATTAATTCATAATGGAATGGTAATGAATAAATAGATACGCGGACTACACGGACAAGGCGGACGAACGCGGACTTTTATTTTTCATCCGCAGATGACGCAGATAACGCTGAATTTTAAGCCTGAAAGGCTTGCATTATATAGCGTAGGGCATCGCCCTACGTAATATACATCCCCATTTCTGAACCCTGAAAGGGCGAGATAAAGCGTGTATGCTTGATTGCGCCCTTTCAGGGCTTAAATAGAGAGATACATAATCACGTAGGGCGTTGCCCTACGCTATGTAATATCAGGCTTTCAGCCTTATAAAATCCGCGTTCGTCCGCCTTGTCCGCGTCGTCCGCGTACCTATTTTATTCATAACCCTAACCGAAAGAAAGAAATCAATTCTGCCAACGGGTAAAGAGACTAAATCCACGTCAATCCCATATCAACACTGTATCAAGTCCGTACCATCTCCGTGTCTATAGGAACGGACTTGGTACGGAGTTGGTATGGACTTGACACGGAGTTGGTACGGACTTGGTTATATCCGGATAAGGATGAAACGAAAAAAATGTCATGCACTTCCCTTTTGGCTATTTGGCATTATGGCAATATGACAATTTCTCTAACAAGGGAAAGTCATACTTACAATACACAATACAAATTATGCATTTTATTTTAATTTAAAACACAAAAGCCTATATTTTATTTCAATTTAAAGCACATCTCCTATAAACAGATATTTTTCAAGTCACAAAAACCCATATTATTATACCAATTTGAAATTAAATTAATACTTTTGCCAAACATTTTGATAGCAATAACAGGTATTACTACAGAATAAAGTAAACTTAAAAAGATGAAAGAAGAACTTTTTAACAACGAAACAAAGAGAAAAGCCGGACAACAGGGAAGGGAAGAAAGCCAACATCCTGTATATCAACGACAGCCCAGGCAGTTGGGCTTGTATGATGCAGAGAACGAGCATGACGCTTGTGGTGTCGGTATGTTAGTGAACATCCACGGAGGCAAGTCACACGAACTGGTGGAGTCTGCATTGAAGGTGTTGGAGAACATGCGTCACCGGGGCGCCGAAGGTGCAGATAACAAAACCGGAGACGGTGCCGGCATCCTGCTGCAAATCCCGCACGAGTTTATTCTTTTGCAGGGTATTCCTGTCCCCGAGAAAGGGAAATACGGTACAGGTCTTCTCTTTCTACCGAAAGATGAGAAAGGCCAAGGTGCTATCTTAAGCATTATCATCGAAGAGATTGAAAAAGAAGGATTGACATTGATGCACCTGCGCAATGTACCCACCTGTCCAGAAATCTTAGGAGAATCGGCACTTGCCAACGAACCGGATATCAAACAAATTTTCATCACCGGATTTACGGAAAGCGAGACAGCCGACCGTAAACTCTATCTCATAAGAAAAAGAATAGAAAACAAAGTACGCAAATCCGATATTGCCACGCGCGAAGATTTCTACGTTGTCTCCCTATCCACGAAGAACATCATCTATAAAGGTATGCTCTCTTCACTGCAACTGCGAGGCTACTTCCCCGATCTGACAAACCCCTACTTCACCAGCGGCATAGCACTGGTGCACTCCCGCTTCAGCACCAACACCTTCCCTACCTGGGGACTGGCACAACCGTTCCGCCTCCTGGCCCACAACGGCGAAATCAACACCATCCGCGGCAACCGGGGTTGGATGGAAGCCCGTGAAAGTGTGCTCTCCTCTCCCGTCTTGGGCGACATCAGGGAGATACGCCCCATCATTCAGCCGGGAATGAGCGACAGTGCCTCACTGGACAATGTTTTGGAATTCCTCGTTATGTCAGGCCTCAGTCTGCCGCATGCCATGGCCATGCTGGTGCCGGAATCTTTCAATGAAAAGAATCCCATCAGTGAAGATCTGAAAGCATTCTATGAATACCACTCCATCCTGATGGAACCCTGGGATGGCCCCGCCGCCTTGCTGTTCAGCGACGGACGTTTTGCAGGCGGTATGCTCGACCGTAACGGATTGCGTCCTGCACGCTATCTGATTACGCACAACGACATGATGGTAGTGGCCAGCGAAGTGGGCGTGATGGATTTCGAACCGGGAGACATCAAAGAAAAGGGACGCCTGCAACCGGGTAAGATACTACTGGTAGATACCGAAAAAGGAGAAATCTACTACGATGGAGAATTGAAAAAACAGTTGGCCGAAGCCAAGCCTTACCGCAGTTGGCTGGCAACGAACCGCATCGAACTGGATGAGCTGAAAAGCGGCCGTAAGGTAGCGCACACTGTGCCCGATTACGAGAGGATGCTGCGCACCTTCGGCTATTCCAAGGAAGATGTGGAGCGGCTCATCGTCCCGATGTGTACCACGGGTGCCGAGCCTATCAACTCAATGGGGAATGATACGCCGCTTGCCGTGCTTTCGGATAAGCCGCAACTACTGTACAATTACTTCCGACAACAGTTTGCACAAGTCACCAATCCGCCTATCGACCCGATACGCGAGGAACTGGTAATGTCACTGACGGAATATATCGGCGCCGTGGGCATGAACATCCTGACACCCAGCGAAAGCCATTGTAAGATGGTACGCCTCAACCATCCCATCCTGAGCAATGCACAACTGGATATTCTTTGCAACATCCGCTACAAAGGTTTCAAAACGGTAAAACTACCCTTGCTGTTTGAAGTAGCAAAGGGGCGTGCCGGATTGCAGGAAGCACTCACAGCACTTTGCAAGCAAGCGGAAGAGTCCGTCAGCGAAGGGGTGAACTACATTGTACTGAGCGACCGTGATGTGGATGCCACTCATGCGGCTATCCCCTCCCTACTGGCAGTAAGCGCAGTACACCACCACCTGATTTCGGTAGGAAAACGCGTACAGACGGCATTGGTCGTGGAAAGCGGTGAAATACGCGAGGTGATGCACGCAGCCCTGTTACTGGGATTTGGCGCCAGCGCCCTGAACCCTTACATGGCATTCGCCGTGATCGACAAGCTGGTGGCGAAGAAAGAAATCCAATTGGATTATGCCACAGCCGAAAAGAAATATATCAAATCCATCTGCAAGGGATTGTTCAAGATCATGAGTAAGATGGGTATCAGTACCATTCGTTCGTATCGGGGAGCGAAAATATTCGAAGCCGTAGGTTTGAGTGAAGAGCTCAGCAATGCTTATTTCGGCGGGTTGAGATCCACAATAGGCGGTATCCGGCTGGATGAAGTGGCGCGCGATGCAATCGCATTCCACGATGCAGGTTTTGCCGCACAGGTAGACGGATTACTCCCCAACAACGGTTTGTACGCTTTCCGTAAAGACGGAGAAAAACATGCCTGGAACCCAGAAACCATTTCTACCTTGCAACTTGCCACACGCCTGGGCAGCTATAAGAAGTTCAAAGAATTCACCAGTCTGGTAGACAGAAAAGAAGCGCCTATCTTCCTGCGCGACTTCCTGGATTTCCGCCGTGCCCCCATTTCTATAGATAAGGTTGAACCGGTAGAAAGCATCATGCACCGCTTTGTGACGGGTGCCATGAGTTACGGGTCTATCAGCAAAGAAGCGCATGAGGCAATGGCCATTGCCATGAACCGGATTCACGGACGCAGCAACACAGGTGAGGGCGGCGAAGACAGCGCACGCTTCACGCCCCGCGAAGACGGAACCAGTCTGCGTAGCGCCATCAAGCAGGTAGCTTCGGGACGTTTCGGTGTAACAACGGAGTATCTGGTGAACGCCGATGAAATACAAATCAAAGTGGCACAAGGGGCCAAACCGGGTGAAGGCGGTCAGTTACCGGGCTTTAAAGTAGATCAGGTGATTGCGAAAACGCGCCATTCCATTCCCGGCATTTCATTGATTTCTCCCCCGCCCCATCACGACATTTATTCCATCGAAGACCTGGCACAGTTGATCTTCGACCTGAAGAATGTAAATCCTCATGCCAAAATCAGTGTGAAACTGGTAGCCGAAAGCGGCGTAGGAACCATTGCCGCCGGAGTGGCCAAAGCAAAAGCCGACCTTATCGTCATCTCCGGTGCGGAAGGTGGTACGGGCGCCTCTCCTGCCTCCAGTATCCGCTATGCCGGTATCTCTCCTGAACTGGGACTAAGCGAGACGCAACAAACTCTTGTACTGAACGGTCTGCGCGGGCAAGTGATGCTGCAAGTGGACGGGCAACTGAAAACCGGTCGCGACATCGTGCTGATGGCGATGCTGGGTGCCGAAGAGTTCGGTTTTGCAACCAGCGCTTTGATTGTACTGGGTTGCGTCATGATGCGCAAATGCCATCAGAACACCTGCCCCGTGGGTGTGGCAACGCAAAACGAGGAACTTCGCCGGCGCTTCCACGGACGCAGCGAATACCTGGTGAACTTCTTCACTTTCCTGGCGCAGGAAGTGCGGGAATATCTCGCCGAAATCGGTGTGGAACGTATGGATGACATTATAGGACGCACGGATCTTATTATCCGCAAGTCAGAAAACGAATCACCCAAGCAATCCCTGATTAGTTTCGACAAAATACTGGCACGCGTCGATAATGGTGCAGCCATCCGCCACACCATCGACCAGCAACACGGCATCGACCACGTAAAAGACGTTGAAATGCTGCATGCCGCTGCCGAAGCTCTGGAAAACCAGAAAGAAATCTCACTGGAATATACGATTGCCAATACGGATCGTGCTTGCGGAGCCATGCTTTCGGGCACCATTGCCGCGAAGTACGGTGAAGCGGGACTGCCGGAACATACATTGAACGTAAAATTCAAAGGTTCTGCAGGACAAAGTTTCGGTGCCTTCCTTGTACCGGGTGTCAACTTCAAGCTGGAAGGTGAAGCGAACGATTACCTCGGCAAAGGCCTTTCGGGCGGACGGATTGCCGTATTGCCTCCGGTACGCTCTAACTTCCAGGCCGAGAAGAATACGATTGCAGGAAACACCTTGCTCTATGGCGCAACCAGTGGTGAAGTTTACATCAATGGGCGCGTAGGCGAACGTTTTGCTGTCCGCAATTCCGGTACCATTGCCGTAGTAGAGGGTGTAGGCGATCATTGTTGCGAGTACATGACGGGCGGTCGTGTGGTAGTCCTCGGTTCAACAGGGCGCAACTTCGCAGCCGGTATGTCGGGCGGTGTAGCTTATGTATGGAATAAGGATGGAAACTTCGATTATTTCTGTAACATGGAAATGGTGGAACTAAGCCTCATCGAAGAAGCCTCCTATCGTAAAGAGTTGCACGAACTCATCCGTCAGCACTACCTCTATACAGGCTCCAACCTGGCACGCACTATGCTTGATGACTGGAACCGATATGTGGATGAGTTTATCCAGATAGTCCCCATCGAGTACAAGAAGGTACTGCAAGAGGAGCAAATGCGGAAACTGCAACAGAAGATTGCAGAGATGCAGAGAGATTATTAAGAGATTTATGATTTCAGATTTATGATTTTATGACTTGCCGGACGGTATCATAAGGGCATGCCATAGCGTAAGCCTAAGCAGAGATCATAAATCCGAAATCGTAAGTCTAAACATAAATTATAAATCATAAATCTAAAAATGGCAGATCCAAAAGCATTCTTAAACATACCACGACAGGAAGCGGGATACCGTCCTGTCCACGAACGTATCACCGACTTCAGTCAGGTAGAGCAAACTTTAAACAGCCACGAACGTAAACTCCAGGCATCACGTTGCATGGATTGCGGTGTACCCTTCTGTCACTGGGCATGCCCGTTGGGCAATAAACAACCTGAATTTCAAGATGCACTTTATAAAGGTAAATGGCGCGAAGCATACGAAGTACTCGCCGCCACAAACGACTTCCCCGAATTTACCGGACGCATCTGTCCGGCACTTTGCGAAAAGTCGTGTGTACTGAAGCTTTCGTGCGATGAGCCTGTCACCATTCGTGAAAACGAGGCGGCTATTGCCGAAGCGGCTTTTCGCGAAGGTTACATCGTGCCCATTCAGCCCCAACGTAATGGAAAGCGGGTTGCCATCATCGGTGCAGGTCCTGCGGGACTCTCCGCTGCCTGCCGGCTGAATGCTAAAGGCTATGAAGTGACTCTTTTTGACAGCAAACCCATGCCCGGCGGATTACTGCGCTATGGTATTCCTAATTTTAAACTCGATAAGGCAGTAATCGACCGCCGGATGGGAGTGCTTGAAGCCGAAGGCATCAAGTTCGAAATGGGCGTAACGGTAGATGTACAGAACCTCCCCGCGGGCTTTGATGCCTACTGCATCTGCACCGGGACGCCGCAGGCACGCGACCTCAACATCCCCGGACGCGAACTGAAAGGTATTTATCTTGCCCTCGAAATGCTGTCCCAGCAAAATCATATCCTCGATGGAGAAACGTTCCCCAAAGACCGTCTGGTAAATGCCAAGGGCAAACGGGTTCTCGTCATCGGTGGCGGTGATACAGGATCAGACTGTATCGGTACGAGTATCCGCCAGGGAGCCGTGAGTGTGACACAGATTGAAATCATGCCACAGCCTCCCGTAGGTCACAATGACGCTACTCCTTGGCCGCAATGGCCCATTGTACTGAAGACGACTTCAAGTCACGAAGAAGGTTGCACGCGCCGCTGGTCGCTGGCATCCAATCAGTTTATTGGCAAGAATGGAAAAGTCTGCGGTGTAGAGGTGGAAGAAGTGGAATGGATTCCGGCTCAGGATGGAGGACGCCCTACCATGAAACCTACCGGAAAGAAGGAAGTGATAGACGCCGATATGGTGCTTCTAGCCATGGGCTTCCTGAAACCGGAACAACCGGAATTTCCGGAAAATGTATTCGTAGCAGGTGATGCGGCACGTGGTGCCAGCCTTGTGGTGCATGCACTGGCGGATGGACGGAGGGTGGCAGAACGGATAGACAAGTATTTGAGTAACTAACCCCTAATCACTAAGCATCATGTGTGGAATCGTAGGTATCTTCAATATCAAATCTCAATCCCAGGAATTGAGAAACAAAGCGCTTCGAATGGCGCAGAAAATCCGTCATCGCGGACCGGACTGGAGTGGTATTTATGTAGGCGGCAGTGCCATCCTGGCTCACGAACGTCTTTCTATCGTCGATCCGGAAAGTGGCGGACAACCATTGTACTCTCCGGATGGCAAGCAAATCCTTGCCGTCAACGGTGAAATCTATAATCATCGGGAAATCCGTTCCCGCTACGCCGGCAAGTATGCTTTCCGTACAGGATCGGACTGTGAAGTCATCCTCGCATTATATAAGGATAAAGGCATTCATTTCCTCGAAGAATTGAACGGTATCTTCGCCTTTGCCCTGTACGATGAGGAAACAGACGATTATCTGATTGCCCGTGACCCTATCGGGGTAATCCCTCTTTATATCGGTCGTGACGACCAGGGACATATCTACGTCGGTAGCGAACTGAAAGCTCTCGAAGGTTTCTGTGATACCTACGAGCCTTTTCTGCCCGGACATTACTTCTGGGGACGTGAAGGAAAAATGCATCGTTGGTATCAACGCCCCTGGACCGATTATGCCGCCGTCAAAGCCAATGACACCACCGCCCGCCGGGCTACCCAACCAGAAATCAACAGCGTAAAACTCGCCCTTGAAGCTGCCGTGCAACGCCAGTTAATGTCCGATGTTCCTTACGGTGTTCTGCTCAGTGGTGGTCTCGACTCTTCCGTCATTTCTGCCATTGCCAAGAAGTATGCCCGCAAGCGCATTGAAACTGATAACCAGAGCGAAGCATGGTGGCCTCAACTCCACTCCTTCGCCGTCGGTCTGCGCGGTGCACCGGACTTGATTAAAGCCCGTGAAGTGGCGGAATACATCGGCACTGTTCACCATGAAATCAATTATACCATTCAGGAAGGGCTCGATGCCTTGCGTGATGTCATCTACTTTATCGAAACATACGACGTTACCACTGTTCGTGCCTCCACACCGATGTACCTGTTGGCACGTGTCATCAAGTCTATGGGCATCAAGATGGTGCTTAGTGGTGAAGGTGCCGATGAGGTTTTCGGTGGTTATCTCTACTTCCACAAAGCCCCCACACCGCAGGCTTTCCACGAAGAAACGATCCGTAAGCTCTCCAAATTGCACCTGTACGACTGTCTACGTGCCAATAAGAGCCTTTCTGCCTGGGGTGTGGAAGGTCGTGTTCCCTTCCTCGATAAAGAGTTTCTGGATGTGGCAATGAACCTCAGCCCTGCCGTCAAGATGTGTCCGGGCAAAGAAGTGGAGAAACGCATTGTGCGCGAAGCTTTTCAGGATATGCTGCCTCAGAGTGTTGCCTGGCGACAAAAAGAGCAATTCTCTGATGGTGTTGGTTATAATTGGATTGATACATTGAAAGCCATTACTTCTGCCGCCGTTACCGACCATCAGATGGAACACGCCACCGAACGGTTTCCCATCAATCCGCCACAAAATAAGGAGGAATATTACTATCGTAGCATTTTCGAAGAACACTTCCCCAGTCAGTCGGCTGCCCGAAGCGTGCCCAGTGTGCCGAGCGTGGCTTGCTCTACTGCTGAAGCACTTGCCTGGGATGCCACGTTGCAAGGGAAAAATGATCCGAGCGGACGGGCGGTGGCAGATGTGCACGAGGCAGCCGGGAACGTGGGCTGATAAAGCCTGTTATAAGCAGAGTTTACTGTGTAAACAATTTACCAAGTGAGATCCATCAATAGAATGCTGAGCATTCTTATCACAGTCTCAAATATAGACAAAAAACAGGCATTTTTCTGCTTTATTAAGCTTCTTGTTATTCGTTTTTAAAGAATAACAGGAACGTTTTTAAAGAATGTGCTCAACGTTTATTAAAAACGTAAAAAGCCTCTTTTAAGCCCGAATCCGATAAATATCAACAAAAAAGGCGATAACTTCCTATTGAAATTATCGCCTTTCTTGTTTTTTGTCTGTTATTATCTTAGAAAACAAGTCGTATGAATTCTCTATTATCAACTACCCTACAAAGATACGACATCCGAAAGACGAAGTCAAGTATTTAGGTTGGTTTTTCTGACTTTTCTTTTTTTTATTTTTTAATTCTTCCATTTTGTTTTGTCCGATACCATTTTTTCTAATTTTGAGAATTAGAAATTAGGAACTTACGTTAACTTAACACACAACAAAGAGGAAATATAAAAGGACTCTCTACTCCAATCCGCATAAGATAGTGTCAAAACAGAATAAAAGAACGCGAACTACACAAATCTGTCATTCAATAATCCACTTCTCTATATTCCTTGTTTTATTACTGAAGTTCACACCTATTTTGAATAATTTCCTCGGGTCTGCCTCAAAAGGAAGAGCATACTGTTTTTCTTCTATTTGCTGCAAAGCCTCCTCTGCAGTACCTTCCAATTTGAATTCCATGACGTAAATGTAATCGGCAGTCTTCACTACCAGATCCACCCTCCCTTCCGAAGTGTGATACTCCGCCTGTGTGTAGAAACCCACCAGTTTGAAGACTATAAACAGCACATTTTGGTAATGTAATTCCAAGTCTTTTACCAATTCATAAGGTGTGTCGGCAAAAAAGCTTTGCAGCCTCTTAAAGAAAGCGTTAGGTTGGCCGGAACGTATCTCACGAACAAATCTTTGTATCTCAAACGGTGCTTCTAACTGATTGAAGCGGGTATAAAACGGCATCAGAAATCTGATAAAGCCCTCTTCCACTTCCCGGTTAGGGAAACCGAGACGGTATAGACCGAATTCCTTATCATACCCCTTTATCGTGAGATAACCGCTTTGGAAAATAACCGGTATGGGTTCGTTGTCGCCATAAATACAGTTCAGTACATCAGCATCCGTTTCTTCATGCGCCATGCGCTCCAAATTGTAATGATTGCGTCTCAGCAACTCCACAAGGTAAGTAGGCGTTCCGGTTTCAAACCAATAGTTGCCGAATTTCATCTTAAAGAATGTATTCAGCAAACTGAAAGGATTGTAGATGCCGTCCGTATTTTCTGTAAAGTGATAACCGTCATAGCACGCTTTCAGTTCATTGCACACTTCCTGATACGTCATTTTCTGCGCGGCTGCCAATTCGTGCAGGTCTTCTTCAAAATTAAGATGTATCTCCTTTTCAGTGATTCCACAGATAGAAATAAACGGCTCGTCCATGGAGATGTCATTCAGATTGTTCAGGTCACTGAACACACTGACTTTGCCAAACTTGGTCACTCCCGTCAGCAAGGCAAACTTGATGCAGCCGTCCATGGTTTTCAGTACGCCATAGAAAGGTTTCAGAGTGTTGCGGAATTCGCGTTGCAGTTCCTCGTTGCCGATAGCTTGGAGCAAGGGTTTGTCATATTCGTCGATGAGAATGGCTACACGCTCACCACTTTGCTCATAGGCTCGTTCCACGGCTCCCGCAAAACGCAGGGCGAGGGTACTCTCAGCAACACCGGTTCCATAAAGTTCTTCCCACTTTGATAAGTTTTTGTCCAGTATCTTGTCCAGACTATCCGGCGTATCATATTTCCCGATATTCAAGTCCAGATGCAACACAGGACGCTTCACCCAGTCTTTTTCCAAAGTTTCCACCGCCAAGCCTTCAAACAAGTCCCGTTTCGCCTCAAAATAGGCTTCGAGCGTGGAAATCAGCAGGCTCTTCCCAAAACGGCGGGGGCGGGAAAGGAAAAAGTAACTGCCACTCTTCACCAACTTATACATCAATGCAGTTTTATCCACATAAACGTACCCTTCTTTACGAATCTTCTCGAAGTTTTGTATCCCGATAGGATATATTCTGTTACCCATGTCCTTGCCTCCTTCTACTATAATAGTATTCATTAATGCTACAAAGATAATGTAAACCGAGAACAGTATAAAACGAACTCGTTCATTTTTTTATGCCGAGGTGCAACTTATCTGCTTCAAAGATAATGCAAATCGAAGGCAGCACTTTCATTTTCCCAATTTATTCCCTACCTTTGTACCCGCTTTTTTAGAAAGGCAGGATTCGTTCTATTAGTTTTAGGTTAAACACTTAATAACGCTTATGCAAAAGTCTGACTGCATCATCGGTGTAGAGCACGTATCGAAATACTTCGGAGACAAAGCCGTACTGAATGATGTAAACCTCTCTGTCCGTAAGGGCGAATTTGTAACGATATTGGGCCCCTCCGGCTGCGGCAAGACTACGTTGTTGCGCCTGATAGCCGGTTTCCAGACCGCCTCGGAAGGTATCATCACCATCGCCGGAAAAGACATCACGCAAACACCGCCACACCAACGTCCGGTGAATACCGTCTTTCAGAAGTATGCCCTTTTCCCCCACCTCAACGTGTACAACAACATCGCTTTCGGACTGAAGCTCAAAAAGATGCCCGAAGCCACCATTGGCAAGAAAGTGAAACAAGCCCTCCGCATGGTAGGTATGACGGATTACGAAGACCGTGACGTTGATTCCCTCTCCGGCGGACAGCAGCAACGTGTTGCCATCGCCCGTGCCATCGTCAACGAACCCGAAGTGCTGTTACTGGATGAGCCCCTTGCCGCCCTCGACCTCAAAATGCGTAAAGACATGCAGATGGAGTTGAAAGAAATGCACCAGAAGCTTGGAATCACCTTCGTCTACGTCACCCACGACCAGGAAGAAGCCCTTACTCTGAGCGACACCATCGTCGTGATGAGCGAAGGCCGCATCCAGCAGATAGGTACGCCGACAGACATCTACAACGAACCCATCAACTCTTTCGTTGCCGATTTCATCGGAGAAAGTAACATCCTGAACGGCCTCATGCTTCAGGACAAAGCCGTATCCTTTGCCGGACACGAATTTGAATGTGTCGACAAGGGCTTTGGCGAAAACACTCCCGTCGATGTAGTCATCCGTCCCGAAGACATCTATATATTCGAACCTTCTGCCGCTGCCCAACTGATGGGTACTGTCACCTCCTGCATCTTCAAAGGCGTGCATTACGAAATGATGGTACAGACTAACGAGGGCTACGAATTCATGGTGCAGGACTATCACAGTTTCGAAGCCGGACGGGAAGTCGGTCTGCTCGTGAAACCTTTCGACATTCACGTAATGAAGAAAGAACGCACCTGCAATACCTTCGAAGGCAAGCTCATAGACGCCACACACGTCGAATTCCTCGGTTACACCTTTGAGTGTGCCGAAGTGCAGGACATCGAACCGGGCAGTTCCGTCCTCGTAGAAATAGATTTCCGGAACGTCATCCTCGAAGATAACGAAGAAGACGGTCATCTGACGGGTGAAGTGAAATTCATCCTTTATAAAGGAAACCATTACCATCTCACCGTGTTTACCGATTGGGACGAGGATATCTTTGTAGACACCACTGACGTCTGGGACGACGGTGACCGTGTCGGCATCACCATCGCACCCGAAAATATACGAATTGTCGCGCCGGCACAGACCACCGGTTCTATCCCTATTGTCGAATCTGCTAATAAGAAAGGAAGTGCTCAGTAATATATCCCGTTTCTTCATGCGTCGCCGGAACTGGACAGTTCCCTACGCATTGTTTCTCATCATCTTCGTAGTGATGCCTCTGTTGCTCATTGTGGTTTATGCCTTCACCGATGCTGAAGGCGCATTCACGTTTGCCAACTTCCGCAAATTCATGATGCATCCCGAATCTATCAACACATTCGTCTACTCTATCGGAATAGCTGTCATCACGACCCTGGTATGCCTCCTGCTCGGTTATCCGGCTGCTTATATTCTCAGTCAGAAGCGCTTCAACACTTCCCAGACCATGGTTGTACTGTTCATCCTGCCTATGTGGGTGAACATCCTGATACGTACACTTGCCACGGTGGCATTGTTTGATTTCCTCAACTTGCCGCTGGGCGAAGGAGCTTTGGTATTCGGTATGGTCTACAACTTCCTGCCGTTCATGATATACCCTATCTACAATACGTTGCAGAAGATGGATGGCAGTCTGATAGAAGCAGCCCAAGACCTGGGAGCTACGCCTGTACAGGTATTCGGTAAAGTGATCCTCCCCCTTTCGATGCCCGGCATCATGAGTGGTGTGGTGATGGTTTTCATGCCCACGGTTTCCACCTTTGCCATTGCCGAGTTGCTGACGATGAACAACATCAAACTGTTCGGTACTACCGTACAAGAGAATATATATAACGGAATGTGGAACTATGGCGCTGCCTTGTCGCTCATCATGCTGTTGCTGATTGGTGTCACCGCCCTCTTTACCAACGAGGACGACAGTGCACAAAATGAAAGCGGAGGTGTGATATGATGACACGTATTCTGGCAAAAGGCTATCTTTGGTTTCTGCTTGCCCTGCTCTATTCTCCCATCCTGATTATTATGATCTTCTCTTTCACTGAGGCCAAGGTACTGGGTAACTGGACAGGATTCTCTACCAAACTATACAGTTCACTATTTACAGGCGGCATGCACCACTCACTGATGAATGCCATCTGGAACACATTTGCCATTGCTACGATTGCCGCCACAGCCTCTACCCTGCTGGGAAGCTTGGCAGCTATCGGCATCTTTAACTTGCGCTCCCGGGCACGTCAGGTGATGAATTTCACCAATGCTATTCCGATGATGAATGCGGATATCATTACGGGTGTATCCCTGTTCCTGCTGTTTGTCAGCTTTGGCATTTCGCAGGGATTTACTACGGTGGTATTGGCACACATCACTTTTTGTACCCCTTATGTGGTACTTAGCGTGATGCCCCGTCTGAAGAAAATGAATCAGAATGTATACGAAGCAGCCCTCGACCTCGGAGCTACTCCTTTCCAGGCGCTTCGCAAAGTCATCTTCCCGGAAATTCTGCCGGGAATGATCAGCGGTTTCATCCTCGCTTTCACGCTTTCCATTGATGACTTCGCAGTAACGATCTTCACAATCGGAAATGAAGGATTGGAAACGTTGTCGACATACATCTATGCGGACGCACGTAAGGGTGGACTGACTCCTGAACTGCGCCCACTGTCAACAATCATTTTTGTAACGGTGTTAGTATTGCTGATTGTGATTAATAAGAGAGCAGAAAGAAATAAGAAAGAATGAAAAATAATAATTTAGGGAAGAGAATTGATACGCGGACGACGCGGATAAAGCGGACGAACGCGGATTTCTTTTTTATCTTCCCAATGGATGCATTAAACA